>Ga0137378_10003119_pt1 | contig 14311 bp, 10 predicted proteins | sample SagtaG_21_FD_104813 | JGI IMG/M metagenome (GOLD analysis project Ga0137378, IMG submission 104813) | Vadose zone soil microbial communities from Sagehorn Ranch, Mendocino, California, USA - Sage2_L_60_16 metaG | ecosystem: Environmental > Terrestrial > Soil > Vadose zone | place: USA... | reverse complement strand
CCGCTCCACCTTCATCCCTAACGCCTCCAACTCGAAAGCCAAGCACGACTCGTATGCCGACTCCAGCAATCCCGGCCCTAGCTTCCGGTGTACCTTGATAGCCGCTGCGATGATCTCGCCAGAGAGGTCGCGATTCAACATCAAAAGATCTTAACCGCAAAGTACGCAAAGGCAACGCAAAGATCGCCAAGGAATGCCATTTCGGGAATTTGCTCTTCTTTGCGTCCTCCGTGTCGCTTGGCGCGCTCTGCGGTTAAAAGCTCTTGACTTTGTCGGAAGCAATGAAACTCATGCCGTATCCCACGCTGAACGTAGTGAAAGTCCCAATTGCTACCCACCAGGTCCACGGCACTTTCGTGAAATACAAATAAACCTCGATCCCAAATCCGCAAAGCATTCCGATCGCTGCACCGGTCTGGTTCGCGCGCCGAGTCAGGACGCCGAGCAAAAAGACGCCGAGCAGCGCGCCATAAGAAATAGATGCGATTTGCAGTCCGACCTCGACCACCCGTCCGGTCTTGTGCAAAGAAAGCACAGCCAGGGTAAAAAGCACGATCGCCCATCCCACCGTCGCCAGGCGCGAGAGCCTCATCCGGCCGAGGTCATCAGTTTGCGGACGCAGGCGCACGACGAAATCCAGAATCGTGCTCGACGAAAGCGAATTCAACGCCGCGCTGAGGTTCGACATCGCCGCTGCCAGAATTGCTGCAATTAGCAGGCCCGAAATTCCGTGCGGCATTTGCGTCACAATAAACGTGGGGTAAATACGGTCCGGCTTCCCGAAATGCGCCGAGGGCAGCATGTAATACGCGTACAGCATCACCCCGAGCAGCAAGAACAATCCAAACTGAAATACGATCAGCGCTCCGCTCGAAAGCAATGCCGTAACCGACTGCCGCTGGTTCCGCGCTGCCAGCAAGCGTTGCACGAAGAGTTGCTCCGTTCCATGGCCTGCGGTGGTCAGGAACGTCCCGCCGATGAATCCAGCCCAGAACGTATACGGTTTCCAGAAGCTGGGAGTGAAATCAAACACCCGCAGCTTACCGCTCGCGGCCGCGATCTGATGAATGTGCGCCCAGCCGCCGGGAACGTAATGGATAATGGTCGCAATGCCCAGCAGCGTGCCGGTGACATAGATTCCGGTCTGTATGACATCGGTCCAGATCACCGCCGCCAGTCCGCCTTCGAACGTATAAATCAGCGTCAGCACGGTAATGATCGCGATGGATGCGACTTCTCCAGTGCCCAGTGCGATCGCCACCACAATCGAAACTGCATAAACCCGAACTCCCTCCGCCGCCGCGCGCGTTAACAAAAATAATCCAGAAGTCAGCGTGCGCAGCTGCGGCCCAAAGCGTCGTCCAATCAATTCATAGGCGGTGTAAAGGTCTCCCCGAAAATAATGCGGCAGCAGCACGAAGCTGATGATGATGCGCCCAGCAACATATCCCAACACCACTTGAAGAAACGTCAGGTTGCTGTCATAGGCGAGACCGGGAATACTGATGATGGTCAGAGTGCTGGTTTCCGCCGCAACGATCGAGAGCGAAATTGCCCACCAGGGAATGTCGCGTCCGGCCAGGAAGTAGTCGCGCAACGTATGCTGCCGTTTGCGGAAGCGCAGCCCGAACAGCGTAATCCCGATGAGATAAACGGCGATGATCGCGAAATCGAGACGGTTCAGACCCATGCTTTGCACCAGCGTAGCCGCGATTTGAACTCTGTGGCGCAGAATGCGACATCAGGTATCAAGGAAGTGATCAGTGGCCAGTGGTCATGGCAGTGTCACGCCTTATATTTCTTGACCGGACCAAGTCACTCCCCCCTGCCGTCCTGCATTACACTATCTTCAATGCCCCTCTCAATCTCGCGCTTGCGCCGATGGCTTGCGGTGGCCGCGGTTTTTGTGTGCCTGGTGGTGGCGGGTACGTACTTTTATGCCCGGCATCGGATCGAGAATGCGCTCAAGCAGGTGCCGGGGAAAATCGGCCTTAACATTCAGCAGAGTGCGCAAGGGTTCACCATTTCGAAATCGGAGCAGGGAAGGACGCTCTTCCGGCTGCAGGCGAGCAAGGCCATCCAGTTCAGACAAGGCGGTCAGACCGAGCTCCACGACGTGGCGATTACGTTATACGGACGCGACTCTTCCCGCTTCGATCAAGTCTACGGAAAAGACTTCGAATACGATCAGGCTTCCGGCAACGTAATTAGCAAGGGCGAGGTATCGATTGACCTTCAAGCCAATCCGCAAGGCATTTTGAACCCTGATCAGGCGCCCCCTAAAGAATTGAAGAACCCGCTCCACTTGAAGACCACCGGGTTGGTCTTCAATCAGAAAACGGGAAACGCGTGGACTCCCGAAGAAATTGACTTCAGGGTGCCGCAAGCCAACGGTTCCGCAGTGGGTGCGGAATACATCGCGAATCAGGGAGTTCTTACCCTCAAATCTCAGATAAAGATCGTTGTCAGTGGGCCGACTCCGTCAACAATTCTTGCGCCACAGGCAATTCTGGAGAAAAAGGAGCGCCAGATCCTGCTGCGCTATCCGCATGCGGAAAATCCCCTGCAGCAGGCGCAATCAGACGACCTGACGCTTTTTCTGCGCGACGACAATACGCTTGACCATGCCGTCGCCACCGGCAATGTTGTGATGCATGCGACCGGTGACCACCCCGCGACCGTTTCAGCCCAGAAATTGGAAGTGCTTATGAAACCGCACACCGGGATCGACCAGGCCGTCCTCACGGGCGTTGTGCATCTCAAGACCGAAGGCCCGCAGCCTGCCGAAACTTCGGCTGGGCGAGCGGTGCTCAGCTTTAGCGGCAAGAATGTCTTCACCAAGGTTCATGCCGAACAGCAGGTCAAACTGCTGCAACACCAGAAGGCAACCAGCGCTTCGCAGGATGTGGAAGTCACTGCGCCGGCGATGGATTTCTTTGTGGCCGACGGGCGGCGTCTCGCCCACGCAGAGACTATCGGGCCTCCGCAAGTCTCAATCCTTCCAGCGACTGGGAAACTGGGAATGCAAACCCGCGCCACCGCCGACAAGTTCATTGCGAAATTCGATTCGCTGGGGCAACTTGCGTCAGTGCACGGCGAAGCCAACGCGCGAGTAGTGACAATCACACAAGACAAGGCCGTGGACCACGATCGCGTCAGCGCCAGCGACAGTATTGATGCTTTCCTCCAGCCCGGTGTCGGCGTAAGCACTTTGGTCCAGCAGGGCCATTTTACCTATGCCGATGGATCACAACAGACCTTCGCCGACCGCGCCCGCTACACACTCGCCGATCAGGTCCTTGTCCTCACCGGATCTCCGCGGATGGTGGACACGGGAACGGCTACCACGGCCCGCACCGTCCGCCTGAATCGCGCAACCGGAGATGGTTTTGCCCAAGGCGACGTTAAAACCACCTACAGCGATCTCAAGCCGCAGCCCAGCGGAGCGTTGCTGGCCGCGTCCGACCCGGTTCACGTGACCGCGAAGAGCATGGCGGCTCACAGCAATCTGGCGATCGCCACCTACACCGGCGATGCACGCCTTTGGCAAAACGCCAATATCGTCGAAGCGCCTTCCATCCAGTTCCAGAAGAACGAGCGCGCTCTGGTCGCCGATTCCACCGTCAGCCAGAAGGTTTCGACGGTTCTCGTAGGCACCGACAAGAGCGGGAAGCCGACCGTCGTTACCGTTACCGCAAACCACTTAACCTATCGCGATTCCGACCGCAAGGCCCATTTCGAAGGCGACGTGATGGCCAGCAGTTCAGACCTGACGATCAGTTCCAATCAAATGGACGTTTTCCTTTCTCCTCAAGACATGGAGCGACGGGCGTCCCTGCCCGTCCCCTCTCGGCGTGCGGGCAAGACGCCCACAGCTCCACAATCACTGGCCGCTGGCCAAGCCAGCCTGGAGAAAATCATCGCTTCTGGTGGCGTCATCGTCACCGAGCCGAACCGCCGGGGAACCGGCGAGATGCTGGTCTACACGGCCAAAGACGACAAGTTCGTCCTGACTGGCGGTCCGCCTAGCATTTTTGATGCCGAACATGGCAAGATTACCGGGGTTTCGTTGACTTTGTATAGACGCGATGATAGGGTCGTCGTTGAAGGTGACAGCCGATCGCCGGCCGTTACGCAAACCCGAGTGGTACGTTAAATGCACACGCTGGCCGCAGAAGAAATCTGTAAGTCTTATCGCGGCCGGAGAGTTGTAAACGGTGTAAGCATTCGGGTCGGGCAGGGTGAAGTTGTTGGTTTGCTTGGACCTAACGGCGCTGGCAAGACTACCACCTTTTATACGATCGTCGGCCTGATACCCCCCGACACAGGCCGAATCCTCTTAAATGAGGAAGATATCACCGACGTGCCCATGTACCGCCGGGCCCGGCAGTTCGGGATCAGTTATCTCCCCCAAGAAGCGTCAGTTTTTCGCAAGCTCACGGTTGAGGAGAACATTCTCGCCGTTCTGGAGGCTCAGCCGGTCTCATGGCACGAGCGTCGGGAGACGATGGAACAGTTGATTGACCAATTGGGTCTGGAGCACATTCGCCTAAACCGGGGCTATGCGCTTTCAGGGGGAGAACGCAGAAGGGTCGAGATCGCAAGGGCATTATGCATCAATCCTAAGTTCATCCTGCTGGATGAGCCGTTTTCTGGGATTGATCCCATTGCCGTACTCGATCTGCAAAAGATTATCAGCAACATGAAAGCGGCCGGTATCGGGGTGCTGGTTACGGACCACAATGTTCGGGAAACCCTGTCAGTTACCGACCGGGCCTACATCATTAACGAAGGCAAGATCTTCCGCCACGGAACGCCGGAACAGTTGGGAAGCGATTCGGAAGTGAGAAGAGTTTATCTGGGAGAGAGTTTTTCGTTGGTTTGAGGGAACTGGCTGTTGGCTGTTGGCTCTTGGTTCTTGGCAAGAGCACAGGGCATTCAGCACTTGGGTGCGAGATGGCAACAGCCAAGAGCCAACAGCAAAGAGCCAAGAACTGATTTTTTATGGTGTTGCTCCAACACAAGCTGAGCTTGAAAGTCTCGCAAAGGCAGATCCTTACCCCCGGCCTGGTGCAGATGGTCAGCGTGCTCGCGCTCAACAAGCTCGAGCTCAAGGACATGATCAATGCCGAGATGGTGGAGAATCCCGTCCTCGAGGAGCTTGACGACGCAGTTCCGTTAATCGATGACGTCAGCCGTCGTGAAGAAGAACGCGAGCGTGCTTCCACGGCGGAAGAAACTCCCGCCAATGCCGCCGACAAGAAAGATCCCTTCGAAGAGATTGACTTCGGGTCGTTTTTTAAAGATTACCTTGATCCTGGCTACCGCAGCCAGAACGAGATGGAAGAAATCGAGCGTCCGTCGTTTGAGAACTTCCTCTCTAAGCCAAGCACTCTGACGGACCATTTGATGTGGCAACTCGGTTCCATCTCCACTCGTCCGCCGGTGCGGGAGGCGGCGGAAGCGGTCATCGGAAATCTGAACGAAGACGGGTACCTGATTGCCAGCGAGGAAGAGTTGCTGGGAATCGTTCCGGCGGCTTCACCGGAAAGCGATGCGAAGAAATCCGAAAACGTGTTTAAGGAAGCCGCTGCGCTGGGGCTGACGTCGGCCGAGTTGGAGGAGACTGTGGCCGACAGCATTTCGGCGGCGCCTGAAGGTTGGGCGGCGGCCCAGACCCCGTTGGTTCCATCGATTGATCCGGCTCTTGCCAGCTCCAATGGAAACGAGTCCTATGGGATAGCCGCGACGGCGGCCACGCAAGCGCCCATCGATCTGCCTGTGAACTCAGTTTCGACCAACGGTACCAAGCCTAGTTCTCAGGCGAACTTCACCCCCGACAATTTGCACGAAGCCATTGAAACGGTTCGCCAATTGGATCCTCCAGGAGTGGCCTGCCGCGATCTCCGCGAGTGCTTGCTCTATCAATTGCGCTATCACCAGGCCCAACTAGAGAAAAACGGAAACGGAAACGGCACCGCGCAGGTTTTGGCCGACGCGGTTGCCATGGTGGATCAACACCTTCGCGGGCTGCAAAACAAGCAACACAAGGAAATTTCTCGTGCTATCGGTCGCCCAATCGAAGCCGTGCAAGCCGCGCTCGAGTACATTCGCACTCTCGATCCCCGTCCCGGTTTGCGCTACAACAAAGTCCAACCGCGGCTGATCGAGCCGGACGTGGCCTTCGTCAAACATGGTGACGAATGGCTGGTGATGATGAACGACGACGACGTGCCAACTCTGCGCCTCAATCCCGCGTACAAGCGCCTGCTCACCAAGGATGGCAACGATCGCGACACCCGTAATTACGTCAAGGAGCGCTTTAAGAGCGCCATTCAGCTTATAAAAAACATTGAGCAAAGAAAGCAGACGATTCTCAAAGTCTGCTACACCATCGTGACCCGGCAAGGCGATTTCCTGGAAAGAGGCATCGACGAGCTGAAGCCGATGATGATTAAAGAAGTGGCGGAAGAAATCGGCGTCCATCCCTCCACCGTCAGCCGCGCGGTTGCCAACAAGTATGCACATACCCCTCAGGGAGTATTTGAACTGCGCTACTTCTTCAGCGAAAGCGTGAACGGTCCCAAAGGCGGGAATACATCGCTTTTGATCTTAAAGCGGCGCGTAAAGAAGCTCATCGAAGACGAAGATCCCTCCAAGCCGCTCACCGACGAGCAAATTACCCGCATTCTGCAGTCGCAAGGAATCCAGGTAACCCGCCGCACCGTAGCCAAGTACCGCGAAGACATGAAAATTCCCAGCACCCATCAGAGAAGGGTTAAGAAGTAAGGCAGACGTCAGACGTTAAAATGCAGAAATAAGAACGCCAAGAGTGAGCATGTCGAATGCCGACACCTAACGATTTTCCTTCTGCATTCTGACCTCTCACTTCTGACTTGCTGGTTGCAGTGCCAAGTTGTTGGACAGGGTTCAGGAGCACGCTCATGCACGTGGAATACACTGGCAGGCACTACGAAGTTACTCCCGCCAACCGCAAAGATGTCGAAGCCGGTCTCACCAAGATTCGCAAGATCCTTCGTGACCGGTTTGAGGCCAACGTGGTTCTGGCAGTCGAGAAGCATCGCCACAAAGCCGAAATTACCATTAATTCCCGAGTCGGTCCCCTGGTGGGCCTCGCCCAGGCCCGCGATATGAACCTGGCCATCGGAGAAGCATTAGAGCATCTCGAGCGGCAGGCCCTAAAAAACAAAACTCGCATTATCACCAAGAAGCGCCGCAATCACAAAAAATGGAATGGCGAAGCCAAAGCCGAGCCGGTTGCCGAAATCGCATCGGTAGCAACCACTTCGTCTTCGTCGGTCTCGATGGTAGTCCACAAATTTCCGGTGGTCGCCAAGTCAACCGAAGTTCACATCGTCCGCTCTGACGAAGCGGTGGCGATTCATCCGATGACTCTGGAAGAAGCCATCAAGGAAGCCCATTTTCGCGACCGTGACGTTTTCGTTTTCCGCGACCCCAAAGGCAAGCTGATGATTTTGCATCGCACCCGCGATGGCAAGATGGAGTTGATCGAAGCGCCGTAGGATAGAGGTTAGTAGCCAGACATCAGCACATGAACCAAGCACGCTCGGCTGCTACTGGCCACCCGGCACTCACCACTGATCACTAATTTTCACATCGCGATGCACGGTCTCCATAGAAAACGCCGGTAGGCAGACGGCAATATATTCCGCGCCTTCGGGCTGCGGCGTCGAATACTGCACCCATTCTCCGCGATGGGCAATCACCGCCTGACCGGTTTGCACTTCCAGTTCTCCGTCGGCGTGGCGCACTCGCAGCAGTCCGCGTAAGACTATGGTGAACTCGTCGAATTCCGGAGTCTGGCCCGGCTCCGTCCAGCCTTCGGACTTCGCATGTGGGCAATGCTCAATGCGGAACTCCGGCTGTTGACGCGACCGATGTATTCGTCAATGAGTTTGGGTTTGTTCCCGGCGGCTTCAATGCGGGTAGGCTGAGTCAGCAGCGTAGGCATGCGAACCAATGTAACAGCAGGATCGCGCTGTTCGATTCCTGCCAACAGATTTTGCGGCCCTCTTAGACGCCAGCCGCGCGGGCGTTCTGCACCGGTTTGCGGGCGAGTTCTTCCACGATCGGCAGCGACGTAGGTACAGTGAGGGTCCGCTCTGGAGGGATTGTGCCGCTTTGCACGGCATGCGCGAGCATGTCAAGCGCCTGGCCGGTATTCGCCGGAACAATGATGGTAGCGTTTAGCAGCCCCCGGCGCAGCCACGCTTGTCCGGTCTTCGATACTCCGTCAATCCCAAGATAGGGAGCCGCCAGAAACCGGGCGCGCGCAGCGCTGTCACCAACCTCCTGAAACGCTTTTCTGGCCCCCAGCGCCATGGCATCATTCTGGGCGGCGATTACATCGATCGGTGTCTGTTGCGAAGTGCTGAGTTTGAGCCATGAACTCACCGCTTTGTACGCGCCTGCTTCCGTCCAGTTACCCTTCATTAGCTTGATCTGAATTCCGATAGGTTTGGTCTCGTACATACCGGTGGTGCGCTGTTTTGCAGCCAGACTCTCGGAAGGACCCTGAATGAGCAGCACTGATCCCCCGTGGGGCAGCAGCGCCGCCAGTTGTTTACCTTGCAGGCGGCCAATTTCTTCATGGTTGGAACTGATCGCGAAAACGGGGACTTTGTAGGCCCGGCGCAGGTCGGAAATGTAATCCACCTCGCGGTTGAGCACGACCCAGCCGATTCCGGCCGCTGCCGCTGCCCTCGCTACCTGCGGCAAGGCCGTTCCGCCTACGGGCTCAAAAATAATCCCGTCGGGGTGTGAACCGTTCGACTGGATGATCCTCAGCAACTGTTGACTCTGCAGGATGGCATCGTTCTCGGCGTACAAAATCTCTAGCTCAACATCGAGCCGGTTCGCGGCTTCTTGTGCCGCTGCGGCTTGCTCCATCTGGTAGTCGTTGTCGTTTGTGGTCAACGAGGCCACAAATCGTAGCTTTGGCATGAGGACCCCCCCGTGTAAAGGTATATTAAATATCGACTACCAAAAACGTCAGGTGACGAGAGTAACGCGGCATTGCCCATTTCGGACCCGGGAATCGCCGGCAAGCGCTGTCTCGTTGCCTCCTTCGAAACGAGAGCAAGTTCCAAGAGCTACAGGTTGCGATCGGGGTTTCAACCTCTCTCCCTGCCAGGAGTAGACTTTCAAGCTGCGGAAGGAAGTGTGTCCGTCTGCAAAAAAGGGGGCGAACCAAATTACCACTTTAGTCAGCCCGTCGGCGACGCAGCACAGAAAGAACGTGTCTTCAAAGACCGGGAGGCTGCTGTCCCTGGATTTGTTTCGTGGCGTCACCATTGCCGCCATGATTCTCGTCAACAACCCCGGCGACGGTCCGTCGGCCTACTGGCCTCTTCACCACGCGGTTTGGAACGGCTGGACTCCCACCGATCTCATCTTTCCTTTTTTCCTTTTCATTGTTGGTGTGGCAATGGCGTTCTCGTTTCGCTCGCGGCTGGATCGGGGAGCGGCTCGCGCGCGGCTTTTGAAACACGTGCTATGGCGCGGATTGCTCCTGTTTGCCATCGGCATGTTTCTGAACGGATTTCCCAATCACTATTCGCTCACCACTTTGCGAATCTACGGCGTCTTGCCGCGAATCGCGATCTGCTACGTCATCACTGCGGCGCTTGAACTGTGGACGGGGTGGCGGGCACAAATTGCCCTTGCCGTCGCCTGCCTCGCCGGATATTGGATCCTGATGCGATACGTCCCAGTGCCTGGATTCGGAATTCCCACGCACGATATTCCTTTGCTTGATCCCGATCGAAACATCGTGGCGTGGCTCGACCGCAAGTTGCTGATGGGTCACTTGTACGAAGGCACGCGGGATCCGGAAGGACTGTTGAGCAATATCCCCGCAGTCGCTACCTGTTTGCTGGGCTTGCTCACCGGCAAATGGATGAATACGGCCCATTCACCGCGACTCAAGGCCTCGGCAATGGTCGCTGGGGGAGTTTTCGCAGTTGTGGTTGGACGGACAATGCATCTCTGGTTTCCGATCAACAAGAAACTGTGGACCAGTTCGTTCGTCATCTTCACTGCCGGCCTGGCACTGATTTTCCTTGTCGCTTTCTACTGGGCGAGCGACGTCAAGCAACACCGCGGGTGGTGGACGCGGCCGATTCTCGTCTTTGGAACCAACGCGATTGCGGCCTATTTCTTCTCCGAAGCGCTCTCCGCCGCCCTGTCTTCGATCACTCTCACGCTCACCAATGGCGTCGTCGTATCGGTACAGGATTATGTTTACTCGCGCCTGTTCGCGCCTTTCGCCAGCCCACCCAACGCCTCATTGGCCTACGCCCTTGCGTATATTGCACTCTGCTGGGCGACGATGGCAGTGCTGTACCGCAAAGGAATTGTGATCAAGGTTTGAGACACCGGTTCTTAGCTTTTAGCTCTTACGTTTTTAGCCTAGATCCGAACGATTCTGGTCAGAAGCCAACAGCCAAACCCCCGGTAGTACACGCCCCAAGGCCAATTGTCCGGTCGCCGTATAACTTGCGTAACCTCGGGTCAACCGCCCGACCGTAGTAGGCTGCATCTAGACCGCCGGCGCAGCCAGACTATCGGAGAGGGAAGTGCCTAGTCCCGCGCTGAACCGCGCCAACAAAGAAATCACTCATGCCGCGTATCCCAATTCTTAAACTCGGGTCGTCAGTCGAATCCCCGCGGCGGCGGCTGGCCAGCTACTGGCCCGTCCTTTCTCTCGACGGCCTGCAGGTGGGAATCGACAATATCCGGCACGACGTATGGTTGAGTGCGAGCTTTTGCAAAGCAGCCGGCAGCCACATCGGTCATCTGATCGCGAAATACGGCAACGTGGAAAGCGTGATGTCGGCGGACGCAGGGCGTGCCTCCGGTGGAAACCGAGGCTTGTCCAAGTTCCTGCCCGTGTTTGCCAGCAGAAATGCAGATTTTAAGCCGCTGTTACTCGAACTGCACAAGGCAGTGTTAAGCCGCGCCAAAGCGGAAGGAAACTTAGGGATTGACCTGCTGGGGCGGGCTGCGATCCTCAAATTCCTGCGCACCGAACTGAATACGCAATTTGCAAACACTCTTGAGCTCTGCCGCGTAACTCTGAAAGGCTACGAAGGAGTGCGCCAGCAGAAAGCGCTGGAATATCGCGAGACAGTTGCCTCATTCCAGATAGGGAAGAAGAACATTATCCGCCAAGTCGGCCAGGAGCTATTCCGAACTTTGCGGGAGATAGAGAGAGAGACACTGGCCGCCACCAGGCGGTCCCTTTTTGGCGAAAAGGCGGGCGCCGACTACCAGGTCTTTCTCAACCGGCTTATTTTTCTGGAAGAAGGCCGCGACTCCTATCTTCAGGCTGAGCATTACGTCTTGATAGGCGGATTTGAAAACGATCCAGATTCGATGGGGAACGTTCGTGCCCTGGCTTCGGAATTCCTGAAGTCAGTGGCCCCGGAAGCGGACGCAAGCGATGGCACATTGCTCGATGGCTGGCTGAGTGCGCCCGAAAATGCGCACCAGTTGGTTGGGACCGGCGAGCCTTCGGAACGGGAACATAAGGCCAGATTGCAGTCCTGGTTCGAGTTGTTAGAGCGGGAAAAACTGCTGGATCTGGCGGTCGCAGCCTATGAAGTTATTCCGCTGTTTCCGGAATTCACGCCGCTGCTGGATCCCCAGCAGCTTAAGTATGCTCTGGTTTTTCGCAAGGAACGGGAACGGGTCGAGAAACTGATAGAGGACCACGGCAAGCTTTCAATGGGCAATCTGGTGGCAGCGGCCGCGCGTGTCGCGCAAGCCAGCAGTGCACTGCAGGCAAAAATCGCAGCCCGTTTTCTCCGCGATTTCCTCTGTTTTTACCGGGATCTGCGCCAGCTCGACGTGCTCAACCGCGCGGTGGAAAAAATCAACCTGATCAGCAGCGAGAGATTGTCCGAGCTTTCAAAACTCAACGGCACCCTTTACGAGTTCGTGCTGCCAGAAGAGAAAAAGGCGGACAACGAAAAGCCTGTGCTCCGGCACGTGATTCTGAAAGCCGATATCCGTGATTCCTCGCGGGTGACCCGCTCGCTGTTAGAGCGCGGCATGAACCCGGCTTCCTACTTCAGTTTGAATTTCTACGATCCAGTGAACAAGCTGCTAGCCAAATACGGCGCCCGCAAAGTTTTTGTGGAAGGCGACGCCATCATTCTGGCCATTCTCGAACGCGAAAATGAGGCGGGACTCGCCGTGTCCCGTGCCTGCGTTCTGGCCCGCGAAGTAATGGAGATTGTCGGCGGATACAATCATCTGCTGCAGCGCGCCGGACTCCCCGCGCTCGAACTCGGAATCGGCATCTCTTATCAAGACTCCGCGCCAACCTATCTGCTGGATGGAGAGCATCGCATCATGATTTCCGACGCGCTCAATGAGAGCGACCGCCTGTCCGGATGCGATAAGCGCATGCGCAAGGCCATGACCGGCATGGCCGTGCCGTTCAATATCTACGAGTTTCGCAGCAGCGCCAGCGCCGAGCAGGACTCCATGAAATATAACGTGGGCGGAATTAGGATGAGTGAAGGTTCTTTCAATCGATTGCGAAATGAGATTTCTCTGTTGACGTGTGCGCCCGACTTCCCGCGTCTTTGGGGCAGTGAGGAGACATCTTTCCACAGTGGGCTGGTGCCGGTCGGTTCCGACATTTTTCGCAGGATCGTAGTTCGCTCCAGCCGCATCCCCATGGTTGAGACCTCCACCTTCAATCTCACCTGCTGGACGGATGCCAAGATGTATGAAGTGTGCGTCAATTCGGCAGTTTACGATGCAGTCGAGAAGTCCGCTGCAGCCGGGAAGTGAATACCTCTCGAGACCATCTCAAAACGGAAGGTTTGGAGTTAAGAAACAACAGGCCAGGATCAGAGTCTGCTTCTATTGTCCCGCCCGCAGCGGCGACATGAGCAAACTGCTGAGGCGCTTCTTATCCGCGGTCTTGCCCAGCGAGAACCCAAGGTCCATGGAATTTTCCGAACCTGCAGCGCCGGCGAGAACGTTGGCCAGCCCATGGAACGACCGGCCCAGTTCATTGTTCTCGTGAAAAGCAACCGGATTGCCCTTGTCAGCGGACGGTCCCGCCGCGTGAAAATTATTCGGGAGCTTCCAGAGCAGCTTGCAGTTGGTTACTTTCTGGATGTCCTCGTCAGTGAAACCAGGAATCTTCTTGAAGCGATTCACGATTAGCCTCGCCCGGTCGCGTCCGCTGCCTTGCTCCAGAAACGAATGCACCCGGGCCGCGCTCCACAAAGAAACCACATCCGCCTGCGTGACCAGCAGCACCGCATTCGCCAGATCGGAGATCATGCGAAACAGCGTATCCGTACGGTTGGAGCAGTCCACAATCACATACTGGAAGTGTGAAACCAGAAGGTCGAACAATCGCGCGAGTTCAGCGGCGGAAGGCGCCAGCGGCAGCGGCTGCTGCGGGCCGGCCAACAGGTGCAGGCCACCCTTGCAGGGAGTCACAAAACTTTGCAACAGAGCCGAGTCCATGCGATGCAGGTTCTGCAATGCGTCGGCAATCCCAAACGCGGGCTGGACATTCAAATGCAGCGCCGCATGGCCGAGCAGTCCAACATCAACCAGCACCGTCTTGCCATGTGCCTGTTCCAGGGCCACCGCAGTATTCACCGCGACAGTTGTGGCTCCCGCTCCGCCTTTGGCGTTGATCACGGCCAGGATCCGCGCCCGTCCTGACGAAGACCGCGCCTTGGCGCCGGTCGCTGCAAACCTTCGCAGGGCATCAGAAAATGACTCCGCCGCTGCGTCGCGCTCCAGATACTCGCGCGCTCCGGCCCGCATGGCGGAAACAATCACTGTGGGATCATTCATCGCTCCAGCGGCAAATACCGAGGCATTGGCGACATTGGTGTGGATGAGTTCAATCGCGTGCATGGCGCGCCCGATTTCGTGCGAATGGATATCAACCAGGACGATCTCCGTCCGCAAATCCTGCATGCGGCGGACCGCCGGATCGGCCGCATTAGTGGGGAATGCGGAGTGGGTAAACACGACCCGCCCCAGTTGTGTGCTCTCAATCCGCTGCTGCAGCACGGCGAGGCGCTCCGGGCTTTCCGATAATATGCTGACCCCTATCGCATTCATGACTGCAATCCCGGTCTTCTGGAGCTTAATCGGATGTTATGGCTAGAAAGTAGCCTCGCCAAGTGACCTTTGTAATGGACTAGAGATCTGCTAAACGACAGCTCGCTACCGAGGCAGGAAACGCTGGCTGGGAACTGAACACTCATGCTGACAAAATCGGTTT
>Ga0137378_10003117_pt1 | contig 14313 bp, 11 predicted proteins | sample SagtaG_21_FD_104813 | JGI IMG/M metagenome (GOLD analysis project Ga0137378, IMG submission 104813) | Vadose zone soil microbial communities from Sagehorn Ranch, Mendocino, California, USA - Sage2_L_60_16 metaG | ecosystem: Environmental > Terrestrial > Soil > Vadose zone | place: USA... | reverse complement strand
CTGTCGGGACCATAGTTCCCGGCCATCTTCTTGCGGTCGAGATCGGTATAAGGCTTGTGGTCGGCCATCACCCCGCAGGCGGCGACGACGCGCCCGAAGCGGGCGGGATAGACGATGTTGCGGGTCGGCAGGTTGCCGAAATTGTTGCCGACGGCAGTGACGACGAAGACGCCCTGCTCGTAGAGGGCGTTGATCGCCTCGAGCCAGGCCCCTGCGGGCAGGCCGCCCATGCTCATCGTGACGATGTCGATGCGGGTCGTGCGATCGTCATGGAGGCCGTGGACATAATCGAACGCCTGCGCAATCGCGCTGTTATGGAACAGCACGACCCGGTTGGCGACCCGGATCGGGACGACCTCGGCGAACGGCGCGCATCCGAGCGAGGCGCTCCCATGCGCTCCCGAGCCTGCCAGGATGCTGAGCGTTCCGGTTCCATGGCCGAGATTGTTGCCGAGGCCATCGCTCACGTCGGAGGCATCGTTGGGACGGTCCTTGTCGACGAAGTTGCGCTGAAGATCGCGGCGCAGCCTTTTCGGCAGCGTCGCATGCTGCGGGTCGTAGCCGGTGTCGCAATGGGCGATCCGCACTTGCGCGGCGACGTCGGGCCCGCCGATCTGGGCGAGCGCGGCATCGAGCTGGGTGTGCGACTGATCGCGATACCAGAATGGATTGGGATCGCCGGGAAGATCCGTGTCCGGTCCCTCGGCCTGGCAGCCAGCAGCGAGCGCGAGCCCCAGTTCTGCGTCGTCACCCGTGAGCCAGCGCTGCTCCAGATCGGGTTCGGCGAATTCGGGAACCGGCGCGCCGGCGACGCCGAGGCCGGCGTGCATCAGCGAGTGGCAGACGTCCCAGGGGTTGGCGGCATCGAAGCCAAAGGGGGCCTCCAGCACGTACCAGGTGCTGCCGGCCGCAGCGCCGAGGCCGCTGGTCCGGCCGATGCTCTTGAACAGCGGCACCAGCGGAAAATTCACTTGCGCGGCGCCGAGCGCCAGCGTCGCCGAGGGCAGTCCCGTTCTCGCCTTGATGAGAATTCGCTGGGTGGGCATGGCGAACTCCCTTTGCGCTCGTCGGTGGATATCGGCCAGCGGGCTTCCGAGGATCGACTCCGAGGCGCTGCCTCTGCCTCGTCCGGTTCAGGGCCGGATCGAGGCTACAACATGACGTTGTTATCTGCAAGGACTAAATCCCAAATGGCAATCGCCGGGCAGATCGCCCAGCGGTCGAAATTGGCGGAGCGGCGACGACCGCGCTGGCTCAGTCCAATGCATTCCACAAGCTGGAGGGTCAATACGGCTTGTCGCCGCAGATCGTGACTCGATGACCGTAGCGCTTGTTGGGGTAGTAGTCCCAAAGCGCCTGATGTTGGGTGCATCGGTTATCCCAGAATGCAATCGAGTTGGGCTGCCATTTGAAGCGGACGCTCAACTCGGGTGCTTCGACGTGCCGATAAAGCATTTCGAGGATCGCATCGCTTTCGTTCTTGCGAAGTCCGACAATGCGGGTCGTGAAATAGCGGTTCACAAAGAGGCATTTCCTGCCGGTAACCGGATGGGTCCGAACCACTGGATGTTCGGCGCGTGGAAACGTCTTGCCGACATTGTCAGCCGCATATCGTTCGCGATAGACGCGCTCGCCATCATGGATCGCGGTGAGGCCGTCAACGAGCTGTCGAACCCGCTCCGACAGCGCTTCGTAGGCCAAATACATGTTGGCAAACATCGTGTCGCCGCCACCATCGGGAGGAATCTCCGTTAGATACAAGATCGACCCCATGGGTGGCTCTGGATCGCACGACACGTCGGAGTGCCAGTCCTCTCCGGCAACGAACGCCGACTTTTCATCGGCCTTGACCACAAGAATTTCGGGATGATCTGGAAGCACGCTCGGGGCTGCCGGGTGCAGGTGCAGTCTGCCGAAGCGGCGAGCAAAATCTTTGTGTTGTTCGACACTCAGCTTCTGGTCGCGGAAGAAGATGACCAGGCGGTCCATGAGCACGTCATGGACCTCCTGGAATTGCTGATTGCCGAGCGGCTTGGACAAGTCGACGCCAAGAATTTCCGCGCCAATGTTTGGAGACAATTTACGTACTTCGATGGTGTCGTAACGCATGCGTTTTCTTTGCAGTGCTTCTCGATCGTGTGGTCAACGACCGTCTGATGGTGGTGCCCGCCGGTGGAAGCTTCACTCTCCCTTGATGTTTGCCGCCTTGATGATCGGCCACCATTTGTCGATTTCGGCTCTGTGAAAGGCTCCGAACCCTTCGGATGTCTGCAGCGCAGGCGCCGGAACCTCCTGACCCAGATCGGCAAATCTCTCCCGCACCTTTTGGTCGGCGAGCGCACGCATGACTCCGCCGTTGAGCTTCGCTATGACACCCGCTGGCGTGCCCCTGGGCGCCCACATGCCGGCCCACACGGAAACGTAAAATCCCGGCAGTCCCGCCTCGTCCACAGTCGGGATATCGGGCGCCGACGGCAAGCGAGCGTTGGCAGTGACTGCGTAAGCCTTGATCTTGCCGGCACGCACGTGCGGGAGAGAATGTGACGTTTGGTCGAACATCAGGTCGACCTGCCCCGCAATCAAATCCTGCATAGCCGGCGCAGCTCCACGGGAATAGGGCACGAATTGAAATCGCGTCCCGGTCATGCTCTGGAAAAAAGCGCCGCCGACGTGCGCAGGACTGCCCGCACCCGCCGTCGCCTGGGATGCCTTGCCCGGGTTTGCCTTCAGCCAACTGATCAACTCGTTCAAATCCTTTGCCGGCATCGCATTCTTGGCGACAATCAGCTGAGGATTGGTCGCAAGGAGGGAGATGGGCTCAAAGTCTTTCAGCACGTCGTACTGAAGCGGGTAGAGCACGCCATTGAGGACATGCGTGCCCCAGAATCCAACGACGAGGGTATGACCGTCAGGCGCGGCGCGCGCAACACGGCCGGTTCCGATGCTCCCTGCGGCGCCAGTGACGTTCTCGATGATGACAGGCTGGCCAAGCGACGCCCGCATTGGCTCGGCGATCAAGCGAGCAACGGTATCGGTCGGCCCACCCGCCGCAAAGGGCACCACAACGGTGATCGGACGCGATGGATAGACCTGAGCTTTGGGGCTGCCGACAAGTCCCAGAGCGGCGGCGAACGTGAAGGATAGCAGAAGGACTTTTCTCGTTTTCATGGCCGCTGCCTCGCCTGCATTGGTGATTGTTTGGCCAGGTCGATTGCAACGCTAGCCGCAGGCTCATATAAAGGGAATTCCGTATTTTGTTTGACCCCCATAAGCGCATCCCTATGGCAAGACGAATTGACTGGGAGAGTCAGATTGGCCGGCGGCTCAAGTTGAGAGACCTGCATGTGTTTTCCACGGTCGCTCGGTGCGGCAGCATGGCGAAGGCAGCCCAGCAGCTTAGCGTGTCCCAGCCGGCAGTTTCGGAAATCATCGCCGATCTTGAACATGCACTGGGCGTCCGACTCCTCGATCGACACCCGCAAGGTATCGAGCCGACCATTTACGGAGACGCGGTGCTCAAACGAAGCACCGCAGTGTTCGATGAATTGAAGCAAAGTATCAGGGATGTCGAGTTTCTTGCCGATCCGACCACAGGAGAAATACGAATCGGTTGCGTCGAGTCGCTTTCGGCCACGATCGTCCCGCAAATTGCGCTTCGGTTTTCCCAGCAATATCCGCGCGTCGTCGTAAGTGTTGACGACTTGACCGCTCCCGCGATCGATCTGCCGGGGCTCCGTGAGCGAAAATATGACTGCCTCCTGGTCCGATTGGTCACGCCCCTTCCCGACTACCCGTTGGCGGACGATTTGAACGCAGAATTGCTGTTCGATGACAGATTGGTTGTCGCGGCTGGAATCAACAGCCGTTGGGCGCGCCGGCGCAAAATCGAGCTTGCTGAACTGGTCGACGAGCCGTGGATTTTGGCGCCTCCCGGTTCGTGGCATCACGTCTGCGTGGCGGAGGCCTTCCGAGCGCGTGGGCTGGGCTCGCCGAAGGCAAGCATGATCTCCCTTTCCGTAACGCTTAAAACTCAGTTGATGGCGGCCGGTCCCTACATTTCGGTCTTTGGCAGTTCGGTGATGAGGCTCAATGCCCACCGTTACAACATCACCGTGCTGCCGATCGAATTGCCAATTCGACCGTGGCCCGTTGTGTTGATGACCCTGAATAACCGAACTCTCAGTCCGGTGGTTGAGCGTTTCATCGCATGCGCGCGCGAAGTCGCGAAGTCTTTTGCCGTCCGGCCGCAAGCTCGTAGGCGATGAACACGCAATGCGCTCTGAGGCGCGGCTCTTGCATGGCTATTCCGGCGATAACGGCGTAGCATCGAACCATCGAGGAGGTCCGCGCCATGATCCTCGGAATGTCGCCGCTTCTTTTCGTTCATGTCGTGTTGAGCTTGATCGGGATCGCCGCGGGCCTTGTCGTTCTCTACGGCCTGCTCACCGGGAAGCCGCACGGCGGCTGGACCGCCGTCTTTCTCGCGACCACGGTCCTGACCAGTGTCACCGGATTCCCGTTGCCGGCGACGCAGCTCCTGCTGTCACACATCGTCGGTGCGCTGTCGCTGGTGCTGCTGGCGGTCGCGATCGCCGCGCTCTACGTCTATGATCTGGCGGGCGCGTGGCGCTGGATCTATGTCGCGAGCGCGCTGACGGCGCTCTATCTCAACGTGTTCGTCGGCGTGGTGCAGTCGTTCCAGAAGCTGGGGTTCCTGCGGGCGCTGGCGCCGACCCAATCCGAAGCGCCGTTCCTCGTCGCCCAGGTCCTCGTGCTCGCGCTCTTCATCGTTCTTGGCGTCGTGGCGGTGAAGCGGTTTCGTCCGCTTGCGAGGGCCCCGTAACACTGCCCGCCGTTCGCGCCACTTGCTCCCCCTCCCCCGCTTGCGGGGGAGGGAGGGGGCTCTCGCCGCATCCACCGTTGCAGCGATTGTCTCGACGCCGCCGCTTCGAGTCGTGATCACATCGAGATTGCTGAAACGCAGGACACGATAACCGCTCGGCCTCGGGATCTGTGGTGCGGCCCGAGGCCCCCTCCCTACCCTCCCCCGCAAGCGGGGAAGGAGGAGCGTGCGGCTCGGTCACCGCTCCGTTCGCCGGGCGACGAGGACGGAGACCCGGCGATGGCGAACTGGAACGTTTATCCGACGATCGAGCGCGAGGCTGAGCATCCGCTCATGGCAAAACCGTCGCCCGGGACGCCGCAGAGGTGCGGCGTCCCGATATTGAGCCGAAGCGTCCGCGGTGAGGCGGACGAGGCAGCGTCAGCGCGGCAGCTGCGAGCGGTCGACAGCCGCGCCGCGCAGATAGACCGACGCGATCTTGCGCGTGTTGGCAATGTCATCGAGCGGGTTGGCGTCGAGCACGATGAAGTCGGCATTCTTGCCGGTTTCCAGCGTCCCGGTGTCGGACATTCTCAGGAACTCGGCCCCGTTCTTCGTCGCCGCCACGATGACCTGCATCGGCGTCATGCCGGCGGCGACCATGTCGGCGGCCTCCTCATGCGGGGACCATGCCCGGTTGCCGTCGGTGCCCAGGATGATCTTGACGCCGGCCGCACTGATCTTCGCGAGGTTGCGGGCCTGGATCCCATGCGCCTGCTGCTTCTTCGGCCGATCGGTATTGCCTTCTTCAAGCTTGGCATAATCGGCGGGCGCGAGACTCGCCTTCAGCCAGTTGAGATCCTGCTTGATGCCGCGGTCCGGCAGGTTCGGATTCACGACCATGTTCGGCCGCGACTTGTACAGCATCAGCATTTCGTCATCGATGTCCTTGTCGCGAACGCTGTGCGCAAACGCGTCCAGCCCGGCGCGGATGAGCCCCTTGCCATCCTCCAGGTTGAAGATATGCGCGGTGACCCGCACGTCGTTCCTGTGCGCCTCATCGATCGCAGCGGCATACATTTCCGGGGTCACCTTCTGGACCTTGCCTTCGCGGTCGTCGACCCAGACTTTGATGATGTCGACCTTGTGCGCCACGTTCTCCCGCACCGCCTTGCGGGCATCCTCCACGCTGTTGATCTCCAAGGTGGGGCGCCCCTCGGGCCTGCTGAGACCCTTTCCGGCGCTGAAGTAGCGGGCCATGCCGGGCGTGTCCTTGTTGCGCAGATCGAGCGTCTCAAAGCTGTCGGTGCCGAGGCTCAATGCCGCGCCGACGCCGAAATACGCGCGCTGCCTCAAGTCGAGCACCAGCTTGTCGCGCGTCGTGCTCAGATGCGTGTGCGCGTCGATGAGCATCGGCATCACGGTCTTGCCGGCAAGGTTCACGCGCGTCGCACCGGCGGGCACGGTACCGCCGATTTGCGTGATCTTCGGCCCGCTCACGATGAGCGTTCCGTTCTCGACGACGCGGCCGTCGCCGACGATGATGCGCGCCCCTTCGAAGGCGGTGACGCCCTGCGCTCCCGCTTCAGCAGACCAGCCGGCAAGGATACCAAGAGCAATAATTGCAACAGAACCTATACTTAACCGGTGCATCGGAACCTCCCGCGTTGATTGGACCAGTGAGCTGGACGGCGCAATTTAGCCGGTCTCGGGGACAAGCGGGAGGGGGGTTTGCGCCATCGAGGGACTGCCGCCTGACTGCCGCACCGCAGCAATCCGACGAGCTGAGCCAATTAGCTGCCACTCCACCTTTGCTACCCCATCTCCCTCTTCCGTGTAGACGCTGCAGTAGTATAGATTTATCTGCGAGCTGCCGGCGGGATGTGCGAAATCGCGCGCGAGTGGGCCGGTGGCAAGCGAAGTCCGAAATCGACCTGTCGCCTGGTTGACGCACGCGGTTGACGGTGTGGCTCCGGCACGAAAAGGGGATACGTCATGACAGCAAGAATTTTTTCTCTCGCTGTGGCGAGCTACCTGCTGATGGCGACGGCGCTCACGCCTGCCCGGGCGGCCGACATGACCTTTGAACGCGCGCTCGCGGTCGAGAAGGAACCGCAGAACTGGCTCCTCCACCATGGCAACTATCAGGGCCACCGGTTCTCGGGCCTCAAGGAGATCAACACCGATACGGTCAAGAACCTGAAGCTGGCGTTCACGGTTGCGCTTGGCGGGCTCGAGGGCGCCGGCACCCGCTACAAGTTCGGCAATCTCGAAGCGACCCCGATCGTGGAGGACGGCGTGATCTACGTTCCGGATGGGTGGGGAACGGTCTCTGCGATCGACGTTTCGAGCGGCAAGAAGGGCGTGTTCCGGTGGAAGTTCGATCCGGAAACCAACAAGGCCTGGGCCGGCGACGTGGCCTGCTGCGGGGTCAACAACCGGGGCGTCGCGCTGTGGAAGGACAAGGTGATCTCGATCTCGCTCGACGGGCGCCTGTTCGCGATCAACAAGGCAACCGGAGAAAAGGTCTGGGAGCGCAAGATCGCCGATCCCGCGCTCGGCGAGACGCTCACGCTCGCGCCGCTGATCGTGCGCGACGTGGCGATCGTCGGCACGGCCGGGGGCGAGTTCGGCATCCGCGGCTTCATCGACGGCACCGACCTCAATACCGGCCAGCACCTCTGGCGCACCTACACCATCCCCGGCAGCGGGGAAGCCGGCAACGAGACCTGGAAGGACGGCAGAGAGCGCTGGAAGCACGGCGGCGGGTCGATCTGGGAGACCGCAACCTACGATCCGGAAACGGACACATTCTACCAGGGCATCGGGAACGCCGGGCCGGACTTCGACCCGGAATATCGGCCCGGCGACAACAAATGGGCGGCGAGCGTGCTGGCGCTCAATCCGGGAACCGGCGAGATCAAGTGGGGCTTCCAGTACACGCCGAACGACCCCTACGACTTCGATGAAATCTCCGAGCACCCGATCATCGACGCCAAGGTCAATGGCGAGGATCGCAAGCTTGTCGTGCATGCGGCGCGCAACGGCTTCTTCTATGTGCTCGACCGCACCAATGGCTCCTTCATTGCCGGCAAGCAATATGTCGACGCGTTGAACTGGACCCCCGGCCTCGACCCCAAAACCGGCAAGCCGCTCAACTACGATCCCAATGCAGATGTGCAGATCTACGCGCCGGGGAGCCATGGCACGCGGGCGCGGCACGCGGGCGACAGGCTGTGCCCATCGGTATCCGGCGGCAAGAACTGGCAGCCCAGCGCCTACAATCCGCAACTCGGGCTCATCTATATCCCCTCGATCGAGGGCTGCGGCTCCATCCAGACTGTCGAGCAGAAGGACCGAGACGACCAGGGCGGCCAAGTGAAAGCGCGAGAGCGCTTCACTGGCGGTCCCTTCAAGGCTCCGGACCGCCCCCTTTACGGCGGTCTCAAGGCCATCGATCCAACGACGGGCGACACCAAGGCAACCTTGCGGCTCGACTATGCGAACTATGCTGGAGCGCTGGCGACCGCAGGCAATCTTGTCTTCCTCGGTCACATCGACGGCACGTTCAGCGCTTATGATGCGAGAACGCTCAAGGAGCTATGGAGCTTCAATGCGGGCACGGGCATCAATGCCCCCCCTGTCACCTATGCGGTGAACGGCAAGCAATACGTCGCCGTGCTGGCAGGCTCGCGGCAGCCCAACAACATCATTGCGCTGGCGCCCGAGCTCAAGAACACATCGCCGGCGTCGATGCTGTACGTCTTCGGACCGTGACCGGCAGAACTCAGCACAAATTTAGGCCGAGGCTGCTTGGTATATAGGCCCGACATCCAGGGACTGCGGGGCATCTCGGTCCTCGCAGTCATGATCTTTCACTTGGCCGTTGGGCTCCCCGGCGGGTTCGTCGGCGTCGACGTTTTTTTTGTGATTTCCGGTTTTCTGATGACCGGCATCATTGCCGAGGAATTTATCAGGCGCGGGACTTTCTCTTTCCGCGAGTTTTACAGTCGTAGAATAAGGCGCATCTTTCCCGCGCTGCTGGTCATGATCTTGCTGACCAGCGGGGTGGGATACTTCCTGCTGTTGCCCGGCGATTACAAAGAGTTCGCCGAGAGCGGCCTCTACGCGGCGCTCTCGCTCGGCAATGTTTTCTTCTTTTTTGCAACCGGCTATTTCGACATCCCCGCCGAGGCGAAGGGTCTGCTGCATACCTGGTCTCTGGGGGTGGAGGAGCAATTCTATCTGGTTTGGCCTCTGATCATGCTCGGCCTCCTGTCGGTGGCCAAAGGCCGCCGGGCAGCCATGGTTTCGCTCCTGCTTTGCATTGTCGGCGGCGGCCTTCTTGTCAGCGTCTACGGGGTTCTCACCGATCCAAAAGCGGCGTTCTATCTGCTCCACACTCGACTTTGGGAGCTTGCTGCCGGAGGCATTCTGGTCTTTGTCCCGCAACTGCGGAGCCGACGCATCAACGAGCAACTCCCTGCACTGGGACTGGGACTGATCTTTTGGTCGGTCTTCTTTCTTTCCCCGCAGAGCCTGTTCCCCGGCTGGAATGCATTGCCCGCGGTCGTCGGGGCCGCCCTCATCATCAATCCCGCGAGTGCGTCGTCTTTCGCCGCCCGCGTCCTGTCGTTCCAACCGCTGCCGTTCGTCGGCAGGATTTCCTATTCACTGTACCTGTGGCATTGGCCGCTCATCGTCTTTTGGCGCCAGTACCGCAGCGGCGCGGAGCAGACGATCTTCGACGCAGCAATTCTCGCATGCACTTCGGTGCTGATCGCTTTTGCGTCATGGAAATGGGTCGAGCAGCCATTCAGAAAACCATTCCCGGCCAAGGCGACGTTGCCGCTCGGCTTGACCGCTGCAGCGGCAGTGGCGGCCTTGACATTCGCTGTCGTCGAGAAAAACGGCTTTCCCGAGCGCATCAATCCAAGACTGGAGGCATTGAGCAGCCTGAAGACGATGTGGGACTGGAACTGCCCCTATCAATCGGCACCGTATATGGATTGTGCAGTAGGTGCCGATCCGGGAACCGCCGCCAGCAAGGGCGTCATCTGGGGAGACAGCCACGCGGAGCACCTTCTGCCTTTATTCGATTTCGCCGGGCGAAAGACCGGGCGTTCGATTGCGCTCTTTGGCGACTGTCCCCCGATTTTCTACGATCGGGGGCTCAAGCGATACATACCGGAATTCCCACGGTATGATTCAGAATGTTCGGAGCAACGGGCCCGCTATTTCGACGTGCTCAGGTCGTCGCCCGAGATCGAATTTATTTTTCTGGCGGCGCGCTGGTCTTCTTATCTTTCGATCTCCTACAGGAACGAGGGCGACACTCGGTCGGTGCCGCGCGGCTTGGAACTGCTTAAAGAGGGTCTGGAGGAATTTGTCACCGAAATCGCGCCGCTTGGCCGAAGGATTATTCTGCTCGGCGAAATGCCGCAGTTGGGCTTCGATCCAATTCCCTGCGTCATCCTGGAAAGCATATATCAGGGCAGCATACGCCTGTGGCGCGCTCAGAGCGAGCGCGGGCGCTGCCAAGCGATGACTGCGTCGATTTCCCGGAAGAGTTTCCTGGAAAGACAGTCTGCGACGAACGAAGTTCTCACGTCTGTTGCGGCAAGTCACCCTGATGTGTTTGCGTTTTTCCCAACAGACAAAATGTGCAAACCGGATTGCATCACCTCCATAGGCGGCCAGTTTCTATTCCGCGACGGCAACCACCTGCGACGAAATCTTTCCGCCGATGTTGTGGGGAAATTTGCAACTCTCCTGGGCCTGCCCGATGTGTTGCGGGGACTCGGGGGGCATGCGCATGAACCAGCGATTCCGCGGCGGTCGGGCGAGCTGGCGCGTTAAGCACTCTTTCGCGTGCACGGGAAAGTGGTGTAGCCTCATCGCCGAGCTGCCAGCGGGACGTGCCGAAGTCCTTTATCAGCAGCAGCGCTAATGCCGTCGGCAGGCGCGCACTCTGAAAATCAACAGCTGTTTGTTGGTGCCATCAACGTCCGCATCTGCTCAACAGAGAAATCAATTTGGGTCTCGTCGATCCCAAGATGAAGGTTTGCCTTGCCGATCTGGGCGGCGCAGGGCCCGCTGACTTCGCCAGGCTCATTGCTGATGAAACGGAGAAGTGGGGCAAAGTAGTCCGGGCCGCGAACATGAAACCCGAGTAAAGCGACTGTCAGAAGTTCCATAACGTCCCGTTCCATGGAGGACATCATGCTCAAGACAAGGTCGATTTGCGCTATCGCTGCGGGAATGACGCTGCTGGTGATGGCGCTTGCCGTGATGATGGACATCGCCAGGGCGGCCGAGGAGGCCAAATACCCCGACTTGCGCGGTCAGTGGAGCGGCGTCCTTCGCCGCGTCCCCGGCCTCCCGGGCCAGCCTTCCTTCGACGCGGGCAAGGCCTGGGGCAAGGCGCAGGAGGCTCCGCTGACCCCCGAATATCAGGTGATCCTGGAGGAGAATCTCAAATCGCAGAAGCAGGGCGGCACCTTCGACTGGCTGGGCGCTTCCTGCCTCGGCTTCGGCATGCCGCTCATCACCTACGGGTTCGAGCCGCAGGAGTTCATCGTCACGCCTGAGACCACCTACGTGCTCATCAATTGGGTCGAGCACAATCGCCGCATCTATACCGACGGACGCGATTGGCCGGCCGAGATCGAGCCGACGCTCACCGGCTATTCGATCGGCCGATGGATCGACGAGGATGGGGACGGCCGCTACGACGTGCTTGAAGTCGAGACCCGCGGTTTCAAGGGGCCGCGCCATTACGACGCCGCCGGCGTGCCGCTGCACCACGACAACCAATCGATCTTCAAGGAGCGCATCTATCTCGACAAGACCGACAAGAACATCCTCCATAACGAGATCACGGTCTACGACCATGCCCTGACGCGGCCTTGGACCGTGACCAGGGATCTCCGCCGCAATCCGAACCCGCGGCCGACCTGGCGGGAGTTCATCTGCACGGAGAACAATCCCTATGTCACGATCGGCAAGGAAGTCTATTTCCTCAGCGCCGAGGGCCTGCTGATGCCGATGCGAAAAGGCCAGGAGCCGCCCGACCTGCGCTATTTCAAGTAGCCGCAAGCTCGATCGGGATGCCGTCGGGATCGGTGATGCGCAGCGATCCGGACGCGGCCCGATCGTCGATCTTGATTCCTCGCTCACGCAGGACGCGGGTGGCGTTCTCGACGGTGAAATCCTTGACCGCGATCCGGATGTGATCCAGGCCGCGACCCGCGGCGGGACCGGAATTCGCCGGCGTCGAGATCAATTCGAGGACGGAGTCGCCTACACCGAACGCCCGCGAACGGCTCGAAGCCGCCGATGCAATCTCGGTACCGAAGAGCCGGCGGTAAAAGTCGCCCGCGTGAGCGAGGTCGGCGCAGTGGATGCCGATGCGGCTCATCGACAGCGGCGACAATGCAGGCCCGGTGCGGGCGGGGACCTGATAGGGCGCGGCGGTCTGGCGTGCCCACCCGCCGGGCGGCCGCAACTGCATCAAGGCTCCATCAAGGTCGCTGATCCAGACATCGGTGGACGATCTCGGCGGCACCGCAATGCCGTTGTCCTGCAATTTCGCCGTCAGCTTCGCCTTCTCGTAATCGCGTATCCCGAGCGAATAGTGATCAAGATCCGGTCGCTCCGGAGGGAACGCCTGCGATATGGCAAGATAGCCATCGCCGAATTTGAGGAAGAACCCTTCGCTGGGCGGCGATGTCGGCTGGGCTCTGAGCGCGGCATTCCTGAGAACCGGCGTGTCGAACAGCCCGATGTAGAATTCCGCCGTTTTGGCGACGCTCGACACCCGAATGTTGACGTGGTCGAGCGAGACCGGTTGCATGATCGCCTCGTCGGCCGCGCCGGCGCTGCGCGCCGCTGCCATTGCGCCCAGCAGCGCGAGCGCTTCGCGACGCGAGACCAAACCCTTGCGGACTCCTTGTGCGAGGTCCATCGGCAGTTCCTCCTGCTCAACTCCCGACCGGCATATCACGCTTCCGCTCCGCGGCCAAACCGGGTATCGTTTGCAAAGCCGCCGTTCAAATAAGATGTGCCGGTATTTCCATCTGGGCAACGGACGGCGGCCGACTGGCAGCGAGACCACGGGGAGGGCACGCATGCGTTTCCGGCATCTGACTTGGGTAACGGCTCTGGCGGCGGCGCTGTTGACGCCGATCGGCGCGCAAGCGTTCGACGACTCGAAATATCCGGACTTGAAAGGCCAGTGGCGCCGCGTCGCCGTGCCGAGCGGCTTCTATCGCGGCGTCCAATACGATCCGCACAAGCCCGCCGGTCCGGGCCAGCAAGCACCGCTGACGCCGGAATACCAGGCGATTTTCGAGGCCAATCTGGCCGACCAGGCGCTGGGCGGCCAGGCCGGCGATCCGACCTACAAGTGCATGCCGCCGGGCATGCCGCGCATCATGGCCCCCTACGGCGAGATGGAAATCGTGGTCGTGCCGGAGACCACCTACATCCTGATCGACCACATCCACGACAACCGCCGGATTCATACCGATGGGCGCGCCTTTCCGGCCAACATGGCGGACATTCCGCAGTTCGCGGGCTATTCGATCGGGCGATGGGTCGATGCGGACGGCGATGGCCACTACGACACGCTCGTCGTCGAGACCCGCGGCATCAAGGGCCCCCGCACGTTCGAGATGACCGGCATTCCGCTGCACGAGGACAATCAGACGATCGTCAAGGAGCGGATCTATCTCGACAAGACCGATCCGAACCTCCTGCACAACGAAATCACCACGATCGACAATGCGCTGACCCGTCCCTGGACGGTCATCAAGGACTACCGCCGCACTCCGACCAACCAGCCGATCTGGTGGTACGAGACCGTGTGCTCGGAAAACAACGTGCATGTCAGCATCGGCAAGGAAAACTATTTCCTGAGCGGGGACGGTCTCCTGATGCCCGCCAAGAAGGACCAGCCGCCGCCGGATTTGCGATATTTCAAGCAATACAACCGGTAAGCCGGCGCCGACGTCGCCGCTAGCCGGTTACGCGCCATCGCCACGGCATGCCTCGCGGTTTCGTGCAAACTGTGCGGCAGTCAAACACATGAACGTGAATTCCCCGTGTGCATCCTTGGTCCTCGTCCAAGCGAACTTGATCGCAGATGGGCCGAGAGGCGCTCATCCAATCAGAGGAGACCGACCATGTTCGCCAAGACATTGACCGCTCTTGCCACTGCCATCGTGCTCGGCGCCGCTTTCGCGTCTCCGGCGATGAGCGCAGGTTCGAAGGATCGCCACATGGCCGCGCCCGAGCAGGCGTTCGCCCAATTCAACCGGACCGGCGGTCGATGGCATTCCAGCAACCCGGCCTATGACGTGTACGCGAATGGCATGTATCTCGGTTCGGACCCGGATCGCCATATCCGCACCGATCTGGCGCGCAACCCGCGCGGCGCCACCGATTGAGCGCCGGCCTTTACCTCTCCCCGCTTGCAGCCGAACTCGGGT
>Ga0137378_10003115_pt1 | contig 14322 bp, 14 predicted proteins | sample SagtaG_21_FD_104813 | JGI IMG/M metagenome (GOLD analysis project Ga0137378, IMG submission 104813) | Vadose zone soil microbial communities from Sagehorn Ranch, Mendocino, California, USA - Sage2_L_60_16 metaG | ecosystem: Environmental > Terrestrial > Soil > Vadose zone | place: USA... | reverse complement strand
TCCGGAGTGAGCCGGGTCTCGCGCACCATAGAGCGCAGGCCGGGGTTGCGGCGCAAGCGGCGCAGGCGGGTAGCTGGGAAGGCCATGGGGAAATTCTAGCAGGAAGGATGCGGGGTTTCCGGTCTTTAGTCCGCAACGGCCACTCTGGCGGCGAGCGGGCGGGAACGCCGGAGTTCCTGCACTTGCAGAATGATGTCGGCCGCGAGAATCGAGAAAGCCAGGCAAGACCAGACCACCGTTTCAGTAGCGGCGATGCCCAGGCGTTCCCAGCCGGTGACGCCCTGGACTACGCGCACCTCCAGAAACACGAGAGCTACCGCAAAGCTGCGGGTCATCCATTGGCGGTGCTGCTGGACTTTCCGTTGACAATGAAAGCGAACGCGATACCGGTGGTCATCATCAACAGAATTGCATCCACTAGCGCGGCGACGCTGAAAGAGCGCGGCGCGCCCATTCGTTCGCCGAAAAACTGAATGTAGGCGCCGAGCGGAGCAAGAATAAACGCACAGGTAACGTAGATTCTCCCCGCTACCCTATGGAATTTCGTGAAGCGCTGGCGAAGACGATCGGAGAACTGCATCGGACCAAGAAAGAGGGCGCAGGCACCCGCCACTCCGTGAGGCAGCAGATACCATCGGAACGGATGATAGTGCTGCCAGACCGGGTCCGCCCGGTTAATCAGGAAACTCTCGTTGTGGCGAAGAACATAAGCCATCATCAGGCCAATGATTGCGAAAAGGAGATATTTGACGCGCACTCGGGACGCTCTTGGAACGGACACCGACGCAGTGGACATGGGTCTCCTTGAATATGCCCGCCGGAACGGCTATGACCAGGGCGGACGCGGATTACAGTAACATGAAATCGCGCAACAGAAATAGAGTTGGGTGCCGGTTGCGCGCGGGTGGAGCAGAAAGGGCCGTTGGACAATTCTGGCAGGAAGGGTTGGGCAGGCGACCGCATCCTTCAGCTTCGTCCAAGACCGGCTCTCGCCCTACATGAACAGAGTTGAGGCAGGAGCGGGCTGGGACGCCCGCCGCTCCAAACCCGAAGCCCAGAGCCAAGAGCCGGTTTCAATATTTGGGCATCTTGGGATCGACCCGATCCGCCCAGGCTAGAATCCCTCCGGCCAGGTTGTGAACTTTCTTGAATCCCGCCTGGCGCAGGAAGTTCACGGCTTTGGCGCTGCGGACGCCGCTGCGGCAGTGCGCCACGATCTCCTTGCTGGTGTCGAGCTCGTTCACGCGGTTGGGGAGATCGTCGAGGGGAATCAGGTGGCCGCCGATGTTGCAGATCTGGTATTCGTGCGGCTCGCGCACGTCGAGAATGTACAAGTCGTCGCCGCGATCGAGGCGCTTCTTCAAATCTTCCACCTGCATTTCGGATGTGGTCACTTCGGCCGGGGCCTCCTCGCCGCGAATTCCACAGAACTCCTGGTAGTCGATCAGCTTCGTGATCGTGGGATTCTTGCCGCACGCCGGGCAATCGGGATTTTTGCGCAGCTTGAGTTCGCGGAACTTCATGCCGAGCGCGTCGATCAGCAGCAGGCGCCCGACGAGCGGGTCGCCCGAGCCGAGGATCATCTTAATGGCTTCGGTGGCCTGAATTACGCCAACGAGTCCAGGCAGAATTCCCAGCACTCCGCCTTCGGCACATGAGGGAACCAGTCCGGGAGGTGGCGGTTCGGGATACAGGCAGCGATAGCATGGGCCTTCTTTGGTGGCGAAGATGCTGGCTTGGCCTTCGAAGCGGAAAATCGAGCCGTAAACGTTGGGCTTGCCGGTCAGGACGCAGGCGTCGTTGACCAGGTAGCGGGTGGGGAAATTGTCGGTGCCATCGCAGATGATGTCAAATTCTTTGAAGAGCTCGAGGGCGTTGTCGCTGGCAAGGCGGGTGTTGAATTTCTTGATATTCAAAAACGGATTCATCGCCTTGAGCTTTTCAGCGGCGGAATCGAGCTTGGGGCGGCCCACGTCGGCGGTGGTGTGGATGATCTGGCGTTGCAGGTTGGTGTAATCCACGACGTCGAAGTCAACAATGCCGAGCGTGCCCACGCCCGCCGCGCCGAGGTAGAGCGCGAGCGGAGAGCCGAGGCCTCCGGCGCCGATGCAGAGAACTTTCGCGGCTTTAATCTTAAGCTGGCCCTCCATGCCTACCTCGGGCATGATCAGGTGGCGCGAGTAGCGTAGGATCTCGTCGTTGTTGAGAGTTACGGGCGGGATTTCGGTTAGGGTGGCCATGGGTCCTTTGATGAAATTTACGAATTTAAAAATCTACGGATTGACGAATTGAACGGACTACTCACGGACAGGGCAACAACAGTGGATTGTGCGTATGATTCTCAATTCGAAAATCCTCAAATTCCACAATTCGTCAATTTGACGGGTAGGACGCCCGTCGCTTGACAATCAACAGCAGCCTCCCGCAATCGAGGGCACTATCGAAATGTTATCACCGTCTTTCACTGATGTTGCATCGTTCTGCAGGTAGCGAACGTCTTCGTCGTTCAAATAAACGTTGACGAAGGCGCGCAGTTTGCCGTCATCGTTATAAAGATGACGGCGCAGGTCCGGGTGCTGGGAGACGAGTCCGCTGAGGGCCTCGCCGACGGTCGCGCCGCTGACTTCGACGGCAGGCTGCTTGCCGGCGTATTGGCGCAAGGGTGTAGGGATATGGATCTTGGGCATGGATAGATGATGCCACAAAGTAGGGCAGGGATTCACGGCGTAGGATTCGGATGAATTCTGTATTCCATGTAGAGGTCAAGACGGTTGATTACACCGAGGATGAGCCTTGAAAATGCGAAGTACTCGCCCAGGGACTCGTCGGAAAGACCATGCAGCGACTTTCGGCGGGCTTCGCGAACCAGCGGCAAGTCGGCTTGGGTCAGGTTGGCGGTCGAACTTTCGATAAACCGCTCGTGATCTTCGATCTCGAGGAACGGAGGACTTTCCTCGATTCGCTCTCGCATATGTGAAACTACATCTTTGGAGTTGGCGCATTTCGCAGGCGGATGGAATTCCGGGTGTTGCTGCTCCCATTCGTACTGTTTCTTAAAAGCGGCCTCCATCTCTTCGCGAGTATTCGGCAAGGCCCGAATGTATTCCAATACCTGCTCGCGGGTGAATTGGTCGGTATTTTTGTCGGCTGGTAGGGATCGTATTTCAGGCTGGCATCAATCTCTTTACGGTACTGTTCCGGCAATTCGCTTAATCCCTTGAATTCGCTCAGGGCCTTGAAGCTTTCCTCGGTCATGTTGGTTGCCAGCAGCAGAGCAGCGGTCGCGCGGGCATAAGGCTCTTTATCCTGCAATGCGGCGATCAGGTAAATGATCGGCTGTTTCGGGAGACATGCTTCCGTAGGTAAACAGCGCGCCCATGTCGCGGTTGAGTTCCATGGCATGCTCGGGAACCGCAGCGTTGGCGTCCTTGCGGGTGAGGTACCGGTTTGCCAGCGGGCCCACGTCAACCCCGGCTCTGGATAGGTTGGGCAGGAGTTGAAGATATCCGCGGGTCTCAACTTCATCGAGATCGGCGCGCTCGATGCTGCTCACGACAACGCGAGTGGATGCTTCCGATTTGTCCAAACTGTAGAGCAACGAAGCGCCGTCGAAAAGGAAGAAGCCGTCGTCTTTCTCGGATGTCAACAGGCCGCGCAGGCAGGTCACGCCATCATCTTCGTAGCTCTTGACCAGCGTCCAGAATGCATCAATTTGAGCGGATTTCGCGATCCGGGCATGGTTGTCGAGCTTGGTGTGGTTGAAACCATAAGTTTTTTCTTTGGCGGACTGGATTGGCGAGCAATAGCTTTGGGCGCGAGCGAGAGCGGGGGTCAGAAGGAGCAAAGCAGCAGAAGCAAGATGCTGGAGCTTGGACGGCATCTGATCATGGATTGTAAGCGTAGCATCATGCATCGTCGACTCTAATTTGAATTTGTGGGTGGGGAATCGAAGTCGAAGTCAAAATCAAAGTCAAAGGCGTCGGACAAGAGTGTCCGACCCACACGGGCTGTGGCACTAAGAAGCCACTTATCCCGTCATCCGCTGCGTCCTATGATTCTCTCGGGGAGAAACGGCGATGACGATATTCGATAGCGCCAGTGGGCGGGGGCGAGTTATAGACGGCGGCGGGGGCGGGCGGAGCATCTTTGGTCTGATTGGACTGGGAATCGTGGGCTTGGCCGTCATCATTCTGTTATTTAACTCTGTGACTCGGGTTGGCACGGGACGCGTAGGGGTTCTCACGCTGTTCGGAAGAGTGACGGGCGAGACGCTGCCGGAAGGCATGCATCTGATCAACCCGCTCAAGACCAACAACGAATTGTCCATCCAGACGCAGACTATTAAGGAGTCCGCGAGCACGCCTTCGAGTGAAGGCCTGATGATGAACCTGGACACCTCGCTGATCTACCACCTTAATCCTGACCGGGCGGCGGAAGTTTTCCAGAAGATTGGGGCCGACTACGAGAACGTGGTAGTCGAGTCCACGTTGCGTGCCGCGATTCGCGAAGCCACGGCTTCGCACACCGCCAACGCTCTTTACACCGGGGAGCGCGAAATTGTGGCCAAACAGATTTATGACCAGCTCACCTCGCAGCTCAACCGGCGCGGCTTGCTGGTAGAGAACGTTCTGCTGCGTGACATTCAGTTACCGGCGACGCTCAAAGCTGCTATCGAGGCCAAACAGCAGGCCGAGCAGGAATCTCTGGCCATGAACTTCCGGCTGCAGAAAGAAACCCAGGAGGCACAGCGCAAGCGCATCGAGGCGTCCGGGATTCGCGACTTCCAGCAGATCGTGGCACAGGGGATTACGCCGTCGCTGCTGGAGTGGAAAGGGATTGAGGCGACTGAGGCATTAGCCAAGAGTACGAATGCTAAAGTCGTTGTCGTGGGGAATCCGAAGAATGGGCTGCCGCTGATTTTGGGGCAGTAGGGGAGCGTGGCAGAACCCCTGCGGCTGAAGCCGGTTTGCTTAACAGCCGCGTTGCGGCACCTATCTCAGCGGAAAATCCCTTTCCACAGCGACTTGAGACTCCACCACAGCCAGTAGATGGCCAGAGTAACGCCCTGTGCGATTCCTTCCGCCTCGACTGGGTCAGTGGGCTGTAAATCCATGAATCGATACCCCATCCCTACGCATTCGCTGCCACACTCTTAGACTACTTCAATCTTCTCATCCACCAGCTTCTTGTCGTTCTCATCGCTGCCAGTTAGTTCGAAGGAATTGGTCAGCACGGCTTTGCCCTTTTCCACGCTGGTTATGACGTACGAGCTTCCCAGCCAGTGCGCGTCCTCTAGATCGGTGGGCGACCACTGGGCAGGGTGGTCGGGATGGGAGTGGTAGAAACCGATGATGTCTTCGCCGCGCTCACGGCCCTCTCGCTGAATCCGGATTACTTGCCTCGGATCGACGTTGTAACGGTTCCGCGGTGAGTCGGTACGGGTATTGTCGGCGCGAGCGATGGAGGTTACGACTCGCGTACCGTCATCGTTCGTATTGCCGAGCAGCACACCGCAGCACTCGTGCGGATAGGTTTCTTCGCCGTGCTGGCGGAGGGAGAGGTATAGAGCCTGAGCGAGCCTTAACATTGTTGGTGGAATTGAATCATTGAAGCCCATGGCCATGGGCCATTGATGATAATCATTCGTGGGCTGTTGGTTCTCAATGATTCAATCCCCCGATGATTCGATGATTCAATCGTCCTCATCTTTCCGTCCAAAATCTTTCGCTCAAATACTTGTCGCCGGAGTCGGGCAGGATGGCTACGATCACTGCCTCATGCTTCCGATCTAGGCGCTTGACTATCTGCATGGCTCCTTCAACTGCGGCGCCGGCGGAGATGCCGATCAGCAGGCCTTCTTCGCGGGAGAGGCGGATGGCCATTTCGTAAGAATCTTCGGTGGAGATGCCGATATCTTCGTTGGCGAGCGACGGATCGTAAATTCCAGGCACGATAGCGCTGGCCATGTGCTTGGCGCCTTCGATGCCGTGGAAGGGCGAATCCGGTTGCAGCGAAATGCAGCGGACTTTCGGATTCAGTTCTTTCAGGCGGCGCGCACTGCCCATGAAGGTGCCGCTGGTGCCCATCATGGAGACGAAGTGGGTGATACGTCCCTCAGTCTGTTGCCAGATTTCGTTGGCTGTGCCATGGTAATGGGCCTGCCAGTTGGCGGGGTTCGAGTACTGGTCGGCGTAAAAGTATTTTTCCGGCTCGCGGGCGTAGAGTTCGCGGACGGAGCGGATGGCGCCGTCGGAGCCGTCGGCGGCGTCGGTATAAATAATGTTGGCGCCGTAGGCGAAGAGAATGCGCTTGCGCTCGACGGATACGTTCTCCGGCATGCACAGCGTCACAGGAAAACCTTCGGCGGCGCCGATCATGGCATAGGCAATGCCTGTATTCCCGCTGGTGGAGTCAAGCAGAATCTTACCGGGAGTGAATTTCCCGCTGCGGCGGCCTTCTTTCACGATATTGAAAGCGGCGCGGTCTTTCACGGACCCACCGGGGTTGTACCATTCGGCTTTGCCGAGAATTTCAACGTTAGGCAGTTCGCGAGTAATGCGTTCGAGGCGTAGCAAGGGTGTGTTGCCGATGCGCTCGATACTGCGCTCGCCGAGCTTTGAGCGGACTGGCTGGGCCTTTGCTTCCGCGAATTTGGCGGTTGGGTGCATGACACTAGCTATCAGCCGTCAGCTATCAACTCAGTTAGAATCAGCTGCTCTTCCTGAGAGCTGACAGCTGAAAGCTGATGGCTAAGAGCGTGACCAACGTAATGCTGCCGGAGAGCACAAACCGGCAACTTGTCGTTAGATTATAGAGGAGCGCGGAACTATCGGGTCATCGGGTGATTGAGCTACAGTGCTCGGTGTATGGTTCGATGGGGAAGGAAGCGCATCTAAGATATTGAACTCGCGCAGTTGGCTCTAGCTGGACCGCCGCGCCTCAAGCTAAAGGCTAGGAGCTGACAGCTAGGAGCTGGCAGCTGAGAGCTGACGTCCAGGAGCGAAATGGCAACTAAGGTAGAAGAACGAACCTACGAAGACGCAGTGCAGTGGCTGCGCGACCACGGCTTTGATCTGATCGAAGCGCCGGGGACGCAGGGGCGCGTGTTTCTGAAGAAGTACAACGTCTCGGCGGCGATCCAAAAAAACGGCGACGAAGGCGTGAAGATTTTTGCCTACCCGGGTTACCTGATGGGTGGAGAAATTTCGAAGCTTATCAACCGTGGCTATCAGCAGGTGCTGAAGACTTCGAAGACCGAGGTTGCGGCCACGGCTGACCATCTGAAATCCCTGCAGCAATTCAGCGAGGAATTGAAGGAAGCGCTGGGGCTGCCCAGCCTTTATAACGAATCGCTGGGAACTGTCAGCGAAGCTTATCAATACGACCGCGTCGTGGACCGCGACAAGCCAGTGCCGGAGCGTCCAAAGCGGGCCTGGGAGAAGGTGAAGGCGGCGGTGGCAAGCAAGAAAAGCCGCGCCTGATTCCTTCAGCACCCCTGTCATGCAGGCAAACTCTTGTCGAGCTTGGCTCGACTGTGCAGCCGAGGATGGCTGTTCCCTTTCCCAGCGACAAAGCCCTACACTGAAAAACTGGTTGTTTCCCTCGCTTTCCTGCGATACCATACGCGGACTGCGGCGTGTTCATGGCCAGTGAGCATCAATCCCGGCGCGAGATAGTGCAGTTTGGCAGGATGCTGCACGAGCGTGGCTTTATTGCCGCAACCGATGGCAACCTGTCGGTGCGTTTGGATCAGAGGCGAGTCTTGATCACTCCTACCGGGATGTCGAAAGGGGCAATGCGGCCCGCGGACCTAGTGGTTGCAGACATGGACGGCCGGAGGCTAAAAGGCAAGCGCGAGGTAACCAGCGAGATCGGGATGCATCTGCTGATCTATCGCATGCGTCCTGATGTTCACGCCATTGTTCACGCACATCCACGGACGGCCACCGGGTTCGCCGCCGCGGGCATCGCTTTGAACCAGCCTTTGGTCTGCGAGGTGGTGATCGGCCTGGGCCAGATTCCGCTGGCGCCTTATGGGACTCCGGGAACTCCCGAACTGGCTCGCACTCTGGAGCCGCTGGTGCCGGATTACGATGCCATCCTGATGGCCAACCACGGCGTGGTCACTTATGGCTCCGAACTGCGGTGCGCCTACATGAAAATGGAAACCGTGGAGCACTTCGCGCAGATCACGCTGGTGACGCGAGTGCTTGGACAACAGCAACCGCTGGCCCGCGGAGATCTGGAAAAGCTGGTGGAGGCGCGCAGCCGGTACCTAGGTGTGACTTCTGCGGCGCCCATGCCGGTGCAATCCGCAAACGGCAACGGCGATGCGGCATTCGAGTCGCAGGTGCCCGCTAACGGAAAATCGGCGCGTCCGCGCGCTAGTCTCCGCCCGCGCGGAAACGCAATCCCGCTCGAAAACTGATCCCCAGGGCAGGATAGCCGACCGCTTCGTTGTAGAACCGATTGAGAAGATTCTCGACGTTGGCGTACACGCTGACGCGGGAATGGATCGTATACCAGGCGCCCGCATCTACCCGAACATACCCGGGCGCGTGATCGTATCCAAGACCGTAGAAATCCGAATCGACTGTTCTGCCGACGAAACTGCTGCCGAGATTTCCGCCCCACTTGGTGCCCAGATAATTGACGAGGAAGGTCGCGGAATGCCTGGGCCGCCTGAATAGGGGCTTGCCTTCGCCGAAAATTGCCGTGTCACAGAACTGCGACGGAGTGCACGCGGGTGCTTGCAGAATCTGAGTCGAGGTGTAGGTATAAGCCGCGCTGGCCGAGAGCCGCGAGCGTATGCGGCTTTGGATCTGCACCTCGGCTCCGTGGGCCAAAGATTCGTTGATGTTCACATACTGACCGATGAACGTTGTGGGGTCGAACGGGTAGGCGATCTGGTCGTGAAAGACGTTGTTGAAATAGTCCGCAGTGAAAACCATTTTGCGGCTGAAAAGATTCTGCTGAATTCCAGCCTGGAGGCTGCGGCTTCTCTCGGGCCTGAGGGCGGGATTGGGAGTTGAAGTAGGCGGACCAGCGAAGGTTTCCTCGAGCCGCGGTTCTTTAAACCCCTTCCCGCAAGAGAAACTGAAACGCGTTCCCGATAGAAGCTCGCCGCCAGGGATTGCGAGATAGGAAACCGCAACCTCCGGCACACCTGTGTTCCCGAACGCGCTGTCGTGCACAAAGCGGGCCCCAGCGATCGCCGTGAGCCTTCCCCAGGTTAACTGCTGCTGCGCGAATAGGTCGTTGTTCAGGCGCTGTCCGTGCGTAATGCCAAAATTGACGTCGCCGACGAAGCCATTCTCGTCTTCGAAGCGATAGCCCACCGTGGTTTGTGCCCAGCTTCTCTCGGTGTAGGTGCCTTGGTACTCGAAGCCAGCACGTTTGATGTCGGAGATGGCGTGAAACGAGAAAGCGTCGGGATCCAATCCAGGAATTTGCTGGTCGTTGATGGTGTCAATGTTGCTGCGGTGCAGCACGTGTTCGAAGCCGGTCAGTCGATGCTGCCAGCCAGATGGTCCGGTGATGGCCAGCTCCAGGCTTCCGAGGAAGTTGTTTTGCCTGGCGCGTTGGTCGAGGTCGGGTGGGAGGATGGGGTTGCCGTTAAAATTCCATTCGTTCTGTACTCCACTGACGCTGTTGTCGTGGCGCATTCTCAGGCGCAACGAGGCCCAGTCAGTCAACTTTGCTCCAAGATTCGCGCCTTCCAGCGAGTTTGAATAATCGTCATTCGGTCCGGAGCCGGTGGTGTTGAATTGGTTTCCGAAGAGGTTGTAATCGAAGCGGCCGTTCGCGCCAGAAAGCGACGCATAGCCGTTCTCGGTGCCGAAATTGCCGGCGTCGGATCCAAAGCGAAGCTCAGGAAGCGGTGTGTTTCCGGTCCGGCTCCAAATCTGCACCACACTGGTCATGGCATCAGAGCCGTAGAGGGTGCTCTGGGTGCCGCGCAGGAATTCCAGGCGATCGGCTTCGGACAACGGCAACGTTCCGAAATCAAAAGTGCCTCCCGGATCATTGACGGCCACTCCGTCCACGATGACTTTGTTGTAACGCGAGTCGCCGCCGCGGACGAACAGCGAGGACAATCCCCCCCGCTGGCCGGCGGTCGAAACCATGGCCCCGGGCAGGAAGCGAAGGGCGTCGTTGGCGGCGATGGGGCGCATAGTGTCCAGTTGCGATCCGCTGAGGGTTTCGACGGCGGCTCCGGATTCGTCGCTCGGGACTGGAGTGCGGGTGGCGGTGACCACTACTGTTTCCGTCTGAACCGCGAGTTGCAGTGGAATCGTAACTTCGGCGGCTGCATCCGAGACTGGGGTCCATTGCTCGGCGAAGCCGGGGGCCAGGACATGCACGCGGAGGTCTCCGGAAGGGACATCGCGAAAATGCGCGTTCCCCTGTGCCGATGTAGTTTGAACCGCGGCGGGACGGGTTGAGTTCTGCACAAACAGCTCGACCTGAGCTGCGGGAACAGAGGCTGATTGGGGATCGACAACTCTGACCGTGAGCTCAGAAGCGAAAGCTGAGGTGGACAGAAGAATTACGGCGAAAAACCGGAAGCAGGAACGCATCACTCCTCCTTTACGCGCGAAAGGGGTTAGTGTTGGAGTTCGCGCCGGTCTCCTGGCTCGCGAGTAAGGATGTGAAAGGTTGACGGGCAACCCGTCGCTCCACTATCCGAATTCTTGCCTCGGGTCTTCCCAGAGTAATCTCCAGTGGCCCGGTGCGATGTCCTCGCTTACAGTTGCGCGGCAGCGCGGGATTTGCACCCGCTTCCCAATCCTCCTTGAGCAAGGAGGACGCGCGAACTCGTTTTCTAAAGCATAGAGAATGTAATGGCTGAGGGCCGGAAGAGTCAAACATCGATTACAGAAAATCTGGTCACCGCAGAGTCACAGAGTAAAGCGAATGAGTCGGCGGACGGGGTCGGAGCTTCTTTCACGGGCCCATGCGGATGATGGCATCGGGGAATTTAGGACCAAAAGGTGTCCGTGTTGATCCGCGCAGCTCCGTCACTGCCTGTTGAGTTTCCTGGCTGACTGTGGGGTGGATTTCGGGGGTTGGCGTAAGTAAAATGTGGAAATGATTCCCCAAGACCTTCTCGACATACTGGTGTGCCCCGTCTGCAAGAAGCCGCTGGTGTTAAAAGAAAGCGGCGAGAGCCTGAGGTGCAGAGAGTGCCGGCGCGTTTACCCGGTACGGGACAACATTCCCATTCTATTGGTGGATGAAGCCGTGACCGAACCATCCTAGAGACTGCTGTCACAAGGCGAGACTCGCGCGCGACTTGTCTCAAAAACGAACACCTATCTACTGTTTGCGGTGACACATTATGTCAGCCGTGAGACGTGCGCTTCCCATCCGGCCTGAAATCATAGGCTTCCCCCGTCCGGCGCTAGGCGCAACTTCGCTGATGCTCAAGGGTTTAACTTGATTGTAGGTTTTTCTGTTCGAACCTACAGGAGAATCCTGACTTCGGCAAATAAATTGCATGCAACAAAACCAGGAACAGATGAGTCTAATGGGTATGAGCAGTCAGGTCGGAGGGGAGAGATGAGAGAAAGATTTTCAACCACCGAATTAAGCGCACTGCGAAATGACTTGCTGCAAGGCGGTTTAGCCGACTCTCGTGAAGCTGCGGAGTTGGTGCAGGTGTTCCTGATGGGCCGGGGCTATGGGGTGTCGCCCCAGGCGGCCCGGGATGCTGTTGGGCGGGTAGAAATGGCAGGCTGTGCGCTGCCTGTACTGCAACAGGAATTGGAAAACCTCGCACTGGTCATGTAGCGGTGACTGCGAGGAGTGAAGGCGATTTTAGCGGTCGGGTTTCTTAGAGTCGAGTTTCTTAGAAAAGATCCGCGGGGAAGACGGAACCAGTCGCTCCCCACAGATGAATGAACAAGGAAAGAGCCGGGCCAACCAGCCCGGCGTTCTTGTTTTTGGGCGTCAGTGATCCGCTAGATCTGAGTCGCCAAGCCGCTCATTCATATCTCAAACTCTCGACTGGGTCCAACTTCGCTGCTCTTGCAGCGGGAACGGTGCCGAATAGAACTCCAACCAATGACGAAACCACAATCGCCACAATCGCAGACAAGCCCGAAATAGGGATGCGGTACTCAGTCAGAAACCGCACCGAGTAAGGCACCGCCAGCCCAATCACCACGCCGACCAGGCCCCCACCTACGGAAATCAGGATCGCTTCGGACAGGAATTGGAATCGAATTTCTCGATTGGTGGCTCCGAGCGCCTTGCGAATGCCAATTTCGCGGATTCGGGCGCTGACCGTGGCCAGCATGATATTCATAATTCCGATTCCGCTAACCAGCAAAACCACGGCTGCGACACCCAGCAGCATGAAGGTCAGCGCGTTCGCGGCCTGTTCGGCAACCTTGACCAATTGGGTCAGGTTAGTGATGTTGTACACCGATTCGGCGCGATGGCGTGACTGGATGACCCGCCTGATCTGCTCGGTCACTGGCTCAATCATCGAAGAATCCGCGACCGAGAAATAGATCAGTTTCACAGTGGGAGTGTCGGTGAAATAACGGGAAACGGTGTAGGGGATGACCAGGGTATTGGTCGTCACCTCCGACTCGCCGAATGTGTTCACGCGCTCGCGGAAGGTTCCAATTAGGGTGAACGGAAGGCCACTCAACTTGACGACTTTCCCCACTGCAGCTTCGGGAGAGCCGTAGATTTCCTGGGCCATCTTCTCTGTGATGAGGCCAACTTTGTTGTGGCCCCGCTCGTCCTGCTGATCGAAAAACCGGCCGGACACGACGACCAGATTACGGACGGTGCGGTATTCCGGGTAGGTGCCAAGGATTTGGATGTCGCGCTCTTTGCCGTCGCCTACTGGCACGCGCTCGTTGAGCATGGCCACGGGCGAGGCGGAAACGATGCCCGGCACCTGCTCCAGGACGGACTTCATGTCGTCCGCGGTCAAAGGATCGGGGGCAGTGTTGGTAATGCGCTGTGCCCCGCCTTCGTACTCAGCGTAGATAAGGTTGGCGCCGATTCCCTGAATCAAGTTCAAGACATATTGCTTTCCGGTCAGCCCGATTGTGACCACCAGAATCAGGGACGCGGTTCCGATCACCATGCCCAGGCCGGTGAGCAGGAAGCGCACTTTGTTGCTGCAGAAGGTCTCCACGGCAAAGCTGAGGATCTCGCCGAAGGCCAGCTTGGGGCGCAGACCCGACACCGCGGTGGCTACTTGCATGGCAAATTAGATGCTACGCGCCGGGCGGCGGAGTCGCAAAGTGCCTGTGTGGGTCGGACACTCTTGTCTGACAAGAGCCGGGACCAAATGTTGGTGGCGTGGGCTCGCTGACGGCAGGAGAGTACAGAATCAAAGTCAAAGGCGTCGGACAAGAGTGTCCGACCCACACCAGCGTTTCTGCCCCATGCGTTTAAGGATGCGCCGCAGGCGCAGGTACGGCTTGCGTGCGCAGGGTCTCGTAAATTGCCTGGACTTGTTTCCTGGTTTCTTCCACGCTGCCGCCGTTGTCGATCACGTAGTCGGCCGCCTGGATTTTGGCTTCTTCAGGGGCCTGGGCCATCATGCGGCGAGTAATTTCCTCGCGGGCGGTGGCTTCGTCCATTTTCAATCTTTGTGCCCAACGCTCAACGCGCTGGTGGGGCTTGCAGGTTACAACGATGATGCGGTCGAAACGTTTGCGCAGGCCCGCTTCGAGCAGCAGCGCGGCTTCGAGCATCACGATGGCGTCGGGCTCGCGGCTGCGGAACGATTCCATCCACTGCTCATACTTCTGAATGACTCCGGGATGAACGATGCGGTTCAGTTCGTAGATGCGGGGACGGCGTTTGTCGAAGGCGATCTCGGCGAGGCGGGCGCGGTTGACGGTCTTGTCGGGATTCAGGACCTCGTTGCCAAACTTCTGGACAACTTCATCATAGACGGATTCGCCGGGGCGCATGAGGTCGTGCGCGATCTCGTCGGCGTCAATGGAGTGGGCGCCGAGTTCGGTGAAGATCCGGCTGACTAAGGATTTTCCGGAAGCGATACCGCCGGTTAGTCCGATTTTGAGCATCGTCCCCCTCGACGAATCATTTCACCACAGAGACACAGAGACGCAAATTCAAAAGCGGCCACAGATTACGGCCGCGCCGTGGGCCGATTTCTTCGTCTCCCTCCGTGTCTCTGTGACTCTGTGGTGAACTAAATGTCTTATGCCCGCGATAACTCTACCACTGGATGACCCCGCCGCATCGTCGCCGCTTTCACAGTATTCGACATCAGCATGGCGATGGTCAGCGGGCCGACTCCGCCCGGCACCGGAGTGATGGCCCCGG
>Ga0137378_10003105_pt1 | contig 14350 bp, 15 predicted proteins | sample SagtaG_21_FD_104813 | JGI IMG/M metagenome (GOLD analysis project Ga0137378, IMG submission 104813) | Vadose zone soil microbial communities from Sagehorn Ranch, Mendocino, California, USA - Sage2_L_60_16 metaG | ecosystem: Environmental > Terrestrial > Soil > Vadose zone | place: USA... | reverse complement strand
GGCTGCCCGCACGCCTGCGCCCTGCACTGGATCGGCGACATCGGCCTCATGGGCACGACCGCCCGTGAGGCCGTGGACGGCGAACGGCAGGCCTACGACGTGTTCCTGCGGGGCGGGGTCGGGCTGGAGCAGGCCGTCGCCCGTCCGCTGATCCGTCGCGTCCCGTTCCCCCGGGTCGAAGCGATGCTGGACGGGCTGATCGGCGCGTGGCTCGACGGGCGTTCGGCGGGTGAGTCGTTCCGGGACTTCTGCATCCGGACGCCGGACGCAGACCTGCAGGCGCTCGCGGTCGGAGAGTGGGCGGCGGCATGAGCCAGGGCGTCTCGATCGACGAGCACGAGGCCGGCGAGCTCTCCGTCCTGTACGACTCCGAGCCGGCCGAGGAGGTCATCGCCTGGGCCATGGACACCTTCCATCCCCGGATGGCCATCTCGGAAGGCGGCGGCGCGGAAGGCATGGTGATCCTGGACATGGCGTGGCGCGTGAACCCCGACGTCCGGGTGTTCACGCTCGACACCGGTCGGCTGCCCCAGGAGTCCTACGACCTGCTGGAGCGGATCCACGAGCGCTACGGCATCCGCGTCGAGGTCCAGTTCCCGGAAGCGGCCCACGTGGAGGGGATGCTGCAGCGCCACGGGCCGAACCTGATGTACGAAGCCGTGGACCTGCGGCTGCTGTGCTGCCAGGTCCGGAAGGTCCTGCCGCTCAACAGGTACCTCGCCGGGTTGGACGCGTGGATGACCGGGCTCCGGCGCGAGCAGTGGGCCAGCCGCGCCGAGGTCCGCAAGGTCGAGCTGGATCACGATCACGGCGGGATCGTGAAGGTCAACCCGCTGGCCGACTGGACGAAGCGCGAGGTCTGGGACTACATCCGGACGAACGACGTGCCCTACCACCCGCTGTACGACCAGGGGTACACCTCGATCGGCTGCGCGCCATGCACCCGCCCGATCCAGCCCGGGGCACAGGACCGTGCCGGCCGGTGGTGGTGGGAGAAGGACGCCCCGAAGGAGTGCGGGATCCACTGCGCGATCTACACGGGGGGGTTCGAACATGAGCTTCACGCGCTGATCGGGAACGGAGCGAACGGCAACGGCCACGCGGACGGCACCGACGGCATCGGCGGCGCCGACGGCCGGGAGCGACGATGAAGGTCTCCGAGGGCGCCCGCGACATCCTGGCGACCGAGGCGCTCGCCCTCGCCGACCAGCTGCCTCCCGGCGAACGGCGCGCGGAGTTCCAGGAGCTGGCCTGGGCAGCCGAACAGGGGGAGATCCCGCAGGACCTCGAGGACCGGGCGGGCGAGCTGCTCGGGCTGACGCTGGAGACGGGACGGGTTCGCTCCGTCCACGGTCCCGGCGGCGTCCAGGCGCTGGTCGGCGTGTGGCGGGAGACCCCGCAGGGGCGCGCGCTGACCCACGCGGTGGAGGAGTTGAACCAGGCGCTCTCCGCCCTGCGCGGATCCCTGATCGAGTCCCTCCGGGTGGCGCCGACCGCACCCGGCGCCTACTCGATCACGATCGCAGCCGGTGACGCCGAGGTCCGGCTGACGATCGACCGTGCCGGCGCGCGCCTGTCGGGCATCAACGTCGGCGTGGGCGGGGTCGGGGAGTAGGGAGCGGACGATGGCGTTCGGCTATCCGATCAGCCTCGAGCTCTCGGGACGCCGCGCGCTGGTCGTCGGCGAGCGAGCGGTGGAGGAGGGGAAGGTCGAGGGCCTCCTCGCGGCGGGGGCCGGCGTCACCGTCGTCGCCCGACGCCCGGCCGCGCGTCTCGACCGGTTGGAACGCGACGCCCGGGTGACGGTGGCGCGCAGGGGGTTCCGGCCCGAGGACCTGGACGGAGTCGCCGTCTGCGTCGCGTCGTCGGATGACCGGGACCTCGGCGCCGCCATCGCCGGCGAAGCGCGGGCCCGGGGCGTCCTGGTCAATGTGATGGACCAGGTCGAGAACTGTGACTTCGCCGCGCCGGCCGTGGTCCGGCGAGGCGACCTCGTGATCGCCGTCTCGACCGGCGGACGGTCCCCCGCGGCAGCCTCCAAGCTGCGAGCGGAACTGGAGGACCGGTTCGGGCCCGAGTGGTCGGATGTGCTCGAGGTGGTCGGCGACATCCGCGCCCAGACCCTGTCGCTCTTCCCCGACGTCGCGGAGCGGGCCCGCCGATGGCGACGCGCGCTGGACCTCGACGAGGTCGTGGCCCTGGTCCGAGCGGGCCGCGGCGACGACGCTCGCGCCCGCCTTCGGGCACGGCTGTCCGACGGAGACCCCGGCAGGGTTCGGGTCGAAGCGGAGGCGGCAGCGCGATGAGCGGGATGGTCTACCTGGTCGGCGCGGGCCCCGGCGACCCCCGGCTCATCACGCTCCGGGGGGCTGAGGTCCTTCGGCTCGCGGACGTGCTCGTCTACGACCGGCTGGCGTCGCCCGCGTTGCTGGACCTGGCTCCGGGCCACGCCGAACGGGTCGACGCGGGCAAGGCGCCCGGCCGGGCGGCCATCGATCAGGAGGAGATCTGCCGGTTGATCGTCCGCCGGGCCCGCGCCGGCCGCGTCGTGGTCCGGCTGAAGGGGGGCGACCCGTTCGTGTTCGGCTGCGGCGGGGAGGAGGCCCTGGCGTGCGCGCGCGCGGGGATCGCGTTCGAGGTCGTCCCCGGCGTCAGCTCGGCGATCGCCGCGCCATCCTACGCCGGGATCCCGCTGACCCATCGTGGGGTCGCTTCGAGCTTCGCCGTCGTCACGGGGAGCCGGGCCACGGGTGCCCCGGACCTGGCGGGGGTGGCGACCGCCGTCGACACGCTGGTCGTCCTGATGGCCGCCGGCCGCATGGCCGCGGTGTGCCGATCGCTGATCGACGCCGGCCGCCCGGCGAACGAGCCCGCCGCCGTGGTCGAGTGGGCCACCACGACCGAGCAACGGTCGATCGTCGCCACGCTGTCGACGTTGCCGGACATCGCGGCCGCCGACAGCCTGCGCGCGCCGGCGACGCTCGTGGTGGGGAAGGTCGTCGCCCTTTCGGAGGAGATCGCCTGGTTCGAGCCGCGCCGGGAGGACGAGCCGAACGCACAGCCTGCTCGGACATCCTTCCGCACCGGCCGTGCGTAGTACTGGCTTCGTGGATGCGTCGCCCGGGGTCGCTCCGGGCAGGTCCTGTGCCCGTGCGAGGGGTCGGAGATGAGCGTGTTTCGCCGGACGGCCGTCGTCGCTGCCTGGATGTCCGTCGCCCTTTCGATGTCGCCGCAGGCGACCGCCTCTGCGGGGGCCCCGGTGGATTGGACGCAGTTCCGGTTCGACCGAGGGCACACCGGGGTGAACCCCTTCGAGACCACCCTCTCGGCGAGCACGGTCCCGTTCCTCACGCCGGCCTGGCAGGCGCAGCTCGGACGGCTGGTGGACTCGTCGTCGCCGGCGGTCGTCGACGGCGTCGTCTACATCGGTTCGACGGACGGGACGCTCTGGGCCTACCCCGCCTCCGGCTGCGGCCAGACGCTCTGCTCCACGCCGCTCTGGCGCTCGACGTCGCTCGCCCAGATCATCGACTCCCCGACGGTCGCGAACGGGCTGGTGTACGTGGGCTCGCAGACGTCTCCGAGCTCCAACGACGGCAAGCTGGACGTGTTCGACGCGGCCGGTTGCGGGCAGACGCTCTGCGCCCCGCTCTGGCAGGGGCTCGCGGGGAAGCAGTCGATCCTGCAGTCTTCGCCGGCGGTGGGACGGGGGACCGTGTTCGTCGGGGCCTTCGACGGCAGGCTCTACGCGTTCCCTGCGCGGGGCTGTGGCGCCGCGACCTGCCCGCCGCTGTGGACGGGGACCACCGGCGGGACCGTCGAGTCGACGCCGACGGTGGCAGGCTCGACGGTGCTGATCGGGTCCGACGACGGGAACCTCTACGCGTTCCCCACCGCGGGCTGTGGCGCGGCCACGTGCCGGCCCCTCTGGAGGGGACACATCGGATCCCCGGTGTACGACTCCACGCCCGCGGTCTCGGGGAGCACGGTCTTCGTCGGGTCGTCGAACGCGCTCGCGGCGTTCCCCACCCAAGGCTGCGGCTCGGCGACCTGCCAGCCGCTGTGGCTGGGCGAGTCGAACGGAGACTTCTTCGGTGGATCGCCGGCCGTCTACCGGGGACGCGTCTACATCGGGGTCGAGAGCGAGGTGGGCGTGTTCGCCGCCGCCGGTTGCGGGGCCGCGGTGTGCGATCCGCTGTGGGTGGACTTCGGCTCCGGCGCCCAGGCGAGCGTCCTCTCCTCGCCCACCGCCGCGAACGGCGTGATCTACGCCGGGCGCAACACCGCCGAGGTCCTGGCGTGGCGGGCCCGTCCGTGCGGCAAGTCCGTGTGCAACGAGATCTGGAAGGGCCTCACCGGCGACTCCATCGTGAGCTCGTCGCCCGCGGTGGTCAACGGCACCGTCTACGTCGGCAGCGCGGACGCCCTCTTCCCGGAGGACTCCCAAGGCCGGATCTACGTGTTCGACCTCGGCTCGGCCCGGGGGTAGCTCGGGAGAGTGGACGACCGTCGGGGTTTCGGACAACATCATCGACGTGGCAGAGCGAACGCCGTCCGCCGGGTACACGCTCACCCTGCGGGTGAACCTCCGGACCGCGCCGGGGCACCTGGGGGCGCTCACCACGGCGATCGGCCGGGCGGGCGGCGACATCGGGGCCGTGGACATCGTGGCGCACCGGGGCGCCGTGGTCGTTCGCGACATCTCGGTGAAATGCGTGGACGAGGAGCACGGCCGGCGGATCGTCGAGGCCGCGTCCGCGGTCGAAGGAGCCGAGGTCCGGTCGGTGTCGGACCGGACGTTCGAGATCCACCACGGCGGCAAGATCGCGATCCACCCCAAGTTCCCCGTGAAGTCCCGGGACGACCTGTCGATGGCCTACACGCCCGGCGTCGGGCGGGTCGCCAAAGCCATCGCCGAGGACCCCGAGCGGGTCTGGGACCTCACGATCAGGGGGAACTCGGTCGCCGTGCTTACCGACGGCAGCGCCGTGCTCGGCCTGGGGAACCTGGGCCCGGAGGCGGCCCTCCCGGTGATGGAGGGGAAGGCGATGCTGTTCAAGGAGTTCGCCGACGTCGACGCCTACCCCGTCTGCGTCCGCGTGGAGGGCTCCGCGGAGGAACGGGCCACCAGGATCGTGGAGATCGGGCGGGCCATCGCGCCCGGGTTCGGCGGGATCAACCTGGAGGACATCGCCGCGCCGGTGTGCTTCGACGTCGAGGAGCGCCTGGCGGCGTCGCTCGACATCCCGGTGTTCCACGACGACCAGCACGGGACGGCCGTGGTGGTGCTGGCGGCGCTCATGAACGCGTGCCGGGTGGTCGATCGGCCGCTCGACGAGCTGCGCGTGGCCATCCTGGGGGTCGGCGCCGCCGGAGTGGCGTGCACGAAGCTGCTGCTGCACGTGGGGGTCGGGGACATCGTCGCGGCGGACCGGTCGGGCGTCATCCATCCCGGCCGGCAGGGGTTGACCACCCAGAAGCGGTGGATCGCCGAGCACACGAACCAGCGCGGCGTGGCCGGAGGGATCGAGGACGCGCTGAAGGGCGCGGACGTGTTCGTGGGGCTCGCGGGGGCGAACCTGGTCCGTCCGGAGTGGGTGGCCGCGATGTCGGAGCCCGCCGTCGTGTTCGCGCTGTCGAACCCGGATCCCGAGATCATGCCGGAGGACGTGCCGGCGAACGTCCGGGTCGTCGCCACCGGCCGTAGCGACTACCCGAACCAGATCAACAACGTGCTGGCGTTCCCCGGCTTCTTCCGCGGGCTCCTCGACTCCCGGGCCCGGTCGGTGACCGACCGGATGAAGGTGGCCGCGGCGGAGGCGATCGCCGGCGTCGTCGGCGAACTCGAGCTGTCCGAGGAGTACATCGTCCCGTCGGTGCTCGACCGGCGGGTCGCGCCCGTCGTCGCTGCTGCGGTCGAGCGCGCGGCGATCGCCTGAGGGGTTCAGCGCAGCCCGGACTCAGCCGTCCAGGTACGTCAGCCAGCCGCGGTACTGCTCGAGCCGTCCGTGCGCGGCATCGAAGAACATCTGCTGCAGCTCCTTCGTGATAGGACCGCGACCGTGGGCCGCGATCGGGCGGTCGTCGACCTCTCGGATCGGCGTGACCTCCGCGGCCGTGCCGGTGAAGAAGGCCTCGTCGGCGGTGTAGAGGTCGAACCGCGAGAGGTTGCGCTCGACCACCTGGTAGCCCAGATCCTGCGCGATCTGGATCACCGACCTCCGGGTGATGCCATCGAGGCAGCCGGCCGAGAGCGGCGGGGTGAACAGGACCTGGTCCTTGATCAGGAACACGTTCTCACCGGAGCCGTCGGTGACGAATCCGGCCATGTTCAGCATGATGGCCTCGTCGTATCCGCCCTGGAGGGCTTCGGTCTTGGCCAGGCCGGAGTTGATGTACTGGCCCGTGGCCTTCGCCCCCGGCGGAAGCGTGTTCTGATCGTTCCGCTTCCACGACGAGATCTTGACCCGGACACCGTTCTCCAGGCCTTCGTCTCCCAGGAACGCTCCCCATACCCAGCTGACGACGGCGACCTGGATGGGCGCGTGAAGCGGGTTCAGACCCATCTCGCCGTAACCGCGGAACACCAGCGGCCGGAGGTAGCAGGCGTCGAGGCCGTTCGCCCGGGCGATCGTCTTGCAGGCCTCGGCCATCTCGTCCTGCGAGTACGGGATCTGCATCTGGTACAGGTGCGCCGAACGGAACAGCCGGCGGACGTGGTCGGCCAGCCGGAACACGGCCGGCCCCCGCTCGGTGGCGTAGGCCCGGATGCCTTCGAACACGCCGGTCCCGTAGTGGAGCGCGTGGGTGAGCAGGTGGACCTGGGCGTCGGCCCAGTCGACCAGCTCCCCGTCCACCCAGACCTTGTCGACCGGCTCGATCGGCATCGTCCGCTCCCTCCGTAGCGCCGCGGGCCGTAGCGCCCCGGGTCGGGCACAGCATAGCGTCGGACCGGGCGGGCGGCGCCCGAGCCGGTCAGCCGGTGAGCCAGGGCGGCGCCGGGAGGAACAGCTCGACGTTCCGGTCCTCCGGGAGCCCGCGGCCGGGCCCGGCGAACCCGTACTGGTAGTCGTTCGCCGACAGCTCGCGGTGGATCGAGGCCAGGCGAAGGATGCCCGTCGCGCCGGCGGGATCGGCCGGGGCCGCGTGGTCGATCATCGTGCAGAAGATCGAGAGGATCCCGTCCGCCCGCAGGCCCACGTCGACCACGCGGCTCTGCGACGACCAGTCCACGTGTGCCGCGGTCCCGACGTCCCAGAACCCCGGCGTGAGGCCCGACGGATCCGGGCGCGGGGTGATGACGTTGTCGTGCGTGTGGCCGTTCACCCAGGCGATCACGTTCGGGAACCGATGGAGCAGCGATTCGACCTGGTCGGCAAGGATCCTCGGGAGGTCGTTGGAACCCGGGTCGTCGGGGTTCGGATCCTGCAAGGGGTTCGTCAAGCTCCGCAGGCCGTGATGGGAGAACAGGATCACCAGGCGGTCGGGGTTGGTGGTGGTGACCGGCGAGCCGTCGCTCGCGTAGTACGCCGAGTGCACCTCGATCAGTCGCTGCTGGAGCCAGTCGAACTGGGTCTGCCCGATGCTGCCGTCCGCGTATCCGCCCGGGTTCACCGTGTCGAGCGATACGAACCGGAACGTCGGCACGTCGTCGCGGACGTAGTAGGCGGTGCCGTCGGCCTGGTTCTGGGCCGTGAACCCGTGGCCGACCGGTGAACCGGTCGTGCGGAAGTGCTCGGCGATGTACTCGGAACGGCGGACGATCCGGCGGTTCGGGTCGGCCGTCACCGGATGGGTGGGCACGGCTTGGGTGACTCCTGGGAACGGGTCGCACGGATCGATCCCCGGCGGCGGCCCGTCGAACTTCAGCCCGCCGACGGCGATCGCGTTGAAGGCCTCGTTGCGCGGGGCGTTCCCCTGCATCAGGCCGTCGTGGTTGCCGAACGTCTGCCACCAGGGCAGCCGTACACCGCCCGCGGTGAAGGGCAGGATCGCCTGCTCGAGGAGGCCCGGGTAGTCGGGGAAGCCGTACTGGGTGCGGTACTTGTCGGCGAAGGGATTGGGATGCCAGTACTCGGGGTCGGCCCAGCCGGCGGCCTGGACGCCCTCGTACGTCGTGAGGTCGCCGCTGTTCGGCGTGATGACCGAGCCGCCGTCCAGGAGGTCGATGAACCAGCGCAGCTCGTTGGATTGTTCGTTGTCCAGGTTGTCGCCGGTGCAGACGGCGAACCGGACCTTCGCCCCCGTGGCCGGTCCTCGGCGGATGGACCGGACCCGGCGGAGCATCGCGTCCAGGACCTGGAGGGTCAGGGTCTCCTGCGGCCGGAACGCCGCGTTCAGCGGGAACGTGCCGCACTGCTGGTCGGCGAACCGGTCCAGGAACTCCACCCTGGCCGGCGATTGCGCGTCGGTCAGGTGGATGTCGGTCAGGTGGGCGAACGAGGTGAGCGGTGTCAGTCCTGCGGTGCTCGGAGGGGCCAGGTCGTCCCGAGGGATGAAGGGTTCGCCCGAGCCGGTGGTCAATCGGTAGTACGAACCGATCGAACCGGAGCCGGCCAGGGCGCCCTTCACGATGGTCGACCGGAGGGTGGTGAGCGCGCGGACCTCCTCGAGGTTCGAGCCGCGCTGGGCCCCCAGCGCCCAGGGGGTGCGGGCGAACGGCGCCGCCGCGGCGGCGGTCGCCGTCAGCTTCAGGAAGTCTCGCCGGGTGATGCCCCGCATCGCGGGCACGGGTCTACCCACGCCGGGTGTCGGTCAACCGCACATGAGCCACTTCTCATCGGCGGCGCGCGGCCGAGCGCGCGGGGGTCAGGCGCCGGTGGCGGCGGGGTGGTGCTCGGCGATCAGGAGGGTGACCGGCAGGTTCACCGCGCGTTCGACCCGGTGGGGCAGGTCGAGCTTCAGCCACCTGGAGGCGCCCGGCGGGAGCGTGGACAGGATGACCTCGTCGAACGGCCGGTCCCGTTGCTCCCGGATCGTGTCGTGGATCGCGTCGATCGGGCTGGCCGCGCCGACCTGCCCGTCGACGTCGGCCCCCAGCGAGCGGAATCGTGCCAACGCCGCGTCGAGCCGGTCGCGGGCGACGCCGCGGGCCTGGTCCTCGTCCCACGTGGCCTGCTCGTGCGGATGCGAGGCGGGAGCCAGGACGTGGAACGAACACGGACCGAGGGCCATGCACGCTCGGATCTTGCGGGTGAGGTGCTCGCCGCCGAGGGTCTGGTTCGCGACGACGAGGTAGCGGCGCGGGACGGAAGGACTCTCCATGCTCGCCTCCTCGGCCAGGGGATCGCGACCCATCTTGCGCCGGTCCGAGCCGACGAGCAACCGAGGCCAGGGACCGGCCGCGGAGCTCAGCGGGCGAAAAAATGGAGTCCCAGCCAGGCCCAGCCGGCCACCACGCCGACCCGTCCGGACCGCGTTCGCATCACCCGGGAGAACACATCGCGCAAGGGCGGGATCCTGGAGCGTTTCCCGGAGGCCAGCAGCTCCAGCCCGACCCCACACAGAACGAAGAGCACGTACACCGCGATCGTGAGGTCGTGGCTGCTCATCGCTGGAGGAGGAACCAGCCGAACGCCGCCCACAGGAACAGGCCGATCGAGCGGCCTGGGTGGGTGCCGAGGACGGGGTCCGAGAGGACGCTGAGCGTGGGGTGGGCGTTCGAGTCCGTGGTGAGCGATGGCTGGAGGAGGAGCTGCGTCAGCTCCCAGAGGCCCAGGGCGATGAAGACGGACGCCCAGGACAGCGCGCCCGCCGGATCGAGCTTCGCCGGCTCCTGCCCCGGCCGGAGCGATCCGCGCCACGCGACGACGACGGCAGCGGTCCCCAAGAGGACCACGACGACCGTTGCCGGCCACGAGTATCGGCCGAAGCCCCCGACCACGAACGCGAACGCCGTCGCGAGGGCCACGACCAGGAGCGTGGGGACGCGTTCGGCGTGGAACAGGGGGACGGCCCGCGGGGTCGGCTCGCCGCGACGGCGGCCGAAGCCGTCGACCGCGAGGGCGAACGCCACCCCGCACAGCACCACCCCATGGATCGGGTTCCCCGAGATGCCGTCGAAGATCCCCGCCAGCAGGAGGATGCCGACGACGGGATCGACGAGCGCCGCCAGCGCGGCGGGAAGCACGGCGGTCGCGTCGGGGCGCGCCGCGTCGCCGTCGATCCGCTGGGGTCCGTTCCCCCCGGGGCTTCGTTCGACCATGAACGTGCAGCCTACCGTCCCGCGGCGAGAACCGCCCCGTTGCGGCCGGCACGGCGACGCGATGGGTATCATCGACGAGCTTGGCCGTCCTCAGAGGGGGACCATGCCGGTGCTCAGCGGTGCCTCATACCCGAACCGCGCTCAGAAGTGGCTCGTGATCACCGGCGTCTTCGTGCTGGTCCTTGCCGCCGTCTTCGCCGTTCTCGCAGCGGCGATCCCGGTGGTCCGGGTCGGCTTCATCCCCGCGGCAGCGGCGCTGAGCCTCGCTGGCATCGGCCTCTTGGCCCTGGGTCGTCGCGCGAGAGCCAAGGCGGCCGCGGTGCGGCGCGTGCTGGAGACCGGGATCGCCGGGAAAGGGACCATCGTGACCATGGCTCAGACGGGGCTCATCGTGAATCTCAGCCCGCAGGTGCGGATGACGCTCTCGGTCGAGGTGCCAGGCCGTCCGACGTATCAGGCCGACCTGAAGGTGATCGTGCCGCTGCTCCTCGTGGGGCGGCTCACGTCGGGCGTGCCACTCGCGGTGAAGGTGAACCGCGCGGACCCGTCGAACGTCGTCATCGACTGGGACGCGTCCATACCGGCGGTGCAAGGGGATCCGGCCAGCGGCTGAGGTTCACCCGGACAGAACGGGATTCCTCTGTCGCGCGGGGAACGGGAAAGTGGTTGCCATGATAGGTCGGTGGAAGCGTTCGCGGGAGCCGCTAACGGTTCGTCAGGCGAAGCTGCTTCGAATCGGGCAGGATGCTGCCTGGTTGGCGGCAGCGGCAGTCGTCCTCGCCTGGGGGCTGCAGATCGTGGGTGCGGTACCCCTTTGGCTCTTCATCATGCTCGTGGTCCTCGAGGTGGCGCCGGCAGCACCATCGTGATATGCGGCGCTTTGCTCAAGAGGACCGGATCGCCATTCACGAGGCGAGGTTCGCGATCATGACTGGATCCTCGACTGGGAGGATCGGCTGAGGCAAGCCGCTCACCCTGAAGGGCACGGAACGGCATGTGCTCGGCGCTACACTCGGGCCGGGGGGATGGCCGAGCGGACGAAGGCGGCGGTCTTGAAAACCGCTGGGGGCGCGAGTCCCTCCTGGGTTCGAATCCCAGTCCCCCCGCGATCCCGCGTGTGACTCAGGCGTCGAGCTCGCGGAGCGGACCGGTCCGTTCAGACGCGGACGCGGATCGCTGCGAGCTGTCGTTGGACGGACACCTGCTCAGCCGGGGAGGGGCGCGGCCGACGACGTGGGACCCGTTCCCGGATCCGGTCGCATCGCGGCGATCGAGCCGTAGGTCTCCGGCCGGCGGTCCCGGTAGAGCTGGAAGAGCTCGCGGGCCTCTCGCACCAAGCCCAAATCGCAGTCCGTGACGAACGCCCCCTCGTCGTCCGCGCCGGCTTCGATCAGGACGCGGCCCCACGGGTCGGCGACGAAGCTCCCGCCGTAGAACGTCACCAGTTCCTCGGTCCCGGTCCGGTTCACCGCCGCGACGAACACCTGGTTGAAGATGGCCTGCGCCCGGCAGGCCGTCCGCCAAGCCTCGTGCGAGGAGAACGTCGGTGCGTTCGGCTCGTTCCCGATCGCCGTCGGGAACACGACCAGCTGGGCACCGGACAGGGCGAGCGCGCGGCCCACCTCCGGGAACCACTGGTCCCAGCAGACCGCGAGCCCGGTCCGGACCCCGGACATCGCCGTGACCGTCCAGCCGGAGTCTCCCGGGGCGAAGTAGTACTTCTCCTCGTACCCGGGACCCTGCGGGATGTGGGTCTTCCGGTACGTCGCCAGCACCTCGCCAGCCGCGTCGAACGCGACCGCCGTGTTGAAGAGCCTGCCCTCGAGCGCCCGTTCGTACACGCCGCCCACCAGCGCCACGCCGTGCTTCCGGGCGATCCCTCCGACGGCTCGAGTGAGCGCGCCCGGGACCGGCTCGGCGAGCGCGTACCGCGCGGGGTCCATCCGCTGGGGGAAGTACCGGTCGGCGAAGAGCTCGGGCAGGACGACGACCCGGGCGCCCTGCGACGCGGCGTCCCCCACCAGACGGTCCGCGGTCGCCAGGTTCGCCTCGCGCGTCTCCGCCATCCGCATCTGGACGATCCCCACGCGGACCACCTCGGATCCGTCGCCCCTCACCGTTCCTCCACCCCCCTGAGCCAGGTCACCGCGTTGACCCCGAGCGTGGGCAGATGGTAGCCGCCCTCCTGCAGGATCAGCAGGTTCCGGCCGAGCGCCGCCGTGCGACGGCCGATCTCTCCGTAGACGGGCGTGGTGAGCGCGAAGTCGGCGATCGGGTCATCCGCGAACGTGTCGAAGCCGAGCGACACCACCAGCGTCGAGCCGCCGGCGTCGCCGATCGCCGCGAGCGCCTGGTCCAACGCCTCGAGATACCCCTGGTCCGTGCACCCCGCGGGTAGCGGCAGGTTCAGCGTCGAACCCTCGCCCGGGCCGGCGCCCCGCTCGTCCTCGTACCCGGTGAAGTACGGATACGCCCGGTCGGGATGGCCGTGCAGCGAGACGTACCGCACGTCCGCCCGCCGGTAGAAGATCTGCTGCGTACCGTTCCCGTGGTGGTAGTCGAGGTCGAGGATCGCGACCGGCTCGCCGGTCCTCGCCACCACGTACTGCGCGGCCACCGCCGCGCTGTTGAAGAAGCAGTATCCGCCGAACGCCGCGCGCGGCGAGTGATGGCCCGGGGGGCGGCACAGGCCGTACACCGCGCGTTCGCCGGCCAGTATCAGGTCGGCCGCGGTGAGCGCCACGTCCACGGCGGCCCGGGCCGCGGGATAGGAACCGGGCACGATCGCGGTCATCGTCTCGAAGCACCAGTAGCCCATGCGCGCGAGCGGGCTCGCCGGCTCCCTCGCCGGGCCCATGCCCTCCCGCAGCGCAGGATGGAGGAAGCTGTCGGGGAACATCTCGGGCGCGGAGTAGCGGCCCCGCCATTCGCTCCACGCCTCGCCGAGGAAGCGGATCAGGCCGGGGTCGTGGACGGCCTCGATGGGTCCGAGGCCATGCTCGGTCGGCTCCTGGAGGGTGAACCCGCCGTCTGCTTCGAGCGCCTCCCGGATCCGTTCGGCCCTCGCCGGGACCTCATACGTGGGGAGGGGGATCCCGAACTGGACCTCGTGCTCGGGGTCGTGCAGCAGCTGGGTCTCGGAGTAGACGACGCGCATCCGCTCCCTCTCGGCTCCTCCGTGGCCGCCCCCGTCCGGAGGCCTAGTAGTGCTCGGTCTCCTCGGGCAGCTCGTACCACCGCTTCCGCTCGCCGATCTTCGCCCGGATCCGCCAGCGGAGGCTCTTCGGCGCCTCCTCTGCATGGCGCTCCAGGTCGCGGATCTGCTGGACGGGGTCGTACGGCGCTCCGGCCGGTATCAGGTGCGTCCGCTCACCCTCCGCGAGCCCCCGGACCTTCGCCAGGTTCAGCGTGACCGTCCGCCACCAGCCCCAGTCCTCGCCCAGGACCCGCCGGTAGCGGCGGAGCCCGATCGTCTCCGGCTCGTCCTCGTCGCTCAGGGAGAACCGGGCGAGCAGGTACAGGAGGTCCTGGGCGTCCTTCTCGTTCAGGTGGACGATCTGGAGCTTCGACAGCATCAGGTCCGTCGGATCGAGCGTGTACGGCATCCGCTCGATCCGGTCCGCGAACTCGAGGGTGTGGCACATCTCGAGCTTGTCGATCAGGACGTCGAGCGCACGTCCCGTGGCCGGCGATGTGAAGTACAGCTGCTTGTGGCCGTACAGCGCGTTGAACGTCTTGTCGGGCACGTACCCCAGGCTCTCGATGAGCTTGCCCAGCGCGGACCGGACGCGGGAGACGGAGGCGACGTCCAGGTCCTGGCGGTTGTGGGCCCGCGGCGGGAACGAGGGGGTCAGGTACCGCACGGCTAGGCCGCCGATGAGCCGGACGGGCACGCCGGCCTCGTTCGCCGCCGTGATCAGGGCGGTGGCCTCCTCCAGGATGTCCGGGCCGTCCGCCGCGTCGCCCGCGTCGACCGCATCGGTGGACGGCGCGCCGTCGATCCGGCCGGAGGACGCCTCATCCCTCGACACGGAACGTCCTCTCGATGCCGCTGGAGCTCACGTCCACGATGTACCCGCGGACGATCCCGTACGCGGCCTCGCTGCCCGGGTTCATGCAGAGCGTGTCCCGCACCTTCCGCTCGCC
>Ga0137378_10003103_pt1 | contig 14353 bp, 13 predicted proteins | sample SagtaG_21_FD_104813 | JGI IMG/M metagenome (GOLD analysis project Ga0137378, IMG submission 104813) | Vadose zone soil microbial communities from Sagehorn Ranch, Mendocino, California, USA - Sage2_L_60_16 metaG | ecosystem: Environmental > Terrestrial > Soil > Vadose zone | place: USA... | reverse complement strand
TCGACGCGGCAGGAAACGCACCACGACGCCCACACATTGAGCATCCAGACCTTGCCCTTGAGGTCGTCGTTCGAAAGTGTCTTGGCGGTTTCGTGAAGCTGCGCGAGCCTGAACGGCGGCGCGGGCTTGCCGATGAGCGGGGAGGGAACCTCGTGTGGATCGCGCCCCAGGCCCACCCAAAGGAATGCGACGAGGACCACGAAAACAAGCAGCGGAATCGACCAGCGGAACGGTTTCATGGTCATTACTGAGTCTTACGGAAATGGATGACGACCATTTCCGTCACGATGCTCCCCTCGCTCGCTTTAGCGGGAGAGGGATGGGGGTGAGGGGTTGAGCTATGCTGATCGTGAATCATCTATGCAAAGCTCAGTCCGCGACGCCTGTTGTATCGGCGGATGCGCCGAACAAGTTCGCGGCCCGGCGCTTTAGCGCGAGGCGGTAGCGGCGATCCGACACGGCCAGGAAACCGCCCAGCGCCATCAGGAACGCACCGATCCAGATCCAGTCGATAAACGGCTTCAAATAGATGCGTACGCTCCACGCGCCGCCGATGTTGTCGCTCCCCTCGCCGCCGACCGGCTCGCCGAGCGACACGTAGCGGTCGCCGAGCACCCCAATGTCGATTGCCGCGATGGTCATCGGCTGGCCCGACGCGTTGTAGATGCGCTTTTCCGGCTTGAGCATTTCAATCAAGTGGCCATCCTTGCGCACTTCGACTGCGCCGGTGAGCGCGCGATAGTTGGGCCCGGGCCCCGACTTCACACCGAGGAACTTAAATTCGTAGCCGCCGACCGCGACGCTTTCACCGATGTCGAGCCGCACGTCCTTCTCGATTTCGTAGGCCTTGACCAGCGTCACGCCCACGATGAACACGCCAACGCCGAAATGCGCAAGCAGCATGCCGTAGTACGACGCCGAGTTGGCACGGAGCTTGGCGAGAAGTCCGCGCTGGTGCGAGCTCGAGAGGCGCGCTCGCAGCGTCGCCGCCATCGACGCAAATACCCAGAAGCCCAGGAAGAGGCCGAATACGATCAGCGACGACCATCGTCCAAGGACGAGCGGCAGGATTAGGGCGGTAACGACAGCCACGGCCAGCGCCCATTTGAGCCGCGTCCACAACTCGGGGACCGGCGCGTGGGTCCAGCGCGCCATCGGACCGATGCCCATCAGGAACGCAGCGGGCGCCATGAGCGGATAGAACACCGAGTCGAAATACGGCGGACCGACGGAGATCTTGCCTAGGTTCAGCGCGTCGAGAAACAGCGGATAGAGCGTTCCGAGCAAGACGCTCGCCATGGCCACGACGAGCAGGATGTTGTTGGCGAGCAGCATCGACTCGCGCGACACGACGCCGAAGGCGCTGCCGAGTCCGACCGCGCCCGCGCGATACGCGAACAGCGCCAGCGAGCCGCCGATGACGATGACGAGGAACGCGAGAATGAACACGCCGCGCGCCGGGTCGGTCGCAAATGCATGCACCGACGTCAGTACGCCCGAGCGCACGAGGAAGGTGCCGACCAGCGAAAGCGAGAACGCGACGATCGCCAGCAGCACTGTCCAGCTCTTGAACGCGCCTCGTTTTTCGGTGACCGCGAGCGAATGGATGAGCGCCGTGCCGGTGAGCCAGGGCATGAACGACGCGTTTTCGACCGGGTCCCAGAACCACCAGCCTCCCCAGCCGAGCGTGTAGTACGCCCAGCCGCTGCCGAGCGCGATGCCGATGGTCAGAAACGACCACGCGACGGTGGTCCAGGGGCGCGACCATCGCGCCCACGTCGCGTCGAGCCTGCCGCCCAGCAGCGCGGCAATCGCGAACGCAAACGCGACCGAGAAGCCGACGTAGCCCATGTACAGGATCGGCGGGTGAAACACCATCCCCGGGTCCTGCAGCAGAGGATTCAAGTCCCGCCCCTCGGGGGCGGGCGGTACCAGGCGCTCGAAAGGGTTCGAGGTGAAAAGCAGGAACAACAGGAATCCGACGCTGACGAGCCCCATCACCGACAGCACGCGCGCGAGCATCGAATCGGGCAGGTTGCGCGAGAACAGCGTCACCGCGAAACTCCACCCGCCGAGCATCAGCGTCCACAGCAGGAGCGAGCCCTCGTGCGAGCCCCACGTCGCGGCAATGCGGTAGTGCAGAGGCAGCTCGGAATTGGAATTCGTGGCGACGTTCTGCACCGAAAAATCGTTGGCGACGAACGACCAGGCAAGGCAGCCGAAGGCCAGCGCGACAAGGAGGAACTGCGCGCGCGCCGCCGGGCGGGCGATCGCCATCATGCGCGGGTGGCGCATCGCCGCGCCCGCGAGCGGCACGATGCCCTGCACCAGCGCGGTGAGCAACGCGACGATCAATGCGAAGTGGCCCAGCTCCGGGATCATCGCGTGCCCTTCGCGTCTTCGCGCAGGCTTTTCATGGTCATGCCCTTGTGCGCCTGGTCGACCGCGGCCTTGGCCTCGGGCGGCATGTAGTTTTCGTCGTGCTTGGCGAGCACTTCGCTGGCGCGGAAGACGCCGTCGGGCCCGAGCGTTCCCTGCGCGACGACCCCCTTGCCTTCCTTGAACAGGTCAGGCAGAAGCCCGGTATATGCGACCGGGATCGTCTGCGCCGTGTCGGTGACGCGGAAGCGCACCGTCAGGCTGTTGGGATCGCGTGCGAGGCTGCCGGCCACGACGAGGCCTCCGATGCGAAATGGCCGTCCCTGCGGCGCCTCCTGGGCGGCGACTTGGGTCGGCGTGAAAAAGAACACCAGGTTCGACTGGAAAGCGTTGAGCACCAGCGCCGCGGCGACGCCGAGAACGGCGAGGCCGCCGACGATCCAGGCAAAGCGCCGGGTACGCGGCTTCATCGATCTGTCTCCTCGCTTCCTATCCGCCGCGCGGCGCTTAAACGGGCCCGCACGGCGGCGACCTCGATTGCAATCGCCACGACGGCGACGATGTACGAGCCCCATACATAGAAGCCGTAACCGCCCATCGCCAGAAAGTCCCCGGCGCTCATTTCGCTCCCCGGGCTGCGCCTGCAAGCTCACCGACCCAACCGGTCGCGCGCTCGCGCTCGAGGATGATCGCCTGCACGCGCAGCAACGTGACCGCGATCGCGTAGAACCACGCCGCAAACGCCATCACCAGCATGCCCGCGACCATGATGCGAGCCATGGTCGGCGCGGAGGTGAGGCTCACCGAAGCGCCCTGGTGCAGCGTGTTCCACCACTTGACCGAGAAGTAGATGATGGGAACGTTGATCGCTCCCACCAGCGCCAGCACCGCGCTGGCGCGATCCGCACGGCGAGGATCGTCGATGGCGTTGCGCAGCGCCATGTAGCCGAAGTACAGAAACAGCAGGATGAGCTCCGAGGTCATGCGCGCGTCCCACGCCCAGTACGTACCCCACGTCGGCTTGCCCCACAGCGCGCCCGTCCACAGCGCGATGAACGTGAACAGCGCGCCGGTCGGCGCGAGCGCCTGCGCCATCATCGCCGCGAGCCGCGTGTTGAAGGTGAGCGACATCGCGCACCAGAACGCCATGACGATGTAGATGAACATCGACACCCACGCAGCCGGGACGTGGATGAAAATTATGCGATACGCCTCGCCCTGCTGGGCATCGGTGGGCGCCACGAAAAAGCCGAGGTAAATCCCGACAATGGCGAGCAGGGCGGCGGACACCGCGAACCAGGGCGCGAGCCGCTGCGCCAGCGGAAAGAACGACGCCGGGGAGGCGAAGCGGAACCAGTTGATCGAGGATGTCATATCAATCCAACGCGATGCGCACGGCTGTCGCCGACGCGAGCGGCGCGCCGACGATCGCCACGAGCAATCCCGCGGCCAGAAGCGAAAGCTGCGCGCCGCCGGATTGCCCGCCGCGGACCGCATCGACCGCGCCCGCGCCGAAAATCAGAACCGGGACGTACAGCGGCAGGATGAGCAGCGCGAGCAATCCGCCGCCCGCGCGCAAACCCAACGTCAGTGCCGCGCCGATCGCGCCGAGCAGCGACAGGATCGGCGTGCCCAGCAGCAATCCCGCCGAAAGTACCGTCAGCTCGCCGCCCGAAAGACCGAATTGCATCCCGAGCAAAGGCGAGATCACGACGAGGGGTAGCCCGCCCGTCAGCCAATGCGCCGCTATTTTACCGGAGATCAGCGCCGGCAGCGGATACGGTGACAACGCCATCTGCTCGAGCGCCCCGTCGCCGAAGTCGGAGCCGAAGATCCTCGAAAGCGACAACAGCGAGGCGAGCAATGCAGCGACCCAGAGAACTCCCGGTCCGATCGCGCGCAGCAGCGCGGGTTCCGGACCGACGCCCAGTGGAAAAAGCGAAACGACGATCACATAAAAGAGAAGCTGCACGCCGAGCTCGGCCTTGGAGCGCAGCGCCAAGCGCAAATCGCGCGCAACGGCCCACCCAACACCGCTCCACGCGCCCGCCGATGTTTCGCCTGCAATGGCAGCGTCGAAGGGCGTCATGAGAGCCGCAACGCGCGTGTCCGACCGGCTTCGATGGCAAGGTCCTGATGCGTGGCAATGACCGCGATACCTCCTCTCGAGAGATGCGACGCGATCAGGCGCTCCAGCTGCGCGACGCCCGCCGCGTCGATCGCCGTCGCCGGCTCGTCGAGCACCCACAGCGGGCGCCGCGCGAGATTGAGCCGCGCGAGCGCGACGCGCCGCCGCTGCCCCTGCGACAGCACGCGCGCAAAGAGGCCGCGCTGCCGGTCGAGCGACCACGCGGCAAGCGCTTCGCGCGCCGCCGCACGATCGGGGGTTGATGCGGCGTTCAGCGAAGCGAGCGCGAGGAGATTTTCCTCGGCGTTCAATTCGTCCTTGAGCGCGGTAGCATGACCGATGTAGAGTACCGCCGCGCGCAACTCGGAGTCGAAGGGCGCAATCGCATTTCCGCGCCATTTGATCGAGCCGCGCGATGCGTGCGTCAGCCCCGCGGTTACGCGCAACAGCGTCGTCTTGCCGCTTCCGTTCGCCCCGCTGACCACGAGCGCCTCGCCGCTGCCGAGCACGAAGTCGACGTCGGTGAACAGCGTCACCGGGCCGCGCTGCGTCGCGAGTTGCTGCGCTTCCAGCATCGAATCGCACCGCGTAACTAGAGAAGGTATCGATTATAGCGCCACGGTGTGGACCCGCATTGACAAGGATCATGCGAAAGCGCATCGCTTGCGCTCCGCGCGCGCGTGCTAAGGTAAGCTGGGCGAAATCACCACCGCCGAAGCCAAGTTGTGCAAACAACTTCCGATAAGAAAAAAACGGATCTCGCTCGCGCCGCGGCGGGTCGCTATAGCCAGGTTGCCGGCAACAGCAAGCTTGGCTCGCCTACGGAACGACCTGATCGATTGTGATGGCGAGCGAGGAGGCACCCGGTTTCACCGGCGCGCTCCTGCCGAAAAGGTCGCCCGGCTGCGGAATCGCATTGCCGGACTTCGAGATGCGCGCTTCGACAACGACCGAATTGGCCCCCGACAACTTCGCGCTAGGCGCCATGCCCATGCTGTCGTCCAGCGTGAAATTCCTCGGAAGCTCCTTGGCTGGAATGCGCAACACCGCGAGCGGTATGCGCGGCCCGTCGGCGGCTCGCGCGAAGATGAACACGGTATCGGACAGCGCGACCCGTGACGTGAAGGCAGGGCTCAAATCGACGCGCCCGCTAATGGCGCCCGCGTCCGCCTTGATTACGCTCTGCGGCTGTGCGGCCGCGTCGCTGCGCGCAGCGGTCGTGGAAGGCGCGGAGCTGCCTTTGCCTTCGCGTTTAGCCGCCTCGACTTCCGCGATGACGTCGGTCACCCTGCGCGCTTCGTCGGAGCCCGCCGGCAGCTCCGCGGCGAGGCGCCGCCAGTAGCGTATCGAGCCGTCAAGATCGCGCGCCTCGAGCGCGGAGGTTGCTGCAAGCGCGAGCGCTTTTTTCTGTTTGGGGTCGATGGCGAGCGCCCGATCCACGAGACGCGTCGGCTCGCCGGCTAGTTTTCTGCCCTGCGCCATCGCCAGCGCATCGGCGTAATCGGCGATCAAGCCGGGATCGTTCCGGATGAGCGCGTACGCGTGTGCGTAAGCGTCGGCTGCTTCGGGGAAACGCTCGAGCGCCTGGTACGAATGCGCGAGAAGAATCCAGCCGTCCGCGTCGTCCGGGCGCTGTTTGAGCCGCTTCGCAAGATTATCGACCATGGTGACGATTTGATCTCGCGAGACCTCGTGACCCATGCCCGCGTTCGCGGTGGAAAGCGTCGCCTCGGGATTACCCAGACGCATGTAAAGCAGCACGGCTGCGACAGGAACGACGATAAGCAGTGCGAGCGCGATCGGCCACGCGCGCCGGGGCGAGGGTGAAGGCGTCGTGACAGGCGCGTCGGCTTCCTCGGCGACGCGGCGCGTCAACTCGGCGAGCGCGGCGTTGCGCTCCGCCTCGCTGATCACGCCCGATGCGGACTCGGCGTCGAGCGCGCGCTTCTGATCCCGAAACACTGCGATCGCCGCCTCGTCGCGTTTCGGCGCGGACGAAACGCGGCCTTTACGTAAGAGCGGCCGTAGGAGCGCCGCGAGTGTAGCCACGACGAGCAGCGCGGCAAGAGACCAGAATATCGACACGTGAGGACCGTAGAATGGTGCCGTTGGGTTTCGACTCCGCGACGTGCGGCATTATACCGGCACGCTGCGCTCGCCGTTTGCAAAATCACGAGGTAAAGCTCCGATTGTCGTCCGCAAGCGCGGAAGACGTTACGGAAATGCGTTCGATCGATGGCGGGCATGCTCCGTACCGGCGGCGCGACTCGCTCGAACACCCGCTGGCGTTTACGCAACACGAGCGGACGCCGCCTTTCGGGACTCTGCGGCGTGGTTTCATTTCTGCATATCTGCGGATGGGGGGTATTCCTCCGTTTCTCGTCACGCTACCCGCGTCGGTCGTCCGGGCTTCGTCGCCAACATGTTCGGCTTGCGGCATGCCTTCGATGCAGACCATATCGCCGCTGTCGACGACACGGTGCGATACATGCTGCAGTAGGGCAAGCAGCCGCTCGGTATCGGCTTCTGTTTTTCGATCGGTTGATTCGACAATCGTCCATGCGGTGGCTTCTGCCGCGCCCGCAAGGATTTCCGTAGCGGTGGAGGCCAGGAGATCCATCTGCTCGATGCAGCCATCGCACAGCTTGCGTCGCACTCTGAGATAGCCCGGCGTATCGACACGCTACCTGCCTTTGGTCCCACGTGCAGTGCTTAGTTGGCCGTGAGATCGGAACGTTCGAGCGCTTTGGCACCGAAGGCGGCTTGGCGCTGTATCTCGGCATGGCGACGTTGGATCACAGCTCCAGCCAGCAAAGTGGTTCCAAGCGCCCCTGTCAGCTGAATACGCAGGCCAAGACGGCGATAATGATTGCGGTGGCCACTATGCGGAGCAGGTTGTCGTTTCAAGCGCCTACGACGAGAAGAAACGGGTACAGGGGAAAACCCACAACCAAGCGATTCGCGGGCTCGGGCGCCAGCTAGTGCGCGTGCTCTGGTCGATGCTCAAGCAGCACCGGGCCTACGGGCCGCTCGGCGCGGCTCCCTTGAAATTTCCAACGGGACGTTCGTGGGTTCAAATCCTGCCAAGAGCGCCAGAATTCATTTGTTAAATCAAGTGGTTAACTGTACGATCCGTCAACCGGGTTTTCTTGGGCAGAGTCATCGCCGAAGCTCTCTGAACTCCCACTCTGCGGCATCGATCAACTCCTGCTACTCCGGCGGCGAATAGTGCGTTGTGTTGTCGCCGTTGCCTTGAGTTAGCTCAAAGAGAGATAGGAATTTCCGTGATCTTATGAACACGCGAAAGACGGGAACGACGATTGATATCGCCGATCCCCGGGTGTGCATCGGGGCGATGGCAGTGGAATGTGCCGCCTCGTTGCCCGCGATGCATGGCGACCGGCGGGTCGCGACGATCTTGCTGCTGGAGCACGGCCGAAGATGGAACACGGCTTCCTCGGAACGTTTTTCTCGGACCACGTCATCGGATCCCGGGTCTCTGCGGTCGGCGCCGCCTCGACTCGTCTGAAGCTCACGCTTCGCGCAAAAGGAATTCTCGCCCTACTCGCGATGGTGATCTACGTCGCGGGTTTCGCGCTGTACGTCGCGCACGACCGGGAGGTACTGCTTCATATCGTCAAGCAGCAGGAACAGGTCTACGACCGTCAGCAGGCACTCATCCAGGTCAATGCGGCCGTGGCGCACTCCATCGTCGTGCTTCAATATCTGCTCAATCATGCAGCCGGAGCGCCGGCCTACAGTGACGTCAGCCTTGATTTGGCCGCAATCGAGCAGGGTTTGCCGGAGCTTCGCAAGCGCTATCCGGAAATCGTCCCCAATGTGGCGAAGTTCGAGCGGGACGCTTCCGCACTGAATACGGGATGGTCGACCGCAGCGCTGACGGCGTTGCGTGACAGCGAACAGGAGTTGGGCTCGCAGCTGGAGCAGCTGGAAGACGGGCTGGGCGACCGGCATCTGCTGCTTGCCAAGCAGTACCGCGACGCCAATCAGCAAATTTTCGTCGCCTGGGTGGTAAGCAGCGCGATCGGCATCGTGCTGTTCGGAACCCTGGTGTCGATGTTCTTCACACGGCTCGCCAGCGACATCAAGTCGCTCGAATCGAGGGCTGTGGCGATCGTCGGCGGCTATCGCGGGCCGCCGCTCGAAATCGCGCGGCGCGACGAAGTGGGGGGTCTGATCCAGGCGGTCAACCGCATGCAGTCGGAACTACGGCGTTGGGAGCGACAACAGGAGATCTCGCGCCAGCAGCGGTTTCATCAGGAGAAAATGGCTGCGGTGGGTTCACTTGCGGCGGCCGTCGCGCACGAAGTGAACAATCCGATTGCCGCGATCACTGGCGTCGCCCAACACCTGATCCACACCGCGCAGACATCTCCCGGGACCTGCAGCGCCGCGTGCCGTGAGCAAGCGGATCTCATACTCAAGCACGCCGAGCGCATCGCGTCGATCATGCGCCAGGTCGCCGGTCTCACTGCACGCCATTCGCCGCGACCGGAGCTGCTCGATTTGAACTCGCTGGTGCAGGCAACGTGCAACTTCATCAGTTACGACAAGCGCTTCCACGGCATCGACCTCGTGACCGAACTCGCGGCCGGTCTGCCCGCGGTCAACGCAGTCGCCGATCACTTGACGCAGGTGCTGATGAATCTGCTGATCAACGCCGCGGATTCGATGGAGGGCGTTGGTGGCCGCAAGCCGAGAATCGTCGTCTCGACCGCGGCCGGCGACGACGGCGTCCTGCTTTCGGTGACCGACAACGGCTGTGGAATGGACCCAGCGGTGCTCGCACAGGCGTTCGACGAGTTCTTCACCACCAAGCCGATGGAGAAAGGGCGCGGCATCGGTCTGTTCCTTTGCAAGTCGTTGATCGAGCAGAACGGCGGCCGAATATCGCTCGAATCGACGCCTTCCGCCGGCACAACGGCGGATTGCTTCGTGCCGTCGCTACATCGACAGATCGCCGCGGCGTAAGGGGGCGGTGATCTCATGCACGTGCTTGTCGTCGACGATGAACCGGCCCTCCGCCAGATCCTCACCTCCGCGGTCGGGACGGCGGGCTATTCCGTCGACGAGGCTGCCGGCGTCGCCGAAGCCAGGCTAAAGCTCGCTCGCGGCGACGTCGACGTCGCGCTGTGCGACATCAAGATGCCGGACGGAAACGGAATCGATCTCGTGCACGAGAGCCAAGCCGCCAACATCGACACTGCGTTTATCATGGTGACGGCGTTCGCGTCGGTGGAAACGGCTGTGGATGCGCTGCGCGCCGGTGCGTTCGACTACATCATCAAGCCGGTGCGCAACGAGGAAGTGCTGAACCGGTTGTCGCAGATCGAGGCGTTGCGGGGATTGCGTCAGGAGAACAAGGCGCTGCGCCGGCAGGCGAGGGAACGCTCGCCGATCTACCGCTTCAACTCGCCGGGGATGCTCGAGGTCGAGCGACTGGTCGGAAAGGTCGCGCGCACGGCCAGCACGGTGCTGATCACCGGAGAGAGCGGTACCGGAAAGGGTCTGGTCGCGCGCCTCATCCACGAGCGCAGCGACCGCTGTGAGCGGCCGTTCCTGTCGGTCAATTGCGCCGCGATTCCCGACCAGCTCATGGAGACCGAATTCTTCGGCCACACGAAGGGTGCGTTCACCGGCGCGGATCGAAGCCGCAAAGGCCTGCTCTTGGAGGCCGACGGTGGCGCGCTGTTCCTCGACGAGATCAGCGAGCTGCCCCTCTCGATGCAGACGAAGCTGCTTAACGTGATCGAGGACAAACGCGTCCGGCCGATAGGCAGCGAGCACGTGCGCAACGTCGACGTTCGGATTATCGCCGCGACAAACCGAGACCTTCCGGAAATGGTCAAGGATGGCCGGTTCCGCGAAGACCTGTTCTTCCGGCTCAGCATGTTCCAGATTGCAATTCCACCGCTGCAGGAACGGCAGGCGGACATGCGGGAGCTGATCCATTTTTTTCTGCTTGTGCACAGGGACCGGAACGAGACCGAGGTGCCGCTCGAAATCGACCCGGAAGCCGAGAAAGCGCTACTCGCGTATCGCTGGCCGGGCAACGTTCGCGAGCTCGACAACGTGATCCAGCGCGCGTGCATCCTCGCCGAGGACAATTGGATTACGGTCGCCGACCTTCCCTCCGCGATTACAGCCATGAGTTCGCCGCCAGCCGGCGCCGGCATCTCGGCGGAGGCCAAGGGGTATCTGCGCGATAGAATGCGCAAGTTCGAGGCCGACATTCTCGCGTCCGCCATCGAAGATGCCGGCGGCGATCGCAAGCTTGCGGCCCAGGCGCTCGGGATCAGCCTTTCGAGCCTCTATCGCAAGCTCGACGAAGTAGCGCACGAGTGATCCAGTGTGTTGCGCACGATGCGAGCACGAGACGCCGCCGAACCGGCGGCCAAGGCGTGTCCGCGATCTTGCCGAGGCACCGTTCGGAATGGCACTTGCTGTCGACAATTGGAGGCGCAATGCGTAACAACATCGTGAAGTCGGCCGGCCGCGCGGGTCGGGTAATCGCCATGGCCACTAGCACAGCTTTGCTGGTGCTGCTCGCGAGCTGCGCAACCAAACCGCCGTCGGAGATGAAGCGCCTGGTTTGGCCTGCCCCGCCGCTGCCCACCCGCATCGAGTTCGTCCGCTCGCTCTTCAGCGAAGAGGATCTCGGCCGCGACGCGACGTTCGATGAGAAGGTGCTCGAGCTTCTCGCCGGCAAGAAGCCGCCGGCCAACCGCATTGCGGAGCCGATGGGTCTCGTTGTATCCGACGACGGCAGCCGCCTGTACGTTTCGGACTACGCCCAGCTCGCTGTGTTCGTGTTCGATTTCACAGCGAAGAACTTCGTCAAGATCGGCAAGGAAGAACCGCTCGGCCGGCCGATGGGCGTAGCGCTCGATGGCCAGGAAAATCTGTACGTGGTCGAGCAGGAGAAGAAGGGCATCAGCGTGTTCAACCGGAAAGGCGATTTCATCCGGTTTATCACCGATCCCTCGATCGAGAAACCCGGTGGTATCGCCATCGACCGCGCGCGCGGCAAAATCTACGTCGCCGATACGGCGCACACCAAGTCGGAAGAGCACACGGTCAAGATCTTCGATATGGAAGGGAAGCTCGTCGGCGCACTGGGCCACGGCAAGGGATCGGGTGAAGGGCAGTTTCTGTTTCCGACCTACGTGTTGGTGGACAAGAAAGGCAACGTCTACGTTACCGATACGCTGAATTCGCGGGTCCAGGAATTCGATGCGGACGGCAAATTCGTCAAGCGTTTCGGCGAGCGAGGCAATAGCTGGGGCATGTTCGACAAGCCGAAAGGCATCGCAACCGACAGCTTCGGCAATGTGTACGTCGTCGATTCGGGCTGGAGCAACGTTCAGATCTTCAACCAGAAAGGACAGGTGCTGCTGTTTTTCGGTGGCCGCGGGCCGATTCCCGGAATGCTTCAGAATCCGGCGCCGATCGCGATCGACGCTAAGAATCGCATTTACGTGGGCGACTATCTTAATCACCGCGTCGAGGTCTATGATCTCGTGAACACGACGGCCGGCGACAGCTTTCTCGCGCCACCGATCAAAGCCGGCGCAGCGGCTCCCGTCAAACCCCCGGCCAAGAATTGACGAACGGCGCACTGCGTCCGACACGGTTGTCTCGGTTCCGCCAACAAGGGCCGGCCTTCAGGGGGCGCCGGCCTTGAGCGCGATAGGTCGATTGTCAGCAACATGCCCTCTTCAAAGCGCATAGAACAGCGTTTCGCAATCAGGCTTGGCGTGCTTGGATGCATCAGCGCCGTAGCGCTATACGCAGGCGCGCTTCTTTTGAGTGGCTGCACGTCGCCGCCTTCGGTGGTGTCCGGGCTGTTCGACACCACTCGGCCCAAGCATCTGGCCCATTCGCCGCGTCGCCCGCCGTACGAGACGCCCAAGCCGCCTCCGGTGGCCGAAGTACGAGAAGAGGCTCCGCAAACCGATTGGCTGGCACTTCTGGAGCAGTTGCCGAAGGAGGCTGCCGGCGGCCCCGACTGGGTGCGCGCGCTCAACGAAGGTCTCATCACGCCCAAACCGGGTCTCGACAGCAAAGCCGAGGAACAGCCCGTGCTCGACCTCGATGTGGAGCTTGTGCCGCGCGACCTGCCGGATTTCAAGGCCACGTATCCGCACAATGCGCATACGCAGATGCTCGGCTGCGCCAACTGCCATCCGGCGATCTTCCAGATGGAGAAAGGCGCCGACCCGATCACGATGGAAAAGATCTTCGCCGGAGAGTATTGCGGTCGCTGTCATGGCAAGGTCGCATTCGATTCGGCGACCGCCTGCCCGCGCTGCCATCTGGCGATGCCGCGATGATCCGTACCTTGCTCGGCATCGCGATTGCGGTGTGTGCGTTTACGCTGGTTGCTGCCAGCGTACACGCCGAAGTCGGTGACATCGCGTTCGCGCGCAAGACCCCGGGTAGCGACGACGTTCCCGTCGCCACATTTCCGCATTACGTGCACCGCATGCAGTTCAAGTGCTACGTGTGCCACGAAGACATTTTCGCTATGAAAGCGGGCGCGAACGCGATCACGATGGACGCCATTCAGGACGGCAAGTATTGCGGTGTCTGTCACAACGGAAAGACGGCTTTTCAGGCCACGTTCAACACGTGCCCGCGCTGCCATCGTGAATGATGGGATCGCCGCGACTGCTGGAAATCACGATGATGACCGCCTTGGCGCTGCTCGCTTCGGGAAGGACGGTCGCGCAGTCGTGGGAAGACTTTCATCTGGGAACGTGGGAAGGCGCGCTCCAGCTCGGCTACGGCATCGACCGCGAGAAATTGCGCTCGCCCGACGCAACCGCCAACACCGATTTCTCGCGCCGCCGCGCCGATGAGCAAATGACCGTGCGCAATCAGGGATTTTTCTTCGCCGATCCGCAGCTCTTCACTGGCGACCTGGGACTCACGTTCGATTTCGTGCAGGATCGCGAACGCAGCGGCGGTACGAGCGAATCCCGCAACGGCACGCTGTTCGGCTACGCGTTCGACTCCACGCTGTTCGGCGCGTTGCCCTACAACGGCAGGCTCTACGCCAACCGCAACCAGAACATCCTGCGGCAGCCGTTCGGCCGCACGGAGATCGCGTTCGAAAATCGCGGCGGCTCGTTCCAGCTTCGCGAGGACAGTCCCTTGCGCGACCTTGGCTTCCCCTATCTCAGTGCGAGCATGCGAGCCGAGCAGCAGGAGACCCGGGAAAAGACGACCAGCGTCCTCGGCCAGACGTTCCAGCGAGACGAACGGCAGAACACGCTCGGTTTCGATGCGCATAAGGGCTTCGAGACCGCCGATCTCGACGTGCGCTACGAGTTCAATGATCTGCACGACCGCGAGTTCTCGCGATTGGATTTCCAGAGCCAGACGGTGACGCTCGACTACAGCGTGGACTTCGGGCCCGCGTTGAACCGCCGCTCCGATTCCCGCCTGTTCTACTACACGCGCACCGGCGTGAGCCCGCTCAGCCTTCTGACCGCGGACGAAGGCTTGCGTATCGATCACCTCGACAATCTTTCGACGGGCTATCGTTACGTTCTCGTGCGTTCCGATACGCAGGCGGGAATCAGCACCAGTCACCGCGGTGACTTCGACGTCCGCTACCAACCCTACCGTAACGTCGATACCGAGGCGCACGTGTCGGCGTTGCATCAGGAGCTGTCTACCGGGACGCGCGATACCTACGCGTCGCAGGTGGCGGGCCAGTATCGACACAGCCTACCATGGGGCGGCGCGTTGTCGGCACGGATCGGCGGCCGTTATCAGATCGACGACAATCGACTGACGGCTTCGCAGATCAACGTCACC
>Ga0137378_10003095_pt1 | contig 14373 bp, 12 predicted proteins | sample SagtaG_21_FD_104813 | JGI IMG/M metagenome (GOLD analysis project Ga0137378, IMG submission 104813) | Vadose zone soil microbial communities from Sagehorn Ranch, Mendocino, California, USA - Sage2_L_60_16 metaG | ecosystem: Environmental > Terrestrial > Soil > Vadose zone | place: USA... | reverse complement strand
CGGCAAAAACGTTTCCGCAGCGCGAGGCCCCAGGCGCGATTGATCCGATTGCCGAACGGTGAGTGAAGCACAAGTTGCATTCCGCCCGATTCGTCGAAGAAACGCTCCATCACCAGCGTTTGCTGCGAGGGAATTGCGCCGAAGGTGCGATAAATCTCTGCGAAATACTCAGCGGTTTGTTCAGCCGCGTCCGCTGGCAATTGAAGTTCCCTAACGAGCCATTCACCAATATCTTTACCGCTGGCCAGGAGCGTCTCAATTTCCATCCGCAAATCGGAGACAGCCCGCGACAATTCCGCCGTCCGAGCTGGCGCTTCGCCCAGCCAAAACGGAACTCCGGGCGGCTGACCTTTGGCGTCCTCGACGCGCACGACGCCGGAGTTGATCCGCAAGATTCGCCATGACCTGTTGCCAAGCTGGAAAATGTCGCCAGCCAAACTTTCAACGGCAAAGTCTTCATTGACCGTGCCGAGGAAAGTTTCTGATGGCTCAAGAATCACGCGATAATCGGCGTTGTCGGGAATTGCGCCGCCGGAAGTCAAAGCAACCAGCCGCGCACCACGACGGCCGCGCAAACGACGATTCACTGCGTCATGATGAATCAGGGCCGCGCGTCTGCCACGCTTCGTGCTGAAGCCTTCGGCCAGCATTTTCATCACGCTTTCGAATTCTTCGCGCGCGAGATTTCGATACGGCCACGCAGAGCGAATCAGCCCAAGCAATTTATCCTCGTCCCAATCCTCGCTCGAGGTCGCCGCCACGATTTGCTGCGCGAGAACATCCAGCGGTTTTTCTGGAATCAGCAAACGATCGAGATCACCGCGTCGAGCACAGCGTAGCAGCGCTGCGCATTCGACGAGTTCATCGCGGCTTAGGGGAAAGATCCGGCCCTTCGGCAACCCGCCGCGCTTGTGCTCGGCCCGACCAACGCGTTGCAGCAACGCGGCAATTGAGCGTGTCGCGCCGAGCTGGCAAACGAGGTCAACCGCGCCGATATCGATTCCAAGCTCTAACGAGGCCGTCGCCACAAGCGCCTTTAACTCGCCGCGTTTCAATCGGTCTTCGGCATCGAGACGCAACTTGGCAGAAAGACTTCCGTGATGCGACGTGACCGCGTCCGCACCGAGCAGTTCACTCAGATGATGCGTCACGCGCTCGGCCATGCGGCGCGTGTTCACGAACACCAGGGTGGTCCGGTGCGCTTGAATCAATTCCGCCAGACGGGAATAGACTTCCTCCCAGACTTCATTCGACATCACCGCTTCAAGCGGTGATTTTGGAAGCTCCACCGCCACATCCAATTCGCGCTGGTGACCGATGTCGATAATCGCGCAGTCAGGATTGCCAGCGTTGTCCACTTCGCGCGCGCCGACCAAAAATCGCGCAACTTCCTCGATCGGCTTCTGTGTCGCAGATAAACCGATTCGCTGAAGCGGGCGTTTTGTCAGAGCAGCGAGGCGTTCAACGCTCAGTGCGAGATGCGCGCCCCGACGATCATCCACAACTGCGTGAATTTCGTCCATGATAAGCGTCCGCGTCGTGCCCAACATGCGTCGGCCGGAGTCTGAAGTGAGCAGCAGATATAACGATTCCGGCGTGGTAACGAGAATGTGCGGCGGCTTCTTAATCAGCGCCTGGCGTTGCGCGGCGGTCGTATCGCCGGTGCGAACTTCAGCGCGCACGTCGATCCCGCGCCCGTCTATTTCACCCAACAGCGCGCGAATCCCAGCGAGCGGTTCTTGAAGATTTTTGCGGATATCGTTGCTCAACGCTTTCAGTGGCGAGATATAAACAACTTGCGTTTCGTCCGGTAAATCAGCCTGCGCGCCTTCGCGGAACAACGCATCGAGCGACGCAAGGAACGCCGCCAGAGTTTTACCCGAACCCGTCGGTGCAGAAATTAGCACGTGCCGGCCCGATTGGATCGCCGGCCAGCCGCGCACTTGCGGTTCGGTCGGTGACCCAAACGTTTGCTCGAACCACCGCGCGACCGCTGGATGAAATCTGAAGGACTGCATGAACGCAAAAAATAATTTAGGCGAGGACCCGAGAAAGAAAAGAGTAGCACAGTGCTTCAAGCCTGTGGGGCTAGGGGCGTCTCGCCTGCGAACCGATCTGTCCGGATTTCTATTATCGCAACTCCAGCGAGCAGAATCGGCAGGCGAGACGCCCACCGGCCCCACAGACAAGATGTCTTGCTACAGGCGGATCCGCAGCGCGATCACTTCGCGCAACATCCCGAGACTATCGTGAAAGAAGCGCACCTTGCTGCCCTCAGCGTGATTCCAGCGCACCGGAATTTCCTGGATTCGCAATCCAGCGCGCTGCGCCAGATAAAGCAGCTCGACGTCGAAGGCGAAGCCATCAACGCGAGCGGCCTCAATAATTGGGCGACAAATCTCGAGGCGAAATGCTTTGAAACCGCATTGGGTATCCCAAAACGGCAGGCCGGTGGCACAACGTACGAGCAAGTTAAAAACGCGACCGGCATATTCGCGACGCCATGGTTGATGAATGCCAATTAATTTGCGATCCAGCGCGCGCGAACCAAAAGCGACATCGATATCGCCATTTGCAATCGGTTCGATCACTTTCGGCGTCTCTCCGAGCGGTGTGGAAAGGTCCGCGTCGAAAAAAAGGCCGATTGGCTTTCGGGCCGCCAATAGTCCTGAACGCACTGCGGCGCCCTTGCCGCGATTTGGAAAATTCTCCAGCAAACGCGTTTCGATTTTTGCGGACCTCAACCTTTCCCGCGCGATTGCCCCAGTGGCATCGGTTGATCCGTCATTCACGACGATTAATTCACTCTCGGGCGCGTTGGCGGCAAGGTAATCGAGCGCAAGGCGAAGCGTCTCGCCGATACGCGCCGCTTCGTTGAAGCACGGAATAACGACAGAAAACGGCGGGAGCATCAGTAGAACGTTGAAGCGTTAAAGAGTTAAAACGTTAAAAGTTCCCCTCTTGGGGACGGTTAAAATGGAAAAGGACTCGCGCGGGTCAAAAGCGGCAGAACACCGCCGCACTCCAAGACATGGCCGTCCTTGTGAGCGCACATTACCCGCTTGCGTTTTGGAGTGCGGCGGCGCCCTGCCGCTTTTGGAGTGAATCGCGCAGCACATGGACTGCCTAGGATGTCGATTTTGCCGGGCTACTTATAAATCTCGACGGCAAACTTGCCATTTGGTTCGACATAGCCTCGGTACATTCCAGAGGTGTTAAACGGCAGGGCGATATTGCCTTCACGGTCGGTGGCGATCAATCCACCGGTGCCGCCGAGCCTGGCTACTTTATCCAGAACAGTCTGCGCGGCCTCCTTGAGAGACATTCCACGATATTCCATCAGGGCCGAAACATCGTGCCCGACAGTTGCGCGGATGAAATATTCGCCGTCGCCCGTGGCGGAGACGGCACACGTAGCATTGTTTGCGTAAGTGCCCGCGCCAATGACTGGTGAATCGCCTATCCGCCCAGAGCGCTTGTTGGTGGTTCCGCCAGTTGAAGTTGCCGCGGCGAGATCGCCGCTGGCATCGAGCGCTACAGCTCCCACCGTTCCATGTCGATCCTGATCGGTAATGACAAACGCTTTCCCGACACCACCGGTGCGATTTTTTTCCGCGGCTTTGATTTTTTGCAAGGCGTCCCAGCGCTCCGGCGTGTAAAAATATTTTTGATCAACCAGTTCAATCCCGTTTTCCTTAGCGAAAGCCTCCGCCCCTTCGCCATCCATCATCACATGTCCTGATTTTTCCATGACCAGCCGGGCCAGATTCACAGGATTTTTAATGTGTTTTAAGGCTGCAACGGCGCCGGCCTTGAGTGTTTTGCCATCCATAATGGCTGCGTCCATCTCATTCGTCCCAGCGCTTGTAAACACGGCGCCTTTGCCTGCATTAAAATGTGGATCATCCTCGAGCACGCGCACGGCGGCTTCCGTGGCATCGAGGCTGGACCCGCCGCGCTTCAAAATTTCGTAACCCGCCGTCAGCGCGCGTTCCAGTCCGGCGCGATATTCGCGCTCTCTTTCCGGCGTCATCTTGCTGCGCTCGATGGTTCCCGCGCCCCCATGGATCACCAGCCCGACTTTTTCGTTTTGCATTTTTCGCTGATCATCTGGCCGCACTTTGTTTGCAGCAGGCGCTGAGGCTGGTTCCTCCTGGGCAAACGCCAGCGCCCCGGCACTAAATAGTGCGATGACAAAGAAGCAATTCGTTATCCGAAACAATTTCACATTATTGCTGTTGAGTTGGCGAGAATAACCTTCGATCTGATTGATCTTCGCATCATATAGTCACAGTTCGTCAAATCAAAGCGACGTGAGGACGCGTGCGCACTCCGAAAGCTCACGCGAAAACAGAGCAGGCTCTCCCGTGGAGGTTACAGCGCTAAATTCCTGAAAGATTGAAACGTCGCCCAGCAATTTTGTCCTTTTCCCCATCGTGAAGTGAGGCAACTTCCCCTGAACATGGCGAACGCTCATCCGTCTCTTGCGGTAGCCCAGGAAATCGGCCAAGTCGGACGCAATTTTTTGCGCGAAGTCGGCGGCGTGTTCTGGTTCATCGTGAATACGTTCGAGGAAACGCTCGAGCGCATTCGACGCGGGCGCGTCCCCTTCCGCGCCGCGAGCTTTTTTCGCCACACTGAACGCGCCGGCGTCGATTCGGTGCCACTGGTCGGGCTCGTTTCCTTTTTCCTCGGCCTGACCATGGCGCTATTGACAGGTTACCAGCTGCAGCGCTTCGGGACGGAGCGGCTGATTCCCGGTCTGGTTGCAATTGCTTTTACGCGCGAGCTTGGGCCCCTGATCACCGGCATCATGCTTGCGGCGCGAATCGGTGCCGCGTTTACGGCGGAACTGGGGACCATGCAGGTTTCCGAAGAAGTTGAGGCGATCGAGTCCATGGGAATCGGTCCGCTGCGTTTTCTCGTCGCGCCGCGAATGCTTGCGCTGTTTCTGCTGATGCCGTGCCTGTCCACGGTTTCGAACATCGCGGCCATATTCGCGAGCAGCCTGATCTGCAAAGCCTATTTCAGCATCGCCTTTCCTTATTTTCTCGATCTCGTGAAAGATTCATTACTCATTCGCGATATTATCCCCGGCATTCTGAAGAGCTTTCTGTTCGGGCTGTTGATTAGCGCGATCGCGTGCTACCGCGGATTGACCGTAAAAGGCGGCGCGGCTGGGGTCGGTACTTCGACCACTTCCAGCGTTGTGACCGCGGTCACAACGGTGATCGGCTTCGATACACTCTATAACATTGTTTATACTGTATTCTTCCCAACGTGAGCACACCATCGCATATGGTCGAGTTGCGCAACGTGGACATGCAGTTCGAGGAAAAAAAAGTGCTCGACGGTTTTTCGCTCAAAGTTGAGCCACAGGAACGTCTGGTGATCATGGGCCAATCCGGCAGTGGCAAGAGCACAGTTTTACGATTGATTCTGGGAATCCTCCGGCCCGCTGCCGGTTCGATTTTTTTCAAGCGATTTGAGATCACCCGGCTCCAGCGCCGGAAGCTTCAGCGTATCCGGCAGCACATGGGCATGGTCTATCAGTATTCGGCGCTGTTGAGCTCGCGCAACGTTCGCGACAATGTCGCGTTGCCGCTCGAAGAGCTCACGGATAAGTCGCGCAGCGAGATTGACAAAATTGTCGACGAAAAACTGGACCTCGTGGGCATGAAAGATACAAAAGACCTGTTGCCCGAGGAGTTAAGCGGCGGCATGCGAAAACGTATAGCGCTGGCGCGTGCGCTCGTGCTCGAGCCGGAATTAATCCTTCTCGACGAGCCCTCGGCCGGACTCGACCCAGTCATCGCCTCGGTGATCGACGAATTGATTATCAGTCTTAGCGAAAAATCGAAGGTAACCTCAATCACCGTCACCCACGAAATGGACACCGCCTTTCGCATCGGCACGCGAATGGCTATGTTGTATCAGGGAAAAATCATTGAAGAAGCCGAGCCTGAGAAATTTAAACAATCCAAAAACCCTGTGGTCGCTCAGTTCTTGAGCGGGAGCACCGAAGGCCCGATTCTGGAAGGCAGCCTGGATGCAATTACAAAGAAATGAAATCATGACCGGCCTGTTGGTGATCGGGACGATCGCCGTGGTGGCCTTCCTTCTGGTTTTGCTCGGCGCGCCGGGTTTGTTCCGGCCGTTGGTAACCTACAAGATTTATTTCGATAACGCGGTCGGAATTAAGCAGGGAGCACCAGTGATGCTTGCAGGTCGCAAGATTGGGCAGGTGCAGAAACTGTTCTCGCCGGTCTCGCCGGAAGAAGAAAAGCGGGCGCAGGAAGCTGCCGCGGCCTTTCATCTGCCGGAGTCTAGCGCTAGTCCTGCGCCGACGCCAAACCAGCCGAGATTCGAAGTGCGCGTCGATGTTCAGGTGGACAAGAACGCCAAACTCTACCGTGACGCCAGGGCACGATTAATGCAGCTCGGCTTGCTTGGCGACATGGCCATTGATTTCACCTCGGGCACCGAAAGCTCTGGCCGCGCCAAAGATAACGAAATGTTCGCGGGAGAACGCACTCCCGACCTGGGCGAAGCTGCAGCCAGGATGCTGGAAGTCATCAAACCAGTCGCAGCCGAAGCCACGAACACGATGAAAGACCTTCAGCAGACCGCCTCAAATCTTAACCGCCTCACCGACGAAAATTCCGAGTTGACCCTTGCGCTGGGCCAGTTCAAGACGTTCGGCGAACATCTCGTTGATCTGACCGCGCCCGACAGTGCGCTCTCGCATTCGCTCACAAACATCGAAAAGATCAGCACCAGTCTTTCGCAGAATGACAGCATCGAGGTCACGCTGCAGAATCTTCGGACATCGTCGGAAAAACTAAGAACCACAGTCGCCGACCTCGGCCCGGCTGGACAAAACATCAAGCAATTCAGCGAGACCATTAAAACCCAGCCGTGGCGTCTCATCTGGCCGACCACAAAAAAATACGCCGAAACATCGCCGACTCCTGCCGCTAATCAGGGAACCATCACCGTGAGAAAAAACGCGCGAGGAAGATCTCGCCCAAGCGCGACTCCCGCCTCGCGCAGCACCAGCCGATAGGGCAGCGCACGCGCCTTGCGCGCTGGTTTCGGTGTCCCGCCGAAACGGACTTTTCGTGGGCTCTTCCACCTGATCGCATTAATCTAATGGTCCCGCGCCTCAGTGTAATCGCGGCGGTCGCTGTCGCGCTAACAGATGTGCTCGCTAGAGCTGCGATGATCGCGACACGGATGCCAACACGAGTGATCATGCGATCTAACAACGTTTATATAGAATTTCTGGGTTAAATTCCATTATAGATCTGAAAAACTCGCGAAGAAACGCATCACCGGAATGACTTTGCAGGCGACCGACTCAACGTAAGGCGCGACGTCAATGCGCGGTTATCCTGAACGAAGTGAAGGATCTCACAACGACAGCTTTGAATACGCTCGGTAATTGAAAGGCCAGACACTCTGTGTGAGGTCCTCCCTGCACTCGGGATGACACGCAATGTGGACGAGCGATTACGGCCCGTAGCTTTTTGTGAATTTTTTCTTCGATTCCGTCTCGGATTCAGTCGAACTGATCGGCGCTGATGGCGACGGCGTGCCTGTCGGCGGTTGCTCCGCCGGTTCTGGCGGCGGCGCGGCTGCTGGCTCCGGCTGCGTGGCGCCTTCGGAAGTTTCCCGCGCAACTTCCACATACGCCATCTGCAAATTGGAAAGAGCATTGCGCAACACGGTGGCCTCTTCGTTCGTCAGGTTTCCGCGCGTTTTTTCCTGAATCATGGCCAGTTGATCGATGAACATCCTGGCCAGATCAAGATTCACTTCGCCCTGGCCGGTTTTTGGATTGGGAATTTGACCAAGAAAGAGCGCGGCGTTTTGCGCATGCATCATGACGAATTCAATGAAGCGCTGGGTAAGCTCGCCGCTCTGCGTGGTTTTTTGGACTTCAGCCATGGGTCATTTCTGTTTCGCGGCTGCGGAACTCTCCGGTGGTCGCACCGTTGCCAAAACATACGGTTGATCGCGAAAATATTTCGCGGCCACGTTTTTGATATCATCGAGCGTCACTGCATTAACATCGTGCTCAAGCCGTTTGTAATAATCAAAGCCGAGTCCGTAGAGCTCGTCGAGCGCGCAATGGTAACCGAAAGCGTCATTGCTTTGATTCGCGATCTCTTGCTGCCCAATCAATTTCTTTTTCGCTCGCGCCAGCTCCTCGTTGGTAAGACCATCGTTGGCGAGCTTGTGGATTTCATCGAGCACGGCGGTTTTCACCGGCTCGATCTTCTGTGGATCAGTGCCCAGATAAAACGCAAAAAGGCCGGGCACCAAGCCTTGCATCTGGCTTGCGCCCACATAATAGGCCAGCCCCATCTGCTCTCGAATACGAATGAAAAACCGCGAGCCAAGATCGCTGCTCGCCTCGTCGATTAATTCCAGCGCGTATCGATCGGGACTCGACACGCTCGCGCCGCGAAACCCGACCATGATCACGCTTTGCGCCTTGTCCTTCCGGCGTTCCACGGTTTCTGGCTTGCCAAGCGGCAAGGAAGGCTTTGCGTCTGTCAGCGCAAGCGTGCCGGGCCTCATTCTGCCAAGCGCTTGCTCAAAAAGCTGTTTTACCTCCGCCGCTTTAACGTCTCCAAAAACGAACACGACGCCGTTATTCGCTACCACGTAACGATCGCGAAATGCGAGTAGATCTTTTTGCGTCAGCCGCTGAACGGATTCAACCGTACCGTTTGCGCGCAGGGCATAAGGATGTTGCGGGAAAAGCGCCTGCCGCATGATGTTGCGCGCAACGGCCGTCAACTGCTCTTCCTCCTGCTGGATCCCAGCGATCTGGACTTCTTTTTCGCGCGCCACCGCTTTTTCCGGCATGGTGGCGTTGAGCAACACGTCCGAGAGCAGCTCGACGCCGAGCTTCAGATCGGGCTTCGTGACATCGACCGAAACATTGAAGCTATTGTTGCCAGCATCGCTCGAAATGGAGCCACCAACTGCCTCGATCTCGTTGGCGATTTGTTCCGCGGTGCGCGTTTTAGTTCCTTTCAGCAATACTTTTGCCATCAAATGCGTGATGCCGTTGTCCTGCGGAGTCTCCGCGAGAAGACCGCCGCGAAACACACCGCCAATCGCCACCAGTGGCAGCCGCGGATCTTCGCGCACCAGAAGACGCAGTCCATTCGATAGCTCGAATTTTTGAATCTCAGCCGCCGCCGCGACTTTCGGGCCCTCCGCTTTAGCGCGGAGCGATCCCTTTGGATTTAGCGAGATGACCGTCAGGTTGTGCTCGCTCAGGTAATTTGCGGCGACGCGCTTGATGTCATCGAGCGTCACCTTCTGGACAGCATCCAGATAATCCCGGCTGAAATTAAGATTGCGCGTAAGCAACCAGTTCGAACCGATGTCTGAAGCCTGGCCGCGCATCGTGGTGAGCGCGCCGAGATGATGACTAAGCGTAATTTTCTTTGCCTTCGTCAACTCCTCCGCGGTGACGCCGGCCTGTTTCACCTCGTCAACTATGCGCAGCGCCAACTGCTCGGCCGCTTCGCGTTTCCTTGGATCGACAGTGGCATCAATGCCAAATAAACCGGGATCGCCCGGAGTGTACGAGAATGCCGAGATGCTGAACGCTAAACCAGCGTCTTCACGCACGCGCCGATACAAGCGCGAACTGCGCCCGTCGCCGAGGATCGTCGAGAGAAGGTCGAGCGCGGGAACATCAGGACTCGTTACTTCCGGAATGTGCCAGGCAAGCGAGAGATGCGTCAGCTCCGTGGCAAATTCCTGGTGTACTTCACGCCGGCCAAGCTGCGGCGGTTCCGCGGGAATGAATACTGGCTTGAGTGACTTCTCGAGGTATGGCTTGAACAGTTCCGCAAGCTGTTGCTGCACTTTTTGCGCATCGACATCTCCAACGACGATGAACGTCAGATTATTCGGGACGTAGCGTGTTTTGTAATACTGCATCACCAGCTCTTGTGTGAGCTGATTGTAGATTTCGATGTCGCCTATTACCGGGAAGCGGTATGGATGGCGCTGATACGCCGTCGCAAAAAGAAGCAGGCCGGTCACCCGATCGGGGTCGTCCATGCCCATGGCGAATTCGCGCCGGATCACCTCCTGCTCCTTCACGTATTCCTCGGGCGGCAAAGTCGAATTCATCATCGCGTCTGCCAGAATGTCGAGTGCAGTGGCCACACCATCTTTCGGCACGTCGATCCAAAAAACAGTGCGATCAAATGACGTATAAGCATTGACGTAACCGCCCACATCCTGGATCCCCTGCGCAATCTTATTTTTTGAGCGGACTGTTGTTCCCTTGAATAGCATGTGCTCCAGAATGTGGGACAAGCCCGCTCCCAGATGTGTGTCTTCGTCGATGCTCCCGGTAGCGCACCACGCCTGCACACTTGCTACCGGCGCACTGTGATCTTCCTGCACAATGATCGTGAGTCCGTTTGGCAGCACCCATTTTCCCGCCGAGCTCGGCGGGAACGTGATGACGGAGGAATCCTCGACCGAGGCGGCTTTTAGATTGGCAGAACTAAACATAGCTGCGACGACAAGCGCGAAGAATGACGAATGACGAATTCCCAAGGAATGACGAAATGCCACGCTCTGAATGATGAAAAGAAATGGCCCGATCGCTCTTCTATTATTTTGAGCATTCGAGCTTCCTTCGTCATTCGTCATTCGTGCTTTGTCATTTTCGGATCATGGGCTGGCTCTCCGGCGCAGGCTTTACGGCCTCTGGTTTTGCCGGCGTGAATGGTTTTACAAACGCCTCTTCAAAATCATAGACATTCTTGAAATCCTCGATCGAATCCTCCTCGGTTTTCCCGAATATTCCCGCGCCGATCAGGTTAAAAACTATGTTTCCAACGTCCTCACAGGAATGAATGCCCCAGTTATCGAAGACCGTCATCACCATTGGTCCAAATTCCTTGAGGGCGTACTGCCGAACTCCGTCAAGCAATTCCGGCCCGCTCACATGACGCACGCTGGCGCCTTTAATTTTCTTCTGATGTTTGGTCGTGAAATCGAGCGCATCGCGCAGAAAGACATATGCATCCCGCTGGTAACGCGGGTCGCTGGCCACAATCGAATCGAGAGCTTCGGCGAATCCAATCTTTTGCATTAATAAGAAATGCGCATTTCAAAACGCGCTTCTTATCATAATCAGCAAACCCGAAACCAGCAACTGCAAGCAAAACCGGAAATCATCCGAAACAGAAATAACCAAGAAAGTAGAGATTCTAGTCAGAACACGCTGCAGAAAATCTTCGGTGCCTTTGTTTCCTTCTGTTCCGTTTGCTCTAATTCTCAAAACTGGTTGGCCACCGCATCGATATAAACGGAGAGCGGGTCGCGCCGCCTTGGAGCTAAGAGCTGCGGTTGATCCACTGTTTTGAGATAATCGGTGAAATTGCCGCTGCCATCCTTCATTTGCGTCGCTTCGAACCAGTTCATGTAATCATCGATATCACGCATCCGAGCATTGAGTTTTTCCCGAATAGCGTCCAATCGCACCAGGCGCTTGACGATTCCGCTTCGCCTGCCTCGGGCAAGCAGCGTTGAGATTTGCTGGTATTCGCGCACGACCGGCCGCAAAACTGGATTCGCCTGAACAGCAAACAAGAGCAAATCGTGGCTCAATTGACTGAGTGCCATCTTCTCATTTTGGGAAGTCTTATGCTGCGTGAGTTCGTTGAGTCTGATCAGTTTGGCCGGCTTATTGGCGTCTGAAATCTTCACGCGCAATAATTCATCAAGACGTTGCTCGCTTTGGGCAAACGTGAGCAACTGGTACCTCTGCAAACTGCTCAATCGAGTGATGGCCAATTGCCAGGGTTCCTCCGCCCGCCCAGCCAGTAACGGAAACTGCGCCTTCAAATCCGCGAGCGGATCGTTTGAGGCACGTGATAAATTGCCGATATACCGCGCCAAGCGGGCAGGGCCGTCAGTTCCATCGATAAGCAGTTGCAGGAGTGCAAAGGAATATGCGCGATGAAGCACGCGACCGGTAGAATCGAGAAGCCCAGAGCGTTGCTGGAGAAATTCTTCTAGCGGCATTGCCTTGTCTACGGTTGAAAGCGCCTGGATCAGTGGGCGGCGATCGCGCCCAGGCGCAAACGCAAGCAAGCCATCAACCAGCCAGTCCGGCGGCTCAACGTACGCCGTGCCCGGAATGATGTGCGGTTCATTCCGATAAATCATCTCGAGCAAAATTGCGCGCAGCAATTCTCGCTCTACCAATGAAGGATCGAAGTTTTGGGAAATAGTAAGATCAAGCTGCAGCTTCACGCCAAAACCGGTCTGACTAAATCGCAATGCGGCCAGCGGAATTTCGGGCAGGTTTACCTGCTGCGGTCGTAAATCTACCAAAACAGGCGTCTTCCAATTGTCGCGCTGCCGCAGCGCCGCGAGAAGATTGGCTTTAGTCTGCTCTGCCAGCTCGGAGACCGCGCCGCGGAGCGCCGGATCGGCGCCGTAAATAATGAATTGCCGCGAGGGGCTCACACTGCGCTCCGGCGGTGCAGCTTGAAGCGATTGCCAGGCGAAGATCGACAAAGTAAAGATCGCAGCCCGCCTCATATTTCGTTCACCGATATGATAATCACGATTGCGGCATACTGGCCAGCAGGAATCGCTGCGAAACTCTGGCCCGTTCCCGGTTTTTAATCAGTGGAACTATTTCCTAAGAGGTGTTTTGCACCCGGCGCTGACAGCCATCACGCGAATGGTGTGTCCCGTTGCGAACCGTTTGGCCTGGCCGGGCGTTATAGGGAACAGCATGGCCACAGCGCTTGTGAGATGTGTTCCATAGAAAAAGAGGAATTACATGTGAAGACGAAACGTTTAGTTCTCATAAGTTGCTTTGCCGCAGCGGCGGTGATCGCGTCTCCTGCGCTCGGCGAGCCACAAAAGAAATCGGTAGTTACCTCGACGTCGAGGCTCCACCGAGTCGCCCCACGAAGCGCACAAGTGACGCCGGCGCATCGTTACGCCACCAACTGGCAGCATGGCGGGACCCGATATTCTGGCGGTACCCGCTCCTATGGTGGGAGTCCCTACTACGGTGGCAATCAGTATTACGGTGGCAATCGCTATTATTATAGCGGTGGATTCGGCTACCCGTATTACAACTATTCATACTGGCCGTATTCATACTATGGGTACTACCCGAATTCGTACTCGTACTATGAGAATAATCCCTACGCTTACTCCCATTACAGCGAGCCGGCGTATGGCTATGACGCATCACTGGTTGCGCAGGTGCAGCGTCGCCTGGGTGAACTGGGCTACTATCATGGCGTGATCGACGGAATCATGGGGCCGCAAACCCGTGCAGCAATAAGCGCTTATGAAGACACACACAACCTCGTCGTGGACGGCATGATCAGTCCGCGGCTTCTCGACCGCATGGGCCTCGCTTAAATCTGAGACCACAGCATTGAGTCTCGGTTGATTTGACCGGCGGATTTCGCAGGGTGAAAAGGGAGCGAAACCGCCGGTCTCATTTATTATTGTCGCGGCAAATCGAAACTTTCGCTGACGACCGGGGTTTGTATATTGTAAGCAGAAAAAATTATGAGCTCGAAACGTATATTTTGGATAAGCAGTTTTGCTGCGGTTGTACTGAGTGCGTCACTGGCGATGGGAGCGCCGCGGGGTGGTGGCGGGCATTTCAGTTCGATGTCCCCGAGAGGGGGCCAAACTCTGATGCGCGGCGGACCCGGCGCATGGAGCGGCCAGCGTTGGAATGGTCGCAACTGGAGCGGTCGCAATTGGAATGGCCGCAATTGGAACAACTGGGGTGGCAACTGGCATCATCATCATCACAATGACATCATCTTTATCGGTGACTTTGGCTTTCCATGGTGGTGGGGTTGGGGTTCGTGGGGATATCCTTACGGGTATTACGGCTATGGGTATCCTTACTACGGCTATGGTTATGGTGGTGATGGCTACGGATACGGTGACTACGGCTATGGTGGCTACGGAAATAATTACGGCCGAGGCCAGCCTGGATACGGGTACGGATCCGGCACGCGATCAAGAGTGGCCGAGTTGCAACGTCGACTCGCCCGCGCCGGCTATTACAATGGCTCCGTTGATGGAGTCATGGGACCACAAACGCGCCGGGCAATTCGTGCTTACGAGCGCGCCCACGGATACGCAGGCTAGTCCACTTCTCGCGTTGATTGCGATGAGACTGGCAGATTAGCTGTCGATCTTTCGGTTGGTTGACCGGCGGATTTCGCAGGGTGCAAAGGGCGAACCGCCGGTCATCCATTTTCGCTATAGGAATTGTTGGGTCGCGGCCAAATAGCTTCGGCCTATTTATTTTCGGATCCGTCGAGCGATTCT
>Ga0137378_10003090_pt1 | contig 14379 bp, 12 predicted proteins | sample SagtaG_21_FD_104813 | JGI IMG/M metagenome (GOLD analysis project Ga0137378, IMG submission 104813) | Vadose zone soil microbial communities from Sagehorn Ranch, Mendocino, California, USA - Sage2_L_60_16 metaG | ecosystem: Environmental > Terrestrial > Soil > Vadose zone | place: USA... | reverse complement strand
TGACTTAGGTTCGATCAAATTTCTTACAGGTTCGCTGGCAGGCAATACTATCCTGATACAAAAGCCGGTGTTAACTATCGGGCGCGAGCCGGGTAACGATATTGTCGTTACCGACCCGTCTGTCTCGCGGCGCCATGCTCAAATTACGCTGAACGGTGGAGTGTGGGTGATCAGCAACCTCACCCAACAAAACATCGTTATCGTCAATCAACGGAATGTCCCTCCTTCACAGCAATCCCCTATCAGCGAGCGCGATACGATAGCTATAGGCGCTGGCACGACTTTTCTATTTTTGCCGAATGCTGGCGCGCCTCCACAACCAAACCTGGCGCAAGGACAACGTCAACCAGCGCAACGCGCTCCAGCAGGAGGGTATGACGCGCTGCCAGGGAGCACTGCGGGTATGGCTCAGGGCATCCCATCGCTAGAGGTTAGCTCGAACACCCATACAGATAAACCCAGTTATCCGCTCAACAAACAAACCATCAGCATTGGGCGTCATCCTAACAATGATATTGTCATCGATGAGCCGATTGTCTCCGCTTTTCATGCGCAGATCGTACGTGAAGGCGAGAGGCTCGTATTCATACATCCACATCCACAGCAGCAGCGCACAACCAATGGCTTGCTGTACATGGGTCGCTCTATTGCAGGCGATGAGAAGTTCAGCAAACCTCTTGAACGAGGCGATATTTTCCGCGTAGGCGACGAACATGGTTCACTCGTTACTCTCACCTATAATGATGGCTCGGCGGCAGCCCAGGAAGTAGTGTCCGAAATTCACCCTATTCCACTGGGCGCTCCACAAATTAGCCTTGGACGACACCCCGACAATGCCATTGTTCTCAACCATCCACAGGTGTCTGCTCACCATGCCCGCCTGGAATTGATGCAGGGCGGCTACCGTATCGTCGACCTTCACAGTACCAATGGCGTATATATCAATGCCCAGCGGGTATCAAACCAGTTTCTCACAGCCGGTGACGAGGTACGTATAGGGCCATATAAGCTCACATTCACAGGCACGCAGCTCACCCAGCTCGACGAGAGTAACAGTGTGCGTATCGATGCGCTGGGTCTCAAGAGGATGGTCGGCAATAAGAAGACGCTACTGCTCAATGGTATCTCTCTCGCCATTCCGCCGCGCAAATTTGTAGCGCTCGTCGGAGGCTCCGGCGCGGGTAAATCCACGTTGTTGGATGCCCTCAACGGACTTCGACCGGCACAGGAGGGAAAAGTTTACTATAACGGGCAGGACTACTATAAACACCTTGCCGCTTTTAGCACCCAGCTTGGCTACGTCCCACAAGACGACATTATTCACCGTGATCTAACTGTCGAGCGCGCGCTCTACTACGCCGCCAAATTGCGCCTGCCCAGTGACTTCACCCAGGCGCAGATTAAACAGCGCATTAACGAAGTGCTTGATGATGTAGAGATGGCCCACAGAAGGAAATGGCTGGTAAATAAACTCTCCGGCGGCCAGCGCAAGCGCGTCTCCATCGCCCTGGAACTGCTGGCCAATCCCAGTGTCTTCTTCCTGGATGAGCCGACCTCGGGCCTTGATCCTGGCCTGGATCGCAAGATGATGTTTCTCTTGCGCAAGCTGGCCGACAAGGGGCACACGATCGTGCTGGTGACACATGCGACCAATAATATCAACGCCTGTGACTATGTCTGCTTTCTCGCGCAGGGCGGGCATCTGGCCTTCTTTGGCCCTCCAAACGACGCAAAAACCTATTTCGAGAAAACCGACTTCTCTGAGATATACAGCGCCCTGGAGCCGTCAGAGCAGAACCCGAACATACCGGCAGAGGCGGAGACAAAGTTTAAGGCTTCTTCATATTACCAGCAGTATGTGCAATTGCCGCTTAAACAAGGGCCCGCCGGTCGCGCCAAAGTCGTTGACGCTACCGTTGCAGTAAAGCCTCCCAGCCGCGGCAATCCCATGCAGCAGTTCAGACTACTCTCCATGCGCTACCTGGAGCTGCTCAAAAACGATACTGGCAATCTGCTGATCCTGCTCTTGCAGGCGCCCATCATCGGCCTGATTCTGTTTTTCCTGGCAGCGCCCGGGACATTTGCTTCTAGTAGCGTCGCCACCTGTCCACCGAACCCTCAGATTCCCCAAACGGTTCCTAACAAGTTCGACTGCCAAAATGTGGTAAACTACTTCAATACTTCTCAAGGTGCGGCATCCCTTGACCAACAAGGTTTGACCAAAGAGGAAGCCTTACAGAAATCTATTGCGCAGGGTTCTGGGGGCGATGCACAGAAAATCCTCTTTATCATGGCATTTGCCGCTGTAATGTTCGGAGTAATCAACGGAGCGCGTGAGATTGTCAAGGAAGAAGCCATATACCGGCGTGAACGCACCGTAAACCTCGGCATCATGCCCTACATGTTTTCGAAGATCGCCGTACTTGGAGTGCTGTGCCTCTTGCAAAGCTTCGTAGTAGTTTTTTTTGTCAACCTGAAAACTCCGTTCGAGCACAGTACACTGCTCTCTCCGGTGCTTGAAATATATATATCGCTGGCGCTCGCATCACTGGCTGGGTTGATGACGGGATTGGCGCTCTCGGCGCTTGCCCCAAATAATGACCGCGCCACCAGTTTTATTCCTCTTATTCTCGTGCCGCAGGTGATCTTTTCGGGTATCATCTTCCCGCTGGATAATATCGGACTCCAATTCTTTGGAGCATTCTTCCCAGTGCGCTGGGCTATGGCGGCAATGGGTTCCACCGTGGGAATCCACGGAGACAAACTCGGCAGCGGGGGTGATTTCGCGTACCGGGGAACACTCTTTTCGATCTATAGCCTGAACGAGGCAGTTGTGCACCTTTTACTCATGTGGTTCGCGCTGATTGTGTTGATTGTAGCCCTGGGAGTCGCTACAGGCTATTTCTTGAAGCGCAAGGATGTGCGCAAATAGTAGGAAATGTCCCCGCGTAAGATGGTACTTCTTGGCATATTTCTTGCCTGAAGGTATTACCGTATACTATTGTTACTGTGTTCTCGTCAGATTATCCAGCTAGAGGGAACGAGCAGACGAAGAGTGTTACTCAACAGACGTATCATCGTCGGTATCTGTGGAGGGATTGCATCATACAAAGCGGTTGACCTGGTAAGCAAATTGCAACAGGCAGGCGCGCACGTAGATGTGATCTTAACAGAACATGCGGAAGATTTTGTTCGCCCGCTAACTTTCTCAACTATGAGTCACAGGCCCGTGTATAGCGACCTTTGGGAAGCGTCGGGACGCGCTGCCGAAACGCATATCGCGCTGGGAGAGGAAGCAGAATTACTGGCGATAGTGCCGGCGACCGCCAACACTCTTGCAAAGTTAGCTCATGGCATAGCAGATAATATGCTTACAGCTGTGGCGCTGGCAACGAAGGCTCCCCTACTTCTGGCTCCTGCGATGTACCGGGACATGTACTTGCACCCGGCAACACAGGCAAATCTGGCTCTGCTGCGGGACCGTGGAGCGTGGATCATCGACCCAGAAGTCGGGCGGCTGGCTTCAGGGTCAATAGGGCCAGGGAGGCTGCCAGACACAGAGGTTCTGCTGGGGGCTATCAGCACAGCGCTGGGACGAAACGGCGATCTCGCGCATCGACTGGTCGTAGTCACGGCTGGAGGAACGCATGAACCGATTGACCCGGTACGCTACGTGGGAAATCGCTCATCAGGGAAGATGGGTTACGCTTTAGCGACAGAAGCCAGAGACCGCGGCGCTCACGTCATTTTAATCTCTGGTCCTGTAGCCTTAGAGGCGCCCTACGGCGTTGAACTGCGAACAGTCGAAACAGCAATACAAATGCGCGACGCTGTTCAAAGCGCTGTCACCAACGCGGATGCGCTTGTAATGAGCGCCGCTGTCGCAGATTTCCGCCCAGAAGCTGCGGCAGCACAAAAGCTAAAGAAGGATAGCGGTGGAGGTGATGGAGGTAGTGGAAGTGAGGCGCGAGGATTGCATATTGATGCCCATGGAGGGTTTACCCTTCGCCTGGTACGTAATCCAGACATCCTTGGAGAACTGACCAGGGCGCCAGGGGCAGTAAATGGGCAAACAACGGACAAAGGCGAACCTGGAAAACGCCTGGTGCGTGTTGGCTTTGCAGCCGAAACTCACGACATTGTTTCCAATGCACAAAGCAAACTGGTAGCAAAACACCTGGATTTGCTGGTTGCGAACGATGTTAGTCGCTCTGATAGCGGTTTTGGTACAGAAACCAACAAAGTTATCATCTTTCATGCCACTGGCATAATGGAAGACCTGCCTGTAATGCCAAAAGCAGGTGTTGCGGCAGCCATCTGGGATCGGATCGTTCCCTTATTGAGTACAGTGTAGGTTGAAGGGAAGTGGCGCTGTGATGGGAGATTTCGTTCTAGAAGTATTAAGTACGAGGAGTACGCAGGAGGCACCCACTATGGATCGTGCTGCTAGCGCTGGTTTTGAAGGCATCGCTCAGATGCTGCTCGAACAGAAAAAATTGATGGACGCTTTGGAATCCGAAAATCGCGAGTTACGACGACAACTGGCCGATCTCCGGCGGGGAGTAGGCATCGCGGTAGTCATTGAGGGCAAGACTATTCAGCTTGCTACTGAAACAGGTGGACCTATTCCTATGAACCCGCAGACGCAGGCAGCTTTACAGAGCCTGCAAAATTTACAGAACGCGCAAGCTTCAAATACGTATGGACAGAATAGTGGCCGACCAACAGGCGGGCAGCAGCAGGTGAGCCTCAATGGCGAAAAGCGAGATAGCTCCGGCTCACGCGGTCCACTTGCAGATAGCTTCGTTCTGTAACTGCTTGAACTGCTGGTAAAAGCGAAAAGACGGACAGATACCCAGGTTCTTTTCAGGAATGCTATAAGAACCTGGGCGTTTGTCCTTTTTTCGTAAGTCTTCTTGCTGCTTTTGCGAATTGAACAGGCGTATCGACGTGGTTAGCTGAAGGTCTCGGACCTGCACGCGGCGATGCACAATATCCTCTTGTATATTCCTTCCGTTGCTGATATTATCTCTTCAAACGTTATGCAGGCCTTTATTCCTGTTACAACGAAGAGCGCGTAGGTCTGTAGCAATAACCAATGCACACAAAGGAGGTCATAGATGATTTGCCCCCGCTGTCAAAGCCAGGTAGCAGATGGAATAAAGTTCTGTGGAGTTTGTGGAAACCCGTTAGCGACTGGTCAGACGCCGCCGCCTCAGACACCGTCACAAAACCCGTATGGCGGGCCCCCGCCCCAGAGTCAGTATGGTGGCCCTCCGCCGCAAGGGCAATATCGCGGACCGCAGCCACCCGAAGGTTCGTATGTGCCACCCAACCAGTATGAAGAGTACGCTAGTAGCCCATTCGGCACCGCAGTTCCAAGAGCTGAACTCCACAATCCCAAAGGAGATCTAAGAGTAGGGGATATGGTAATCCATATCGATGGAGAACTTGTGCCGGTAGTGGATATCATGCTTGGAAATCAGCTTCCGATCTACTTCGAGCATCATATCCTTCTCTGGAAACACCCGGGCGTACAGATTGGCTTCAAGAGCATTAGAGGCGCTGCGAAACGTTTCTTCGCAGGACTGCAAATCTTTATTAGCGAAGCGCAGGGACCTGGAAACATCTCGTTCTCTCGCGATTCCGTGGGGCAGATTGTGGCATTACGCCTGCAACCCGGCCAGATGGTTGAAGTACGTGAACACCAATTCCTGGTAGCGACCGGCAATGTCGATTACGGTTTTACGTTCATGCAAGGCGCTTCAAACATCCTTTTCAGCCGCACTGGGCTGTTCATCGATCAATTCACAGCCCGCGGCGGTGAGGGTATGGTATTGCTCCACGGCTATGGCAATGTCTTTGAGAAGATGCTGGCTCCTGGAGAAACGCTGGATGTTGAGCCTGGCGCGTGGTTGTGGAAAGACCCCTCTGTACAGATGGCGGTAACGACGGTTGCAGGTTCGCAGCGCGGGGGCGGCATATTTGGCGCTATTGGCGGCTTGATGGCGGGCGCATCAATAATACTCAACCGCTTCACCGGTCCCGGCCGCCTGGGGATTCAATCCATGACCTACCATCCTCCACAGCCAGAGGGCGCACAGCAGGCTGGCGGTCAGCAGAATCTCGACCTTGGACAGTTTTTTAATTCCTGAGACATTCCTGTGAAGCATCAATACAGGACTCACGTCAAGGAAGGCCCGAGGTGAGTCTTTTATTGATGCCCTCCCTTTTCTCTTTCCCGATTGATACGCAAAATTTTGAGCATGTATTGTTCTGAATTGAGGTAATAGGGATTGCGCTTGATATACTTCCCGACAACAGAAATCGGGTGCAACTTCAACATCTCCACCACCAGGCTGGGCACCAATTTCCCATGGTCGTAATGCATCAATGCAATGATAGGGGCGTTTTGAAAAGTGAACACAGCATCCGAAGCGGCTTCATACTTTAAAATCTGTTCGGGCGTGGCAATATCTTTGGCAAGCCAGTTCATATCGATCGAAATTCGTACCGCCTTCCACCCTTCGCGTAACGCTTGAGCAATAAATGTTTGATGAGAAGAGAGTAAAAAATATGGATCAAAGCGATTGCTATTCGCCAGAAACGATTCTCGTTCTTCGTACAAAACCAACTGCCCTGATGCGATCAATTCGTCCACGTCCAACTGCAACTTAAGTAGCTCTTCACGTAATTCCTTCACCTGGGCAGGCGCAGCGGCAAACAAACATTTCTCAGAAAGCGTTAATCCTACCCGCATTAAACGTGCCGTGACACCCGTAATCTCAGTCACCTTACTATAAAGTTGGCAGATATGTGAGCCGGGCGGTATACGCTCAGTTTTACCTTCAACACTAAGATCCATATATATCTCCGCTTGCATTGCTAGCTTGACCATTGCTAACTCCGGTAACTTTCTTTGCTTGACGAATATGCGCGGACCTGTTGTTCGTAAGGACAACGAGCACTCCCAAGCTACCGAAAATAAAAACCCCCGAGAGAAACGCGAAGAGAAAGAGCCATGCCATCCTTTGGAAGGAATATGAGAAGAGAGCAGCAAATAGCAGCGGGCAAATCGACAGAATGAGAGGGAAAAACACGACCCAGGCCAGCAAGACCCGCAAGCATTGTTTGAGAGACAGAGCATCTTCTCCACTAAAAGGGAAAAGTATACGGCGCATAAGCGAATAACGCATGGGGTTATTGATGTCCTTCCTTACGCCGGTACTCTAACCAACGCCGCAACACATTTTCGGCCTGGTAAAGAATATTTACCTCGTTCTGATAGCTCAAGTGCCGGCTTGCCTCTGATAGAGGGAACCATTCCACCAGATCATATTCCTGATCATGGAGTGTTGTATCGCCTCCTATAGCCTCCAACAAAAAATGCCGTACCTGTTTCTGGTAGCGTATTTGATGGCGCACAAAGGAATAGGAGATACTGCCAATATAGGCAATCAAACGGACAGCCAGCCCTGTTTCCTCCTGCACTTCACGCAGCGCAACCTGCTCGATGGTCTCTCCATCTTGTGGGGTTCCCTTGGGTAAAGTCCAAATACCGCCCTGGCTTCGCCCCACCAGCGCAACTTCTACAGAGAGGCCACCGTCGGCGTGGGGTGTTTCCCGTTCCAGGTTATCTTTACCTTGTACGAAGTTGTTCTCTTCCCCGGAGCGCATTGGAACAAGGCGAAAAACCACTCCCCCTGCCGAATAAGCCCGCATCGTTCGATATCGCTCCATCTTTCCCGATGTACCTACCCTCTCTAAACCACCAAACGAAGTTTCAACACTCGTGTTTGTTTCTCAGACATTGTAATAACACTATACAACATGCGCCGGGTACGCTGCTGAACTGACCGCTTAGAAAACAGAGTATAGCGAATGGCATAATGCGTGTCAAGCTAAGGCGCTGCGAATGGCTTCCAGGTTCTCGGCAGGCGTTTCAGGTGCGATAGAACAACCAGGCGCCAGGAGAAAGTGCTTTCCGCCCGTCAACTCTATGGCGTTGGCTACCTCCTCGCGAACCTGTGCGGGCGTGCCATTCTTCAGGGTGGTTTTCTGACCGATCCCGCCCATCACAGCTTTGTCCGAGCGCAGCTTGCCTGTACGCAGGTCAGGATTGCCTTCTGCCAAAGCATCCCAATTGACGACCTGGATGGGGTAGGCGGCAAGTTGGTCGAAGTAGATTTGCGTGCCGCAGTTATGCAGTACGTTGAATTTACTGCGGCTTTTGATGGCATCAAGGAACTCGAGATCGTATTGCTCGCCAAATTCGCGGTACTGATCCGCGGTAAGCAGGCTCTTGCTGGCCCATCCATTTGTCGCATAGAAGATACCACTGGCGCCCTGCTCCATACAGGCGATGGCATACGCGGTAAATGTTTCAGTTATGACACGCAAAGCGGCGTGCATGGCGGCGCGATCCTCCCGCAAGGTCTGGAGAACCGGTTCAGCGTTGTTGCCTGCCAGGTATTTTGCTACACCGAGCGGGCAAAAAATGGTCTGCAGGAAGTATGCATCAAAGCCAATGGCGTGATTGATTAATTGTAACGCACGCAGTTGTTCACCAAGGACGCCCTGGTCAGGTTCGAGGGGGCGAATGCGTTTCCAGTCAGAGGAGCTTTTGATGGGGGTATCTTCAATGATAGGGGCCGTGTATTTATCCCCCGATGGCCGCACCTTGACGCCCCAGCCCTCAACATGGTAGCACGCGCGGGGATTAACCTTCATGAAGTCCCAGTCATAGCGTGTAAAGTTTTCTACCATCGCTTCAGCTAATGAATGGGCTCCCCATTCGCGCTCAAAGTCATGGCCCCACATGCTTGCAGGTATACGATCTACTTGATCACCGCGTAAGGCAGCGTCAACACGCTCTTTTTTGTTCATACTGGTACCTTTCTTCTCTGCAGTCTTATTCACTGTGAGGCATCATTTTAAGTTGACAACAAGTTGATATTGCGCCAGCTGTGTTGTTGCAGCGGCGTAGGCCGAAACAATGAGCACAACACGGGTAACTGATGAGCCATAATTCGGAATAGTCAGGGCACCCTGGCCGCTAGCAAGGTCAACAGGCATGTCCGTCTGGGTAAACTGTAATCCCTGGTACAATAAGGCCTGTACAGCAAAGTGCTCTGGCAACACATTATTCGAGCGAATAAAGCCATTGCTGACCCAGCCATTATCTGTGGCGAGCGTATCCTGAAAGCGCAATTCTGGAATGCGCATCCCGTCTACGGCAAAACCTTGCGTGTTCAGTGCTTTATCTGTGACTTCTTCAAAACGGACGATTATTTTCTTCCCTAAATAAGGGCTGAGATCTACACTCTCTTTCACCCACTTTGGCGCGCTTCCTCCACCGCTAACTCCGGTATACCCATTACCCCAGTTTGCGCCGTCAGGATTGCCGGCAGTGGTATAGCGCCCCTTCAGTGTTATCCAGTTCGCGCCGTCTACGGATACTTCGACGTAGGCATAATCGTAATCACGCGCCAGATCAAACCATGTTGCGAACTGTAATGTTGCTCGTTTGCTTTTGAGATGCGTCAGATCAAAACTGCGTGTAAGCGTGCTATCCGTATTGTCGTAGCGATTTCCCCACCACTCGTTGGCAGCTTGATAGGGGTTATTACTAATAACCCGTACTAGAGGAAAGCCTTTGAAACTGACGGTCAGGGCACCTCGACGCGCTGCCGGTGGAAGGGCGTAATATTCAGCTGCGTACTGGCGCACAGTATCACTCTCAGACACAGGATAGCTAAAGAACGTATGCTGGGGCGTCAACCCTGGCAAGGTAAGGTCAGGATAGCCATATTCACCCTTGTCTATACTGAAATCATCTACATAATTCGCAACGTACCACTTGCGCAGAACATCAATAAAACTGTCTTGATAACCATGTTTTGCCAAAACATGATTAAAGTTAGCTGGCGGTGACGTGGGATCTGCTAGTAGCTCTTTAAGCATAGCATATCCGCCATAGTGAGTGGCGAAGTAGTCCAAAAAAAGATAACTTGCTCCATAATGGGCCGCATTCGCGCTGACATCACCGGGCCAATCGGTAAGTTGGGTATCGGGCGCCTGGAGGAAGCTCTGATCGAACCAACCGGTGGGGTAAGCATTGAGGTGTTGCGCCAGCACCGACATCCCTTCATTGACCCAGGCAGGGTCAACCGGTTGCTGGCGCCAGTGAATCAGGTGTTGAAATTCATAGGCAAGGGCACTGTTATAGTCAGAGCTGCCAGGGATGGGACCATCCATGCTCAGGTAGAACATTTCCCGCTGATTGCTGTATGCGATGACACTGGCAGGGTATTCATCCTGGGCATTAAAGTATCCACCAATGTTGTTCCCCAGGCCGACTGTATTGAGAATAGTCAAATGCTGATCGTCATCAATACCGGGGGACCATTCGGCGCCAAATGCCGCGCGGTCAGTGGGATAGATGGTTGACTCAAAGACATTGGCCGATTGCTGAAGCGCTCCCAGGTTGATTGACTGCCCATCTTCGACGTACATATAGACGTGGGGGGTTACGCAGACCAGTCGCGCGGTAACGCGGCTGTAACGGCGCGTATCCAGATTCATGATCCAGAAAGCATCTTCCTGTCCCAGATGCGCATTGAGCGGCGTTGTACGTCCTACGGGTGGAATGAGTCCCTGGCCATGCAGCTTGAGACGTTGAGCAAGGCTATACAGGTCACGCGGGAGGTGAGGGGCCATGAGCAGCAATTGCTCCGTCTGCAACAGGTTCTGTATACTCTCAGGCGTTGGAGAGGACAAGGGCGCGTTGCTATCATCTACCGCCAGCGCGGGCGTGGCCACGGCTACTACTGCTACTGGCTGGCTGTCGCCCAGCGAGCAGGCGGACAGCAGGGGAAGCGATAGGAGCAGAAAGAGCCTGAACCAAAACTTCGTCACCATGCCATTACCCTTCCAACTCTTTGAAGCGGTAGCCAACGCCCCGTTCGGTGAAAATATATTCGGGATGGGCAGGGTCCTGCTCAATTTTTTGTCGTAAATAGGTAATATACAAACGCAAGTAGTGCGCCTCGTCGCGATATTCACGTCCCCATACCTTGGAGAGCAGCGTTTCATGGGTCAGCAGGCGCCCGGCATTGCTTACGAGGTGGTAGAGTAGTCGATATTCAGTGGGACGCAATACAACTTTCTTGCCTCTTGCAATCACTTCGCGACGAGTAAAATCAATTTTCAGGTCAGGGTCGACCACGATTTCTGTCTTGCGCGCGGGCGCTGGCATCAATGAGCGGCGTAGCAGCGCGCGAATACGGGAGAGGAGCTCGCGCGGACTGAATGGCTTGGCGATATAATCATCGGCCCCAAGGTCCAGTCCGTGTATGCGATCCTGTTCATTCTGTCGCACGGTGAGCATTATTACGGGCACGGTAGAGACTTCGCGGATGGAGCGCAACGTTTCAAAGCCGTCCATTTCCGGCAGCATGACATCCAGGACAACGAGGTCGGGGAGATGCTGGCGAAGTTGATCGAGGGCCTCAAGTCCATTGCACGCTTCCAACACTCGATAATGCTCTAACTCGAGGTTCATACGCACGAAATCTCGAATACGAGGCTCATCATCTACAACCAGAATTGTCATATCACGCTGGTCGATTACATCATTCTCCATAATTAAAAAACCACCATAGGCAAAAATGCTTTTTCCGCGCGCGGCAAACTAAACGCGAAGGTCGAGCCTTGATGTAAGGCGCTTTCGACCCAGATCTGTCCGCCATGCGCCTCAACGATGGCACGGCAGATATACAAACCAAGTCCGGCTCCCGGAGTTGAGTGCGCCAACCTGTTACCGACGCGGTGAAAACGATTAAAAATGTGCTCCTGGTCACGTAGTGAAATGCCCATACCGGAGTCACTCACGCTCACAATAACTTCGTCACCCGTGGCGCTACAGGCCACGGTCAGGGTGCGCTGTCGAGGCGAATATTTGATAGCGTTATCCAGTAAATTTTGGAGCACCTCTTCGACGCGGTCCCTGTCGGCCATCACCGCGGGCAGATTTGGCGGGATGTCAAGCGTCACGCTAAATTCCGGACTTTTCGCCTGCAGGCGACGGACGACCCCCTGCAGCAGGTGCGATATGTCGAGCGGCGCCAGCTCCATCTGCAGACCACTGGCCTGGATGCGAGAAGCATAGAGCAAATTAGCGACAAGCTTATTGAGACGATCGGCCTCTTCTTCAATAGCCACGAGACGCGAACGCAAAGCATCAGCTTCGAGCAGGGCGCTGGTACGGGCTAAGGTTGATGCATAGCCTTTAATAATGGCAATGGGCGTTTGCAATTCGTGCGAAATTACAGAGATAAAGGTTGAACGCTCTTCTTCCTGCTCGCGCTCGCGCGTGATATCGCGGATATTGAGGATGCCGTTCATTGGCTCGCCTTTACTCGAACGAATACACGAAGCCGTCACAGAGACATCGAAACGCTGCCCATCGCGAGCGGAGATCACCATTTCCCGATTCACGACGTTTTGACCCGCGAATACCTGTAAGATAGGGGAGCCTTGCAGGCCCAATGCATTGCCCTGGCGGTCCTTCGGGCGCAACACATCGTGATAGAAACGCCCCAGGACTTCGCTTTCGTGCCAGCCGGTCAGACGCTCCATGGCAGGATTGAAATCAATAACGCGTAAGGCGCTATCGACGGTGAGGATGCCCTCCATGCTGTGTTGAAAAATGGCTGCCAGCCTTCCCTGTTCTTTCACTAAGGATTGCGATTTCAAAGCGGCGCGCAAGCCAGCCGCCAACTGCGCAATGAAGAGTCGTAGAATGCTATCCGAGCCGTCATGCTGTTCAAAACACGAGCGGACGCCGGATGGTCGTAGATAATGCAATACCCCCAATATTCCGGCATGATCGTGCACCAATAATGAACACCGTTCGACATCGCGAAGTCTCTCGCCGTCTTCGTTATCACTGAGATGATCAACCAACGAGGGTGGCAATGCATCTTTGACCAGGATACAGGATGAGTTGGGCTGCCTACCGCTCTTCTGTATGCTTTCCACGAGCGACGAAAAAGACGAGGGACTGAGGCGATAGAGCGTATACTCGGGGCTACTTTGTGGGTCAAATGCCTCGTTCGATACTATAAAGACGCCTGCTTCGCCACACAGTAACCTGATGGCGCTACCGACGAGGATTGTCATCTGATCATGCAAATTCCCGGTTTGCATAGTTTGAGACCAAGACATAGTTAGCAGGCTCCACTTGTTTATCTGGATCAATCCCTGACATCTGGGTCTCCATCCTTGCGGGTGAGGGAGGGCGACCCAAGGGTCCCCACCCCATTCCACACCGCCCCCGCCCCTACGGGACTTTCACCCGAATGGAGGGAGGGCCTGACATCTACCGTATGGGATGGCGCAAGAGACAGGCAGCAGCACCCCTTGAAGGCGCCAGGGATGAGATTTAGTATAGACTTGCCAGAAAGAAGCAACGATGCTATTGTAACACACATAGGGAAGCAGGGAAATCTATGCATTTTGATATTTTCACATTGTTCCCTGGTATGTTCCAGGGGCCGTTCGCTGAAAGCATTCTTAAACGCGCACAGGAGCGGGGGCTGCTGAGCATTGCGCTGCACAATATTCGCGATGCGACGACCGATAAACATCATGTCGTTGATGATTATCCTTATGGGGGCGGCGCGGGCATGGTGATGAAGGCGGAACCGATTTTCGCAGCGGTCGAGGCGGTGTACGAGGGCGGGCCGATTATTCTACTTACGCCACGCGGGCGGCTGTTCACGCAGCAGAGGGCGCACGAGCTGGCAGGGGAGGCGCGGGTGACGTTGTTGTGCGGGCATTACGAGGGAGTTGATGAGCGGGTGTGCGAGCACCTGGTGACGGATGAGATTTCGATTGGGGATTACGTGCTGACGGGGGGCGAGCTGGCGGCGATGATTGTGGTAGACGCGGTGAGCCGATTGTTGCCGGAAGTGTTGGCGGGTGAATCGACGGAGGAGGAGTCGCACAGCAGCGGTTTGTTAGAGTATCCGCAGTATACGCGCCCGCCGGAATTTCGGGGCTGGCGGGTGCCGGATGTGTTGTTATCCGGGCACCACGCGCAGATTGCTCGTTGGAGGCGGAAGGAGGCGCTGCGGTTGACGCGAGAGCGGAGAGGGGATTTGTTTGCGAAGGTGGATGTGAGTAGTAAAGGGGATATGAAGTTGATGAGGGAGTTGGAGGAAGAGGAAGGGAAGTAATAAAGGATGACGAGCACAGGCGGTAATCCTGGCGACGCCAGGATTACCGCCTGTGCTCGTCTGTTTAGCGGATGAATGGGACGGGGATGAATGGGGCGATGCGTTCAAGCCAGGCTTGCCGGTTTTCGTTTTCGCGGGG
>Ga0137378_10003089_pt1 | contig 14382 bp, 18 predicted proteins | sample SagtaG_21_FD_104813 | JGI IMG/M metagenome (GOLD analysis project Ga0137378, IMG submission 104813) | Vadose zone soil microbial communities from Sagehorn Ranch, Mendocino, California, USA - Sage2_L_60_16 metaG | ecosystem: Environmental > Terrestrial > Soil > Vadose zone | place: USA... | reverse complement strand
TATTATGTGATCCTCAATAGTTGATTCGCCTCCTGGCCATAGCCATTAGCGGCCGCATGGGCCAGCACTGTACCCATAACCACTGGATCGTAATTCGCATCAGCTACGACTTTCGCGGCTGCGCCAAAATAGTCCAAGGCCGCAGCGTTGTGCTCATCCTTCGCTTTCTGTACTTCGCCAGCGGTCTTATCAAGTTCAACAAAGTGCTTTTGCAGTCCGGGAATAAGCGAACCTTGCCCTGCAGCACCTAAAGATTGATAAATCCGACTGGGATCGAAGATCGGCGTGGGATTTCCGCTTGCAGTAGGCATCTGCCCGGAAGATTGTGCATTCATTGTCGGCGTTGGTGTGCCGGGTGCTCCGTTAGGTGACGGACGGAGCGCTGATTGAAAGGCCTCGTTCATGCTCTGCACTTGCTGAAGGCCCATGCGCGTTTTCTGCAGTTCCAGTTGCTTTGCCTGCGCATCGAGGTCGCCGGCGCGCAAACGTTGCTGCAACTCGGCCATTTTCTGATACGAGTCCATCGGATCCAGGTACGCCGGCCGGTTTTGCAGTGCTATGAGTGGGATTCCGTTTGTGCTCATTCGTCTTTGGCCTCGTCTTTCGGTTCGGGAACGCCTGAATTAGTTGCGATGTGCGCGAGCATCTCGTGGCCATCTGTGAACTCATGGGTCTCGGGATTACGGTCCCGCTGAGAAGCATGGTGCTCTAGCAGCCACATCGGTTTATCGGCCGTGGCTTGCGGGTGACCAAAAATGCGGATGTGATGCAAGGCCGCCTTCTGTTTGGCCTCACGTGATAGCGACGGCCCGCTGCTTTCGTTGTAGTGCATCTTTATCTCCTATACCGCGTCTTTTGTTGCTTGTCCCGGAAAGTTCGATATTCCTGGTAGGACATTTCGTCTGCCGGCTTCTGAAACCTAGTAGCTGAGCCAGAAATCGGTCGAATTGGTTCGGGTGCGTTAGAGGGCCGCCGATGTGCAGCCGGGTTCATTCTGTTCGCGAGCTGTGCGATGTGGACTAGCCCCATATGCTCCGGTAGGCTGGAAAGCTTCTGCAGTTCCTCAGGGTTCCGCGCCAGCCATGCCGCGCTCTCAACACCCCCCGGTAGGCAAAGCAGGCCGTCAAGGAGTTTCTCGGAAAGTGGGATCTGCAAAGTCTGTTGCAATTGCTGAGCGTCAACATCCGCTATTAGAGCTCTAAATTTCTCCTGGAATGGCGGCATTAGTTCCGCTCGCAACTTTTGGATTTCGATTTGCGCCGGTGCCAGGTGTTGGGACTGCTGTTGCTGGTAGTAAGAATCGCGTTCCTGTTGCTGTCGCCGAGCCGCACTGATTGCGTCCTCAGTCGCAGCCTTCCGGACAGCTGCGATGTCAATATTTTCGGGTTCCGCTTCGGCCGATGCCGACTCGGTACTGGTCACTTTTTCATAATCGGCTTCGGGGCCAGTCAATGCTTCCAGGTCACTTTCATGTTGCTTCAGCCGCTCCAGTAGCATGGAGCGTTCGCTCCGTGGGTGTTCAAAACTGACTGCGGTGGAGCCGTCGAGCTGTTCGCCATCGAATTTCGGCGCCGGAACACGGGCGAAAGTTTCATCATTGCCGGCGGCAGCTTTTACGACATCCGCGGCGTCCGTGGTGGTCGCGATCGTCAACTCATTCGGCATGTTGTCTCCTGGTGGCCAGGAGTGCAGTTTTGTATTTTCGGATCATCTCTTCATATCCATGGATCGCGAGACGGAGTTGGTCATTTTCCTGCCGCAACTCGTATTTTTCCCGGGTCAACTTGTCAACCCTTTTCTGGAATCCCGATTTGCCTGCAGACAGGAGCTGCGCGGCGCCGTTCCCATTGCCATTCTCGGGTTGAACGGTCACGATCTCAGTCACCAGCGTGCTCCCTGACTACTTCGGGCTCTTCTAGCAGCTCCTCCACTTCTTCGGGCGTTACCCCCAAGCTGAATAGCTTGCGTTTTAGACCTTCGATTTGCACATGACGCAATGTCGCAATTTCCTCCAGGTCCAAGCACTGCTTCTCAAGATTGGCGATCTGCTTTTGCTGCAATTCACGTAACTGCTGAAGCCCTTTCTCCGCCGACTGTTTGGCGTGTGGCTTCTTCCCCAATGTCAACAAACTTTGCAACGACACGCTTGCGGGAAGACTCGACTTTTTCTCCTCAATCAGAGAGTTGAGTGCTACCTCCAGCGCTTGCAGTTCTTCCGGCTCAAAATCTACGTATGCATTTTCAAAAAGCGAAATCACGGATTGGGCAATACCAGCACGCTTGGCCAACTCAAGTTGATTGATCCCGTACAAACGGCGTAGCCGCTTAACCGCACCCCCTCCGTGATCTGCCAGAGGTCCAGGTACACTCTCCGCTTGCCGAATGACGGCGCGGTCAATCGCAGCCATCACTTTCTCCACTTCTTCGGGGGTTAACTTAGCCTTGTCATGTTCCCAGCGGCTGAGTTTGGGGAGCGAAATCCCAGTCTCTTTCGCTAACACAGCAAGCGTCAGTCCGTGGCCCTTGCGCATCTTCCGAACTAAGTCTTTGTCTTTCATGTCAGGGCACCTTCTCAACTGCATCTTCTCATAAATTCCAAATTTGTCCAGAATAATATTTCTCATTTATCTTAATAGCCTAATAATAAAGAAGATATCATGTTATTCCATGCGATTTCCACAAGCGCAAAAGGTGTCTATGTTGCAAAATTATATTTCTCAGATAAGATGGGTTCAAGATGACTGAGCCCACCACAGTTCGGCGGCACGAATTTCCTTTCTTGTTCGGTGCCTCGCCTGAATTTTGGTCTGCCTGGTGGGAGATCACACTTCAGAATTGGCCGCTGCGTTCGGTGAGTCAGCAGCAGTTCAAGGAAATGGTGCGGCATGGCTGACTCCCATTTTGACCGCGGGGCACTTCCTTCAGCTCGAACCTTCTATGAGAGCGAGGTCGGCCCGCTTCGTCCAGCTGGCCGCTACCGGGCGACGGCTAATTGCCCGTTCCACAGAAGCCGGTCCGGTCGAAGCTTCAGCGTGGACCTTACGAATGGCCTCTGGTACTGCCACGGCTGCCGATTTGGCGGCGACATTCTTAAATTCGTCATGCGGCGCGATTCCTGCGACTTCAAAACCGCATGCAAAGTCCTCGGCATCTGGCGTGAAGGTATCACCCCGACAGAGCGAGTCGAGATCAATCGCCGCGCGCAAGAGCGCGAATGGAATCGACAGCGCGAGATAGAGCAGAAACAGACAGAACGCCGGGAGCGGCTGAAACTCCGCGATGAGCTACACACAACGGTGCGGATTTATTACGACCTCGACACACTGCTCCATGAGTTAGGGCCAGCGGGCCCCGAAGCCGAGAGCTGCTGGTCGGCACTACCTCCGACGCTCGATTGCTGGCGACTAGAGGAGTCCGCGTATTGCGATGCGGCAAAACTGGAAAATCCCTATGAATGAGCACGTCGGAGTACCGCTAGACTTCGGACCATCATTGTTCCATCGAGACTCCGCTTCTGCCGCGACTGGCGTCGGGATCCTTAATGACATTGAAAGCTTCCTGCGACGTTTTCTCGTGATGACGGATGCGCAATTCGCAGGCGTAACGCTATGGATAGCGCACACGCACGGATTCAAGGCGGCAATCTGGACGCCTTACTTGGCAGTGACCTCAGCCGAAAAGCGCTGCGGAAAATCCCGGGTGCTAGAAGTTGTGAGTTACCTAGTTCGCTCACCCTGGCAAACATCGGGAGCCAGTGCTGCAGGATTGTTTCGGCAAATTGAGCAGAAGCGCCCTACGTTATTGCTGGATGAAATGGACGCGCTATTCAAAGGCGATAAAGAGATGTCGCAGGCGGTCCGCGGTGTGCTCAATGCGGGCGCCCATTGCAAAGGCACCGTGGCACGCGTTGTGGGCAAAGGCACGGAGATGACCACAAAGGATTTCCACTGCTTTTGTCCCAAGGCAATCGCAGGAATCGGCCATCTTCCCGATACGGTTGCAGACCGCTCTCTCCCCATCCGCCTCAAGCGAAAGCTTCAGGGCGAGAAAGTAGAACGGCTGCGCGAAAGAACCATAGCGCCTCAAGCTGCACCACTCCGCGAGCAGATCTCTATGTGGATTGAAGAGCTGCTTCCAATTCTGAGGGACGTGGAACCAGAAATTCCGCAACAGCTAAACGACCGTCAGCAAGACGGGGCGGAATGCCTGTTGGCCATCGCGGATGCTGCTGGCGGATCCTGGCCGGCGAAGGCTCGCAAGGCGTTGGTGGAACTTTACACGGGGGAGAGCGCCGAAGATCAATCGCACACGACGACTCTGCTAGCCGACATCAGATCGATTTTCGAAGAAAACAATGGTGACCGGTTATCATCCGGCGATCTGATTACCGCACTAGTGCAAAAGGAAACCTCTCCGTGGGCGGAATGGAATCACGGCAAGCCATTGACGGCGATATCTCTTGCGCGATTGCTGAAACCATTCAGCATTGTTCCGCGCACTGTTCGCCAAGATGAGGTCACATTCAAAGGCTACCTCCGAGAGTCTTTTGAAGACGCCTTCGCCCGCTACTTACGCGCAGAATACCTATCCCCGGGTTTTGACCCGTCACACTCGTCACAATGCAGTGGTTATGCGGGTGAAACGCACTTTTTCAACCCGTCACAAAAGGATTCTGTTACGGGTCAAAAAAGCGAAGAATCGTCAATGTTTACGCGGGTTGTGACTGATGTTACGGGTCAAACTGGGGGGAATGGCTCACAACAGCTAAAAACCGTGCCGTCTTGCTCGAAATGCGGCAGCTACTATTTGCAGCGTGACGGGACTTGCATGAGCTGCACCTCCTAAACAAAATGGAACGGCTGGAAACCAACTCGGCGCCTCGAGTTCCCGCGATGGAGCGGCACTATTCGCCCGAGGAACTGGGGCAGGTCTGGGCTTTGTCTGCCGATACCGTGCGCCGGCTGTTCGAACGTGAACCGGGTGTTCTAATCATCGAGCGCAATCGCTCCCGCGCTAGGCGTTACCGCACGCTGCGGATCCCGGAATCCGTCGCCCAGCGAGTGCACAAGCGCATGAGCAACCCGAGTAGTAGAATCTGAGGCCACTATGTTGACACCTTATCGCCGTCACAAGATCACTTGCCCGCACCGTGAGAAGGGCCGCGCTTATCGCCGCTGTAGCTGTCCGATTTGGGTTGATGGTATTTTCGACGGCTCCGAGATTCGCCAATCTTTGCGCGTCCATACTTGGGAAGAAGCCGAGCGCGAATTGGAGCGGCTGAAGGCGCGTCTTATAAAGCCCGAAGAAGTCACGTCCGGGCCCACGACGCTCACACACGCATGGGATGAGTTCGAACGGGATGCGCGATCGCGGCAACTGTGCGAGCCGACGCTAAACAAGTACAAATATCTCCGCGCGGACATGGAGCGATTTGCCGCGGCTGAGGGATTACGCTTCGTCTCTGAGTTCAACCTGGAATTGCTGCGCAAGTGGCGATCGTCATGGCCTAATAAGAACCTGAGCGCACTGAAGAAGTTGGAGTTTGTTCGGTGTTTTCTGCGCTTTGCTCATGATGCGGGCTGGATCCCGGACAATCCCGCCCGGAAATTGAAATCGCCGAAGATCACGGCGAAGCAGACGCTCCCATTTAGCCGCGGAGAGATGGTCTGCATCCTCACTGCGCTTGAGACCTATGGCACGGCTGAGTCGCGCAACCGCCGGCGCATGCGGGCGCTAGTTCTACTGCTGCGGCATTCTGGGTTGCGCATCGGTGATGCCGTCACGCTCTCCCGTGAGCGCATTGATGGTGACAAGCTGTTCTTGTTCACTTCGAAAGCCGGGACGCCGGTGTACTGTCCGCTGCCGCCCTTCGTCATCACCGCGCTTGCGGCCGCGGCTGAGCCTTTCGAGCGCTTTTACTTTTGGACGGGAAACGGGAAGCCAAAGAGCATCATCAGCGATTGCCAAGAAAAATTGAAGCATCTTTTCGAACAGGCCGGGGTCGCGAATTCCCACGCGCACCGCTTCCGCGACACCTTCGCAACCGAGCTCTTGCTGGCTGGCGTTCCTCTGGAGCGGGTCTCGATTCTGCTGGGGCATTCGAGCATTCGAATCACGGAGCGACACTACTCGCCTTGGGTACGATCGCGACAGGAACAGCTCGAGCGCGATGTGCGCGGCACTTGGGGAGATCCCGAAACCAAGATCAAGGGTACATCTGAGGTACACGCGGGAAACGCTCGCCCCAACTGATTGAGCACACACCGTTTAGAATGGCGGAGGATCCAGTCCCGAGCGAACCGTTCTCTGCCAAATTCCCTGTAACAGGGGGAAATACAGGGAATTTCAAGCATTTTGGGGCGAATTCAATGGCAACTGTTCCGCCGGAAATCCATCCCAGAGCCATCCTTCAGTACCTCCGCCTCTGTTTGATGGAAAATAGAAGAGGGAATTCTAATCGGCATAACAGGGATTCAATCGGTCAGATCAAGGACACCATGCCGTGGACAAATCCGCGAAGATCAATACAAAGAATTCGACCAGGATTTAACTTGGAAAATTTTGTTCCGAGGTTCAGACGCAATAATATTTTCTGCCTTAACGTTTCTTGATATAATTCATAGGCCAATGGAGTGGCAGATTGATGTCGGTCTCCGACAAAGATCGCCGCTCCTTGGCGTTTTTTGTGTGAGGTCACATCGGTCTGCCCTTCCGCGTTTCAGAACCTACTGATACAAGGAGCTTTCCGATGAAAACCAAAGAAACCGAAGTACTTGAAACCAACGTCGCAAGCGGCCTTATTGATCGCCGGCCCGGTGATCTCAAACCGTGGCCCGGAAACCCCCGCACCCACAATGACAAGCAACTGGCCAAGCTCAAGACCAGTATCCAGAAATTCGGTTTCACCGCCCCGGTTCTGGTCGATGAAGCGGGGGTTATTCTGAGCGGACACGGCCGCGTCCAGGCGGCTAAAGCACTTGAATTTCCGACCATCCCTACCCGCGTCATTGCCGGCCTGTCCGAGGCCAAGAAACGCGCTTATGTCATCGCCGACAACAAGCTCGCCCAACTGGCGGGTTGGGACGCCACACTCCTCAAAGACGAATTGGAACTCCTGATCGCTGAAAATTTCGACATCGAGACGACCGGCTTCAGTACCGCCGAGATCGACATCCTGTTCGACGGTGCGGAAGAACCCTCCGGAAGTGATCCCGACGACCTTCAACCGGACGATATCGCGGCAGAGGTCGTTTCACGGGTGGGTGACCTGTGGCGGCTAGGGAATCACTCCCTACTCTGCGGCGATGCACTGAGTCCCGATAGTTACAAGACGATCATGCAGGGCGCTGTGGCACAGATGGTCATTAGTGACCCGCCGTACAACGTGCCGATCGATGGTCATGTCTGTGGCTCTGGGAAAATCCATCACAAAGAATTCAAAATGGCCAGCGGCGAAATGACGTCCGGTGAGTTCACGGCCTTCCTGAATACGGCGTTTTCCCATACGCACGCCTCCAGTCAGGACGGTGCCGTTCATTATTACTTCATGGACTGGCGCCATTCCATGGAAATCCAGATGGCCGCTCTGCCCTTCTTCGGCTCACCCCTTCAGCTCTGCGTCTGGGTCAAGGACAACGGGGGCATGGGGAGCTTCTACCGCAGCCAACATGAGTTGGTGTTCGTCTTTAAGAAGGGCAAGGCACCCCACATCAACAACTTTGAGCTGGGCCAGCATGGCCGCTATCGGACGAATGTGTGGACCTACTCCGGCGTCAATACCTTCAAGGGCAAAGGTTATGAACTGCTGGCCCTGCACCCGACGGTCAAACCGGTCAGTCTCATTGCTGACGCTCTCCGGGATTGCAGCCATCGCCAGGGGATCATCCTCGATCCCTTCGCGGGGAGCGGCACGATCCTGATTGCCGCCGAACGCACCGGTCGCCAGGCCAGAGCCATCGAACTCGATCCGCAGTACGTCGATGTGGGGGTCATGCGCTGGCAACGGGTCACAGGAAAAGAAGCCGTTCTGGAAGCGACCGGACAGACCTGGGACCAGGTACGGGCCAGCCGCTTGTCCGGGGCAGACATGGAGAGCGGCCATGGCCTATGAGATCGGATACCGGCGCCCACCTGAGAGCGGGCGCTTCAAAAAGGGAAAATCCGGCAATCCCAAGGGCCGCCCGAAGGGTTCAACCAACTTTCTGACAATTCTGGAACAGGAGCTCGGTCAGTCCATCGTCGTCAACGAAAACGGCAAGAAGAAAACCATTACCCGTATGCAGGCCATGGTGAAACGGATCGTGGCCGGTGCCCTGCAGGGCGACCTGAAGGCGTTGATGACCCTGTTCGAGATCCTGCGTCGCACCGGCAAGTTTGAGGAATCCGGTGTCGAGGCCCTGCTCCCGGACAACTACCAAAGCGTCCTCGATTCCTATGTCACTCAGCGGCAACAAGCCGGCAGCACGAAATTAACGAAGAGTTCAGAGACTTGATCATGCAATTTAGCGATAAAGAAGCTTATTGGGCCGCCGTCAGATTGGACCTTAACGTCTTTCTGTCGCAGTCGTTCAACACCATTTATCCGGGCAAGGCATTCCTGGATAACTGGCACATTCACGCCATCGTCCACAGCCTGGAACTCAGCATTGAGGGAGAGCAACCACGGCTGATCATTAACCTGCCACCCCGGCAACTCAAGTCCTTCATCACCTCGGTCGTCCTGCCCGCCTTCATTCTGGGCCAGGATCCCAGCGCAAAGATCATCTGTATCAGCTATTCCGATGAGTTGGCCAAAACGCTCGCACGCGATTTTAAGCGCATTGTGGAAAGCGCGTGGTACCCCAAAATCTTCCCGCATGTCCAGCCCACTAAAACCACCGAGAACGAGTTTGTAACCGATCAGGGTGGCTTCCGTTACGCGACCTCGGTCGGCGGGACGTTGACCGGGCGAGGGGGCGATTTCATCATCATTGACGACCCGATCAAGCCCGAAGAGGCGAATTCGGACAGCACGCGCAAAAAAGCCAACGACTGGTTCCAGAGCACCCTGTTCAGCCGGCTCGATGACAAGAAACGCAGCGTGATGATCATTGTCATGCAGCGCCTGCACGTCAATGATCTGACCGGGTTTGCACAGGACAGCGGCGGCTTCAAGAAACTCTCCTTCCCGGCCATTGCCACCGGCGATGCGTTCATTCCGGTCAGTGCTACGGACACCTATTACCGCAAAGATGGTGAACCCCTGCATGCCGAGTACGAGGATCTGAATACGCTGGAACGGATCCGCAACCAGATCGGTACGTACAACTTTGTATCGCAATACCAGCAAAGCCCGGAGACACCGAGCGGCGGATTGATCAAGCGGAAATATATTCACATCGTTGATCACTGTCCCAAGATCAGACCAGACGGCTATTGGTGGGTCAGCATCGACTCTGCCTTGTCAACATCGGAAACGGCAGACTATTCTGCGCTCACGCTGGGCTATTCCAACAGCGACGGCCACTTTGTTCTCTATGTTGAGCGCGGCCGCTGGGATTACGAAATGCTGAAATGCAAGGCATTATCCTATGTCCGCCGTTTCGGTGACGACGTGATTTTCATTGTCGAAGCCGCCGGCAGTGGTATTTCACTGATCGAGTATATGAGGAAAGCCCAGCTGCGCTGTTTCCATCACCAAGCCAAACATGACAAGGTCGAACGGGCCTCCTTGGTGTTGCCACTCTTTCTGGCTGGACGTGTTCATATTTGCACCGTGAAATCGCACAATGGCTGGGTGGAGGAGTTCATCAACGAACTGTTGACCTTTCCGAACGGACGGCACGACGATCAGGTCGATAGCCTGGTGCAGGCATTGCGCTGGGCGGAGCCACGGGTCAATCCAGGTGGAAGGTATTATCTTGTGTAACGATTTCTCCGCTGATAGGTCAGCAGAGAAATACGGTTGCGTTTCGCGCCAAGCCAGCGCTGGGCTATGAAGTAGCAATCCCTCCAACCGGCATTTAGCCAATTGCTCGTGAAACTGGCACATCGAAAAAGTAGCAGAGGAATTGCAGAAGTGCAGGCGAGGTGAGACCAAGCGACTGATCACATCAGTGTGCCACCCCGTTCGTTGAAGTCTCACTGCGCCTCAGTCGCATTGTTGACTGGCTCGTTGGCCATAATGCCGCGGAACAGATAATTGCGACCAGTTATGGCCAAGACCTGGCAGACAAGCACGCTCTCGATTGCCGAACCATAATGATGAGTTCATGGTATCAGCGAGCTTTTGCGACACGGCTCAACTCTATCCGGCCAGCCGTAAACGATTTCAAAAGCACGAAAAATGGATTCCGTCTGTCGATTTCGATCGGGGGCGCCGCCATTGGTAGAGGGGCACAGTTCATCATTATCGATGATCCTCTCAAGCCAGACGATGCGCTTTCTGATACGCAACGAAGGCTGTAAATGACTGGTTTGATCACACGCTACTTACTCGCCTCAATAATTAAACAGAGCGGCTGCATCATCATAATTATGCAGCGCTTGCACGAGGACGATTTGGTTGGCCACCTCCTCGATCGTGGATTCGGCAACTGGAAAGTACTACGATTTCCCGCTATCGCCGAAGAGGACGAAGTGCACGAAATTAGGACGCCGTTCGGCGGTATACGACAAGTCATACGGCGCGCAGGTGAGGCCTTGCACCCGGAGCGAGAGCCGTTAGATGTCCTACACGAGATCCGCCTACGCAAGGTGAATACAACTTTGCTGGCCAATATGAGCAGGCACCCGCTCCTTTTGGTGGTGGAATGGTCAAATCTGAGTGGTTCAAAACCTTCAGTTTGGAGGAATCCAATCTGCAGTTTCAAACGATCCTCCAAAGCTGGGACACCGCCAATAAGCCTGGCGAGTTGAGTGATTTCAGTGTTTGCACGACGTGGGGAATTATTGAAAAACACTTATATCTGCTGCACGTATACCGCACGCGCGTTGACTATCCGGAACTGAAGTGTGCCGTGCGAGAGCAGGCTGACGCTTTTCAGGCCAACGTAATAATGATTGAGGACCGGGCTTCTGGTACGCAACTACTTCAGGAGTTGGTCCACGAGGGAGTCTATGCGGCGCAGTCCTATAAGCCAACGATGGATAAAATCATGTGCCTTCACACAGTCTGCAACACCATCGAGAATGGTTTTGTTTACGTTCCCGAAAAGCCGAATGGCTTGCAACCTATTTGCATAAACTCGTAACTTTTCTAAGGGTAAGTACGACGACCAGACAGATTCGACATCGCAAGCACTGGATTGGGCAAAACAAAAAGACTTTGTACATACAGTTGCAATTTTTAATGCTCTTACTGGTGAATGCATCTATTGAGAAGTGCTGCCATCGTTCTCACGGGAGTCCATGACGAATCTTTCGTCCGTGCGAAGTCCAGATTGCACGAAGCGTGTCTCATAGCGGCCGCAGCCATTACTTCCGAACCAATGTTATGGTCCGACACTCCCGATCTAGAGCCGCCCTCCTCCAAGTTTCCCTGCACAGTGTCTCGCCAGATCGAGCGCGTTAGTTGCAACCAAAGTGGACACCGGAGCTTTTCCGGAGCCAGTGACGTACCGCGGAAGCTGGTGCCGCACTCAGGCACGTCGCCAATCCATCCAACAAGTAAACGAGCAAAGGCCGGATCTGTCGACACCCGGCAATCAGCGAACTTCAAAATTGGTGTGAGTCTTTGCCGATTGAGCAGTACACCATGGGGCGATCACCGGATATTTCGCTACTATACTATAAGGATAACGCCGAGGAAAAAAGTGTTCTCGATCAAGATGAGCCAGAATCCACTTGACAGTCTGCCCGACCAGAGCGTCACTGTTGAGTGCCGGAGAACGGGAGACTCCGGCCGAATATGGACCTCTCTGAACGCCTGAAATCACTCCCCGCAATGGACAAACCTGCTCTTTGCAAGCTCTGGAGTGAGCTGTTCAAGGAATCCATTCCAGTCGGCGTACGGCGGGAATTGGTGGTTCGCATCCTCGCCTACAGGCTGCAGGAACAAGCCTTTGGCGGCCTCAGCCTCGCCAGCCGTCGCCGCCTGCGGCAGATCGCGGCCCAGGTTGAAAGCGGAAAAGCCAACCCAATTGCAGAGCCCCAGCGCATAAAGGCCGGAACTCGTCTGCTTCGCGAGTGGCAGGGCAGAAAGCATATTGTGACTGCTGCCCAGACCGGCTATGAATATCAGGGTACCCGGTACGGCAGTCTGTCCGAGATCGCCCGACATATCACGGGCACTCGGTGGTCCGGGCCACTCTTTTTCGGCTTGAAAGCGGCCGGTCCGAAGCGGAATGGAGCACGAAATGGCCGCTGAGACGAAGGCCATTCTTCGCTGCGCGATTTACACGCGGAAATCATCCGAGGAGGGTCTAGAGCAGTCCTTCAATTCTCTCGACGCCCAACGCGAAGCCTGTCACGCTTACATCCTAAGCCAACGCCATGAGGGGTGGCGGAACGTGGATCGCCGATACGATGATGGCGGGTACTCCGGGGGATCGATGGAACGTCCCGGTCTAACGCGCTTGCTTCAGGATATCGATGCCGGACGGATCGACACCATCGTTGTATATAAGGTGGATCGTCTCACTCGGTCCCTCGCCGATTTCGCCAAAATGATCGAGCGGTTCGACGCCGGCAGCGTTTCCTTCGTCTCGGTTACGCAGCAATTTAATACCACCACCTCCATGGGCCGGCTCACCCTAAACATCTTGCTCTCCTTCGCTCAATTTGAGCGCGACGTAACGGGCGAGCGCATCCGGGACAAGATTGCTGCCTCCAAACGCCGGGGCATGTGGATGGGAGGGACGATCCCGCTCGGCTACGATCTCCAAGACCGAAAATTGATTGTCAATCCAAAGGAAGCTGATCGGGTGCGGGAGATTTTCACGCTCTACCTAGAGCTGGGATGCGTAGCGAAACTCAAGATGCACCTCGACCGCAACAACATCATAAGCAAAGTGCGGATTAGCACAGCGGGGAACAAGTCAGGCGGAGCCAGCTATTCGCGGGGTTCCCTCTATGACATTCTGCAAAATCGCATTTATGTCGGCGAGATTACCCACCATAACGAATCATTCACGGGCGAGCACCAGGCCATCCTCGCACAGGAGCTCTGGGACAAGGTTCAGGCCCGTCTGGCTGCCAATAATCAGGCACGGCGGAACGGAACCAGTGCAAAATGCCCGAGCCTGCTTTCAGCCCTAATCTATGACGAGCAGGGTAATCGCTTCACTCCTTCGCACTCAGTCAAGAATGGAAAAAGGTATCGCTACTATGTTTCCCAGGCTGCCATTCACCAGCACCATGGAGCCAAGGGTCCAAGCAGGATTCCAGCCCACGAAATTGAGGATCTAGTTTGTGGGAGGCTGCGGACGCTCTTGGGCGGGCCGAACGAGTTGCACAAAATCGTTACTTCGCTCACGGACGAACTTATGGATGCGCAAGTTGTCATCGGCGCTGGCCAAGCGCTTTCAAGTGCATGGGAATCCGAGTCTTCAGTATCAATACGTGAATTCCTCAATGACGTTGTTGCGCGCGTTGTGGTACTTGAGACAGGTATCCAGGTTCTGGTCAGAACGGGAGCACTGATCCGAGAACTATTGCGGGACCCAGGTTCACCGCGCAAAGTGGAAGTGCGAAAGATTTTCCCGGCAGACAAGGCGGAGGATCTTGTGATTCTCAATATTGACACCAGACTGAAACGCTGCGGCGGTGAAGTTCGGTTGGTTTTTCCTGCCGATTCGACGGGTGAAACGAAAACGTGCCCACGCCGTTTACCTTCTCTAATCAAGGCAATTGCACGAGCTCACGACTGGTATGAGAAGATCGTCGCCGGGGCAATGACGGGGTGCCGCTCGATCGGCAAAGCAACTGGGCTCGACGAACGGTATGTCGCGCAAGTTCTCCATGCGGCATTCCTGTCTCCCGACATCGTAGAAGCGATCTTGGATGGTCAGCAGCCTGTAGATCTCACAATGGAGAAGCTTAGGAAGCGACCGCCGGTTGACTGGCAAGAACAGCGAACGCGACTCGGATTCAAGTAGGCTTTGAACCTCCGACCCCCTGGTCCCGAAACGGCCACAGGAACACTATCTCATTGATTCGCTTAGCTCGGTTCTGCGTCATGGACCACGGTTTTACCCCGTTTTCGGCAGCAAATGGACCCAAATTGGACCCGAGTTTTTGGCTCCCTCGTCATGTGCTGTTTTTAGGTCAATGAGCTCTATAAAAGCAGTTGACTGCGCCAGGGGCGGAGTCACTGGTGCCAAAAACTTGTCTCGAGCTGCCGCTATTTGCAATTCTGGTCTCGGATCAGATTCGGCAAGCTAAGGCCGACTTCCAACTGGTGCC
>Ga0137378_10003085_pt1 | contig 14390 bp, 12 predicted proteins | sample SagtaG_21_FD_104813 | JGI IMG/M metagenome (GOLD analysis project Ga0137378, IMG submission 104813) | Vadose zone soil microbial communities from Sagehorn Ranch, Mendocino, California, USA - Sage2_L_60_16 metaG | ecosystem: Environmental > Terrestrial > Soil > Vadose zone | place: USA... | reverse complement strand
TTCCCTGCGTCGTGCTTTTCCAGGTAAGCTATGTGCCTCGTATCATGACGGCAATCTGTCGCTCAAATTAGACAGCGGGTTTGGCCTTAATCACGTCTCTAGGCAGCGCGTCGACCAGGCTCTTCGCTACGAGGAAGATGTTGCGGGGCAAATGGACGCAATCTTCACCATGAGCGAATACGTCCGACAGTCTTTCATCTCTGACTATCATGTTGATCCCCATAGAGTCTTCACCGTTGGTGCGGGAATCAACTTATCCACCTTCCCTGCCCCGACACATAACAAGGACTACTCTGCACCTCGCATGCTGTTCATCGGCAGCGATTTCAATCGAAAGGGTGGCCCTCTCCTTCTCCAGGCATTCTCGTTAGTTCGCAAGTCGATTCCGGCGGCCGAATTACACATCGTCGGCCCCGCACAGTTAACAAACCTGCCTCACGGTGTCACCTTTCACGGTTACCTCTCAAAAACAGATCCACAACAAAATCAGACCCTCGAATCGCTCTTCCGGCATTCCACTCTGTTCGTGCTGCCCTCACTCTATGAACCTTTCGGGATTGCTCCGCTTGAGGCGATGCTCTACGAACTCCCGTGCGTCGTAACTGACGGATGGGCCTTGCGCGAAACAGTCACACCTGGTTTCAATGGCGATCTCGTGTCCAAGGGCTCGGTAGATGGACTCGCAGCCGCTTTGATTCACATGCTCTCCAGCCCCGAAGACCTCGCGATCATGGGACAGAACGGCAGAGAACGTGTCCTGAATCGTTTCACGTGGCCTGCGGTCGTGATTCGCATGTCTGCCGCCCTGCAGAAGAATTGTGTGCCAGTTGCAAGCCCCGTCGCCCTCGCCCTCGACTGATACATTTGAGTGGACCATATGGGACACATCACCCCGGGATGACTGCGAATCGCCCATCATATTCTTTACGAATCAGCAACAGAACCATTGCGGTAGGTGTGGAACTTATTTCGCTTTTGCCCCGCAGTGTTTTGCAGTTGCTCTCTTTCCGATTCACATCACACGCAATTCTCGAGATCCGGTATGGCCCATTGAATGCATCACAAGGTCTCGTGAAGGAATAATTCGCTTCTCATGACTGCTGTTGGCCATCCCGCCGGGCTCAATGCAGCAGTACTCGGCGTTCGCCGATATCTGCCACGTTGGGTGCGAATGCGATTCCAGCATCGGCGCAGCCGGGGACCATCAGGGCCTCCCTGTCTGGCAGTGGTTTTTCCCTCGGATACCGTTGCGCCGGCGAGCCCAAGCCCAGCGCTGGCGCGGTGTCCGGCAGGTGGCGCTACCGATCGTCTTATCTCCCCGCCTGGTCCTTTCCTACCAGACCCGCCAGCGCTTTTGGCGATGGCACCCGGAAGTTCGTCGACTGCGACAGAAATGCCATCGGATTATCAAACACCACCTTGCGAATTGATTCCTCTGGATGCTTTCTGCGTCTCATCTCGGTTACGAATCGAGGAACGGCCATGGGCACGCTCTTGCCCCAATCGCACGCAGAGTTAACGTAAATTCCTTCTGTGCCGAATATCTCCACGATATCGACAGCACGTGAATAGGACATCTTGGTATCGGGATACAGGGTGAGGCCGCAGCGGAAGCCGCTATCACGAATCATGCCGATGGTATGCTCCTCTGCGTTATCGATCATTACTCTCTTCGGATTGAGATTCTTGAACGATTGCAGGGCACGAATAATCAACCGCGTCCCCTTAAGCTTGTCCTCTAGGATCGGAGTGTGAATCAAAATGAGCTGGCTATATTCCAGCGCCAGTGCCACGTGATCCTTGAAGGTCTCTAATTCGTTGCGCGTATTTCGATTCAGACCAATTTCGCCTATGCCGATCACATTGGGCCGGCTCAGAAACTTGGGGATGCGCTCTATTACTGCGCGTGCCAACTCACGGTTGTTTCCCTCTTTCGGATTGATGCAAAGATAGGCATAATGCTGGATTCCGAATTGAGCAGCTCTCCTCGGTTCGGACTCGGTCAGCTGGCGAAAATAGTCTTCAAAGCTGTCCGCTGAAAGCCTGTCCGAACCTGCCCAAAAAACAGGCTCTGCAATCGCTACGCACCCGGTGAGTGCCAATTGCTGATAGTCATCCGTCGTGCGAAATATCATGTGCGCATGCGGCTCGATAAATTCCATCGCTACTCTCCTTACCTTGGTTGTGGCTCGTCGGTCGGATCGCTCATGATCATTTGGATGTGCCTTGCCCGCTGTGGTCCCCCATCGAGAAGCACGTCGATCGCATCTCTCAATGCGGCCGCTCGACAGTCCGTAGCAGGGTCGATACCATCGTGCGCCCTGTCCAACCGATCGAGGAACGCGGCCACTTCCAGAAGTCGATGGCGGCTTTCCAGGAAGTACTCGTCCAATACCTGGTTAACGTTCAGCAGACAGCTTCCGGCCAAGTTCCTCACAAATATCCTCCTAGCCTAAGCCGAAAAGGAGGTAACCCAACTTCCATCTCGCAGAATGTGCATCGCCTCGAGCAACACGTCGAGCGCCATTTCGTGGACTTCAGTAGGTTTACCAATCCCTTCCAGCAAGGTGATCGTAAGTTGACCACCACAATGTTCGCGGAAATCCTCGATACCCTCGAACAGCTTGTAGTCAAGTCTTCCAGGCCCTGATCGCAACTCAACTTCAGAAACATAAAATGAAAACCCGAGGCGGAAAAGCAGTGACAGAATACGAAGCCACTCCGGTCGCGACAGCCGCTTCGTCAGAAAAGAATAGGTAGAATCCAGCGCCATCCCGAAAGCAACAGCCTCGCCGTGATGCATCTCAAATCGTGTCAGAGATTCAAGTTTATGTGCAGACCAGTGCCCGAATTCGAGTGGGCGCGAAGTCATGCTCTCCAAGGGACGGCCGACCATAGCAGCGTCACGCACATCCAGTTCGGCGCAATGGCAGATCGTGTAACGCATGGCCCACTCGTCGCGCGCCAGCAAAGCCTCCGCTTTCTTATCAATGAAATTGAGAAATGCCGGATCCTTTACTAGCGCCACCTTGATCGCCTCGGTGACTCCCGAAATCCAATCGCGCTGCCATAGCGACCGCAAAAACAACAAGTCATTAATGACTGCGAAAGGGGGCGCAAATGTGCAGAGAAAGTTCTTCTTTCCAAAAGAGTTCATATAGTTCGCAACCCCCACTCCCGAGTGGCCCTGCGAAAGCACCGTCGTGGGCATGCGAATCAATCGGACTCCGCAGTGGGATATTGACGCGGCATAGCCGACCATGTCCAGAACCGCTCCGCCGCCGATCGCCAGAATAAAAGATCGGCGACAAATGGCGTACATGTTCATCGCACACTGAATCGATTCCACGTAGTGCAGTGAATTCTTGGCAACTTCTCCGCCCGGCACTATGACGGGAGAGCAAACCAGTCGGAGATCGCGATGTTCCGCGAAAAACTTCTCAATCGTTCCGATCAACCCCGGCATGCTCGCAACCAGTCCATCATCGACTACACACAGCACTCTGTGGATGCCCTGACCTGCCATCGCAAAGGCTTCAACTAGGACGGTGTTATCAGGTGCGAAAGCGTCAGTTGTGAAACTGATTGGATACTCATATGTCACGGTGACTCGTTGATAAATTATTTGCGTCATAGTATGTCACCGCATACACTCTGCTCAGTTCGCTCGCAATCAGCATAAGAGACAGGATGGCAGAGTCACGCGCCAAGTCGCATCTCGTCATCACAGCCTGAGACGCCCGAATAAGGCGACGCAGCGTCCAGGTTCTTCGGATCCATTAACCTGCACGCGCCCTTCCAAACCGATCCTTGCGTGAAGGCCGGCTGAGGAACTGCAAGAGTCATAATCGGCAGGAAAAGTGGAAGATAGCTTCAAACAGATGCGGTCCTGGGGCACAAGGAGAGAAACTCTTTGCACTCTCAGGAGAAAATACAATCCACCTGTCCAAGCAGTGACGGCACCACCCTGCGCTTTACAGAATAATGGGGCGCGTCACCACAGCCCAGGCCGGCTGCGTATGCGCCCCTCTTCTATTGCTTTCGCATTTCCCGCAAAAGCAATGCTACTTGGTATCAGCTATTGAACGTTCACTGTGACCTGCTTTGTTGAACGCCCGAACTGGTTTGTGGAATTCAAGGTATAAGTGGTGGTCTTACTTGGCGCAATCGTCTGGCTTGTACCGCGTACGGGGCCCACCGTGTCGATAAAATTATAGGAACTGCCACTGCCGCTCCACGTCAAGGTCACAGTCGTGCCTGCCTTTACCGTCGTTTGTGAGGCAATGAAACTGCTGATCGTAGGCGGTGCACCAGTAGGAGCCGTGGATGAGTCGTATGCGGTTCCCATCTGCACCACTTCAAATTCAGATGCATTGATAGTCTTCAACACATTCAAATCGCTGTCATTCCAGCGTGCATCCGGAGTTCCCTGGAAAAACATATTGCTTCCGTTATCTGCGACAATCAGGCCATATTGCTGCATGGCGCGCAGAATCACTTGATTCTTTGCGCTAAAATTTGATAGGTTGACGTTTGACTTCAGGCGAAGCCGCATCCCGATGATGTTCTTCGTGCTTGAACTGTTTCCGGCAGCATGGGTAGCTGGTGCTACGAAGTAACCTCCGTGCAGATCGCTCTTGGTATTGTTCACCGTCACGCGAATAGCGTGTCTGATCGCTCCCGACGCCACTTCGTCGTACCGAACAAGACCAGGAAAAACTGGCAAGCCGGCCGCGTCCGCCGACGTCCAACCATAAGGACGTCGCTCGCTGCTTGTCATGTCCCAGATTGCTCCGTTTGATGCACTCCAAGAACCGTTGCAATGCTGGGTCGCCCATGTCTCATAAATCCAGCACTTCGCGCTATCAACGACAATAAGATGGTCGTCACCATTAGAGGAGCAGTTACCAGGAGCACCTTCGATTGGAGCCGTACTGGGGATCGGGTACAGAGTAATGTCGCTCTCACTTGGATAGCCCACCATGTCAACCGGAACCCCAGGTGTTGAATTCGAGTTCACCACAACGTAAGGTATCCCGTAATTCCCACCCGCCGGAGTAGAAAAGTCTGGATGCAGACTGCTCAGACCAAGAGCGCTGATGATGCTGGCTGAGTTAGGATCGACTGCGGCCGAGGCAATATTCGTGTTCCAGGCGTTTGAGGACGGAAATGGTACGTAACCATTGAGACTGCCAAGGTTTCCCGTAGTAATGTTTCCGCATGAGACAGCCGCACCTGCAGCGTTAATCGTAATACTTAGATTCAATGTCGCCGACTGCGCCGTTGGCTGAGTGGAGTCTTTCACCGTCACCGCTACCGTCTTGGTTCCGACAGAGTTGCTCGCCGGTACACCCGTAAGAGCTCCGGTGGAACTGCTAATTGACAATCCGCTTGGCAGGTTGCTTGCGCCATAGATGTAAGGCGTAGATCCACCGGACGCGGCAATCTTGCTGCTATACGCAACGCCGACCGTCCCCGCTGGAAGAGAACTCGTCGTGATCGTAAGTTTTCCGGAACTCACTGTGCCGGCGTATAAGGCGACCGGGATTGTTGAAAATGCACAGATTATTTGCGCCCATAGAACTGCTCGTCTCATTGCTATCTCCTTCGATGTTGGTGAATGGAGGCTCTGCTGTATTGGCGTCGGCATTCAACAAAATCGAACAGTAGCACGATGCCCGTGATCGTCAATGATCAAAAAGGAATTGATGGGACATCAGCATCCCGGACCGACGGCTTCATACGCTCAGAGAAGCCACAGGGGTCGGGGTTAAGTCAGTTACCTGCTTCAGAGTTACTAGCCCTGTATCCGGTCCTGACATGCCGTTTGAGGGAAACCTCTCAGAGGAAGTCGAGAGTGGACAATGAAATCTGTTTCATTCTTGCGAATTGGACCAATAACTTCCGCGCTTCCAATCCGGCTAGGGGAGATACGTCTAAGTAAAGTTCCGGTGTCGATCTCCACTTGAAATGATAACAGTCAATCTCCACCGTCTTTCATGAGTGTACTGAAACCATTACATAGAACGAGAGGGAATAAGGATTGCGGTTCGGCAATTTCAACGTTTCTATGCTCCAACATAGCCAGCCGCACTTCAAAAGGTTAGGCAATTCTCATACCAAAACCAGCAGACACAACTGGAACTCGCGATGATTTGGTTTGTTCAAGTTGCAGGAATCTGGAGTGGTGATTCACCCTGCGCTCCAAGGTATTTTTTTCATCAGCGGGTACATATTACAAAATCGACATCGGCTATAAAATCTTCCTTGGACGGTGACCGTAGAACCTTTGAACCGGGCGATCTCCCATCCTTTTTATGGTATTCTTGGGACCGGTGGTATATCGTCTTCTTGCAATTTGCAGGAGCCAGAAACATCGCTGTGAGAATGAATCAATTTTTCACCGCCATGCCGCACACGATTGTGAATTCAGTATCGGAACTCATCTGGTACTTCGATAGGCGGCCTCGGGTCCACAGCTACAATCATGAAGTGGGGCGAGTAGCTCAATCGGATAGAGCACCGGCCTTCTAAGCCGGGGGTTGTGGGTTCGATCCCCGCCTCGCCCACCAGCACAATTCCAATTCAATCGTGTTCAGGCTCATGTATTCGCTGCCTTACACAGGGCGAGCCTCATGGCGCAACATCTCCTTGATTGGCGACGCTGAACTTTTCGAGGCACTGCTCCCTCGCCAATCACACCAGCGAGCGAACTGCGGGGTAACAGGTGAACTCTTCACCCGAAATCTGCCAATACGGCATGAATCTTTGGTCTGAATTGCCGCGAACCTTGAAATGCAACGGCGAGCCCGCAATCGGCTCTAGATAGTCGCCTAAATGCTCCGCATCGTGCCCCCCGTCGACCGAAAGCTCAACCTTCGAGGAACCAACAGCGGCAAGAAGAATAGGACCATACTCAACCGCGTATCTCGAACTGCCCGCAATCTGATCGGCTCCCGTGTATCGCTTGACCTGAATCGCCGCTGGAAGAGTGAACCCGATCGCATCGCCGTCTGACCATTCGCGCCTAATCGCAAGGTAGGTTCCAGGGTTGCCTGCACCGGCCGGTTTGCCGTTGACCGATATATTCATCTCTCCGGCCGCCCATGAAGGCACACGAATTCGCAGGTTGGATGTCGTCGGGGCCGCGGTTTTGATCGAGCAATGGACCGCGGTCTCAAACGGGAAGCGAGTCCTAAGGGTCAGTTCCATTTGCTCGCCGCCCTGCTGCCATTTCACCGTTGAAGGCTCAAATAGATTCACATACAATCCATCCGGCGCGACAGAATAGATATGTTCTGGAAGCGAACCGAGAAGCCGCGTTCCTTGTCCTTCACAGCAGGTATTCTCGCGCGTCGCCTTCTCCTTCTTTCCTTCCAATATGGCATGGTATCGAAGCCCCATCGCTCCGTCCTGGGCTGCAAGCGCAACATTGTAGATCGACTTTTCAATCTCGGTTGCAAAGCGCTCATCTTCCGGATCCAGCAGTTGAAATCGCTGGCTTAGGAAAACCCAGAAGCTGTTCCCGCATAACTCTCCTAACTTCTGCCGAAGATAGTTGCTATCGGGAGGATCCTTCTCAAATTCGATAATGGAGATGCTTCCACCTGCCTGCTGCCAATGCGCACGGTACAGTTCCCACGCGCCCAGCACTGCATCATGGTAAAGCGGATTTCCCGTGATGAGATACAGGTCAAGATACGCTTCGAGATTTGTCAGCAGATAGCAGTGAGGCCGATCGTAAGGATACTGCCACACCTGCTCTTTTTCGCGCCGCGCGAGACCTTTCAACCATGCATCTTCCTGGTAGTAGCGCTGAATCACCTGGGCATCGGCGGGTTTGCCCACAGGGCTCATTCCCACACGCGTATTGGCAACCATGCCCTGCCCGCCTTGGATCGCACCGCGCAGCATCTCAGGCAGGAATGACTGCGCATTGAACCAGTCGTAGTACCCACGCAGCATCAGCAATGCCTTGGTATTGCCGCCATATGCCGCCTCGAGCAGACCGTGCGTGAGCCACGCACGTGTATAAGCTGCGCGCTCGGAGTAAAAAATCGTGTTCTCCGGATAGGCCATGATATAACCGTTCGGTTGACGACACTCTTCAATGCCGTCCACAACCGCGCTCAAACGACGGCGCAGTTCGGGATAATCGATCCATCGCAATGTGTTGCCCGCGCCCATAAGAAAACGGCCTGCGTTGGATCCGGCAAGATCCTCCTCCCAGAAGATCTGCGAGCCGCTGGGTTTAAAGTCTTTTAGCTTTCCGGTACGTTCGTAGAACTGGCGTAACAGATCGTCAGTTGAGTAAGAGGTTAGTAAGTAATCAATGTTATACCGCATCGCGGTTTCGAAAATCCCGCCATGAAGAGTAACACCATTCTTGGGCGCCTGAGCCTTGTAAGTCGGCGGCTTCCACGTTGAAGGATCGGTGACCGCAGCGGGATTGTCGTAACGAATTCCTTCCCCGTCCTGGCGCGGCGCGCGCGTCAATTGAGCGACAAGCTCTGGATTGCCGTACCTCTCATCGGCCGAAACCCGACAACCCACAGCGACATCCCGGCCACCGGAAAGCAAGGCCATCTTGGCCAAGGTAAGCGTGAAGTCGGGGCTGTCTTTGGGCGCGGTTCCCACGGGAAGATTTTCCGGCGGATTCGTTTTGACGGCGCGAAGGCGCGTCGCGGTCAACCTCACGTAACGGCCCCGCGCCCCATTCGCCTTGTATTGAGTGATGTTATCGACAGGGTCTGGAAAATCTGACTGGGTAAAATCTGCGATAGTTACAGGTGCACTCAAGCTTTCATCCGATGCGACTTCGATTCGGAATCGCAGTGGAAATCCCTCGCCTGCATAGTACTGATCGCGACCCGGAAACATTCGTTCAGAGGCGGGAAATAGTTGGATAGCCTCGAGAGGATAGCTCTTCCCAAGATCCACTTGAACCCAACTCTCGATTTCAGGATTCGGGGCTATCTTCGACCGATACGCCCGATAAGCTGTTGCGGGGGTCGCCGCCATCCTCAAGCCAGTCAGGTAGGGTGCTAACTGCACAGGTTCAGCGAACACCAAGGACGCGATGGACCCCTTAACAGCAAGACCTGCTCCAACATAACTCGTACTTAGAAGAAAATCGCGCCGACTTACACTGTTAGTTCGGTTTGCCTCGCTGTGCTGGGGATTCTGATCGCATGTCATGAACCGCTGATCTCCTTTTCGGACTGCTTCGTTCCCATCGTGCCGGTGCCCCGCGATATTACACCTCCAAGCCCATGCGACCGAAGAACCCTCTTGATCTGCCTCGCAGTACGCCATCCATTCCTCGCAAGCGCTCCTAACCGGTTCGGGGAATCCCGCGCTCCTACGGCCCATCTCACAACGAGCATGACAATGCAGTGATGTTCTGGTGAGTACCGGATATAAAATACCAACCCCGCTCTACTCATGCCGCAGCAGCAATTATTAGACAGGGCTTCGTGCTTGCCACTGATGCGCTGGTTCGTCCTGACGAGGAGAAACAGTTTCTACGGCTGGCCGAGAGGCACACGCGCCGCATCTAGGCTCCTCGGCTGGTCTTCGACGCCCATCCCTGACTGCTCACACTTGCTGGAGCATCACCTAGGCAGATTTGCGCCTCGTCTTCAGAGGCGTCTTCACCAGATCGATACCCTTTCGAGCAGGTTCCTTTTCGGCCATCGGAGGCTTCTTGGCCGTGCGCGCCGTGGCAGGCTCACTACCGATGCTCTTCCGGAGCGCATCCATCAGGTTGATCACCTTTCCAGTCTGCGGTTGGGGTGCCTCGTCCGATTGGATTGGCAAATGCTTGATCTTCGCCTCGACTAGCTCTTTTACTGCCACCTCATATCCGTCCTGAAACTTACCGATCTCGAGCTTGGCCGACTTCTTTCTGATCAAGGTTTCGGCGAGTTCCAAAGAGTCCTCGCTGATCGTCGCCGCCTTGATATCCCTGAAGTAATCGCTCTTGTTGCGCAACTCATTTTGAAAGCGAAGGGTGTAAGCCATCATTCCCCGATCATCGTCGCCGGTTGGGCTTATTGCAATGATGTTCTCTCGTCCAGAGAAGGCCACCTTTCCGATTGCCGCCTTCTGGGTCTTTACTAATGCCTGACGAACAACAGCAAAAGCCTCGGCTTGTAAATCATTCTGTGGAACAACGAAGTAAGGCTTTTCCACATACTCGGGGTTCAATTCACCCAGGTCGACGAATTGGGATACCTCGATCGTATGCTTTGACGGCACCCGCAGGTTTTCCAGTTCGCTCGATTCGATGATGACGTATTGGCCCTTGCTGTATTCATAACCCTTAACGATCTCGTCCTTTTCCACCGCGCTGGCTGGCTCATCACCTTCTGCCGCGCTCTGCAATACTTTCTGGTGCCGAATGCGTTCACCGGTGCTGCGGCTAATTTGATGGAAGCTGATCTGACTCTTACTCTCGGTCGCCGAATAGAGGCTGACACCGAATGACACCAAAGAAATCTGGATTTGCCCTGACCAATAAGGACGTGCCATTTGTCGCTCCAGTGCGCAGATTGCTGGCAGGGGAAGCTGCACAGCTCCGTAGACTGAGGAGTTTATCGCATTTTAGTCAGGAAATGCTTAGAATTGACGACAATGGCATCACAAGCGCCCAGCTTGCGGGCGCGATGCGTCTGGTTCGGCGGCTGCGTCAGGCTTTCGAGTGAACTGGAAACCTTGAATCCGTGCCGCATCGAGGATGAATCCGGAGACGTGCCGGTTGGGGTCGCGGTTGAACCGCAGCGTGCCGGTCTGGCCGACAAAGACGTCCTGCATTGTCGGGCGAAGCGGATCTGGTTTGTGCTTGAGCCGTGTCAGAGTCAGCTTTCCATCCTGAACAGACATGCGGTACACGGGCTCAATCTCATCGCTCACAAACGCTCCCGTGTACTCGGCCAGTTGTGCAGCAGTGGGATCGACGGTGACAACAGACTCATAGATCTCCGCTTTGTCTCCATCGAAGGACTGCTCAAGTCGGCCCGGTTTTCCGCCGACGGGCGCTACGAAGTGGATGTCGAGATGCTCTCCCCACGGGACATCGGCAATGTGGAAGTGTGCCTCGGCGAATGCCTTCAGCGGGTGGAGTTCGTCCGCGCCGAAATCCACCTGGGGCGTGCCGTCCTTCAACAGAATTCTCTGAAAATCATCGTCATCGCGTTTCCAGTATGTTCCCGCTAAAGCGGCCATCTGCTCTGCCGTCATCGCGACAACGGCTGCCTTTCCTGGCTCTTTTGCAGGCGCTGGATGAGGGTCCTTGAGATCTCCGGCGAGAACAATGTCTGCAACCTGTCGAACCAACGCGCTGGGATCGGTGTCAGCGAAATTGCAAAGCACGGCGGCAGAAAAATGCTGCTCGGGAAAACGCGCAAAGTCTGAACGATATCCGGCGTCGGCGCCTCCATGGTCCACCGTTGGCAATCCTTTATAAGTGCCGATTACGAGACCGGATGCATAGTCCTGCTGCTCGCCGCTATTGAGCTTTCCGCGCTCGAGCATCTGTTGAATCAGCACCGGCCCTCCCACGCGCGGATGGTAGAAGTTTTCATCCCACAGCTGAAGATCCTCGACAGTGGTGTGCAGGCTGGTGGCTCCCGCGGTGTCGAAGTTGGTGAGGTTCATGCGGAAGGCCTTATCCCTGCCGTCCTGTTCGTAACCGAGAGCATCGTGCTTGATGACCTCTTCATGGTCATCGCGGAAATGGGTGTGCGTCATCCCCAGCGGCTCAAAGATATTCTTGGTTGTGAATTCCCGCAGCGACATGCCGCTGACGCGTTTGACGACGATGGCCAGAAGCGTAAAACCGGTGTTGCTGTACATGTATTTCTCGCCTGGCTTGAAGTTCAGCGCCTTTTGGTGAACGAGTACCGACATGATGTCGTCATCGGTGATAAGGTCCTGCGAGTAGCGCCAGCCAGCCAGCCCGAGAAGCGACCATTGATCGCGAAGGCCGCTGGTGTGGTGAAGAAGGTGACGAAGTGTGATGCGCTCACCGAAATCCGGCAACTCGGGAATCTATTTGTGAACATCGTCGTCCAGCGACAGCTTTCCCTGTTGGGCAAGCAAGAGGATGGATGCAGCTGTGAACTGTTTAGACATCGAGGCCACGTGGAAAACGGTAACGGGCGTAATGGGTACGTCATCGTTCAAATTCGCCATTCCGTAGCCGCGCTTGTAGATGATCTGACCATCCTTGTAAACGCCTAGCGCGCACCCTGGCGAGTCGGGCCTGTTCCACTTTTCGAATACTTTGTCCACTTTCGTTGCAAATTCTGGTGTCAGGGTCTGCGCCTGCACTATGAATGAGAAGAGAAAAATATTCGTACAAATGATACCCAATCGGATGCTTTTCATTCCGCCTCCGTTCACGTGGCGCAGGGTCGGAAGACGTACAAACCAGGTCCCCCGGCGAAGTCAATGCGAATTATACGTTGGGCCAGTTAGTCAAAAGGTGAAGCCGCGAGGCGGGCAATTGTTTAGCACAACTTAGGGGTTGCGCAGGCAGGAATCTCGCCTCTGAGGGCGTGCCATTTTCCGCGGATGGGCAGTGGGTTAGATTGCAGTACCGTGGGAAAGCCCGAGCCGCAAAACAAACTCTCGATTCTTCTTGGAGCGGGAGACCGGGATCGAACCGGCGACATTCAGCTTGGGAAGACGGCTGTCAACTGAAAACAATGAACATAGCGTTTCCGGGCATCTCGTTCTGGCGATAGAGAATACCGGGTTTTCCAGAATCACTTCCTTTAACTGTCGAATGGAGCACAAACGGAGCACACCGTTGAAGTGTTGAAGGGGGCCAGATCGATTCGCTACAAGGCTCACTGGATTTGCTGGTGATCACTTCGCCGGATGCGCTGGCGATAGCCGCCATAATTGCGTATCCGTGCAGCCACTGGCACCGTGACAGATCTTCAGTTGCGCGCAGAGGAAGATGATCGCGGCCTCGAAGGGCAGGGTGCGCAGCTTCGGAACCGTCAGCGTTACCTCGCCGGCCTTGGCCTGCAGCCGCCGATCATAACTGCCGGCACGTGTATCCTTGCGGCCCTCCGTGCGCTCGTACTTCCTGGCGCACACAGATGGTCGACTTCGGCATCCAGCAATGCGTTCAACGTCTCTTCGACGGTCGGCCGAACCACTTCGTCCAAATGCGCCTGAATGCGTCCTTCGTCGATCTGCACTTGCTCTCTCACAAACGACCGATTCTGACATCTTCTAATCGCCAGTTTTTCACTTGGCGTTTGGCGTTCGGCTTCAGAGACACATCTCCGTACACCGCATTGGGCCCATTCAGCGTTTCCGGCGGGGACCTGAACAGCGACGGCAACACCGACCTGTTTGGTGTTGACGCGGCTGCGGGCCAACTTGCGGTGTTCTATGGAGACGCTGGCGATACTTTCGCGAGCTACTTCATGGTGGTACCTCCCGGAACGTTCGGCGGTACCTCGGCAGGAGGATATCAAACCGCAGCTGATAGTACGAATAGCCCCTTCAACCCTCAACTTGCTAGACTTCAATGCGGACCGGAAGATGGACCTTGTCGGATTTGAGCATAACGCGAATGCGGGTGCGGGCACCTTAGTCTTTTTCCTGTCAACAGGCAGTCCCGGCTCTTTCATAATTCAGATTCGAGCCTTACCCTCCCATCTCTATACGACAAACCCGGTGGTGGCCGACTTCAATCGCGACCGGAAGCCGGACGTCGTGGTCAATCAGAGCGATGGTGGGACATCGAGGATGTTGGTGTTTCTGAACACCACGCATAAGGGAACCAAGAGCGATTGTGATGATGATGAACGAAACGCGCTCTCCAGATCAGGGAAGGCTTGTTCGGAAGAACGGAGGTAGGATTGAATATCCTGCGTATGCCCGTCAACTCGGCGATATGCTGCGCAGAGAACTCCGTGAAGAAGGACAAGCTCGACCTTGTGACGACGGATCGATTCTTGGCTATCAATCGAAACCAATAGATGAAGAATGGGAGCCGACTTCACCTCGCTCCGCGAAGATGGTGATATGAACCCGTAAACGTGTGGTCTGATCGGTGCAGGTGCATCGGAGAGAGTTTGCAGGGCCAGCGAGCAATCTTTTTCGTCGGTCCATTCGAGTACTGTGGAGCTGTTCGTGTTGAGGCGGACAGGGCACCTTTGTCGTAAAGAAATGCTCCTGAAATTCAACGAAGATACTCTCTCGCTTTCATTCGATGGACATCGAGGCGGACTGTCTCTTGACAATTCAATGAGGGCGCAGACTGGCTCGTCGAGCATCTGGTATCGCGACAGTCGAGAGCAGCCGTCGATCGCTGCCTCAATTCCTAAAGTCCGACTGTGAGCGTGTCACCGCCAAACAGGAATGTA
>Ga0137378_10003057_pt1 | contig 14442 bp, 11 predicted proteins | sample SagtaG_21_FD_104813 | JGI IMG/M metagenome (GOLD analysis project Ga0137378, IMG submission 104813) | Vadose zone soil microbial communities from Sagehorn Ranch, Mendocino, California, USA - Sage2_L_60_16 metaG | ecosystem: Environmental > Terrestrial > Soil > Vadose zone | place: USA... | reverse complement strand
GACGATCGCCCGCCGCCCGAGCAGGGCGTCCTTCGGGTCGCGGTCGGCTCGGTACTGCGCCATCGCGTGCTCGACCGTCTGGTGCGTGAGCGGGTTCTTCAGCTCGGCCGTCGCCACCGGGAGCCCGTTGACGAACAGCGCCAGGTCCAGCGCGTTCGCGTGCTCGGGCGCGTAATGGAGCTGGCGGATCACCGTGAGCCGGTTCGCCGCGTACCTCGCCTCGAGGTCGGGGTTGAGCGCCGACGCCGGCCGGAAGTAGGCGAGCCGGATGTGGACGCCCAGGTCGTCGACCCCGTGGCGGAGGACGTCGACGGTGCCCCGCTCGTCGATCTGTTTGGCGAGGCGCTCGACGAACCGCCGCTGCGCCATATCGGGATCGCCCCCGTTCCGCTTCACCAGCTCTTCCCAGTCGTCCGCCTGCGTCGCGCCGATGAACGTGAAGAGCTCGGCGGTGTCGAGCGCCTTGGCCGGGTCGTAGTTCGTGGGGAAGCCGCGCGTGTAGCCGCCCTGTGCGATGAGCGACTCGACGATCGCGTCCTCGAACGCGATCTCCTTCGTGACCTTCATCGGGCCCATCTGCCGGCCGTCATCGCGCCTCCCGACTTGAATCGTAGTCGCGACGGCGTCCGTCCCGTTCTCTATCATTTCGGCCGATGGTCATGGAATCCCTTCCGGTCACCGTCGACCGGAGCCACCTCATCGTGCTCGGGGAAAAGCTGTACGCCCGGTCGCTCGAGCTGGTCCGCGAGCTGGTCAACAACGCGTACGACGCCGACGCCACCGAGGTCTCGGTCCAGGTCGCCGACGACGAGGTTGTCGTGCTGGACGACGGCCTGGGCATGGACCGCGACGGCCTGCTCCGCTACTTCCAGGTCGGGGTGCCGGACAAGCGGGAGAACCCCATCTCCCCGAGACTGGGGCGCCACCGGATCGGGCAGTTCGGGATCGGTAAGTTCGCCACGCTGGCCGCGAGCCGGCGGTTCGAGGTCTACACGCGGCGGGACCTGTTCTCTGCGAGGGTGGTGTTCGACCGCGACGAGTGGGAGCGGGGCGAGGGCGAGTGGCAGCTCCCCATGGAGATCGACCCCCAGCCCGGCCGCAAGCGCGACGGGACCACCGTCCGGATGACCAAGCTCACCAAGCGGCTCGACCCCACCGCGGTCCGCGAGTACCTCGTGGAGACCGTCCCGCTGAAGGCACCGCGGTTCGCCGTCTACGTGAACGGGCTGAAGCTGGTCCCGCGGAGCCTGGCCGGGCGGCGCCTCCCCTTCCTCGAAGGGACCCCGTTCGGCGTGGTCCAGGGGGAGGCGGTGATCCTGCCGGCGTCCCGCGCCGCGACCGACTCGCTGGGGCTGGAGGTGAAGGTCCGGGGCGTCACGGTCCGCCGCGAGCTGTTCGGTATGCAGGCGTGGGGCAAGCTCGTCACTCGGATCCGCGGCGAGGTGCACGCGGACTTCCTTCCCCTCACCGCGGACCGGAGCAACTTCGTCGTGGACTCTCCCGAGTACGCCGCGTTCCTCGAGGCCATGCGAACGGTGATGGCGGAGGTGGAGGCGGCCCTGCGGCAGCTCGCCCTTCGCAAGGAGAACAGCGTGGCCCGCCGGGCGGTCCAGGAGGCGCTCGACCGCATCGAGACCGCGCTTCGGCGGCATCCCGACCTCTCCCCCTTCGGCTCCATCCCCATCGGCGACGAGGTCGAGGGCGGAGGCGAGGCCGCGCTGGTGGCCGAACCGACGGCCCCGCCCGGCCCGGAGCGACCGGGCCCGGAGGCGGGCGTCGAACCCGGTCCGAAAGGGGAGGACGTGGTGATCGTCTCCGTCTCGGACGAGGAGGCCTCGGGGGTGGAGGTGGCCAGGGACGCGCTCCCCCGGGCTCGGCGGCTGACCCCGAACGCCGTGGTCCAGAGGGTCCGCATGGGCGTCACGGGGCTGACCTGCTGCATCGACCAGTTCGGCGAGGACGGCCCCGAATCGTTCACCGAGGGGACCATCATCTACGTGAACCGAGACCACCCGCTCTACCGTCACGAGGCGGCGAAACGGGAGACGTTCACTCGCCACCTGGCCCGCCTGCTGACGCAGGAGTTGGCGCTGATGAGCGAGCGGGACGACCCCCGGCGGGCCTTCCAGCAGCAGAGCCTGCTGCTCAAAGAGACGTTCTCCGACGAGGACTGACCGGTCGTCGGGATCCGTCGGGCGTGTCCGCCGCGACTGTTACCTGAACTCCCTGATGGACCCCCAGCAAGTTGCGGCTCCCGGTCCATGTACATCAGAGCCAGACCTCTTCGTTCGACGGCTTAGCGGCGCGCGTCTTGTGGCAGGCCGAGTCTCGACTGCCATGGCCTTCGCTTCGTCCGCGCGCATCGGGCTCTCTTCAAGAGGGGCGGCGGGCTCTGTCGTCAACGATCCGCTTGTGCTCGGTGAATTCCAGCGGTCTCGCCTGGGCCGTCCCGAGTCGCCAGATCTGCGGCCGGTCCGACCGGTGCCTGCTCGCGATATCCGGGAGGTGGACGAGCAGCAGGCCGGAGGCTCGGATCGGATCGTCGCCAACCCGGCGACATGTGACTACGGAGAAGCGGGTCCGCTGGACGACGCTGAGGACCTCCGGCCGGAACACCATGTTGTCGTCGCACGTGATAAGGCCATCCACCCGTCGCCGCGCCAACTCAGAGATGAGTTCGTCATCCTGATAGGCCCCGAGCAGGCCGGGGTCGAGCTCCGACAGTGGCACGACCTCGATCGCCAATACGTATTTGTCGATCGCCTTGCGAAGTATCGGCTGAGGGAAGTTCTCGTCCAGCGCAGACGTCGGGCGGTCAGGCGGCGACACGGAGGTTTCGTTGGAGCTGATCCTCGAGCGAGATGGCCTCCTCGAGGTTCTGGCGCGTCAGCCTCGGATACAGATCGATGATCGCATCGACTTCCATTCCGCGTGCCCGAAGAGAAGAGAGCATCTTGGTCGGGATCCGCGTGTCTACGACGTGCGGCTCTCCCGACAGCTTGCCGGGGATGATCCGCAGGGTGGGCGCGGGCTGCAGCAGGTGAGGACCGATTATCCCGTTGCTCCCCCGCCACGCGTCGACCAAGTCGAACCCTTCACGCAAGGCCACCGCTTGAGCCACTCCCCGACCCAGCGGGACGAAAACCTCGCCTTCTGCTTCGATCACGAGGCCACCCCTCGGATCGACCCGCACCCTCACCGCGTCGCTGCGAAGCCTGTCTCCCCAACGATCGAGGGCTGCGAGCGCGCCTCGGATCCTGGCCATGGACGTCTTGGGAAGCTTGAGGTCGGGTTTGTCGCGACGGAGCCAGTCGATCAGCCTGAGGGCCAGGAGGTCTGAGTACGACCAGCGCTTCACCTTGACGCCGGACACGCTCGGGAGCCAGATGCCCGCGCGCGACCAGTAGTGGAGGGTGCTGACCGGGACGCCGGCGAGCGCCGCCGCTCGATCGGCCGGGTAAGCAGCTCCGGATGGAATCTCCTTCACGACCACCGAGGGCATGCTACAGGTAGGCACTGACGCGACCGAGCACCATGGGCCGATCCGGGGTCAGGCCGCCATGCCGCGAATCTCGAGCTGGCCTGTCACCGCCGCCGTGATCAGCGCATGCCTGCGCTCAAGTACCAGATCTTCTTGCCGTTGGCGGAGGCGCACGGCCCTCTCGGTCTGCTCCTCGAGATGCCGGACTTCCGACGCAAGCATCCGCTGTTCTGGTTGAGGAGGGGTCGGGATAAGGACCCGCCGCAAGTCCCAGATGTTCAGGGTGAGGTAGGTCGTGCCTACGGCTCGGTTTCGACACTGCACTTGGACGAACGCCGTGCGCAGCACTTGGTACAGCCAACCACTGACAACACCTGGCGCCGGAGCCACTCTTGCAGTGCCTTGAGTCAGATTGGCAGTGGGCAACGATTCGGGGACGATAACCGGCAGCCCTATCGACGCCCGCATTGCAATCACGATATCCCCCGGCTGCACGCGGGCTCGGCGATACGCCGCATCGATGGCGTAGCTGGTTCTGCTAAGCCGCTGCGGGTCTAGATCAGCCACGTCGCCTGTCTTGATATATGGAACTCCATCTGGAATCTCAGGTCCTGCTTGGACAATGCCATAGACGATGGGACGCATGGGATCCGTAAGCCGCATCAGTGGCGACAGACCCCAGCCAGCGGGAAGTCCTGCTTGTCCCTCGAGCGCAGTTAGGCCGGGAGCCAAAATCCGATCCCGCTCGCCGTCCAGCCTCTGCTCGAGCAACTGCCTAGTGCGGCGGAGCGTGGCCAGCGCTCTATCGATGCGGGCCGTCTCGCAGTCGAGGAAGCTGACAATCTCGTCCTGTCGTTCGACAGAGGGCAGCGGAAACCGGAATCCCGACACCGTGTCCCAGTCGGTCCTCGGCATCTTGGTGCCCACCGAGCTCGCTTCGGCCCATTCGAGGAAGGGCCGCGACAGGCACAGATAGTAGAGATAGCGAGTGCGAATCTGCGGACCAGACCGAAGGACGAGGAACTCGCCCGAGGCGCACCCGTCGAAGTCCGCGGCTAGGACCTTCGCGAGGTATGGACGAAGCTTCCCGAACAACACGTCGCCCCGTCGGAAGACCACCTCCGAGTCGGCGGTCTTCCTTTCAGGCTCGAAGCCCGGCAGCAGCTTCCCGCTCCCGCTCTCAACGTGTTCCAAGGCGACGTGAGGCAGTTCGACGCCTGGAGCCAGCTCCCTGACGCTGGATACCGCTGCGCGAAGGCGAACGGTTGTGGTCATTTCTCCGTCACCTGGCTGAGCAGCTCCAGGATCTCCGCTTCCAGAGCCTTGATCTCGGCGTCGATCTCTTCGAGCGGCCTGGGCGGCACGTACTTATAGAAGTGCCGCGTCAACGGGACCTCGTAGCCGACCTTGGTCTTCGCCTCGTCGACCCACGCGTCCGGCACGAACGGCGCCACCTCGCGCTCCATGTACTCCCCGACGTCCTCCCCTAGCGGCACGTTCTCGTAGTCGCGCAGCTCCGGGTCGGGCTCGGGTTCGCCCTTCTTCCCGGTCACGACCGGCGCCTCCGGGTCGCGAACCGTCGCGGCGTCGAGCACCGACTTCTCGATCGGCTTGCCGACCTTGCCGAGCGCGCCGCGGACCTTCTCGGCGAAGGCATCGCCCTCCGTCGTCGAGGTGCCCCTCAGGCCCTCGACCGCCGAGACGACGCGGGCGCGCTCTTCCTCCTCCAGCCTCTCAACGGGCTTCGTCCTCCGAAGCGCGGCCACGGTCTCGTCGGTCACCTCCCACCGCACCCGCAGCGGGCGTTCGACCGTGATCCGCCGGTAGCCGAAGTCGCGGTTCTCGAAGATCTTGCAGCGGTCGCCCTCCTCGAACGCCGAGTACAGCCTCGTGATCTCCGCGATCTGGTCGTCGCTGATCGTCTTGCGCTTCTCGCCGAGGCTCTTGCGCATCTTCGTCCACAGCTCGCGGGCGTCGACGAGCTGCACGCGACCGCGGCGCTCCGGCGACTTCCGGTTGGTCAGCACCCAGAGATACGTCGAGATGCCCGTGTTGTAGAAGAGCTGGTCCGGCAAGCCGACGATCGCCTCCAGCCAGTCGCTCTCGATGATCCACCGGCGGATCTCCGACTCCCCCGACCCGGCACCGCCGGTGAACAGTGGCGACGCGTTGAAGACGATGGCCAGCCGCGAACCGCCCTTCGCCGGCGGCTTCATCTTCGACAGCATGTGCTGGAGGAACAGCAACGAGCCGTCGTTGATCCTGGGGAGGCCCGCGCCGAACCGCCCGTCGAACCCCCGCTTCTCGCGCTCGGCGCGGACCTGCTCCTCGACCTTCTTCCACTCCACGCCGAACGGCGGATTCGCCAGCATGTAATCGAACTTCGCGACCTCCAGGCCGTCCTCCGTGAACGAGTTGCCGAAGAAGATGCTCGAGGCGTCCTGGCCCTTCAGCATCATGTCCGAGCGGCACACCGCGTACGTCTCCGCGTTCAGCTCCTGTCCGTACACGCGCAGGCGGGCGCCGGGGTTCAGCTCGCGCAGGTGGTCCTCGGCCACCGAGAGCATCCCGCCGGTCCCGCACGCCGGGTCGTACAGCGTCGCGATCGCGCCTCGCCTGGTCAGCAGGTCCCGGTCGTTGGCGAACAGCAGGTTCACCATCAGCCGGATGACCTCGCGCGGGGTGAAGTGCTCGCCGGCCGTTTCGTTCGACAGCTCCGAGAACCGCCGGACCAGCTCCTCGTAGACGTAGCCCATCTCCAGGTTCGAGACCCTGTCCGGATGCAGCTCCATGTCGCAGAACTTCGAGACGACCTTGTACAGGAGGTTCGATCGCTCCAGCCGGCGGATCTGCGCTTCGAACTCGAACTTCGCGATGACGTCACCGGTTCCGGCGTCGAACCCGCGGATGTAGCGGCGGAGGTTCTCCCCGAGGTTCGGCGGATCGTCCAGGAGCGTACGGAAGGTGAACTCGGACGTGTTGTAGAAGGCGTGCTCGGTGATCCCCATCAGCACGAGGTCCACGTTCTCCAGGCGCCCCGGCAGGTCCCGACGGCGCTTCAGGACCTCTGCCTTCGTCGGCTCCAGCACGGAGTCCAGCCGACGAAGGACGGTCAGCGGCAGGATGACCTTGCCGTACTCGGACTGCTTGTAGTCGCCCCGGAGGAGGTCGGCGACCGACCAGATGAACGCGACCTTCTCCTGGAAGTTGTCCACCGGCTCGCCGCTCCCTGTGCTCCGCTCCCCTGAAGTTCCTCACTATACGGACGGGCGCCGGCCCGTCGAGCGGAGATGTCGGCGGCGGCCGCTACCGTGGTCGGGTCCTCCCCCGCGAGACGCTGTGGGAGGACGTCCCGTGGAGGTTCGCATCTGGGGAGCGCTCGAGGGCCGGCTGATCGAGGTCAGCTCGGAGCCCGGCGGCGAACCCGGTCTCCGGGTCGCAGGTGTGCCCGCGGAACGCGCGCGGACGACCGAAGATCGGCTTCGGGCCGCGCTCCTGAACTCCGGCGTCGTGGCCGACGTGCCACCGGTCCTGGTCCGGCTCGTTCCTGCGGTCGAGGCGGGCGCGACGAGCGACCTGGACCTCCCGCTGGCGCTCGCCGCCCTGGCGAGCGCGCGGGTGATCGGGGCAGGGTTCCGCTGGATGTTCGCTACCGGCCGGCTGGGCCTGGACGGCACGGTGCACGCCGTCGGCCTCCGCGGCCGAACGACGCTGGCGGACGTGGTCGGATCGCTGTGTCAGAGGCGTGCGGTATCGGCTTTGCACATAAACACGCTGGTCACGGCCCCTTTTTGTGCAGCTTCGCGTCTTCTTGGGCGGGGATGGCCTCGGGCAGCCCGGGCGCACCCGTGATTGGGACAGCCTCGGCGGGGAAGTCCACCGGGCGCTTCTTCTTCTCGGGGTCGAACAGGTCTTCCACGGTGATGATCTGTAGGCGCTGCACCATGCGGCCGAGACCTGCCGAGTAGTACGTCCCGGCCTCATCGGCTTCCTCGCGCATGGCCTTCGTCGGCTTCCGGCGCGTCACGAAGACTCCGATGGCCGCTTTCTCCCGCTCCATCACGCCCCGCAGGTCACGGACGTGGCCGGGACCAGTGCTCCCGCCTTTGACCGAGACCACGATCAGCTTGGACTCCCCGTCGATGTGGTCGAAGTAATACATGCGCCCGTCGATGCCCTTGTCCGCTCCTCGCTTGTGGGGAGCGGAGTCGGCACCGACCCGATGCAGCGCCCACTCCTCGAAGTTGTGCTTGTCTTCGTCGGCCAGCGTGTAGGCGTCCTCGGCGCTGGCCGGTTCGGGACGGACCTCGTAGCTCTTTCGGATGTCCGCGCCGTATTCCCGCTCCAACCGGCCCTCGATCACGTCGATGGCGACCTTCGCGATGTCGATCCCGATCCACCGTCGGTCCAGCGCCTGAGCCGCGTCCACCGTGGTCCCGCATCCACAAAACGGGTCCAGCACCACATCGCGAGGAAGGGTGCTCGCGCGGATGATCCTCTCGACCAACTCCTTCGGCTTTTGCGTCGGGTAGTGCAAAAGCTCCCGCTTCCGGCGACCGACCGGCGTGATGTCCGGCCACCAGTCCTCGACCACCTTGCCCTGCACGTCGTACTGGGCGACCCGGGCGTCCATGTCGGCGTACTCGCGCCCGGCGTAGATGCCCGTCCGCCCCCGGGCGGACCGGAGGCTCTTCGCGTAGGGCACGCGCACCGCATCCTTGTAGAACGGCGCCTCGGGCGACTTGACGTAGAAGAGGATGATGTCGTGCTTCCGCGGGAACCACCGTTTGGTGCTCGACGGTCCCGTGTAGCACCACGCGATCTCGTTGCGGAAGTTCGTCGGGCCGAACACCGCGTCCATCAGGAGCTTCAGGTAGTGGCTCGCGGTCGGGTCACAGTGCAGGTAGATCGAGCCCGTCTTGCGGAGCTTGCGTTGAAGCTCGACCAGGCGGGGCGCCATCATCGACAGGTAGGCCAGCATGTCTGTCTTCGGGACCAGTCGGCGGAACGACTGCAACGCCTCGGAGACCTTCGGCGGCCCGGTTCGCACCGTCTCCTGGAACGCTTCCCACGCGGCGTCGTCCCATTTCCAGGTGTCCTCGAACGCCTTTACCTGGGCGGCAGGCTTCCTGCCGGTGCGTTCCGTGAAGAGGAGGTCGTGATCCTTACCCTTGTTGAACGGCGGATCCAGGTAGACCAGATCGACGGTCTCATCCCGGATGTGCTCGCGGAGCACGTAGAGGTTGTCGCCGTAGAACAGCAGGTTACGGCTCTCGAAGAGAGCCTCCTGCCCCGACCGCCTTCCCCCTCGGCTCGACACCCTTCCCAAAGGAGTCGGACCAAGGGGAGCATCGTGCCCGAGGGCGGCGGATTGGTCAATGGGGGAAAGCGCACTATTTCGCCGCCCTACGCGGCCTGTTCCAGTACGGGCTCTTGCACTTCGGGCAGACCCTCGGCTCGTGATCCTTGTCCCGTGGGAGCCATTCGTGCCCGCACCGCTCGCATCGATACCCCCACAGTCGCACCTTCGGCATTCGTTCTCCCTTCCGGTCGTATGTACCCGGAAGGAATATACCACTAGGTTGACACCCATGCCACCTTCGAGGTATATTCCTTCTAGGAACATACCACTAGGTAGGAGGAAGGCATGGACGGGCGGCAGCAGCGAGGGATGCAGATTGCGGCGGCGGGCGGCGCTGACGGGACGGGCGGTCTGTGGCAGGTCAGGAGCCAGTCCCGGGCCAAGAAGAGGTACGCCGTGAACCCCGACACCGGACAATGCACCTGCCCAGATAACGTTGAGGGCGGCTTCCGCTGCAAGCACGTCTGGGCCGTGACCTTCACCATGACGGCCGAAGTCACCTTCGACGGCCAGCCCGTCGCTGCTCAGCGGGTCACCTACTCGCAGGAGTGGAGCACCTACAACCGAGCCCAGGTCGAGGAGAAGGACACGTTCATGCGCCTCCTCGCCGATCTGTGCTCCACCGTGCCGCAGCCGGTCCAGACGAACGGACGTCCGCGCCTCCCGCTCGCTGACATGGCCTTTGCCGCGACCCTCAAGGTCTACAGCCGCTTCTCCTCGCGGCGCTTCTCCTCGGACCTGCGGGAAGCGCAGGAGCGCGGCCTGATCGTTCGGGCTCCCCATTTCAACAGCGTCACGAACTACATGAGCGACCCCGGCCTGACGCCGGTCCTGCACGGCCTGATCGAGTCCTCGTCGCTGCCGCTCGCGGCCGTGGAATCCGACTTCGCCGTTGACTCCTCGGGCTTCTCCACCGGCCGGTTCGACCGCTGGATCGACTACAAGTACGGGAAGGCCGTCGAGACCCGCCTTCGCCGACACTGGATCAAGGCGCACATCATGGTTGGGGTCCGCACCAACGTCGTGACCGGCGTCCAGATCACTCCGTGGAACGAACACGACGGCGGCTACCTTCCTCCGCTCGTAGAGGACACCGCCCGGCGGTTCCAGATCGCCGAGGTCTCGGCGGACAAGGCGTACCTGAGCCGTCGTAACGCTGAGGCCATCGAGGCGGTCGGGGCGAAGCCGTACATCCCGTTCATGAAGAACTCGAAAGCCCCGGTGCCTGCCTTTGCCGGGATGGAGACCGCGTGGACCCGGATGTGGCACGGCTTCGCCTACAACCGCGAGGCTTTCGACGCCAGCTACCACAAGCGCAGCAACGTCGAGACGGCCTTCTCGATGATCAAGGGCAAGTTCGGCGATGCGGTGCTCTCGAAATCCGACACCGGGCAGGAGAACGAAGTGCTCTGCAAGCTCCTGGCGCACAACGTGGTCGTGGTCGGCCAGGCCGCCCTCGAACTCGGGATCGACCCCGCCTACCGCCCCGTGGCTTGAGGACTCAGCCACCGCAGCTCACGCCCTTGGGCCTCTGACCTGGCCTTTTGAAGCGACCCGCGTTGCCTGCCGATGGCGTACTATCGCCATCGGCAGGCGGGTAGCCACGAAAGGGGGCTCTATGGCGGGGCATGAGGTCACCTTTGTCATCTCCGATGAAGTGCTCGACGCCCTCCGTGAGATTGCGGAACAACGCGGCACGACGCTGCCCGAAGCACTCAAGTGGGCGATCGCCACCCAGCGCCTAATCCTCCAAGAGGCTTCCGCAGGCGGGCACATCGTCATACGAAAGCCGGGCCAAGCTCCGAGAGAACTCGTTCTGACATGACCGACGTCGCCCCGCCCGCGGGCGAGCCGCCGCACCCACCCCAGGTCGTCTTTCAAGTTGGAGGGCCCCTTCCGGCTCCCCGAGAGCGACCGTACAATCCGGTCCGGGCCCGAGAGCGTATGCGAGGCGTCCTGGCTCTTGGCCTCGTGATCGTGCTGGCTGGGATTGTCGGTGGCGCGCTCCTGTTGGTAGCGCTTGGGAGCGTAAGCGTTGCCGACATGAAGGGGCTCTTGGAATCGGTTCTCCCTCCCGTCGTGGCTCTGACCGGCACGGCAGTCGGGTTCTATTTCGGAGGACGGCGGGAGCTCTGACCCGTCAGTCACGCCGGGCCTCTTTGTGTGCAGACCCCGGGCTTGTTGTGCAGCCCAGGGTTTTGGTGCAAAGCCTGCGGTATCATCCGAACGTATGTTCGAGGAGCACGGGTCGTGAGCGAACTCCGGTCGGCGATCGACGCGCTTCGGTGCGAGCAGTTGGCGGAGCAGCCGGACGCGCGGATCGAGGAGGATCTCGCCGAACTGCAGCGGGCGGCGGAGACGCTGGAGGTCGAACGGCTCCGCCGGCTGGCGGAGATCGAACGTCGCGGGATCTTCCAGCGTGACGGCCACCTCTCGGCGGCCTCCTGGCTCGCCTCGGCGTTCAAGGTCTCGTGGGGAACGGCCCGCGAGCAGGTCCGTGTGGCCAAGGCGCTCCAGGAGATGCCGGCGACACGGCAGGCGCTCGACGACGGCGAGCTTTCCATGTCGGCGATGCGCGTGCTCGTTGCGGCTCGCGACGCGGATCCATCGGCGTTCGGGCGGTGCGAGAGGGAGCTGGTCGAGGCCGCCCGGATCCATTCCGTCGGCGACCTCCAGCGCGTCGCGTCGTACTGGCGTCAGGCGGTCGAGCGCGAACGTGGGCTCCAGGGAGAGGACAAGCTCCGGGAACGGCGCCGGCTACACGCCTCGCTGACATTCTTGGGCATGGTGCGCTTGGACGGCGACCTCGATCCGGAGACCGGCGAGACGCTGCTGACCGCTCTTCGAGCGGTGCTGGACGCGGAGTCCAGGTCCGGCCACGGGAGCGACGGTCGAACGCAGGCACAGCGCCGCGCCGACGCGCTCGGCGAGATCTGCCGGCAGTGGCTGGACCTCGCGGAGCGGCCGAGCGTGGGCGGGGAGAAGCCGCACGTCACCGTGACGATCGGGGTCGACGTGCTCCGAGACGGGTCGGGTGGACCCAGCGAGCTCGACCACGTCGGGCCGGCGGACCCGGGGATCGCGAAGCGGCTGGCGTGCGACGCGTCGATCATGCGCGTCGTGATGACGGGCCGGTCCGAGCCGCTCGACGTCGGCAGGAGGACACCGGTGGTGTCGCCGGCGATGCGGCGCGCCGTGATCGCGCGCGACCGTCACTGCCGATTCCCGGGGTGCGATCGCCCTCACACGTGGTGCGACGCTCACCACGTGGTCCATTGGGCCGACGGCGGCCCGACCGCTGTGGCGAACCTCGTGCTCTTGTGCCGCCGCCACCACCGGCTGGTTCATCGGACGGGCGGGTTCCATCTGGAGTTGGCCGACGGACTGCCGGTGTTCCGGAGGCCTGACGGATCGATGCTGGAGGAGCGCGCGCCGCCGTAGCCGACGCTCGCCGACGCTAGCCGATCGCGCCTTCCATCTGGAGCTCGACCAGGCGGTTCAGCTCGACCGCGTACTCCATCGGGAGCTCGCGCGTGATGGGCTCGATGAAGCCATTCACGACCATGGCGGTCGCCTCGGCCTCGCTCAACCCACGGCTCATGAGATAGAACAACTGGTCGTCACCGACACGGCTGACCGTGGCCTCGTGACCCAACTGCGCGGTCTGCTCTTCGACCTCCACGTACGGGTACGTGTCGGACCGGCTCTGGTCGTCCAGGATCAGCGCGTCGCACCGGACGATCGACTTCGCGTGGTGCGCGTCAGGCTCCACGCGGACCAGGCCGCGGTAGCCCGTGCGGCCGCCGCCCTTCGACACCGACTTCGACGTGATGACCGAACTCGTGTACGGGGCGGCGTGGATCGCCTTGCCGCCCGCGTCCGTGTGCATCCCGGGACCGGCGTAAGCCACCGACAGCACCTCGCCGCGCGCGCCCTTCCCCAGGAGGTAGATCGACGGGTACTTCATGGTGACCTTGGAGCCGATGTTGCCGTCGACCCACTCCATCACCGCGTCCTCGTAGGCCGCCGCCCGCTTCGTCACCAGGTTGTACACGTTCGTCGACCAGTTCTGGATCGTCGTGTACCGGACCCGCGCGCCGGGCTTCACGATGATCTCGACCACCGCGGAGTGCAGCGAGTCGGTCGTGTAGATCGGCGCCGAGCAGCCCTCCACGTAGTGCACGTACGAACCGGGCTCGGCGATGATCAGCGTCCGTTCGAACTGGCCCATGTTCTCCGCGTTGATGCGGAAGTACGCCTGCAGGGGGATGTCCACGTGCACACCCTCGGGCACGTAGACGAACGACCCGCCCGACCACACGGCCGAGTTCAGCGCGGCGAACTTGTTGTCGTTCGGCGGGATGATCGTCCCGAAGTACTGCTTGACGAGGTCCGGATGATCGCGCAGCGCCGAGTCCATGTCGGTGAAGATCACGCCGATCTCGTCCAGCTCGGCCTTGATCTTGTGGTACACGACCTCGCTCTCGTACTGCGCCGAGACGCCGCCCAGGTACTTCTTCTCCGCCTCCGGGATCCCGAGCTTGTCCCACGTCCCGCGGATGTCCTCCGGCAGGTCCTCCCAGCTCTTCGCCTGCTTCTCGGTGGACCGGATGAAGTAGTAGATGTCCTCGAAGTCGATGTCGGAGAGGTCCGCGCCCCACCACGGCATCGGCCGGGCCCGGAAGTGCTTCAGGGCCTTCAGGCGGAACTTCCGCATCCAGTCCGGCTCGGACTTGAGGGAGGAGATCTCCTCGACCACGGCCTCGGACAGCCCCTTCTTCGGCGTGAAGATGGAATGGTCCGGGTCGCTCCACCCGAATCGGTACCCCTTGGTGAGCTCCCTGAGGTGTTCTTCCTGGGTGACCGCCATCTTGCCTCGATCCTTTCGAGGTGCTTCTCCTCGAAGACCTTCCCCGTCGACCGGACGCTCACGCGCCCGGAGCTGGGTTCACGGAACCCAGTCTACACGCCGGGCCCTCCGAAAGTCGATCTAGCCGCTGGGATTCGAAACCGCAGGTCAAAGGCCATATCAGCGATCTCCTCGCCATCGAACGGCATCCCCGGGTGGAAGCGGACCCGCGATCGCTTCCAGATGGTACTTGTCCCCGGCCGGTGGAACGTCGATAAATGACGAACGACCAGGAGGAGGAAGACCTCATCGGAACAGGAGCGCGCACGCGCGCCTTCCGTCGACGCTGCCCCGGGCGACGGATCGCCTCCCGGCGGGCCGGCGGCGGCAGCCGACCTGGACGGCGGCATGACCGCCACGAACGACCGCCTGGCGGCGGTCCTCGACGTCACGTCCGACTTCGTCGCCACGTCGGATCTGGAGGGGCGGATCCTGGATGCCGTCGCCTACGCGGCCGGCCGGTTCCTGACGGTGCCCTCGTGGCGGGAAGCCATCGACGACGTGCTGGCCCGCCTCGGGGAAGCCGCCGCGGTCTCGCGCGTGTATCTCTTCCGGAATCACCGCAGCCCCGCCGGCGAGCTGCTCACCAGCCAGCAGGCGGAGTGGGCCGCGCCCGGCATCCCGTCCCAGCTCGACGAACCGTTCCTGCGCGACGTGCCGCTCGACGGCACCACGTTCCTCCGACGCCGG
>Ga0137378_10003054_pt1 | contig 14446 bp, 9 predicted proteins | sample SagtaG_21_FD_104813 | JGI IMG/M metagenome (GOLD analysis project Ga0137378, IMG submission 104813) | Vadose zone soil microbial communities from Sagehorn Ranch, Mendocino, California, USA - Sage2_L_60_16 metaG | ecosystem: Environmental > Terrestrial > Soil > Vadose zone | place: USA... | reverse complement strand
GGGCTAGCCGCCCATGGCGCTGCGCTTTACCTGGTCGGCCGGAGAAGCGAAGCCTTGCAAGCAGTCGCGCGAGCGGCCAAGGAAAAATCGCCGCAAGTCTTCTGTAGCCAGGCCGATTTGTCGCAGGACAGAGAGGTCAAAAAGCTGCTTGCGGAGATCAAGAAAAATACCGAAAATGTCGAAATTCTGATTCACAGTGCTGGGGTTGTCTGGCTGGGAGAGCTGGAGTCAACAGACGCCGAGCACCTAGACGATCATTACAAGACTAATGTTCGCGCTCCCTATGTCTTGACCCAAGGCTTGCTGCCTCGCCTCAAGTCACGACAAGGACAAATCCTGTTCGTTAACTCCAGCGCTGGCCTGACGGCCAGAGCCAACGTGAGCCAGTATGCAGCCAGTAAGCATGCGCTGAAGGCAATGGCGGACAGCTTGCGCGAGGAAGTGAATCCCTATGGAGTACGCGTCCTGAGCTTATTTCTCGGACGAACCGCTAGTCCGATGCAGGCGACAGTCTGCCGGATGGAGGGCAAGACGTACCGCCCGGAGCTGCTCATGCAGCCTGAAGACGTGGCCGCCGTCGCCGTCCACGCCTTGAGCCTCCCTCGTGGCGTGGAGGTGACCGAAATCAGCATGCGACCAATGCTGAAGTCGTATTAGTTGTCGGCGGTTACTAGAGCGCGGGAAAGCTAGTAAGGTCGCAACGAGCGCTAAAGCGCAGTAAAGTCAGCGCGGTGATCCGGCTCTGCGTGGAACTGACGTGTCCAACTTAGGCGAAGCGAAAAACAACTGGAGGGTGGAGCGGTTATGAAGGTGGTTCTATTTTGCGGCGGGCTGGGGATGCGGATTCGTGAGGTCGAAGATCTGCCCAAGCCCATGGTCCACATCGGTTACCGACCCATCCTCTGGCACGTGATGAAGTACTACGCTCACTTCGGGCACAAAGACTTCATTCTGTGTCTGGGACATCGCGCGGACGTCATCAAAGATTACTTCCTCAAGTACAACGAGTGCGCCTCCAACGACTTTGTTTTGTCCGGTGGGGGGAAGAATCTCAAGTTGCTCAAGAGTGATATCCACGATTGGCGAATTACCTTTGCCGATACTGGAATCAGTTCCAACATCGGCCAACGCCTGAAAGCGGTAGAGAAATATTTGCATGGAGAGCAAGAGTTTCTGGCCAACTACAGCGATGGTCTGAGCGATTTGCCCCTCCAGCAGCAACTCGACCATTTTCATCAACACGATAAAGTTGCGAGTTTTCTCTGCGTCCGACCCAACCTCAGCTACCATTTGGTTTCATTAGAGCAGGGCAATGGCAACTTGGTTTCCGATATCCATGCCATTAACAATGGCAGCGTGCGAATCAACGGTGGCTTTTTCATTTTTAAGCGGAAAATTTTCGATTACATCCGCGATAAAGAAGAGCTGGTCATCGAACCTTTCCACAGACTGGTGGCAGAAAAGCAGCTGATCGGCTACGCCTACGACGGCTTCTGGGCGAGTATGGATACCTTCAAAGATAAACAGCAACTGGAAGCCCTCTATTCCAGCGGTGCTGCTCCGTGGGACATTTGGAAGAGCAATGGCAAATACTAGAGATTGCGGGTTCCTGACCGGTATCGTATGCTCTCGCTAGGCTTCCCTTCAGAGTCCGCCGGCCGCCTTAGCATATTGTGCCTCGGGGCGCATGCCGATGATCTTGAGATTGGCTGTGGAGGCACCGTCCTGCAAATGCTCTCCTGCTGGCCTCACAGCCAGGTTTTTTGGGTGGTTTTCAGTTCAGGGGCAGAGCGCGAGAGGGAAGCCCGCGCCAGCGCAGCCCTTTTCCTGAAACAGGCACAGCGCCACGAGGTGGTTGTCAAAAGTTTCCGCGACGGGTTCTTCCCTTATGACGGCAAGGAGATCAAGGAGTTTTTTGAAGAGCTAAAGGAGCACATAAATCCTGACCTCATCTTCACGCATTATCGTGATGACCGGCATCAGGACCATCGCATGATCTCCGATTTGACTTGGAATACCTGGCGCAAGCACATGATTCTGGAGTACGAAATTCCCAAGTACGATGGTGATCTGGGAACCCCCAACTGTTTCGTCCCTCTCACGCGAGAGATCTGTGACCGCAAAATTAAGTACATCTGTAATGTCTTCCAGTCACAAACAAACAAAGCGTGGCTGACGGAGGACACTTTTCAGGCCATGCTCAGGCTACGCGGTGTCGAATGCCCTGCACCGGAGAAATACGCTGAGGCTTTCTATTGCCGTAAACTGGTTCTGGGAATGCAATGCAGTTCGATAAAACACACCACTCCGCTCGATGAGTTGTGAGGTGCGGAAGCGGGAATTTGGAAATACATCACGACAAAGCTCAGGTAACCGCCGTTCGCCTTAGGGTAAGTTAGGGTGCAGGTTCTTTAATATCTCGTGACACATTTCTCCCATGGAGTATTCGTGCCTAGCTATGAACGTCGATTCACGCAAAACCACTAAGCTAACGCAAACCAGTCGGCCGATGGTCAGCATTGGACTGCCCGTCCACAATGGCGAAGCATATCTGCGGCAAGCTCTGGATTCAATTCTTTCGCAAACATTTAGGCAATTTGAGCTGGTCATCTCTGACAACGCTTCCGACGACAAAACTGAAACGATCTGCAGGGAGTACGCTGCTGTTGATGCTCGTATTCGTTACCATCGGCAAACTCGAAACCGCGGCGTAACCTGGAACTTTCGCCAGGTCGTTCTGCTGTCGTTGGCAAAGTACTTCCTCTGGACCTCCCATGATGACCTGATGGGGCCGAACTACGTCGAGCGTTGTGTGACAATTTTAGAGCATAACCCCAGTGTGGTCTTATGCTATTCCGAACCGATGAATATTGACGAGGCAGGAACGCAGTTTGAGCCCGGATGCCCATTGAAGGCCGACTTGCCTCGTCCATATCAACGTTTCCGGGAGTTAATTGATTTGAATCATAACTGCGTGGCGCTGTTCGGCATTATACGTGCCGACGTGCTGAAGCACACGTCTATTCATGGCGATTTTTCTGACGGCGATCGCTGCGTACTGGTGGAACTGGCGCTACGCGGTGACTACTATCGGATTCCAGAGCATCTCTTCTTCCATCGCGAACACGCTGACCGGTTCACACACCGGCATCCTAGCCGTCAGGAGCAAACGCGTCGTGCAAACCCACATCGTCCTATGAGGTTCGTATTTCCTCATTTCCGAATCTTGCGGGAGTACACGCTCGCTGTTTACCGTGCTCCGCTTAGCTGGGCAGAGCGTTTACGGTGCTACCTACACCTGCTGAATTGGATCCGTTGGTTTAGAGGCAGATTTTGGAGCGACATTAAATTCTCAATTATAGGGACGGGTTCAGTCCCGCATTGATCGGATACCCGAATTCATGCCTCGCGTACGACGGATAGCCCAGAACGTGCTGTCGAATTGGTTTGCCCTTGCCATCACTACGGTAGTCAGCTTTTTCTTGGCGCCGTTCGTTGTGCATCATCTCGGAAATCTCGCCTATGGCGTTTGGGTGATTATTGCCTCACTCGTTGGGTACATGAACCTGCTCGACCTGGGACTGCGGAGCGCTGTCGTTCGCTTCGTCTCCAAGGGGGTTGCTCAAGAGAGCCATGAGGAATCGAGCCAGGCTGTTTCCGGGGCTCTCTGGATCCGATTTTGGGTAAGCGTGACAATTGTATGTGCCGGAAGTATTTTGTCTGTTGGGTTCCATCGCATCTTTGTCATCCCGACGGAGCTCCAAGAATCCGCCCGTGCCGCGATCCTCGTCACAGCGGTTACCGTCGGCATTAATCTCTGGTGCGGAGTCTTTGGGGGGGTTCTCGTTGCCCTTCATCGTTTTGACTTGGGAAGCAGCATTTCCATTCTGCAGACCTGCCTTCGCGCCCTCGGAATCGTATTCCTGTTACGCTCCGGACACGGTATCCTGGCTTTGGCGATATGGGATTTATGCACGTCGATCATAGCCAACGCTGCCACCGTGGTTCTGTGTTTCCGGGTTTACCCGAAACTCAGAATCGTTTTCAGACGTCCCGATCGCTCTACATTCACGAAGCTTAGGAATTTTAGTTTCTATGTCTTCGTGATCAACATGGCTGTCCAGGTAGTCTATTACACCGACAATCTGGTTGTTGGCGCCTTTCTGTCTCCTGCGGCAGTCACTCTTTACGCAATTGGTGGAGTCCTTATCGCTTACTCGCGCCAAATCGTCTCCTCAATGACCACAACCTTCGCGCCGCTGGCCAGCACGTTTGAGGCTGAAGGAAGTCATCAGAACCTGCGCCGCCTGTTGATTCATGGAACGCGAGCAGCCTTGATTGTCTCTCTCCCAATCGAAGTGGCCTTATTTTTTCGCGGTCACACGTTCATCAGGCTGTGGATGGGCGAGCAGTATGCCAAGCCATCCGGAACGGTGATGCAAATCCTCCTGCTATCAGTAGTGTTCAATTCCGCAAACGCTACCAGCGGTGGAGTTGTGTATGGGATGGAAAGGCTCAAACGCATTGCGCTTTGGGCTATTGCCGAAGCCGTAGCCAATTTGCTTCTTAGCGTTATTTTGGTCCGTCATATCGGGATCTACGGCGTAGCTTGGGGTACAACCATCCCTAGCGTGGTGATCGAGCTGTTCCTGTGGCCGAGTTACGTTTGCAGGTTGGTGACTCTTCCTGTTCGGACATATCTTTGGCAGACGTGGTTTCGAACCGCGCTGGGCGTGGTTCCCTTTGCACTGGCTTGTGCGCTGGCGGAGCGATTCTGGCCGGCACCCAATCTGGCGATTTTTTTCCTGCAGAGCGCGGCCCTCCTCCCTCTGCTTCCTCTCGCGCTAACGTTGGTTTTCCACAATGAGTTTACGGTACAAGTGCGCGAATGGAAAAAACTCCGTAGCCTGTCGAGTCGCTCGAGCGATGTAGATGAATACGAACCTTCCAAAGCCACTGTTGGGTAGTGTCGGAGTTGTGGGCCTGGTGCCGGACCAGTGGGTTCCACGCTGGCAGGTTAGGCACCATGTGCTCAGCCGCTTGGCTGGGTATTTCTCAGTCGTTTGGATGAACTATCCGTCCGGATGGCGCAATAATCTTTCGGTTCTGCACCGGCACCGTGTTAAGTCGACGTCTTATCCGGTAAAACCTGATGGGCTGCAGATTTACGAGCCGGAGTTGTGGCTTCCCAGGTTTGGTCGACCGGCTTGGTTGGCACATCTTGCGGCGCGACGGCGGCTCAAACACGCCTGCGACCTGCTACGCGCCCGAGGATGTACGAGACTGGTTCTGTATATCTGGCGACCTGAGTTCGTTGATGCCCTCGAGCAAGCGACACACGACCTCAGCGTCTACCACGTGGACGATGAATACTCTTTCTCTCCAACTGAGGTTGAAATTCCTTCCGCCGAGCGCAGTCTGCTTGAATCAGTCGGGCAGGTTTTCATACACTCTCCAGTGCTGATGGAAAGAAAGGGCGGATTCAACCCGAACACAGAATTTGTTCCTAACGGAGTCGATTACCGTCTGTATGCCACTCCAGTACCCGAGCCCGAGGACCTCCGCCATATCCCTCATCCGCGGATTGGATACGTGGGATATCTCAAGCGGATGCTGGACTGGTCCTTGTTGCTCGAGTTGAGCACGATCCACCCGCAGTGGTCATTCATTTTTGTTGGGCCTAAGAGCTCGCACGCAAACATCGAGGATACGATCAAGCAGATGTCACAACTGCCGAACGTCTACTTTCTGGGGGGAAAGCCCACAGACGGCCTGGGCGCCTACCCGCAGCATTTCGATGCTTGTATAATGCCCTACCTGCTGGATGACTACACTAGATGCATCTATCCACTGAAGCTGCATGAATATCTGGCCAGCGGCAAGCCTGTGGTTTCGGCTCCAATACGCTCAGTTCTGGAGTTCAGTCACGTGATCAAGATGGCGAGCAATTGTGAGGAGTGGTCCAGTGCTATCGAACGCGCCCTCTCTGCAGAGGAAAACGCGCAGAGTCGCCGTGCGGAGCGTCAAAGAGTCGCTCGCCAACACGATTGGGCCGGACTGGTTGACAAGGTTGCGCGCACCATCGCAAAGCGTCTCGAACTTCAAATTCCAGAGGCTGTGGTGCAGCACGATACGTAGATTGCTCGACGACTTCTGGGCGGCTTTACTAGACCTGGGCTACGGGCTCGTTCAAGTGTGGGCACACTGGCTCTAGCGTACACCCATGAATCAATCTATACACCGAACTGAAATCTCGCCGGCCCTTACAGCGATGATTCTTGGCGCTGTGATAATCATCGCTGCCGGACTGCGCTTCAACTTGCTTGGTGCACATAGCCTGTGGGTTGACGAAGCTGCTAGCGCCCGCTTCGCGACCCTGCCATGGCGGCCTTTCTTGCACACGCTCTGGTCTTATCAGGGCAACATGGCTCTTTACTATGTCTTGTTACGTGCATGGATGCACCTGGGCGATAGTGAATTTATGGTGCGTTCCCTCGGGGTACTCTTCGGCGTGCTCACGATACCGACGATATATGCGTTGGGAAAGCGGCTATTCGATCGCACGACTGGACTTACTGCCGCTGCCCTGTTAAGCGTTCATAGTTTTCATATTCTGTGGTCACAGCAGGCGCGCGCGTACAGCTTTGTACTGCTGCTACTTGTCTTGGCAACTTATTTTTTGGTGCGCGCGATGGAGTCCAACGATAGCTCTTTTCATTGGGCAGTATTTGCGACAGTCGCTGCTCTCAGTGTTTATGCACATATCTTTGCGGTCTTAGTGCTAGCAGCACATGCCATATCAATCCTCTCCCCGAAGCCCTACCGCGTCTCGGCACGGAACCTCCTCCTCACCGCAATTCTCTTTGAACACCTTATAGCTCCAATGGCTATATTTGTGCTGTTCAACTTGCGTTCAAGTCAACTCAATTGGGTTCCGCAGCCCTCTTTGGGAGAATTTTGGGGGGTCCTGCAGCTGCTGACAAGCCAGGGTGGTAAGGTATTGGTTGTGTTTTATCTCACCCTTTGCAGCCTAGCGTTCTTGTCTCCTGCGGGAGCCCAGCGGTCCGAGAAAGAATACTGGTCGCTTCGACTAATGGCATTATGGCTGATCTTACCGCCAGTATTGACCCTTGCAATCTCTCCCATCAAACCACTTTTTGATCCGGGATTCATGGTTCTTTGCGTGCCGGCATTAGTCATGCTTGCAGCACGAGGCCTCACCAAATTGACTGCGGTACCCGTTGTAAGATCCTGGGCTGCATTCGCAGCTTTCGTAATCGTGATGTCGCTCTCCTTGGCCTCAAACAGGAGACCTCCAAGTTACCGGATCACGTTAAATGCCGACTGGCGTTCTGCGGTCAACTACGTGTTACAGCACGAACAACCCGGAGATGGAGCTGTCTTTTATGTACCGAACGTCTATCCCTATGTTTACTATGCTCACCGAGCAGCAGAAACGCAACATAGGGCCTCTGCGGCGCCAGACGTTTTGTATCCGCCTGATGTTTGGCAACCTCTCAGCCGGGAAGAAATAGAAAATGTTACCTCTGGACACCGCCGCGTATGGCTCATCCTGCACAATGAAAGCTTCAACCCAAATGCAGCGTTCATCATGGAATCCACTCTCCGAGAGAGATTTGGGCTTCCGGATGAGCGCGTTTTTTCGGGGGAGGCGATGCCGATTAAGGTCCAACTGTATGGACCAATTCAGGCACTTCAAGTAGAAGATCCTATCACCAACAATCTTATTACTAATCGCTGAAACCTGCTTGCTATCGGCAACAAAGCTACCTGATCTGCCAGACCAGAGAATTAGCATCGACAGGCCCTGGCGGCGGGAGCCGATAGGGACGGGGCTGGTTCGCCCCCATTCTATGGTAGTGATGGGGTTTGTCCCGTGATGGCAGAATAGGATAGGCGAGACGGCAAAGCTGCACCCGAGCATCACCAAGCTGGCGCTCCGAGGCAAACGCATATAAGGAATCCACTTTTCTTTACTCTGGCAGCTGGGCTACTCTCGGGTGAATTGCGCGTAAGAAGTATTAGTTAGCCTGACGCTCGGCATGATGGTCTTAATTCGCCCCTTGACTGGTGTAGCCGTCAGTTTATCGTTGTCGCTTTGGATTTTGGTTCGAAGACAGATGGCCAGACGGGACTTTGCGAATGGCGATTACCGTACTACTGCCGGCTGCGGTGCCACTAGGATTTCTCTTATTACAACCGGGTTACTCCGCGATCCGGTGGTGCCGCATCAGGGACTATCAAGGTATGTGTAAGCATGGGGAATGCACTGGACTAAATTGGGCTCTTGACTTCGCAGTACCATTGGACGTGCTTAAGTAGTTCCGTTCTATGATGCCGACGCAGCTCGCTCCGATCTTGGAACAGAAACCAAAGAACACTCTTCTGACTAGGCAGCGGCTCGTCCGCACGGCTTTTCACCTAGTGCCGATTCTGGTGATTTGTCTTCTTTGGCTGCCCGTTTTTTGGGCCTACCACGTCCCAAGAATAACCATCACAGACGCAATGGTCCAGCAGGCTAGCGAATCTCCGTCTGACGCCATTTTCCAAGAACTGCAGGAATTTCAGGTCCTGAGGCTCAACGACTGGAAAACTAAACACGAATTGATTGATGCTGCCTCGGGACTGCTCGATGGGAATATGCGAATTGGAACCTGCTCGACTCGCATCAATATGCCCTTTTCTGCTCAAGATTTGGACCATGTCCCTCCAGCTTGCAGTTTCCTATTTGCCGCGTTTGCTGTGCCTGATGTGTTGCTGAAAGCTTACGATGCTACTGGTCGTAAAGACTTCCTTACGGCCGCCGGGGCCTTCATTACCAATGCGCACGCGTATGAGCAGGTCGCCTTGTTGGGACGGGGATTGTTCTGGAATGACCACGCAGTGGCCGCGCGAGTCTATGTCTTGGCGAATTTCTGGCGAGTCTATCGGCATTCGCCGGAATACCGCCCCGAAGTAGCGCGCCAGGTTTTGCAGATGGTAGCTCACAGTGAACAGCTGCTCGCGAAGCCCGACCAATTTACCTTCAGCACCAATCACGGAATCGCACAGAACCTCGCCCTTTGGCACGCTTCCTTGAGCTTTCCCTCCCTACCGCATGCGGAAGTGTATCAGCGCCTGGCGCTCGCCAGATTAACTGAGCAAATGAAGTTCTACATGAGTGGAGAGGGGGTCGTCCTGGAACACTCCGCCGGTTATCAGCTGTTTGGGGTTTCACTCGTTGGAATGGCATTTCGGTATCTCGAACTGATGCATCAGGAGGTGCCGGAAGAGTGGATAGAGAAATATGAGCACGCCGAAAAAGTTTATGCCGCACTCCGACGTCCCGACGGCTCACTTCCTATGTTCGGTGATACAGGTGATGGAACCGATCCATCGGGCCCATTGGTTACGAGGTTCAACGCTGACCGGCACCCCCAGCGTCTTACTTATCAACCTGTGTGGAAACCGACGAAAGCGGTAAATTTGTATCCGGTATCAGGATATGCCATCTGGTGGGACGGATTGGAATCCTGGCCCAACACTCTGAATTTGAGCCAGACCGTTGTAGCCTGGTCCGATTTTCCTGGCCACGCACACAAGCATGCCGACGAGATGAGTGTGCTTTTCTGGGCTGGGGGGCAGACCTGGTTGAGCAACATTGGCTATTGGCCCTATGAAAGTCAGTGGTGGGACACGATTCGGTCTTGGGCAGGCTCCAATGCACCTCACCTAGTTGGTGAGAATCCTGCGGCTCCCCGAATTACGAGATTGGTCTCGACTGGCGCATCAGACACTCTGAGAGCTATTGAGCTGGAGCGGACAGGTGTCGAGAACTACATAGCGCGACGGCAAGTGATTTATTGCAAACCAAACCTCTGGTTGGTATTGGATAACACCTCCGGCTCGGAAAATAGCCGTACCACCACCACTTGGACTTCAGCTCCCGATGTGCGCTGGGACCAGCGGGCAGCGAACGCCTTTCGCCTAGAAGGCTCTCAGCGCAAAGGCAGATTGGATGTATTCTTTCTGAAGTCCCAGGATAGCCAACAAAAACTTTTGCGAGGAAGTTTCCGTCCGTTCGCAGGTTGGCAGATTGAGCGCGGTGTACCCGTACCCGCCTCAGCCCTACTGGTCGAGCAACCTGCCAAGAATTCCTGGGCTGCGACCATATGGAGTTGGGAAAAAGCTGGTCTTGACGCGAGATTCGACGGGACGCCTGAAATGACGCATTGGAGAGATGCTAGCAATTGGGAAATGCAATTGCCTAGCGAAGCGGGTATGGTTGCTCTTCGCCGCCAAGGCAATATTCTCCGGCTCCATTCTGGTGGGTCAGCGGATGCAACGCTTGAGTTGATGGCGCCCTCCCCTGAGGTAAGTGCAGCCTACACGGAACTGCGGAACGAGTTTATGGCTTCGGCCTCGAGGTATCACGTATTTCCTGCCAATTTGGCAAAACGAACAAAAATCACATATGTACTGCTCGCTGCTTTCCTGCTTCAGCCGATTTTTGTGGCTTTTTACGGCCGAATACACGGAGCACGTCTCGAGACCTTAAAGTGTCTGCTTATGACGGTGTGGATCCTGGGGGGAATCTGCATAACACTTCTTTACTCTTGAAACTAGTTCCAAATCCTTAACGTCACTTGGCGAATTGAGCCTTTATTCAAGTTTGTAGACCAATCGCCCATCGGATACAGAGCAGATATCAGGTCGCAAAAAGAGAGATTTAGGCTTCTGGATGAGACGGGTTTTCGAGAGACGAGCTATCGATTAAAGTCAAGTTATGGAGCATTGGGCGAGGTAGTCAGATCTGCCAACTAGCACCATCAGCATTTGCGATTAGATCTCTGGGCAATGGCTGGCGGGGGGGTGGCCAGGATCGAAGTCGATTATGAGTTCTTCTTCGATTCCCGCGTACTACGCAGGAGGCAATCTCATATATATAGAAGAAGCCTGATTTCATAGTCTTGCTTGAGCTTCGCAAGCGATCACTTCCCTATTTAACGCAATGGTTTGACCGCGGGATTCCAGACCAATCCGCCAACTTGATTTACGATCAATCGGATGGGCAGGAAAGGGTCAAGATTTACCGCTGGTCAGGCGATCCTCGCGCACCCGCATTTCCGCTTTCAAGCGGCCAACGCGCGAACCAGCAATAAGACCTTGACTCACAACCATGGGCTGGCAAACATTGGCCCAAGTTTTTCTCCTCCACACGCAAGTGGCATCGAGTTACACTTTACCCAAGGAGATGCGCAATGCGTTCTGAATTAGTGGCTCTTTATGGTGGCCCGGATCAGATAATGGGACTCGCTTCCGGCCTGGCTGCTGCTGTCGGAGTGGTGCTCATGTTCTGGAACAAGCTGCTGGTCACCGTGGGAAAAATTGGCAACAAACTTCGGCCGTCCTGGCACAGGGGCCAGGACCAAGAATAGAAGCGCGCGAGGAATACGCAGTTCCCTCGCCCTCTCACAGTCAATCCCTCGAGGAACTATGTCCGCTGGTGTCTCTACGGTTTGCAATCGCCGTCCGCTGCTGGTGCTTGTGGTGTGGTTTGCACTGCTAATGGGCACCGTCGAAGGCCTGATTTTGCTCTTCTTCCAGCGAATTAATTGGGCAAACTGGGGACGCCTGATCCACGTGCTGCCTTCGATCGTCTGGATATCCCCCATCGTGGACGGGTTAATTTTTGGCGTGCTGGCCGCGGCACTGATCCTGGCGGCGCGCAGTAGGCCCAAGCTTTCGATTACGCGCGCCGCCTTCTTCCTGTTCACCATGTTTACCGTTTACGCCTGGGCAGCCGCCACCGAGCGGCTGACCTACTGGGCCTGCGTGCCACTTGGGATTGGTGTTGCTGCCTCGGCGACGCGCTGGTTTTCGCAGCATCAGGAAAGCGTGTTGCGCTTCTGTGCCAAGACCCTGCCCTGGCTCGCTACCGCCGTGTTTGCCCTGGCTTTCATATCGAGCGGGAGGCAATGGTTGCAGGAGCGCATTGCGATTGACAGGCTTCCACCCGCGCCACCGAACGCGCCCAATGTTCTGGTCATTGTTATTGATACCCTTCGGGCTGACCATCTGTCATCGTATGGCTATTACCGCCCGACAAGTCCAAATCTCGACAGCCTGGTGGGCCAGTCCGTGGTCTTTGACGATGCCATCACGGCCTCCTCCTGGACCCTGCCCTCACACGCATCCATGTTGACCGGACGCTACACCTTCGAGCACGGGGCAGATAACGTCAAGCCCATGTCGCTCTTGAGCAATTCAATGCATGCGCTCGGGCCACGATATCCTGTACTGAGCGAGGCATTGGCTGCTCGAGGATACCGTACTGCTGCTTTTAGCGGGAACCGCATCTACTTTTCGCGCGAGATGGGATTCGGCCGCGGTTTCAGTCGTTTCGAGGACTTTAGTACTAGCGACATGTTTCTTCGCACCGTATTGACGCGTCGCTGTGCCCGGGTCTTCAACTACCCAAAATTACGCAGGGCGGCGATGCGCCTGGGCTTTCGCGATCCGGGAGTGCGGAAGCGGGCCCCAGAAATCAACCATTCCCTGTTCCAGTGGATCGATGGCGATCGCACCCGACCGTTCTTTGCCTTCGTGAACTACTTCGACGTGCACAGCCCCTACATTTCAGAGACACAGAAATTCTCCCACGGAAAAGGCACGCCAGCTGATTATTACGACGACGGTATCGCCGACTTGGACACCCATATCGGCGAGTTGTTGCAGGAACTGCAGAAGCGCCACCTGAGCCAGACCACGCTTCTTATCGTTACCTCGGATCATGGGGAACTGCTCGGCGAGCATGGCATGACCGGCCATTGGAATGCCGGCCTTTATCGTCAGCTGATCCGGGTGCCGCTATTTGTTCGCATGCCCGGCGTGGTTCCCGCCGGGCTGCGCATCGCTACCCCGGTGTCCACCTCAGATTTACCAGCTACGATCGTGGAGCTGCTGGGAACGGGTGGGCAGAAACCCTTTCCCGGTCCCGGGCTCACGCAACTGTGGAAATCCTCCACCCCTAATCCTGACTGGCCTTATCCCCTCTCCGAGGTAACTGACATCTTCTATGACTCGGGCCAAAAGAGCGCTGGCCATTGGGAATATATGGCTTCCATGGTGAACTCGAGATGGCACTGCATCTTCCACCCGAAAGGCACCGCAGAGCTTTTCGATCTCCTGAAGGACCCCGAGGAAGAACACAATCTCGCGGCAAGCGCAGAAGGACAGCAGGTCGTGCGCGATTTTGGCTCACGCGTGCAGGAACTGGTCTCTCAGCGACACCCGCACAGCCCTGCCGTTCCTGTCCTCGAACAGGCAGTTGCCTGGAAGGGCCGCTGAGCCAAGACTACCGGCCAAGCTTTCCACCGCGCCAACACTCCACCCTAGGTAGTGTCAGGACCATTGTCTTTGACCAGGGTCAGGTAATGCAAAGGGTGAATTCGCTTTTAGCCTATCGGGCGCTTCGACCAGTCCATAATGACGGCCAAGGTTGTAAGTCATTTTCATCAGGCCCTGAGTTATCCAAAGTCGTCGGAATCCATGAAAAATTCGTGACTGGCTTGGGTGCAGTACTCATCGAGTTTTATCTCCTAACACGCGTTATCACGAATTGTTGTTTCCTTGCCGTCGGGATTCTCAGCCGATATCCCTTACACCCGGCCAGGGTTCGGCATCACACGGACTCGCCCTGCGAGCTGTTTCCCTATGCTTTTATCATCGCCGCCGGTCGTCGGAGAGAGGATATTGCAAAACCAAGAGCCTCGGTAAAATTTTTTTGTGATGGGAAACCCATACGACGGAGCCACCCATTTGGCTTGTAGGTCGTGGTAGGGATCTGGCCCAATGTACCAGGGAGGAGCGCCCCGCGATAGCGTCACAATTGTCAGTGCTGTACGCTGGTGTAAAGAACGGGCGATCATCAAAGATGTGCACAGAGAAATGCTCACGCAATCGCGTCTCTAGTGACTTGGCTTGAAGCACTATGTTCGCCGTGGTGATCCGTCCCTGGCCGAACACGCGCAATGGTCAAAGACTCGCTTCTGGAACTCGCCATAGTCGTCATTTATGGATTTCACTTAGCCACTCCCACTAGCGGAAACTCGTATCGCCATTGCAATGCAAACGAAATGGAGATTTTACCGTCGAGTGGGTGCTCCTCAAAGACGCGGATAAGGATCTCCGACCCAGAAGACATTTTTTAAATGTTGAGGAAAACAACAACTCTGGGGCACTCAGTCGCTTGTTTGGTAGCACTCAATCGCGGTGTCAGGCGCAGAATAATGCTGACGCCGCTGCTAATCTTCGCAGTCCTTTCGCCTCTGAACATCGCTGCTCAACGAAAAACGCACAAGGAAGACGTAACACCTGAGGCCGAACGAACGGCGTCGAATGCGCACAGTTTCACGGAGCTTTTCACTAAGCTCGAAGGTGATTG
>Ga0137378_10003040_pt1 | contig 14496 bp, 10 predicted proteins | sample SagtaG_21_FD_104813 | JGI IMG/M metagenome (GOLD analysis project Ga0137378, IMG submission 104813) | Vadose zone soil microbial communities from Sagehorn Ranch, Mendocino, California, USA - Sage2_L_60_16 metaG | ecosystem: Environmental > Terrestrial > Soil > Vadose zone | place: USA... | reverse complement strand
GCCGACCTGGTGCTCAATCCAACCTTTGCTTCCAATGACATAGAGCGAGAACGCGGTGTAATCCTTGAAGAAATCAAGATCGACGAGGACAACCCCGACGTCCTCGTCCACGAGCTCTTTACCCAGAATTTCTGGAAAGACCACCCCCTCGGTAAGCCGATCCTCGGAACCTCAGTCACCGTCGGAAAGCTCGACCAAAACAAGCTTTTGGATTTCCACGCGGGCAGTTTCCACGCCGGTAACATGGTCTTTTCCGCAGCCGGAAACCTTGACCACGATCAGTTCGTCCAGGCGGTGGCGGAAAAGTTCTCTCCCCTGTTGAGCGGCCAGCCTCTCACGGAACTGCCGGCGCCCCAATCGAGCGCCCGCATCCTGCTGAAGAATAAAAAGGCCCTCGAACAGGTGCAGATCTGCCTTGGCGTGCCTGCTCCACCGATTACCGACGAAAACCGCTACGCCACGCTGATCCTCAATACGGTGCTGGGCGGCGGCATGAGCTCGCGACTCTTCCAGACCATTCGCGAAGAGCGCGGCATGGCCTACTCGGTCTTTTCCGACCTCAGTCCTTACCGCGATACGGGAACTCTCTGCGTGTACGCCGGCACCTCTGCCGGAAAGGCTCTCGAGACCATTGACCTGATCCTGGCCGAGTTCCGCAATCTGAAAGAAGTTGAGCTGGGTCAGGAAGAGCTCACCCGCGCCAAGGACCAGCTCAAAGGCAACATCCTGATGGGTTTGGAAAGTTCCAACTCCCGCATGGCCAATCTCGCGCGCCAGGAGATCTACTTCGGCCAGTTCTTCACTGCCGAAGAGATCACCACCCGCATCGACGCCGTCGACGCTCCGCAGGTACAAGCGATGGCTCAGCGCCTGTTTATCCCCGACCGCGTCGCCGTCACGCTCCTCGGCCGCCTCGACGGCATCAAGCTCAATCACGCCCGCCTGGTGTGTTGAGTGCAGCCCCAGCCATTAGCCATCAGCTTCTAGCTCCATCTGTTTTTTCCGGAGGACGCACAGGACAGCTAGAGGCTAGAAGCTAGGGGCTAGAAGCTGTCTTTCCGAGCGTGTTAAGTGCGGCCCCTAGCCATTAGCTTCCAGCTTCAGCTCCATCTGTTTTTCCGGAGGACGCACAGGACTAGAGGCTAGAAGCTAGCGGCTAGAAGCTGTCTTTCCGAGCGTCCCATTTCCCTCCTGCGTCCATACGTTGTAGCATTTTGTCGGAAGGGCCGCTGGGGCGGCTGTTCCACGAGGGCTCTTGAATCCATGAAACGCACGAGTTTTCACAGTCACGGACGCCGAGGCGCCCATCGCCCAATTCAGCCCAACGGCTTCACGCTGATGGAATTGCTGATCGTGATGGCGATTATCGCCATCCTCATGCTTATCGCCATTCCCACCGTGGGCAGCTTGACCAAGCGGGCCAATGACCTCTCGGCCATTCAGTCCATCCGCGCTATCTCGCAGGCCCAGCTTCAGTACGAGTCCACCTATCCATCCAATGGATTTGCCTGCTCGCTCACGGCGCTCGGCGGCGATCCCAAGTCCGGCGCGCCTTCACCCACCGGGGCCCAGATGCTGCAAGGCGATCTCTCCACCGGCGTGAAATCGGGCTACGCCTTCAGCATCACCAACTGCACCAAGGTCAACCTGAACGGCACCGACCGCATCACCGGTTATGAAGTCACAGCCGTTCCGCTGACCGTCGGCAAAACCGGCGATCGCGGTTTCTGCAGCGACCAGTTCGGGACCATCAAGGCCGACCCGGCCGGTGGTACAAACTGCACCCAGTCCATCCAATAAAGCGGGACTGGTCAAACTAAGCAACGGCCCAATCCCATCGGCTGTAGCACTGTAGCAGGGCATGACTGCAAAGCCTGTGGAAAAACTCATCAGGCACGCCGCACTGTATCAGGGCATGACTTCAAAGCTTACGGAAAAACTGATCAGGCACGCTGCACTGTAACAAACAAGGCATGACTTCAAAGCTTGTGGAAAAGCTCATCAGGCACGCCGCACTGTAACAGTGCACGACTTTAGTCGTGCCGCAAACCCCATGAAAACAGCGTGGGCTTTAGCCCCTGAGGGAAATGCTTGAGTTTCCAAAAAGTTGATCAGCATTCACACGGCGGCCGCTCTCAAATGGCCGCCGTTCTGCTTTTCCTCCTCGTCTCCACAATTCAACTTTCTGCCCAGCAAGTCCCCTCGGCGCACGACCTGGCCCAGAAAGTCGATCGCCACTACAACACGCTTCGCTCCCTAAAGGCAGACTTCACCGAGAGCTACGAAGGCCTGGGAATGCGCCGCACCGAGAGCGGCACACTCCTGTTGCTCAAGCCCGGCCGCATGAAATGGGACTACACCTCTCCCGCAGGTAAGCTCTTCATCCTCGACGGCAAATATGCGTGGTTTTACACCCAGGGCGACCCTCACGTGCAGCGCATTCCAGCCAAGCAGCTCGACGACCTGCGCTCACCCCTGCGCTTCCTGCTAGGCCACACCGAACTCGAGAAGGAGCTGAATCATCTCGTGCTTGCACCCGCGCCCAACGGCCGCTTCACGCTGACTGGCCAGCCCAAGGGCCAGGAGAAGCGCATACCTCGTCTCACCCTCACCACCATTTCAGATGGAACCATCACCGGCATCGAAATTGAAGAAATCGATGGCGCACTCACCCGCTTCACCTTCACCGCGGAGGAGCCCAACGTCCCCCTTCCACCTGGCGCTTTCCACTTCACGCCGCCGGCCGGCATTCCGGTAGTCGACGCTCTGCCGCCGGTCTAAGCTGAGATCGCCCTACTCGTACCTCAAAGCCTCGATCGGATCCAGATTGGCAGCGCGAATCGCCGGAATCATTCCGCTGATCAACCCGGTGACGATCAAAATCCCGCTCGAAACAATCACCGACGCGGGCGAAATAATCAGGCGGATATCCGCGGCCTCCGCATGCAGCGCCAGTTCACTGTAGAACGGGATCCGTCCCACCAGCACTGAAACCAGGAACGCGAGCACGATCCCGCCCCCGCCTCCGATGCCTGTGATGACGAGCGCCTCGGCCAGAAACTGAATGAGGATGTGCCGCTTCTGTGCGCCCAGCGCCTTCTCCACTCCGATCTCACGCGTGCGCTGCTGCACTGCCACCAGCATGATATTCATCAGCCCGATGCCCGCGATGCCAAGGGTGAGCGCACCCACCAGCGAAAGCAAAATCTGCAGGGCCAACGAAAGAATACTGAACTGGTGCAGTTGCGTCATCAGGTTCGCAACATGGATCGCGTCGTGATCCGACGGCCGAAAATGATGCGCGGCGGCAAGAGTATCGCGCATACTCTTTTCCACCATCTGATAGTCGCCCTGGTAGTTGAACCAGATGCCGTCGAGATACTTCGTGTCTTTCAGGTCGCTCATGGTGCTGAACGGCACATAGATCTGGCGATTGCGATCGTTTCCCTCGCCGCCTTCCTGCATCTTCGGCGCCATCACGCCAACGACTGTGAACAGGACCCCATTCAGCCGGACGGATTCACCCAGTGCCCACCCTCCCGAGAAGAGCTTGGCCTTCGCTTCAGAGCCTATGACGCACACGTGCGCGCGCTGCTGCTCTTCGGCCCCGTTAAAGAAACGGCCTTCCTCCGTGTCCAGCTTCCAGATATCCTGAAACGACGTCCGCACCCCATTAACCGTCCACGTATAGGTGTGGAGATCGTTCTGTACAGTCACATCCTTGCGCACCTGCGGGGAAACATGCAGGATTCCCGGAACACTGCTCTCCAGCCGCTCCACATCGTCCAGGGTGAACTTGATCCACACACCCGATTTTTCGCCGCCCGCCTGCTCGCTGGTGCGCCCGGCAAAGGTGCCGATGACATTGGTGCCCCACTCGGCAAAGATGGCCTCGATGGCCCGGCTGAACCCGGCGCCGTACGCAAGCAACAGCACCACCGTGGCAATGCCCCACGCCATGCCGATCATGGTGATCGTCGTCCGGCGGCGGTTATACGCCATCGCCTCCCAGGATTGTCCAAGAATGTCACTCAGCATCGCGATCTCCTCAAATCAGCCGCTAGCCTCTAGCCGCTAGCTTCTAGCTAAAAGACCCCAAGCTACTAGCCCCAAGCCGCTTTTTCATTCCTTCGCTAGATCGACATCGCACCCCTGCATCACCGCAGCTAGAAGCTAGTAGCTAGCAGCTGCTCTTTCACTCTCTTCTCAGCGCCTCAACCGGATCCAGTTTCGCAGCCTTGCTTGCCGGGTAGAGCCCCGCGGCAATCCCGCTGAGCACTAACGATCCCATAGCCACCGCTGCGGACCAAGGCACAAGCCGCGGCGGGTCCCATCCCGGCATCTTGCCCGTCAGCAGGGACTGCAGCACCGCCATCAGCGCTGCCGAGCCCGCAATGCCAATCACTCCGCTCACTCCCGTCAGCAGCAGCCCCTCCCAGAAGAACTGCGCCAGGATGCTGTTCTTCGTGGCTCCCAGGGCCTTGCGCAGCCCGATCTCCGGCGTCCGCTCCGTCACTGAAACCAGCATGATATTGATGATCCCCACAGCCCCCAGCGCCAGGGTCACGATTCCAACCCCACCCAGAAAAATATCCATGGCGGTAAAGATTGCGCCGATCATCTTTTCTTCAGTGATGGTGTCGAATTCGTCAAAGGCTTCTTTGAGAGACGGATCGAACCCATGCCGCTCCGCAATCACGCGATGCACCGCAGCCACTGCCGCGGTCACATTGCCGCGGTCGGCCGGCTGATATTGGATCGAAGTCAATGCATCGCGCGGAATGTTCTCGCCCTTCAAAGCGAAAATTTCCTGCATGGTGCTGATAGGGACGTAAACCTTCTGGTCGTCGAAATCGTTGTTCCCCCGGCTTATCTTCCCTACCCTGCCAATGACCTTAAAGGCGGTCCCGTTGATAGTGATCGTCTCGTCCAGAAACGGGTGCCCGGGAAACAGCAGCGAGCATGCCTTCCATCCCAACACAACCACGCGGCGGCGTTCGTTCATGTCCGCATCGCTCAAAAACCGTCCGGAGTCCATCGGTATGAAGCGCACTACCGTGTAGTTCGGCTCCGTGCCGATCACGTGGCTCGACGTGTTGCTCCACTGGCTCACTTCATATAGATCGGAGCGGTGCAGTTCATCGGTGACGGCGCGAAGCTGAGGTAGTTGGCGCAAAGCCTCTTCATCGCTCAGCGTCAGCTTGTAAGGGCGCATCCCCGTGTGCTGGTTGGCGACAGCGGGAATGGTGGAGTTGAACATCATCACCAGGTCATTGCCCAATGTGGCAAGATTGCGATGCTGCCCAGACCGGAAGCCCTCGCCCAGCCCCACCAGCACCAGCAGCGACCCCACGCCCCAGGCGATCCCGAACATGGTAAGAAAGCTGCGCAGCTTGTTGGCGCCTATCGCACGAAAAACCTGTCCGAGTGTATCCGAGAAGCTTTGCATGGCGGTTCAACCCGCTGCACCGGTTTTATGACCCGCGGCATTGCGGACCCCGAACGGTGAGCGCCTGCAAACCAATACGCGAGCAGAGCTGGAGAGGTTCCCGAACACAAAACCTGTTTTCGGGGAAAACGGCTTAAGCTCATTGTGCGAGCATTTGAAATCGGTACCTAAAAAGGCGCGACCGAAGCCGCGCCTTTTCACTATTTGACTGATGTTTGCCTTTGAATTGTGCTCAATTACCCGTTGCCGGAGTGGCCACCAGATTCAGCGGCTCCGTGAGCGTGAACAACAGCGTTGTCCCCGGTTCCAGCGTAGCTTGCGGATGATCGACCAGCAGGTGAACCGTGACCGCACCGGCACCGATAATCGTCCCGGCCAGAGCGCCTACAGGACCGCCAAGCACCGCACCCGTTACAGCGCCTGCTCCCACCGCGCCGCCGTACTCGATGCCGTCTTTCTTGAGCCGCGAATCGGCCCGGACCACGCCCTCTTCGCCCATCCGGGCATGTGCGCCCGGCGTCCCCGAAACCTGCGCATCAATGCGGTACTTCGTGCCATCGGGCAGCGTCACCGTTTCGGGACGCAGGCGCATCGAACCATGCCCGCCCGTGCGACCGCTGGAAACGTCGACAACTCGTCCCTCAATTTCAGCACCCGCCGGAATCAGGACCTGTCCGTTCTGAAGCACATCGCTAGCCACGCGGCTGCGGAACACATCGCCCTTCTCGCTGTCAGACGTCGAAAGCCGCGTCAGCAACCGCACCCGAATCCGTGCGCCCTCGGCCAGCACTCCCGGCGGCAGCGGGCCGGGGTGAACTATATCTCCGTCGGGATCGGCGGTGTTCCGAGTCGATAACGCTGGTCGAACCTCGGAGGATGCAGCGGGCTCCGGCGCCACCTGCACAATTCCCGCATCGGTGCCATCCGAGCTCTCGGGCTCGCGATAGTTGCCCTCTGAATTAGCCGGCGTGGGTTGCGACGGCGCATATGTTGGCTGACTATTCTGCTGCACGTTCTGCGGCGGATTCTCCTGAGTGCCCGGTGCGGCAGGAGCGGGTTGCGCCTCCAGCGGCTTGCCCGCCCGTGGCTTAGGCTGTGGCTGAGCTTGAACCGAGGTTTCAATGGTGTTGTCCGCGGGGGGATTGGAGGTCCCCTCATAGGGGGTGGATGGGCTGGCCTGCTGCGCGCTGAGCGCTGCAGAGGCTAATGCGAAGAGGGCGCACGTCAAGATAGGCCGGTTCATCCGGGAACTCCTTTTGGGCGGGCAAAATACGCCTTCATGTATTAGACCCCGCCAGCGGCGGGAAGTCGCTGCAGAGCGCACGGGGACTCGCCTCCGGCACTTACCCACTTCCATCAAGGCTATCGCTCCTTCCGGCCCGTCTACACGCTGAAGGCGTAGCAGGTGCCTTCAGCGGCACGAATCAGCAAAGGTACTCCTCCGTGCATCGTTCGTGCTAAGAGCGGCTTAGCCGCATGTGACCGTCGCCACAGGGTAACGGAGGGCCCGGTTTGTTAGAATCCCTACGGAACAACAACACTTTTTGCGTGTGGGACGGAGAGTAGATGCGAAACGTGCAAGAGCTTCTGACAACGATTCAGAATGCCGCCGGTGAAGAGCTTGCCGTGGATCGTCGTCCCCAACTGAATGACCGGCTGCTGCATCGCATTGCGAGGACAGATATGACTGAAATTGTTGCTATTCGTGCGCGCGAGGTTTTGGATTCGCGCGGTAACCCCACGGTCGAAGCTGACGTAGTTCTTGAGAGCGGCGCGCTGGGACGCGCCATTGTGCCTTCGGGCGCTTCGACCGGTGAACATGAGGCCGTGGAGCTGCGTGACGGCGACAAGACCCACTACATGGGCAAAGGCGTGCTCCAGGCCGTTGAAAACGTTGAGACCGTGATCGCGCCTGAGTTGGAAGGCATGGACGCCTCCAACCAGCGGCTGCTTGACGCCACCATGATCGCCCTTGACGGCACCGCCAACAAAAGCAAGCTGGGCGCCAATGCCATCCTCGCGGTGTCAATGGCCGCCTGCCGCGCAGTTGCGCAGACGTTGGAGATCCCCCTCTATCGCTATCTCGGCGGCGTCAACTCCAGCATCCTGCCCACACCCATGTTGAACGTGCTCAACGGCGGCGCACATGCCGACAGCAACGTCGATTTTCAGGAATTCATGATCATGCCCGTAGGCGCTGAGCGCTTCTCCGATGCGCTGCGCTGGTCCGCTGAAACCTTCCACACCCTCAAGGGCGTGCTCAAGAAGAAGGGCTACAACACCGCGGTTGGCGACGAAGGCGGCTTTGCTCCTTCGCTCAAGTCCAACAGCGAAGCAGTCGAACTGATCCTCCAGGCTATCGAGGCCGCCGGCTACAAGCCCGGCGAGCAGATCGCCATCGCGCTCGACCCCGCATCAAGCGAATTCTACGACAAGGAAAAGAAGAAATACGTCTTCAAGAAGAGCGACAAGCGCGAGCTGTCGAGCGAAGAGATGGTGAGCTTCTGGGACAACTGGAGCCGCCAGTACCCGATCGTTTCGATTGAAGACGGTTTGGCCGAGGACGATTGGGAAGGCTGGAAGCTGATGACGGACAAGATGGGCAGCCGCATCCAGCTCGTGGGCGACGATCTGTTCGTCACCAACACCAAGCGCCTGCAGCGTGGCATTGAAGAGGGCGTGGCCAACTCGATCCTCATCAAGGTCAACCAGATTGGCACCATCACCGAGACCCTCGAAGCCATCGACCTCGGCCGCCGTTACGGCTACACCGCCGTCATGTCGCACCGCTCCGGCGAAAGCGAAGATACGTTCATCGCCGATCTCGCTGTCGCCACCGGCGTGGGCCAGATCAAGACCGGCTCCGTCAGCCGCACCGACCGCATCGCCAAGTACAACCAGTTGCTCCGCATCGAAGAGGAACTGGGACAAGGCGCAGCGTTCCTCGGCCTCGAGAGCCTCAACTACAACGACTAATTCCGTCGGTCATAGATCGACGAAATGGAGTGCCCCAGGTCTCAATTTTGAGACCTGGGATTTCTCCGCCGTCCATCCACCCAGGTTGTCATCCTGAGCGCAGCGCAGTGAAGTCCAAGGACCTGCTTTTCGCTCAATTCGAGCACCCTAATTCCTCCTAAGAGAATCCTCAAGGAAAACCACCTGTGTCGATCTTCAAGCGTCCTCTCGTTCTGACCATCCTTGACGGATGGGGTTATCGCGCTGAAACTGCCAACAACGCCATCGCGCTTGCCCGCAAGCCCACGTACGACAAGCTGCTTCGCGAGTTTCCCAACACGCTGATTCATGCGTCCAATCACTTCGTCGGACTGCCTGACGGACAAATGGGAAACAGCGAAGTCGGCCATCTGAACATCGGCGCTGGCCGCATCGTGCAAATGGATATCACGCGCATCGACGCGCAGATCGTGTCGGGAGAGTTCCAGAAGAATTCCTCGATTGTGCAGGCCATGCAGCGCGCTCGCGACGGCGGACGCCAACTGCATCTCTTCGGCTTGGTCTCCGATGGCGGAGTTCACTCCCAGCAAGAGCATCTCCATGCCCTCCTCCGCACCGCACGCGAATACGGCCTGACGCGCGTCTTCGTGCACGCCTTCATGGACGGCCGCGACACCGGCCCCACCTCAGGTGCGGGCTACATTGCCAAGCTTGAACAAAAAATGCGCGAATATAGCGTCGGCAAGATCGCGTCCATCAACGGCCGCTACTACGCCATGGACCGCGACAAGCGCTGGGAGCGCGAGCGCAAGGCCTTTGACGCCATGGTCACCGGCAAGGCAGAAGGCGGCGCACACGCCGATCCCGTCGCCCGCATCAAGGAGAACTACAACAACGGCATCACCGACGAGTTCCTTATTCCGTTTGTCGTTGTCGATGCTGCCGGCAAGCCGGTGGGGCAGATTCGCGACGAGGACGTCTGCATCAACTTCAACTTTCGCGCCGATCGCGCGCGCCAGATCACACGCGTTCTCACCCGCGAGAGCGGCATCAACAAGCAGGGCGGCCGCAATCTCGAAGGCTCCGAAGCCCTCGATCTCGAAATTCCGCGCAACGAAATTCCCAAGGGTCTGCACTACCTGTGCATGACCCAGTACGACAAGCTCTACGAATTGCCGCTCGTTATTCCGCCGGAATCGATGGACAACATCCTGGCCAACATTCTCTCCGCGCACCAGTTGCGCAACCTGCGCGTCGCGGAGACCGAGAAGTTCGCGCACGTGACATACTTCTTCAACGGCGGCATCGAAGTTCCCTTCCCTGGAGAAGAGCGTGTCATGATTCCTTCGCTCAAGGTAGCCACCTATGACCTCGCGCCCGAGATGAAGGCCGAAGCCATCGGCGACACCATCGTGAAGGCAATCAATGACACTGCTTTTGATTTGGTGGTCGCTAACTTCGCAAACGCTGACATGGTGGGCCATTCCGGCCAGCTCGAACCGACCATCAAGGCAATCGAAGCAGTCGACGCGCAATTGGGCCGCATCTACAAGGCGATCAAGGAAAAGAACGGTAGCTGGCTCATCACAGCCGATCATGGCAATGCCGAAATGATGGTCGACCCCGTCACCGGCGGTCCCCACACCGCGCACACCACTAACCCGGTGCCCATGGTCTACATCAGCGAAGAGGCCGAGCACTTCCGCTTGCGCACCGACGGCTCGCTCCGCGATATCTCGCCAACCCTATTGAATCTGCTCAGCCTCCATCTACCCAAGCAGATGACCGGCGGCGATCTCCGCGTGCCCATCACAAAGTAAGTCCTTCCACTAATCAACCATAAAGGCGAAGTTGCAGCAGGCTTCGCCTTTTATCGCTTCTCGGTGATCGGCGCCGACAACGGCTTGCAGTAGATCTCCCCCGTCCACCCGTTGCCGTAGTAGTGTTCCTGCCGCCCCTCGTTCACATAGCCATTCCGCCGGTAAAGACCGATCGCAACATCGTTGCGCGCGTCCACATGCAGCCAGATCTCCGTCGCTCCCGCTGCTCGCGCCGAGCCCTCGATACGATTCAGCAGTTCCACCCCAACGCCGCGTCGTCGGTACCCCGCCGCAACTTCGATGGTTTGAATATAAGCAACAGCATCTCCGGGTTCTACCGTCCATTCGACAATCGCAAACCCCGCCATATTTCCATCTTCTTCAGCAATCCACGTAGCAGTAGTAGCTGCGTTGACAAGCCGCTGCATGTACCGCCGCCCAAAACGCTCGGGCGATTGAAAGCACTCTTCCTCGATCGCGTAGAGCCGCTCAAAATCATCGGGCTGAAAGAGGCGATAATCCACAAGGTCACTCCGGATCATTTGCAAAACACGAAGCCATCCCCGAAAGGATGGCTTCGCTGGAACCCAGTCGAGCGGGCAGACTAGACCTTCGCTTGAATCCCGGCAATCACATCAAAGAAACGCTGATCGAGGCGCCGATTGGTCGCGATCGCTTCCTTGATGGTGATATCGGTGATTTCGGTGCCCTTGAGCACTGCGATCCGGCCCCACTTCTTCTCATGCACCATATCGATTGCGTGCAACCCGTAGCGCTGTCCCAGCAGTCGGTCATAAGCCGTGGGAACGCCTCCGCGCTGCGTATGTCCAAGGTTCACGCTGCGGGTTTCAAAACCGGTCTTCTTCTCAATCAACTCGGCCAGTGCTTCGCCGATCCCCGATAGGCGCGCATGACCAAACGAGTCCACTTCCTTCGAACCGATCACCTGGCCCACTTCAGGTAGATGACAGCCCTCGGCAACCACCACGACTCCGTAATGCTTGCCATTATCGTAGTTGTACTTGAGCAGGGCGCAAACGTGGTCGATGTCGATGTCCTTCTCAGGCACCAGGATGACGTGCGCTCCGCCGGCCACACCGGAGGCATAGGCAATCCAGCCGGCATCGCGGCCCATCACTTCCACCACCACAACCCGGTTGTGCGAGTCAGCCGTAGTATGAATGCGATCGATCGCTTCCGTCGCAATCGTCACGGCAGTGTCGTACCCAAACGTGGCGTCGGTGCCGTTAATGTCATTGTCGATTGTCTTGGGAACGCCCACGCTGGGCACGCCGTTCTCACTAAGGAAGAGAGTCACCGATTGCGTGTCGTCGCCGCCCAATGCGATCAGCGCATCAATCTTGTTGGCCTTGAGCACTTCCTGCACCTTCTCGATGCCGCCCGGAATCTTCTTCACGTTGGTGCGCGAGGAGTGCAGGATCGTTCCGCCCTTGAGCTGGATGCCGTCGGTGTTCTCCAGTGTCAAGTGAATCCAGTTGTTATCCAGAACGCCGCGCCAGCCGTTCAAAAAGCCGATGAATTCATCGCCGTACGCGTTGATGCCCTTCTTCACAGCCGCGTAGATCACAGCATTCAAACCAGGGCAATCGCCGCCGCCGGTCAATAAAGCAACTCGCATCGAAACCTCTCCTCGTCAAATGGTTGCGGCAAACTCGCCGCGGGGGAACAAACCCCGAACTCCGCGCCGCGTCCCCGGGAGAATTGCCCGGTCTCGACGCCTTACCCAGTGTACTCTGCTGTTGTAAAGAACAATCGTGACCACGCTCACGGCTCTAAAATTTATGACACTTTCGCCCTGCTAACACCAGCCCTCATAATGGTTCAATACTTATGCCCGGAACCGGAACCTTTTTGCTGCTCGCATTCGCCAGCCTGGTCGTAGTGATCTTGCTGGTGCTGCTGCAGCTTACCCGTTTGGGTTTTATCGTTCGCAGCACCATCCCCGATCGTCCCCGACGGCGCATGTTCATCGCTTCCGTCTCCTTCCTGGTCACCTTCGTCGGCGTGCGCATCCTGGTCAGGCTCATCACACACAACGTCGGCCCATTTCAGTGGGTCGTCGTCAGGGGCCACCACATCCACCACCTGGTCTGGGGAATCCTGATTCTTCTGCTCGTTGGTTACGGCTGGCTGCTTGACCTGGGTCGATCGCATTCTCCGCTTTCCATCTTCTTCAGCCGGCTCATGTCGGTCACCTACGGCGTCGGAGCCGCGCTCACGCTCGACGAATTCGCGCTATGGCTCAACCTCGAGCCCGACGCCTACTGGAACCGCGCCGGCCGGCTCAGCATCGATGCGGTCATTCTCTTCGGCAGCGTTTTGGCAGTGGGCGCATGGGGCGCCCCTTTCTTTCGCGGACTTCACAGCCTGTGGGACAAGCGTTCCTCATTCAGCAAGGGAGTCGGCCGCGGCCTCACGTTCCCTGTTCGCCATGCGCGGTTGCTTCGTCCGCGTAAAGTTCGTCGACCACCGCCGCATATTTGACCGTGAGCACGCGCCGCTTCAGTTTCATCGATGGCGTAAGCTCACCCGAATCCTGCGACCACTCATCCGCAACAACGCGAAACCGTTTGACGGTCTCAAAGTTGGCCAGCCCCGCATTGACACCGTGCACAATCTCCCTATAGTGAGCTACCACGCGGCTGTCGGCCACCAGTTCCGCTCGCGTCTTCGCGTCGATGCCATGTTGGCGAGCCCATTCCTCCAGGGCCGCGAAGTTCGGTGAGATCAGGGCCGAAATAAACTTGTGCTTGTCGCCCACCAGCGCTGCCTGCGCCACCAGCAGGTTGGTCTTGAGCTTGTTCTCAATGGGCTGCGGCGCAACCAGTTTGCCGCCTGAAGTCTTCAGCAGTTCCTTCTTGCGGTCCGTAATGTAGAGAAATCCGTCCTCGTCCAGGTGGGCGATGTCGCCGGTTCGAAACCAGCCTTCCTCATCGAAGCACTCAGCATTCGCCGCAGGTTTGTGCCAATATCCTGAGAACACCGCCGGACCACGAACCAGCAGTTCCCCGTCTTCCGCACATTTCAGTTCCACGTTGGGCAGCGGGCGTCCCACTGCGCCCATGCGATGGCTCACCGGCGAGTTCAGCGCAATCACTGGTGAGGTCTCCGTCAGACCGTATCCCTCCCAGACCGCTATTCCCACGGAGGCAAACCATCGCGCTGTGTCGATTCCCAGCGGAGCCCCACCGGAAACAAACACTCTCACGCGGCCGCCAAAGGCTTCGTGAACCTTGCTGTAGACCAGCTTCTTGGCCAGTTTCCACGCCGGGGACGAAGGCTGTCCGCCGCCATACACCACATCGCGATGATGCGCACCCAATGCAACCGCGCCAGCCAGCAGCCGCTTCTTGATCGGCGACAGGGCCGCCCGCCGCTCCACTTCCTGGCGAATCTTCTCGTAAACCCGGGGAACCCCCACAATCACCGTGGGCCTGATCTCACGCATCGCCTGCGGCAATCTGTCAAACTGCGAACAGTAGGCTACCTGTGCTCCATAGCTGTACATCACGTAGTCCAGCGCCCTTGCCGTGATGTGCGAAAGAGGCAGAAACGAAATACACGCATCCGACGAGTTGAAGTCGAACTCCGCAGCCGCCACATTCTGGTTGGCGGCAATGTTGCCATGCGTCAGCATTACGCCCTTGGGCTCGCCCGTGGTACCCGACGTGTAGATCAGCGTGGCAAGATCCTTCGGCTCTACCGATCGCATCAATGCGTCAAACACAGCATCGCGTTCGCCGCCGCGTACGTCCGCACCCTCCAGCAAATGACTGAAGGCGATCGCTCCTACCGGCGGATTCGCGGAGTCCATAATTAAAATCCGTTCGAGTTGCGTCTGGTCTCGCACCGCGTTCAGCTTGTCGAACTGCTGACGCGTGGAGACGACCGCAATCCTGCATCCCGCGTCCTGCACCAGCACACTCATCTGTTCGCCCGTGAGGGTCGGATAGATGGGAACGTTGACGGACCCAATCGCCAAAGTGGCAAAATCGGTAACCGCCCACTCCCAGCGATTTTCGCCAATCAGCGCGATGCGGTCGCCCTTTTGAATGCCCCAACTCAGCAGGGCCCCTCCCAGGGCACGAACGCGCTGGTACATCTGGTCAGAAGAGATCGGCTGCCATTGGCCAAACTCGTCCTGCCACAACACTGCGCGGGGATTGGATGCCGCGGCAATGCGGCCGAACAAGTCATTGATGGTGTTGATCGGGGCGGTCGATGTCATCGGATCCAATTGGGACGGCGGTT
>Ga0137378_10003032_pt1 | contig 14510 bp, 9 predicted proteins | sample SagtaG_21_FD_104813 | JGI IMG/M metagenome (GOLD analysis project Ga0137378, IMG submission 104813) | Vadose zone soil microbial communities from Sagehorn Ranch, Mendocino, California, USA - Sage2_L_60_16 metaG | ecosystem: Environmental > Terrestrial > Soil > Vadose zone | place: USA... | reverse complement strand
TTGATTTCGAAGCTGGCGTGATTAACGTGCGCGCCTTCAACACGAAAACGATGCGCGAGCGTCAGCTGGCCATGACCACGCGACTAGCGCAGCAGCTCGCCAGGCTTTATGAACAAAGCCCGAAAGATCCGGTGTTCAGGGTCTTTGGCATTCTCGATAACGTCAAGCGTTCCTTCACCGCGGCCCGTAAAGACGCCGACCTGGCCGATGTGCGCTTTCACGATCTGAGACACACACACGCCACGCGCCTGGTGGGCGCACACATACCTCTGTCCGAAGTCGGCCGAGTGCTGGGCCACACCCAAGCAAATACGACCTATCGCTACGTGAATGCGAATGTTGAGACAGCCAAGCGCGCAGCTGCAGCGATCGATGCTTTCAACGCCGAAGGCGAGCCAGCACTGGCGCCAGAATCGGACGTGGTAAATTGACAACCTTCGGCTTGCCTTACGTGCGCCTGGCCGGCGTGCGGACGTGTCGCGCATTCCCTGGGCGACGGGCAAGCCGAAAACTTTTCCAGGGAGAAAGGCTGCCCAGGGAGGCCAAATGACGACGAGAAAGCGCCGTGCTCGAGACATTACGGAGCAAGAGCAAAAAGAGAGGGACGTCGGTCTCGCCCTTTCCAGGCTTGTCTTCGGGGATGAGAAGGTTGACGGAGACACTCTGGTAAAAGAACTGTTGGGAATTTGTGAAAAAGGCGAGTCGCGCACTTTCAAAGTTGAGTTTCTGCCGCTTCGGTTAGAACAAAAAAAGCTCACGCTGATTAGTGTTGGTGGCAATAGCGTGATTGAGGTTTTGGACGACGCTTCGGTTCCCTGGACCGAACTGGGCATACCGCCGAATTTTGCGTATAGGCTCTTGCGCATGGTTGTCTTTCTTTTGCGACGCGAGAGAACGCTCGTGGCAAATGGGGCACTGCAAACGCCCGAGGCAGTGGAGAGTTTCAGAAAGAGCGTTGTGGATTACGAGAAGGCATACATCAATGAGCGGTTGGGCGTGAGCCGAGGCGGCAGCGCTCGAGCTGTTGATGCAACCGATGAGCAGCGCAAAGAATTTTCTTATGCCTACGATGTGGCGCTCAAACGCTGGTCGACAGCTGACGATCTCTATGAAGATGACCCGGCGGGCGCCCGGAGCTTCGTCGATAGAGACAGCGTCGCACGTTGGTTGCTCGACGATTTTACGGGCCGGCGCGCTAACAAGTGCAAACCAAACAGGCTTGCCCACTTTGATGCAGCCATCAGATCCGGAATTGAAGTGCAGCATAAGGCAGGAAAGCGAAAGGGCAAACTGGTAAGCCTCAGCACTATCGAGAAGGTGCGCAAAGCGGGAGATGTTTTGCGCGGCATCAATCGTAAAATGTCTCCAAAGCGGAGCACCAAAGCGGTGGCAGCGACCACAAATAGCTGACTGATTTGAGCCGACCCTTCGCTTTAACATCGAGGCCAAACTCTTCGTCGTAAATCAAACCCGCCCTTTGACTGACGACTAAACCCGCCCTCTGGCCGTAAATCGAAAATTTTAGCCGCTTACGTTTCAAGCATAGCTATCCTTCACTCAGTTTTGCGAGTCTCATATGAAGGAGCAAGGAGCTTTATGGAAGTGACGCAGCAACACTCGGAGCAGCCAAGCAACGGTGACAACGGGCGGGACATAAAGACAATCACTCAGAAGCAGTTTTGCGCGCTCGTAGGCATCAGCCAGGGCACTGCCATTGCTATGCGAAAAGCGGGTAAGTTGGCCCACTGCCGTGTTGGTAGGCGGGTGCTCTACATCTATCCGCGCCACGTCGAAGAATTCCTCACACAGGTCGAAAGAAAGCCAAACAAGAAAGCAAAAGCTGCATGATGGACCGCCGCGGGCCTGGCCAGGTCAAGCGAGCGCCTCACAGCGAAGCTATCCCAAAAGCAGAGCGGCAACCGCTCGCCTGCCGGCATAACACCAAACACAGGAGGCCCAACGCTTGAGCGTGAAACTCATGGGCCGTTGCTTTGAGCTCGAGCTAAAGCCATACCAGCTGCTTGTGCTGCTGGCCCTCTGTGACCACGCAAACGACAACGGCGGCAGTTGCTATCCGAGCAAAGATCTCATTGCACACAAGTGTGGTCATAGCTCTCGCCATGTGCGCAGGGCGGTGGCATCATTGGGAGCATTAGGACTGCTTAAGCCGGTGGCGTACAAACACGGCGGGCGCGGGCACGCAACGCACTATCAGATCGATCTCTATGGCGATGCGGCCAAGAAGATCGAGAAGGATAAGAGGCATGGAAAGGCGGACAGCCTGTCACCCTTTAGGGGCAAAAAGCCGGACGTTTCCAACTCGCAAACCCTGACATCTGCGACCGAAAAGGCGGACATTTCCGGCATGCAAAGGCTGACACCAGCGTCAGCCGAAACGCCACTTGATCCGTCAATAGAACCGTCAATGGATCCATGCAGCAGCAGCGCCGCCAAATGGGCCAATGTTACTGACGATATGGTGCTTCGTTGGATCGACCACAGAGTCGCCAACGGAGAGCAGATCCGCAGACCAAACACACTGGCTGAAATAATTCTCAAGCAAGGGCGCGAGTGCGATCTGCAAGATATTTTGAAATTGGAAGCGGATCGAGAGCGCTCAGCGAAAGCTCGCAGAGGGAACCAAAGGGCAGAAGCACACCGCGTCGACGTCTCACCACCAAACTGGCTCGGCACTCCAGCGGAGGCGGTGATCCAAAACGCCAGAAAGCATGGCGCAGAAGTACCTGACAGCTGGTTTTCCTTTGAAGGCTTAGCGGACGACGGCGGCATTCTCATAAGCGTGACCAAGGAGGTGCGCGAGTTCATTGCCTATTACTACCCTGACTTGTTCAGCCATCATCCAGACGACAATCGACCCGTGCGCTTAGTCGAACGAAGGAGCCAGGCGGCCGCAGCCTGACTTAAAACCACAACGAACTTTTTTCAAACGAGAGGACGAAACCTAATGAGTACGACGGAAAGCGTTTTAAGCCGGGCGATGAGGAATCAGCCGGCCGACACCACGATCGCAAGCCTTAGCCTGCTGCGCGCCATGCCGCAGCGAATCGTCAAGCTGCTAAGCGAGCACGGCCAACAGCGCCAGCGAATCAATGCAGCGCCTCGAGTGCGCAGCGGAGCGACCGCAGATCAAAACGTCGCAGCGCAGCAGCAGATGACCCGGGACCTCGAGGCACTGAACCAAACCACGCTCGAGAGCATTGTCAGGCTGCGCACTGAAACGGTAAGCCTCGAGCAGGCCACGGAAACATCTCTCAACAGAGAGATGGGTCGCCCGGCGCCGAGCGACACAAACGAAGCCCTCTTGCGAGAGATCCGCGAGCAGCGCGCCTGGGATAGAGTGCGGCCGCTGCTTGATCAGGTTGAGCCATTGGCGCTCGATCTCGCAGTGAGAGAACACACAAGGACCGCGCTCGCAATGAATGATGATGACACCTTGTTTGCGCTTCGAGCTGAGCTGTCGGCGTATGCGAAGGCGAAGGGAGTATCTGAGACCGCGCCTATCATACTCGCTGCTTTCGATGAAGAGATGGCCCAAGTTCGGCCGAACATCTCAACTGCGCTGCAGGCAAAGCGTGAGCTCGAGACCGGAATGCGACGCCTCCAGGTGGGATTCACTCAAGCTGAACACATGGTCAACACCGGCGAGTTTTCTACCGTGATTCCATCGTGGGACGCGAAGGTGCCCGACCTGATTGTAAACGCCGGGCCAGTCGATCAGCTGTAAAGACAACAAACACCTTCCGCACTTACTCCAACGCTCAACCGCGCAGGCACAGTTCGCCGTGATGAATATATTTGGTGCGGTCCAAGCGGTCAATGACGACGGCGGTTTGTCTGTTTGGAACGTTACCACTCCGATGGAGAACGTACCTTGATAAGAATTTTTACTTGATTGGCGTGTTACGTTGTTTGATATAAAGACTTCTCATGATCTGAACGGCAAGATGGCACAGTTGCCAAATGGCGACAAAGTCAGGATCAAGAATGTCGAAGATTCGCTTGCTCTCGTTGTCCGTTTGGAAGGTCCGAGACAAGGAACGCGCGCAATTTGTCGGATTGGCAAGCTACAGCTCACAGCCACTAATTAGCATTGCGCCGGTTCCACGGCAGTGATATAAGCCTCTAGTTCTTCCACTTCTTTTCCCAGAGGAGTCTCACGCTATGAAACGCCCTCTCATTGCAATTCTGCTTCTCATCTTTGCTTTCATTTCGAACCGATGAATAAAGGTTTTGCAGACCGTTTGGGTACCTGCCCACCAAGTATCACTGAGTATCATAGGCCGATAATTATTGGCTTTTCTGCTCCGGTCTGAAACTCAGTATCACTCCATCTATGCAGGTAGTCGCTACATTATCCGCTACATCGGCTAACCAATCCCGACCCATTTTCTTAGCTCCTTAGCCAAGGCACAAACTGCTCTTGCTTTCTGAACTCCAATCCCTATTCGAGGACCCTCCGGCAATCTGTGGATCTGTAGCCACGGCCTCTGTATTGTCTCACCCGTAGAACGAACGAATTTTCGTGCATCTCCACCCAAATCTGCAAGAGGACCCCTGATTCATTTCGAACAATCTGCGACGTTACCGTGGTATTGCCCTCATCGTCTGTGTTCGAGGCGAACTCCTTGATGACTTCAAGCGCTCCCAAAAGAAGTCGAGCCTTTTGACTGCCGAATCTGAAGTGTTCGTCATAGGGATGTACCGGGCCTCCATTTTTGAGGATTTCCACGATACGGGAGCCCTCAAACCAAGAGGTCCTCAAATGATAATGCGGTGAAATTCGTGAAGCTATCCCTGAACAGTGGGCGCATTGATCCTTAGGCAGTTGAGTGAAATTACAGATCACAAAAGAAACTCGTTGAGCTTTTGAAGCCATGTGGTTCCCTGCAGTCGATACCATAAGGAAGGAAGAGAGGTCAACTATGATACCGTCTGAACGTCGCAAACATCTTCTTATTTTTCTGAGTAGCAGTTTCTCGTGTGAAGGCGCGCCTTGGTCAGCGACATTACGAACGCCGGACATTGATCTCTCATGAGAAAATCGAGTAAAAAGGCGGGCGCACCCTAATTCGGCAGTCCTCGTAATCCTTATATACATAAGGTCGGATGCTGAATTGGACTTCTTCGGGAGACAAAAGACCTTGCCTGATATCGCGGAGGATCAAAGCGCCAAGTTACCGGAAGCAGGCCAAGTTGTTCGCGTTCGCACGCGCACTCATCTGGTTGAGGGCGTCGAACACAATGGCGGCGCGGGCACACTCGTGCGGCTCGCGTGTTTGGATGACGATGCACAAGGGCAACAGCTTGAAGTTGTCTGGGAACTAGAGCTTGATGGCGAAATCCTCGACAGCGAGGCGTGGCAATCAATTGGAAAGCGTGGTTTTGACTCTCCTCGGTTCTTTAGTGCTTACCTTCATACGCTTCGTTGGAACTGCGTAACAGCAACCAATCCAAGTTTGTTTCAATCGCCATTCCGAGCCGGAATACGGATCGATGCCTATCAACTCGAACCGTTGCGCAAAGCGTTACTGCTGCCGCGTGTCAATCTCTTCATCGCCGATGACGTCGGCCTTGGCAAGACAATTGAGGCCGGGCTAATTGCGACCGAATTACTTCTACGGCGACGCGTGCGCGAAGTCGTTGTCGCATGTCCGCCTTCAATGATCTTGCAATGGAAAGATGAAATGGAAACTCGCTTCGGGCTCACGTTCGAAGTGCTCGATCGGGCTTACATCGAACGAGTGCGGCAGGAACGTGGTTACGGCGTGAACCCGTGGACGACGTTCCCGCGCTTCCTGATTTCTGACAAGCTTCTTATTAACGAGGTGTACGTGGGTCCGCTTCGTGATTGGCTAGGCAGTTTGCGTCCCGGTTCGCTTTTCGTCTTCGATGAGGCTCATCACGCGGCGCCGGCCAGCGGTGCGAGATACGCGATTGATTCACACATCACGAGAGCTGTCCGCGACATTTCCCATCGTTTTGAGCATCGCTTATTTCTTTCCGCGACTCCACATAATGGACATTCTAATAGTTTCAGCGCGCTGCTTGAGTTGCTTGACTCGCAACGTTTCACTCGTGGTGTTCGGGTCGTAAAGAGCAACCTCGATGGTGTGATGGTGCGAAGGCTCAAAGAGGACATTCGTGAACTTGAAGGAGGATTTCCAAAGCGCGAGATTTGTCAGGAAGACCTTTCAGGCTTGCCTCAAGACGCTCCTGAACTAAGGCTTTCTGTATTACTCGATGAGTATCGTCACGTGCGGCAGTCGCGCATGGAGGGCGCGACGAAACGCAAGCAGACAGAACACGGACTGCTCATCTCACACCTTCAGCAACGTCTCCTATCGTCCGTCGAAGCATTTGCACGAACGCTAAGGGTCCATCGAGGTACAATGGAGCGCATCTGGGCTGGAGAGATAGACGCGTACCGGCAGAACGACCTCACCTTGAAATCTCACGATGCGTTGGAAGGCCTCGATAGAGACGACGAACGCTCCCAACTTTCGGAAGATGAACAGCAGGCTTTTATTGATCATGAAGTCGAAGGTGCAACTGCTGATACCGCAGGCGATAGTTCGCTAGCTGACATCGAGCGCGAAAAGGCGTTGCTCGATCAATTGGCAACAGTTGCCGACGAGGGACGCAACTTACCTGATGCGAGAATAAGATTTCTGATCAACTGGATACACAAAAACATGTGTCCATCAGCAGGTCTGGCCTACGAACAACGCGCGGACCAAAATGCTAAATGGAACGAATTGCGTCTTCTCATATTTACCGAATACGAAGATACCAAACGTTATCTCGTCCAGATGCTGAGTAGTGCTATTGCCGGTACTGACTTGGCAGAGCACCGAATCGAAGTGCTTCATGGTCCAACCTCGGCGGATAAGCGCGAAGCCATAAAGCGGGCGTTCAATCTACCGCCCGACGAACATCCTGTTCGAATCCTTGTTGCGACCGACGCAGCGCGTGAAGGTATTAACCTCCAAGCGCACTGCCACCATATTTTCCACTTCGATGTGCCGTGGAATCCGAGTCGTCTCGAACAGCGAAATGGTCGCATTGATCGAAAGCTTCAGCCATCACCGACAGTCTATTGTCATTACTTTGTTTATACCCAGAGACCAGAAGACCGCATTCTAAAAACTTTGGTTCGTAAAACCGAGACGATTCGTAGCGAGTTAGGAAGCCTAGCGGAAGTGCTTGAGGCCCGCTTGGCTGAAGCAATCCGTTCCGGTATTAGACACGATGAGGTTGACAAGCTAGAGGTTGAGATTGAACGTGCCGGCCTCGATCCTGAGAAAAGAGCAACAGCAGAAGATGAGCTTGAGGCGAACCGCGAACGCCAGGAAGATTTACAGAGACAAATCGATGTGCTGCGAAATCGTATCAATGCCGCACGCAAATGGATTGGCTTGGACACTGAACAACTGCGAGACGCCTTATCATGCTCGCTCGAACTTCTTCATGCTGAACCGCTAACTGCAATTTCATCCACCGATGGACCATCCCGATATGTCTTCCCCAATCTTGAAACTCGACATGGCGCAGACCCGACGTGGTCTGCCACGCTCGACACATTGCGCGAGCCACCAGACGACGGCAAACGAAACTTTCAGTGGCGAAGGGATTCGCATCTTCGACCAGTTATCTTCGAAGCGCCGGAGGGCATTGATGATGATGTTGTTCAACTTCATCTCTCGCATCGGATAGCGCAGCGCCTGCTAAGCCGATTCATGACGCAAGGTTTTGTTCACCACGATTTATCCCGCGCCTGTCTCGCACAAACGGCGGATGCGATTCCGCGCGTAATTTTGATTGGTCGGTTGTCGCTTTATGGACCCGGCGCAATTCGTTTGCATGAAGAGTTGCTTACCGTAACTGCGCGGTGGACTGAGCCGTCGGCGCGCCGAAGTCCGCTCGCGCCGTATGCGCGAGAGGCTGAGACGAAGACTGTTGAACTGCTTGAACAGGCTCTTAGCCCAAGCAACCGAGGCAAGGTTTCCGATACTGTGTCCCAGCGACTAAATAAATCCATTCCGCGCGACATTGAAGAGTTACTTCCGCATCTCGATGGTCGCGCGAATGAGGGCAGAGAAGACGCAGAGAATCAATTAAGCAAGCGAGGTCAAACAGAGTCCGAATCCATCCGTAAAGTGCTCGAAGATCAGAAACGGCGCGTAGAAGTTGAACTGGGTCGTTCCGCTTCAACGCAGATGGTTCTCGAATTTAGCGAGGAAGAAAAACGTCAACTGGATTCAAACCGCCGCTATTGGCAGCGATGGCTTCAAAACGTCGAAGGAGATTTGCGTCGCGAGCCAGAGCGCGTGCGCGACTTCTACAAAGTAACTTCCTCACGAATTGAACCTATAGGCCTTGCCTATCTATGGCCAGTTACGGGATAAGCGATGTCTGTAGACTCCACGATTAAAGATCATCAAGCGTGGCTGGGTTATCTTCAGCCCGATGGTCTTGTTGTGTCACCGGCGGCGCTCGTTGACTCACAGGTGCTTCTCGATCGCAACACGCTGCCACTACAAGAGCGTTTCCTGCCTTTTGTTCAAGAGGTCCAGATTGATGGGGAAAAGGACATCCTTGCGGTTACGGATTTAATCGCGTTCGTGCGCGACTTTCTCGAGTGGCCTGATGACTGCATTTTCGGTTCTAACGGTGATAGGCCACTGCCCGATTCATTAACGCTGCCATTGCCTGAGTTCAACCTTACGTTAACCCCGCAGCTAGCCTTCAAAGATCCTAAGCCAAAAGATCCTGAGAATCCTTGGCTACTCCTGGTTCATAGTTTGGACCCAGGAACGGATTTAGATGCGCAGCAAACTGATGAAAGCGGTTGGAAGGCATCTCACACACGCCGCTTCGAAAGGTTACTGCGCGAAACGAAAGTGCCTATTGGCCTTCTCAGCAACGGTACACAGATCCGCCTCGTTTACGCTCCGCACGGCGAGAATTCTGGAAGCATTACATTTCCGGTTTCGGCGATGACCGAAGTCGCTGGGCGTCCGATTCTCGCGGCGCTTTACATGTTGCTGAGCCGTTATCGACTCCTCGCCGCGCCTAGCGACGCGCGATTGCCTGCTCTTCTCGCGCGCAGCCGCGAATATCAAAGCCGAGTCTCGGCAGCGTTGGCTCAGCAAGTATTGGATTCGCTTTATGAATTGCAGCGAGGTTTTCAAGCAGCCAACGAACGAACATCCGGTGAACTTCTGAGAGCTGACTTAGGTGAGCATCCTGATGATGTTTACGGCGGAATGCTGACGGTGTTGATGCGTTTGGTGTTCTTACTTTTCGCCGAAGACAGGGGACTGATGCCCACAGGTGAGCTTTATGTCCGCAACTACTCAATACACGGACTGTTCGAACGGCTTCGAACTGATAATGAGCGCTATCCCGACACGATGGATCAACGGTACGGCGCTTGGGCGCAGCTGCTCGCAATCTTCCGGGCCGTCTATTACGGTTGCCGTCATCCGCAGCTGCACATGCCGGCGCGGCAAGGGCACCTATTCGACCCGAATCGGTATCGTTTTCTGGACGGTCGTACAACAGAAGAAGGGCGTTTGCCGCTTATTAGCGACGGCACCATCTTTCGGATTCTTGAAAAGCTACTGATTCTCGATGGCGAGCGCTTGTCATATCGAACACTCGACGTGGAAGAGATTGGCAGCGTTTACCAAACCGTAATGGGATTCCGCCTTGAAGTCGCGTCTGGACCGTCGATCGCGATTGCCGGTAAACGAAAGCACAGAGGAGAAGTAGCAGCGCCAACGATAATCGACTTGAATAAGTTGTTTGCAGCCGCCGGCAAGGACCGCGTGAAGTGGCTAAAGGAAAACGCGAGTCAAGAGATTAGCGGCGAACCAGAAAAAGCATTGAAGGATGCGAATAATATTGAGGAGTTGCTAGCTGCGCTCGATCGAAAGATCGCTCGCAATGCAACTCCCAGCGTTGTTCCAAAAGGAGCAATGGTTCTTCAGCCTACCGACGAGCGTAGGCGTAGTGGTTCCCATTACACGCCGCGCTCGTTTACCGAGCCGATTGTCCGAACAACGTTACAGCCAATTTTGGAGCGATTTGGCGAACATCCCACGCCCGACCAAATTCTCGATCTGAAGGTTTGCGATCTCGCTGTTGGCTCCGGTGCCTTTCTGGTGGAGGCCTGCCGTCAGCTCGGAGAAGCACTCGTGAAAGCGTGGCAGCATCATGGCGGACGATCACCATTACCGCCCGATGAAACCGAAGAGTTATTGGCGCGGCGGCTCGTCGCGCAACGTTGCTTGTACGCGGTTGACCGCAATCCGATGGCGGCGGATCTGGCAAAGCTATCTTTGTGGTTGGCAACGCTGGCAAAGGAGCATCCGTTTACGTTCCTCGATCATGCCATTCGATCAGGGGATTCGCTGGTGGGTCTTACGCGAGAGCAGATTGTCGATTTCAATTGGTTACCAACGGAGGAAAGGGCTTTCGGTCAGGATTTCATTGAGAAACGAATTCGTAGCGCAACAGCACAGCGAAAACGAATTATTGAAGGTGGCGACCTTCTTTCTCCACAACTAAAGCATGAACACTTAATGGGAGCTGATGAAGCGCTTGAACCCGTCCGCTTTGCTGGCGATTTGGTCATTGCCGCGTTTTTCTCTGCTGATAGAGCTCGCACGCGGCGCGACAAACGCGACGAACTATTGGCACGCTATACCGAGTCTTTATATAACTTTGACATCGCTGTTACGTTCCCTGAAATGGACAACTTGAGACGCGGCGAATTTCCAGTGGCGCCATTCCACTGGGAAATCGAATTCCCCGAAGTCTTCGACCGCGAAAATCCAGGATTTGATGTCTTTGTGGGAAATCCTCCGTTCATCGGTGGAAAACGCATCAGCACAATGCTGGGTGAGGTATACCGCGACTGGCTCGCGGAATTGCATGTCGAATCGAGCAGTAACGCCGATCTCGTCGCGCATTTTTTCCGCCGGGCTTTTTCGCTTCTTCGGATGGATGGGACATTTGGACTAATAGCAACAAATACGATCGGGCAAGGCGATACCCGGTTCAGCGGACTTCGTTGGATTTGCCAAAACGCCGGAGCCATTTACGAGGCAACGCGACGCTACAAATGGCCTGGTGAAGCGGCCGTCACGGTCAGCGTAGTTCACATCTTAAACGGACGCGCGCGAGTTTCCCCTCTTTTAGACGGCACTGTGGTCTCCCAAATCACCGCATATCTTTTCCACAGAGGTACGAGTGAGAATCCAGTGTCCCTGAAAGCCAATGCTGGGATTAGCTTTATTGGCTGCTTTCTACGCGGCATGGGATTCACGTTTGATGACACCGACAAGAAAGGGTCTGCCAGTCCGTTGGCCGAAATGCGTCAGCTGATTGAGAACAACCCTTGGAACGGAAAACGGATTTTTGGCTATCTAGGCGGTGAGGAAATTAATGAGAGCCCGCAACACGCTCATCATCGGTATGCCATTGATTTTGCCGACTTCCCGCTGAACCGAGCCGATCTTGGCGAGTCGTGGAGTCAAGCTGACGAAAGCCAGCGCGAGGAATGGCTCAACTCTGGAACGGTGCCGTTGGATTATCCAGACCCCGTCGCCGAAGATTGGCCAGATCTCGTTCGCATCCTTGAGAAAAAAGTGAAGCGTGAGCGAGACAGACTCGGCGACAGCTCAGTTGACCGCGCCCACAAACGATATTGGTGGCGCTTCGCAAACAGCCGGCCCGAAATGCGCGGAGCGATTTTGCACCTCCAGAACGTCCTCGGTATTTCCCGCGTCACACAACATGCCGCCTTCACATTTCTTCCCACGAACGTTGTTTTGTCCGAGCAGGTCGTGGTCTTCGCGTCGGACAGCATGGCAATGTTCTGCACGCTTCAATCACGACTGCACGAGGTCTGGGCGCGGTTCTTTTCCAGCTCGCTTGAGGACAGGCTACGCTACACACCGAGCGACTGCTTCGAAACGTTTCCTTTTCCCGCCGGTTTCGAAACGAACACGAAGCTGGAGGAAGTAGGGCGACAGTATTACGAATTTCGGGCGGCGCTAATGACAGGCAACAATGAAGGATTGACCAAAACCTACAACCGTTTTCACGATCCTGGTGAAATCTCTTCCGATATTCTACGCCTCCGCGAGTTGCACGCGGCCATGGATCGTGCCGTACTCGAAGCATACGGATGGAACGATGTTGCTGAGAACGCACACTGTACGTTTATTCTGGATTACGAAGACGAACAGGATGAAGATGACGGTGGAACGCGCAAGCGCAAGAAGCCCTGGCGCTATCGCTGGCCCGACGAGATCCGCGACGAAGTTCTTGCCCGGCTGCTAACCCTTAATGCTGAGCGCGCCGAAGAAGAACGCTTAGAAGGCTTAGCGGTGCAACCGAAGAAGAGCGGAAAGCGGACGACGCGACGTAAGCGCATGGCGGACGACGCTCAACCTGAACTAGTCTGAAAGCGGACTCTTCTAACGATCTAAGGATATGGACAGCAATACTCTACCGATAGGAAAGGTGTTCGGTCAGGATCGACGACTCATCGTTCCTCTGTTTCAACGGCCATACGTATGGAAGCGGGAAGATCAGTGGGAGCCGCTGTGGACTGACATTCTCAACGTAGCCAATCGATGGATTGAAGGTAAGCAAGGAAAGCCTCATTTTCTCGGAGCAATTGTACTTGACGCACAGCGAAAACCAATTGGTCACTTGGAAACGCGTTTAATTATTGACGGCCAGCAACGCCTCACAACCTTACAACTTATTCTCGAAGCCTTCTGCGATATTTGCGCTGAAGCTAAAGCGGATAAATATCACCGCGCGTTGCTGAAGCTTACTCGCAACGATGATCCGATGAGTGAAGACCCCGATGAAGTATTCAAGGTCTGGCCAACCACGGTAGATCAGTCACACTTTCGGACCGTCATGACGGCGGACTCCCGAGCATCGGTTTTGGCGTCTTACGGAAAGTCGCTAGCGTCAGATTCGGTGGGGCATTCAATTGGCGATTGCTTTCTCTTCTTCTATAACGAAGTTCGCGATTGGCTGCAGCCAGACGAGGATGGTTTTGAAGATCGTCTAAAAGTCTTATACGAGGTGATGCGTGAAGGATTACGTGTCGTCGCAATTGACCTCGACGATCCTGATGACCCGCAAGTGATCTTCGAAACACTCAATGCTCGCGGAACACCCCTATTACCAGCGGATCTCATAAAGAATCATCTGTTCTATAAAGCTTCGCTTGACGGCAAAGATATGGCTGCACTTTACGAGAAATATTGGCGTCCCTTCGATCAAAACGATGTTTACTGGCGCGCGGAAATTGGTCGCGGCCACGCGCGAAGGGCGCGGATTGATTTGTTTCTTCAAAACTATTTAACGGCGCGGAAGGGTGATGAAGTATCGACTACGCACCTGTATGTCAATTTTCGTGACTACCTTTCCAATACGGGAAGCGCTGTTCATCATCTCGCGCAGATTCAAAAATATGCCGCGATTTATCAAAGTTTTGATGAGTGGCCCGAAGGTAGTCGAAAGAATTTATTTTTCCGCAGACTTGCCGATATGGATATTGTGTCGGCGCATCCGTTCATTCTGGAATTGTTCGCGTCTCAGGACATAAGCAGCGAACAAACCGAGCAAGTTCTCGTGGACGTGGAATCGTTTCTGGTGCGTCGAATGATATGCGGCCTCAACACGCGTGGTTATAATCGCCTGTTCGTCGAAATGCTCGGCACTCTTAAGGGCGATGGTCTGTTTGCAAATCGCGTCCGAGACTTTCTTCTTAGCTCGAATGCCGCCAGTAATCGTTGGCCCGATGATAAGGAATTCGAGGAGGCTTGGGTCGGAAAGCCTCTCTATGAAATGCTTGTACAAAGACGAATTCGAATGCTGTTGGAGGGTCTTGAACTACAGCTACGCACTTCGAAAACCGAGAGCCTTTCATTCAAGAAGAAATTACAGATTGAACACTTGATGCCGCAAGAGTGGAAGAAACATTGGCCTCTACCGGATAATCTGCCAGATCAGCAAGTCGCAATCGACCGGCGAAATGCGGTGCTTCAAACAATTGGCAATTTGACTTTGCTTACAGAAGCCCTGAATCCGTCAGTCTCCAACGGCCCCTGGAAAGGTAAGATCAAAGCTATCCTGGAACACAGTGCATTGAACTTGAATCGACGGCTCGGTGAAGTCACCGATTGGAATGAGGACTCGATTGGTCTAAGGGGCATCGCGCTTTTTGAGGCCGCGAAGCAAATCTGGCCGCATCCAGGGCGCGCGGTTGAAGAGATCGACTTCTGAGCGAACCGTATTCTAATGGCTAACTCTGAAACCATTCGGAGCGAACTTATCGAAGCATTGCGGCTTGATCTTGTTGGCCCATCCAACGACCACGCATTCGCTCGTGAGCTGTTGCCAGATGCACCATCACGCTGGTATCTCACCGGTTTTCTCGTTCCTTCTGATGCGCC
>Ga0137378_10003031_pt1 | contig 14511 bp, 10 predicted proteins | sample SagtaG_21_FD_104813 | JGI IMG/M metagenome (GOLD analysis project Ga0137378, IMG submission 104813) | Vadose zone soil microbial communities from Sagehorn Ranch, Mendocino, California, USA - Sage2_L_60_16 metaG | ecosystem: Environmental > Terrestrial > Soil > Vadose zone | place: USA... | reverse complement strand
GGCGCTTCGCGCCACCCTCTCCCAAAGGGAGAGGGACATGCCCGAAACAGGTTTCCAAATAGAGAATCCCATGAAACCCGCATCAATCCTGCTTCTGGAGCGAACCGCATCTCGTAATTTGGACAAGAGTGCTCTGGGAGAGGGTGGCCGAAGGTCGGGTGAGGGTCGATAAGAATGCACTCTGTTTACCCTCACCCGCCGCTTCGCGGCACCCTCTCCCAGAGACTCCCAGAGGGAGAGGAACTTGGCTGTTGATAGTCACAGGCCGGTGAGAAATCCGAGTTAGGTACAACCTCGCTACGACGCAATGCGGAGCAGTCTGATCAAGTTCCCGCCCAGGATCGCTTCCTTTTGAGAATTACTCAGGAAAGGCGCGTTGAGGACGAAATCGATGCCAATGGGCCAGTCAAAGGGATAGTCCGTACCATAGACCATGTGACTGACGCCGACTTCAGCGATCAGATGTCGCAGACCCTCTTCGTGAAAAATCATGGTGTCTACATAGAGCTGTTGCTTGAAATACTCACTGGGTTTTTTCTTGAGCTCCCTGCAGTCGGCACCGCTGCCCCGCCCGCATAATGCATCCGACCGGCCGCTGTACGAAGGCAGGTACCCTCCGGCATGAGCTGCGCAGATCTTGAGCCCCGGGAAACGATCAAGCGTTCCTTCAAAAATCAGGTGAGAGAGGAACACGGTGGTTTCCAACGGATTTCCAATCGTGTTGCCCAAACCACCCTTCCCCTGCAATCGCGGGTTCTGCGTGGTACCAGGTGCGGCCTGTGGATGCATGAAGAGCAGCACGCCGAGTTGCTCCGCCTTTGCCCAGAACGGATCGAACTTGCGGTCGGAGAGCTCCTGGCCTTCGACGCTGCCTCCGATGGCGGCGCCACGCAGTCCCAGCTTTTTGACCGCCTCGTCCAACTGATCGGCCGCCAGATCCGGGTGCTGCAACGCGACGGTGGCCATTCCCACAAATCGATCCGGATGCTTGGCACACCATTGCGACAGTTTTTCATTCTGAAGCTTGATAAGGTCGCGAGCCAACGCGCGGTCCGCCGAGTAGCCCCAGGCGTTGACGTTGATGGCCTGATAGTCGATGCCCTGGGCGTCCATATCGATCAGTCGCTGCGGATTGCCGAGCGCAATGTTACCGGTTAGGTTGTTCTTCGCTGCTGCAGCCAGAGGTGTGTCTTTGACCAGGTCCCAGACCTCCGGCACGAAACAGTGAGCGTGAGCGTCCACGGTTTTCACGCGGCGGCCGCCGATGAGTAACTCGCGGCGCTTGCCTGGGGGCGCGCCGATCTGAAGTGAGGGAAAGCCAGCCTCGACTAAACTGGGACCGCCGATGAACACTCCGACGGTCGCGCCCGCTACGTTCTTGAGAAAGTCTCTGCGATTCGGCATCGTCTTCTCCTTGACCATTGAGAATTGGGAATTGAGAATTGGTCAGCTTTGCTCTGATCTGACCAATTCTCAATTCCCAATTCTCATCCGGGCGTTCGTTTCTAGAAAGTATATTGAGCGCCGAACTTGACCAGGCGCCCGCCCATGATCTGTATCGGGTTCCGCCACTGGTTATTCTGCAGACTATACCGCGTCTGCTCGTTCAGGACGGTGTTGTTATTGAAAATGTTAAAGACATCGACATTCGCCTGAACCTTGCTCGTATCGGTCAGCCGGAAGAACCGGCTGAAACGGAGATCCAACTGTTTGATCCGCTCCCCGAAGAGCGTGTTGTTGGGGATCAGGTCGATCGTGGCAGTCTGCGTACAGGTAGCCGCGGTCTGGCTGGGGCACGACGAGAGATGCCGGCCCAGCGTTTGCCGGACTTCAGCATCGCCGACCACGTAGCTCGCTCTTATTGGGAATCCAGGCTTGTTCTGGTAGATCGAGCTGATCTGGACGCCCGCGGGGAGCGGGTAGATGACATTGAAACCGAACCCGGTCCCGCCGGACCACCACGGCTGGCTGACGTGGCAGAAGCCCGGCCGCGCATCTAATGTCGGTATTGCCAAGTTCGCCCCAGCGGGCAATCCGGAAATGACGGTCGACGGCGAGTCGATCCGCAGGCAGTTATCGGTCACGACGCGTCCGGTACTCAGGCCTCCCTGGACGCGCCCACCCCGCCCAAAGCGTGAGTTCATGGTGAAATCGAAGCCGTCGAACACCTCGCTCTGATGTCCGTAGTGCGACGTCTGGGTGATCAGGTTGTCCACCCGGCCGAACTTCTGAGGATTTAGGTCATAATTTCCGCAGAATTGCTTGCCGCTGACATTGCTGGGCAACTGCGGATCCACCGGCGCCGTGATGCAGAACGGATCGTAATCTGCTGGCGTCACAAGCTGGTTGTCCGTGGCCAGGAAGCCGCCGTACCAGGTGCGGAAATAGCCGACATCGAGCCCCAGATTCGGCCGCAGTTGCCGCTGGACGGAGACCGTGCTCTGCCAGTTGTAGTTCTCCTTGTTGAGGCCGCTCAGTGCATCCGCCGCCCGGTGTGTGCTGGGGGCGGTGACCTGACCGAAGGTCAGATCATTCCACAGCCCACACTCGCCATTGGGTTGCGGGTTTTTCAGATCGCAGTCCGGAACGTAATTCCCCCGCCTGGGATCACCAACAGGAAAGGTCGTGTCATTCCAGCTCCGCGTCACGCTTTGGGCCGCGTTCATCACGGGGAGGTCGACGGCTATGCCCACGTTGCGGACCGGATACCGGCCCAGTCCCACCTTGAGCGCCGTCTTGCCATCCCCAAACAGGTCGAACGCAGCACCCAAACGCGGGCTGAGATTGGGCCAGTGCGGCGAGTGTTTTACCTCCGGGAAGTCGCGTGCGGGCACCCACGGGCCAGCCGGCAAGTGGGCTGCGGGAATAATCGCATCATACACGGAGTACCGCACGCCCAGGTTCAAGGTCAGCCTCCGGATGGTCCACTGATCCTGTGCATAGACGTTATTTTCCGTTGACCTTTGATACGGGCCAAATGGCCCCGTGTGAATCGTGACCTGAATCGGCACCCGGTCCCGGAAGACGTACGAGGTGGCCTGGTTAACAAAGTCAGGGTTGTTGTAGTTCTTGAGGCCCTGGCTGAATTGGTTTAGGTCGACTCCGATTTTCAGATTGTGGGTTCCGGTAAGGTAGGACACCGCGAACCGTTCGTGAACACGCAGGTCATTCAGTGTATTATAGCCCGTGCGCCGGGAACCGTACTGGAGGTTCAGTCCCTGATCCAAAACGGCGATGGCGGACTCCGCGCCCGGTTGTCTTTTTTGGACGCGCCAATACTGAGTGATCCCGGCGTCCGCCTCGAACAGGAGCCGGTTGGTTACCGAGTAGGTGTAATTGACAACCGACACGTTCTGGGGACTGTAATGGTGCGCCGCAACGGCCTCGGGCGCAAGGATGGGACTCACCTGCTCCAAAATGGCAAACTGACACTGGCAGGCGGGATGCTCCGTGAAGGAGAGGTTGATTTTGTGTTTCTGGGCGGCCTGCCACGTGAAGCGGACCGAGCCGTCGGTGGAGTAATCACGGTTGTAGGCCGGCCGGCTCAAGTCCGGCTCATAGAACAACGTGCCCTGCAGCTTGTTGTAATAATTGCCCACCTGATAGCTGGATCTGTCCTCCCGCCGGAAAGCGGCGAAGAACCATAGCTTGTCCCGCTTGATCGGGCCGCCAATCCCCCCTCCGACGTCATAGTACTTTCGGACTGATGGCGCCCCGGTCAGGCCACGGGCGCGCAACGCGGCATTGCCATTGTCACTCGTCAGACCAGGGCCGGTGAGCTCGATACTCGCGCTTCCCGAGAACCTGTTGCCGCCGTCCTTGGGCACGATGTTGATCTGGACGCCACCGGTCGTGGATTCGGCGGAGCCGGCGGCGGTCTCGACGACGACTTCCTCGAAGGTGTGGGCGTTATATTGGAAGCCACCGCCGCTAAACACTCTGCTATCCATACCGGAAAGGTTGTAGGTCATATCGTCGGGGCGCTGATTGTGGACCCCGAAAAACCCGCGGTCGCTTCCGACGCCGCCGACATCGTGGAAGTTCGTGCCTCCGGCATTAGCAGAAGGGATGAGCGTAATCAGTTGAGCGGGACGTCTGCTGGTCGGGAGCGCATCCAGCGTGATGCGCGGGATGGTGACCTGCTGCTGGGTATTCTGGGTGTCCACCAATGAAACCTGCTCCGTGACTGTGACCGTGTCCTCGAGCGCCCCGACTTTCAGCTCAGCATTCACGGTCGCCGTGAACCCTGTAGTCAATTCGATGCCTTCCCGCCTGAGCGCGCTAAAGCCGGGCAAGGTGAAGGTCACGGTGTAGAGGCCGGGCCGCAGATCGCCAATTCTGTAGCGGCCCTGCTCGTCGCTGACGGTGGTGCGGGCCTTCTCGATCAGGGCGGGGCTGGCGGCTTCCACTGAGACGCCGGGTATCACCGCGCCCGAAGTATCTCTCACGATCCCTACGATGTTGCCGGTCTCGGCCTGGGCCCACACGATGGCAGGCAAGAGCAGGAAACACCATCCCATAACGACACGGACAATTCGCTGAGCGTACATAGTTTTTCTCCTCTCATCTCATCTCAAAGTTTGAAGTTTTTCCGATACGGTCTTCAAAGTCATCCTCAACCAAAATCTGCCGCTAGAAGGTATAGCGGACTCCGATCTGCATTGAACGCGCTTCGTCGGCAACGATCGACTTCAGGAAATCTGTGCTCTGGCGGTTCCCCACCGGGTTGTCGAAGTTGGTGCGATTGGTGGCGTTGTAGATTTCCCAGAAAAACCCCGCCGTCTTTTGGCCTTCAAACCGGTGAACGTACTGCAGCCGCAGATCCAGCAGCAACTTATTTGTGCCCTGGATACCGTTCCGGATGGCCATGCCACTGGCGTCCACCGGCGATACGATCGGCAGAGTGGCATCGTCGCGGCCTTTCACCGGGCGGTCAAAGTTAGCGCCGTCTCGATCGCGGTTCGCATCGACTCCCAGCGTTTCGTTCACCGGGTTGCCGGAATAATAGCGAAACGTCGAGCCGACCCCGAAGCCACGCCACACGTCCCAGTTGCTGCCGGCCGTGACGGCATGCCTGTTGTCGAAGTTCGTCAGGCCGTAATCCCGCCGTGGGTTGAGATCGTCGTTGACTCGCTTGTCGACGAACTGGCCGCCATTGTTCTGACTCCCGTTGACATCGTGCGCCTTCGAAAGGGTGTAGCTGAGGCGACCGGACCATCGCCTGGCGAATCGCTTGTCCACACTGACCTCCAGCGCTCGGTAGCCGCCGTTGAGGATGTCGCTCGTTGTGTACTCCAGCACACGCTGGAAATTCGCGCCGCGCGCCGAGGCCGGAATCCGCGTGCCGCCCGGATCGAAGACAGCGGGCCCGGGCCTGCCGATCTGCCCATTGGGAAGCAGACGCGGCTCGTTGATGTCCAGCAGGACCGTCTGGTTGCGCGCGGGGGCGTCGTTGTAATCGACTGTGAGGGCCAGACCTCGGAGGATCTCGCGCTCGAAACCCGCATTGATCTGGTAAAGGTAGCCCAGCTTGCGGTTGCCCGGGAGCCGCGGTTCCGTGTTCACGAAATCACCGGCCGCGAGCTGGTTCTGATTGGCAACCAGCTGAGTCCGGCATGCGGCGCTGATCACGGCGAATCCGTCACGACCCTGCGGCAACAAGCAGGGTTGCGTTGGGCGCACGCCCCGTGTTGCTGAAGTATCCTCTCCCGTATCGAACACAAAAACCGTTGAGATTACACGGCCTGCATAGAGACTCGAGATTATGGATGTCGGCGGAAACTCGTAGAACTTTCCGAAGCCGGCGCGGAAGGCCGTTCTGCTGTTCGGGGCGAACGCCACGCCGAGCCTGGGCGCGAAACCGTACTTCGTGTTCGGGGTGTTGTGGTCATATTCGTACCGGACACCGAGGTTCAACGTCAGCTGCCTGGTCGCCTGCCACTTGTCCGAGACATAGAAGTTGGTCCGCCAGGTATTAATGGGGATGAACAGCTCACCCAATCGGATCCGAAAGCGACTCGGATACGTGAAATTGTTCGCAGGGTCGAACGGCAGGTTCGAAAGAAAATCGAAGGTCCCGATCTGGTTTGTCGCCACGACACTCGTTCCCTTGTTCTGACTGCCACCGACACCAAACTTGAAGGTGTGGTTGGAGCGCGTGTACGACAGCTGTTCGCTGATCACATTCGCGGTGAGAGCGTTACCACTCATTTCGACCCGGGGGCCGGCCCGATAGTCAGGGTGCTGCTGAGCCGATCCGTAGTCGAGCGGATCACGCCCCTTCAGGCCGGTCCACTGGCGAGTCTTGAGGTCAAACGGCACATCGTTGAAATTCTCATTGAAGATGCCGCGGTCTCCAATCCACAGGTTCTCTTTGGTTGAGCCCAGCTTGAGATCGTTGACTATCCTGTTGCTTATGACGGACGTCCACTGATAGCTGAGGAGAACCTCCGGCGCGGCCCGTTCATGTCTGAAACCATCTCTGGTGTACCGCTCGGCCTCCGCGTTTTCGCCAATTCCATCATTCGGCCCGTAGACCAGACTGAAATGCATGTTATTCGACGGGCTCAGCTGGTAATCCCCACGGCCAAAGTAGTTCTTGAGGTGCACGTTGTACACATCCGAGAACGACACGGCTAGCGGCGCAGCCTCCTTCGGAAAACTCAGGTTCACCGCGTCTTTGGACCGATTGTACTCATAGTTGAAAAACCAGAACGCTTTGTTCTTGATGAGCGGCCCGCCGATGTTGCCGCCCAACACTTTCACACCGCTTTGGGGGTTTTTCTCACCTTTCTGTTTCAGGAAGTAGTTCGTGGCGTTCAGGCTATTGTCCTGAAGAAAGGAGAACACTCGCCCGTGAAACTGATTGGTTCCGCTCTTGGTGATCGCGTTGACGATGACGCCTGACGCTCCTCCGTATTCCGGGCCGTACTCGTGCGTCAGCACCTGGAATTCCGCCATCGAGTCGACGGTCACGCGCGACTGCGGGAACGTCATGGTGCGGTCATCTTTGTTGTATTGGCCATCGACAAGAAAGAGATTGCTGCCGTTGTCGCGGCCATTCGCGTTGTAAGCCGAGCCTTCGAACGATCCCGGTCGAAGGGCGGGCGTCAAACCCGGCACCAACTGCATTAAAGCAAACTGTTCGCGCCCCTGCATCGGCAAGTTCTCGATGTCGGTGGGCGTCATGTTGGTGCCGATCTGGGTTTGCGTCACCTCGATGAGCGGCGCCTCCCCGCTCACCGTGATCTCCGCTTGCAGAGCCCCAATGGGCAAGGTGAAATTGATCGTAATTGATTGACCGACGCCGATCGTGATTCCAGTACGTGTCTGCGTCTGAAAGCCGGCAAGTTCGGCCCTGATGGTGTATCGACCGGGCGTAATGGCGGGAATAACGAAGCGGCCCGACTCGTTGGATGCAGTCGTCCGCATGAGACCGGTCGTTTCCTCTGTAAGAGTGACGGCTACACCCGGCAGAAGCGCTCCGGACTGGTCCGCCGCACTACCGCTGAGTTCCGCTACTGCCCCCTGCCCAAACACAGAGACTACGGGCAGAAACATGAAAACCGCAACGCACACAAAATCGCGAAGCATGGCTGCCTCCTTGGTTTTGCGATACCGATACCGCGTCCCGGATTTTTTTGGCTATTTTGCGCCTAGCATAGGACCCACCCTTCAGTCAGTCAAGGTAATAAGGAGTAAGTAAATGGCCAAGCAGGCCGATTTCATCCTCGTTACAGAAATCATCCGAATAGAGCCGCGGAGCGGCGCAAGGCGGAGCGGCGCAAGAATGTAGCCCCGGCCGCGAGGCCGGGAAAGTATACGCATTTCGTTGTTGCCGAACGTGGGGTTGAAGCTAAAGTCACTCACTAATCAAGTCTCCGGTTTCATCCGAAACTCTCTGGACGGGCCTGACTCGCACTGGAAGATTCTCTTGACCGCAGCCAACCTGGGTGTTATGTAGCCGGCTAATGGTTCTGCAAAACGACCAGAGCCCGAACGCGAAATCGGTGACAGGAGGTTTCATGCGCAAGCGAATTCTTGCGGCATTGGGTGCTGTGACACTCGTGATGGTGGTCGAGTCGTGGGCGCCAGTCCTCGTCGCAGCCCAAGCTCCGTCAGGCACGGCAACGTTCAAAGCGACGGCGATTGATACAGAGGCGGCAATTAAGGCGGCCGCCGACGCCGCAAAGGCTGCGGCCGCGACCGTGAATTGGGCACCGCCCCGTACCGCATGGGGCGATCCAGACCTGCAGGGATATTATTTGAGCCTCAGCTATACGCCCTTGGAACGCCCCGTAGAGCTTGCAGGAAAACCGTTTTATACGGAAGAGGAAGCCGTTGCAGCTTTCAGGAAGGCGGTTGAGGCCGACGCTGAAGTCGATCCGAGAACTGTTCATTATGATTGGAAAGAGTATGGGATGGACGCTTGGCAAAGTCCCGTCAGACCAAACCTGCGCACGGCGCTGATTGTCGATCCGCCAGATGGTCGAATTCCCGCCATGACGCCGGAGGCGCAGAAACGACAGGCCGCGGCGCGGGCCAGAAACCCGCAGGTCAGCGTGCAAACCTTAGGAAACTTGTATACACGTTGCATCACGGGGAACCAAGGACCGCCAAGGCTTCCGTTTAACCATGACAGTGAGTCTCAGATCTTGCAGACTCCGGGATACGTGGTGATGCTCATGCAGTCGAATAACGACGTTCGCATCATTCCCCTGGACGGACGTCCGCATCTCCCGCAAAACGTCGGCCAGTGGTTGGGGGACGCGCGTGGTCATTGGGAGGGCAATACGCTCGTCGTGGAGACAACCAATTTCCATCAACAGAGAAACTGGCGAGGATCCGCCGACGGCTTGAAGCTTGTCGAGCGCTTCACGCCGGTCGACCCGAAGACGATCCGTTACGAGTTCACGGTCGACGATCCGACGACGTGGGTGAGACCATGGTCCGTCGAGAGTCCTCTACCGAGAATTGAGCCACCGATATACGAGTGGGCGTGTCACGAACAGAATTATGGCTTGATGAATGTCGTCAAAGGCGCGCAGGCGCGAGAAGCCGAAGCCAAGCGTTGATCCAAATGTAGTCGCGGGCTTTAGCCCGCGTTCATTCAAGGCAGAGGTATCTGATGAATATTCGATTGAGAGGCGTGATCATAGCGGTGCCTTCCGTTGCCGTCGCTGCCCTGTGGTTGGGCGCAACTCCGGCGCTGAGTCAAGCTCCGTCCGCTGGGCTATTCCCTTCTTACGCGGCGCCGCGTACCGCGGACGGCAAGCCCAACCTCAACGGGATTTGGCAGGCGTTGACCACGGCGAATTGGGACATTCAGGCGCATGGGGCGCAACCGGGACCTCATCCTGAGCTCATGGGTGCGTGGGGCGCAGGTCCCGGCGGGCAGAGCATCGTCGAGGGTGGCGAAATTCCTTACCGTCCGGAAGCTCTGGCGAAAAAGAAACAGAACCTTGAAACACGGATGGCCGTGAAGGTCACCAACGATCCGCATCGCTATGACAGCGGCGAGCCGGAACTCCAGTGTTATCGGCCCGGAGTGCCGCGCGCCAACTACATGCCATTTCCATTTCAGATTTTTCAGACTCCGGCGGAGATCCTGATCGTGTATGAGTACAAGGGTGCTTCACGGACCATCTACATGGATCCTCATCGGGAGCCTCCCACCGATTCCTGGATGGGTTGGTCGAATGGCCACTGGGAGGGCGATACGCTGGTCGTTGACGTGACGGAGTTCAACGACCACACGTGGTTCGACCGGGCGGGGAACTTCCATAGCGACGCTCTCCACGTGGTCGAACGCTACACGCCCATCAGCCCTTACCACATCAAGTATGAAGCTACCATCGAGGACCCGAATGTCTTTACACGACCCTGGAAGATTACCTTCCCTCTCTACCGCCGTGTGGAGGAAAATGTTCAACTCGTCGAGTTCAACTGCGTTCCTTTCGTGGAAGAGTTGATGTACGATCCTGTTGGCCTCTACAAGCCACCGAGCAGGTAAAGATTTTGTTGATGGCTGCGCCCTTTCTTGAGGCTGCGCGCTATCGCGCTTGCGCTTCGCGTCGGGCTTGCATTCGCAGCCGCTCATGGGAGTCAGGAGGTTTTCAGATGAGTAATCGAGTTCTCACGCCATTATTGATGGCTGCGCCCTTTCTTGAGGCTGCGCGCTGTCGCGCTTGCGCTTCGCGTCGGGCTTGCATTTATAGAGGCTTCGCCCTGTCGGGCTCGCGCTTCGCGCGCTCCGCTCATGTCGCTGCTGGAACACTTGTGCTGATGCTTGTCGCGTTGTGGGCACCGGGCGTGGTGGCGCAAGCCCCATCCGGCACCCCAACGTTCAAAGCAACGGCGATTGATACAGCGGCGGCAATTAAAGCGGCCGCCGATGCGACAAAGGCCGCGGCCGCGGTCGCCAATTGGACCCCGCCACATACGGCGTGGGGCGATCCGGACCTGCATGGATATTACCTGACTGCCACCTATACGCCTTTGCAACGCCCGGCCGCGCTCGCTGGAAAAGCGTTTTACACGGAAGAGGAAGCCCTCGAAGTTTTCAAGAAGGCCGTCGAGATCGACGCTTCAGTCAATCCGAGTACTGTTCATTATGACTGGAAAGAGTATGCGATGGACGGCTGGCAGAGCCCGGTCAGGCCAAACCGGCGCACGTCGTTGATCGTGGACCCGGAGGATGGGAGGATTCCGCCATTGACGCCGGGAGCGCAGAAACGACAGGCCGACGCCAGAGCCGCTGCACAGGCCAGAAACCCTCAGGTCGGCGTGCAAACCCTCGGCAACTTGTACACGCGTTGCGTCACGGGGAACAACGCAGGACCCATGCTCCGGGGCGGCCAGCCCGGATCGGATAACGGCGCGGCCGGCGTTACCGCTGAGGCTCAGATCATCCAGACTCCGGGATACGCGCTGGTGATGACGCAGTCGAATGACGACGCTCGCATCATTCCCCTCGACGGGCGTCCACATCTCCCATCTACCGTCCGCAACTACCTGGGAGACTCGCGTGGCCATTGGGAGGGCAATACGCTCGTCGTCGAGACCACCAACTACATCGTTCCAGGTACGAACTTCAACGGTGGCTCTGCGGGGCTGAAGCTGACCGAACGCTTCACGCTTGTCGGCCCGAATACGCTTCGCTACGAATACACGCTCAACGATCCGGCAACCTGGACGAAACCCTGGACGGCAGAGACTATCTTTCCCAGGATCGAGCCGCCGTTATACGAGTTCGCGTGTCACGAACAGAACTATGGCTTGATGAATGTCGTCAAAGGCGCGCAGACCCGGGAAGCCGAAGAAGCGGCGAAGAAGGGTTCGCCGAGGTGAGCCGGAGGCGCGCGATGACATCCGAATACTCCAATCGAACGAGATGTTCAGATAACAAGAAGGAAGGAGCTCAGATGCGGATCTCAATCTGGCTAGTTGGTATGGTTGCTGTTGTCGGTCTACTTCTGGTCGCGGTGCCAGTGCAGGCGCATCACGCATTCGCGGCGGCATTTGATGAGAACCGGCCGCTCAACTTGCAGGGTACGGTCACAAGAGTGGAATTGATCAATCCGCACGCCTGGCTGTGGATTGACGTGAAAGGCCCAGACGGCAAGGTGGTCAACTGGGGGATCGAGGGCGGGCCCCCGACCAATCTCTTCAGGAACGGCATCACAAAGACCAGCTTACCGATCGGTACGGAGATCAAAGTCTTCGCATATCAGGCCAAAAGCGGAGAGAGTAAGTGCGTCGGCGTCTTTGTGGAATATCTCGATGGGCGAAAAGTGTTTATGGGCGGGTCTGCTCCGGGCGCCAACGGCCGCCAACCAACGCCGGCAAAGTGAGAAATAGCGGATAGATACTTCGCCACGCGGATACGACAAAAGGCTAAGACGATCGAAGAGCGGGTTCGCTCTTGCGAAGGCGGCCCGCGGCGCCTCCGCCACGTAGCTCGCGTCCCTTTGACTCCGGCGCGATATCGATCGAACATCGCGCAACGGTGACCGCGATCTCCGGCAAACGCGCCAAACAGTATCTGCAGCGCGAGCACCTGCTCGAGTCGACCGACCTGCGTTGAAGTCTGCCACGGGCTGATCCAGACTGCGATGGTCCGCCGACTGGGAAGTTGCCCAAAGAAATATGCCTCTTCTTCGTTTTTGTGAGTGGCTGGCGACCACACCCGGAAGCATCGCGCTGCACGAGTCGCGCTATCTGTATCTCATCATCTTGACAGTCCACGTTCTGACCTTGTGCCTGTTTGTCGGGACCGCTGTGATGGTGGACCTTCGTCTGCTGGGCCTGACAATGCAGAGCGTGCGTGTGTCGGAAGTCATGACGCGGCTCCTGCCGTGGACGACAGCTGGCTTTCTAGTGATGATCATCTCCGGGTCGCTTCTTTTCTACGCCGCGCCGTTGCTCAGGTACCAGAATATCTTCTTTCGGGCCAAGATGGTGACTCTGGTCCTGGCCGGTGTGAATGTGTGGGTGTTTCACAACACGGTGTATCGCAGGGTGGCTGAGTGGGATCTGGATCCTGTCCCGCCACGAAGGGCCAGGTTGCGGGGCGGTCTGGCTCTGTTGGCGTGGGCTGTCCTGATCATATTGGGACGCATGATCCCTTATCAAGTGTATTGGTTCGACTGCAAAAAGCAGCCCCAACCCGCGATCGTCAATTTGCTCGCGGGTTGTATTACGGATTCTCGGTAGCAACCTTCACTCTCAGACGGCGGGGTCCCCACCGCGGGGCCCGCGTCGCAGCAGCTACGTTTCTTGAGGCTGCGCGCTATCGCGCTTGCGCTTCGCGTCGAGCTTGCATTTATCAAGGCTTCGCCCTGTCGGGCTCGCGCTTCGCGCGCTCCGCTCATCGAGTGGCACGCCGACCAGGAGTTTCGAATGTCTTTGTTGGATTTCTGTGAATGGGTCCAATATTCTCCGCTGCTCTCCGCGATGCGCAACTCGGCGTGGCTCTTTCCCGTCGTCGCGAGCATCCATCTTATGGGGTTAGCCTTGATCGGCGGAGCCGTGTTGGTAGTTGACCTGCGTCTCTTGGGGCTTGGATTGTGGCGCCAGCCTGTGGCGCAAGTTGCGCGAGACGCCGAGCGGTGGCTGCTCGTCAGTCTTCTGGTGTTGTTACCCACGGGGATACTGCAGTTCATGTGTTTCGCCGCCACAAAGTATTACTACCTTACGGCCTTCTGGGTGAAGATGGCCGCCTTATCCCTGGCGCTCGTCTTTACTTTTGCGGTTCGTCGCAAAGTGGCCATGGCCGATGAGACACACATGAGTCCAGTCTGGAGCAAGCTGGTGGCCGTCGTTTCGCTCTCGCTGTGGTCCAGCGTGGCGATCGCGGGACGATTGATCGGGTTACCATAACGTGTCTAGCACCATTAGAACGCGTTTACTTTTCCTCCAATGACGACTGGCCCTGTGGCCCGCTATTTTAACGAATATCTCTTTGACTAGCACATCGGCCCAATGTATCTTTCCGGCAAAACTAAAGGAAGTCTTTAGACGAGAGGACCGCAATGCCAGGGGGGAAACTCTATGAAGGGTACGGTGAGATCTATTCGGTATTTCGCTGATTCTTGCGCCGGTGTGTGTCGCGCTGTGGGCACAAGCAACCGCGCAGATCAGCGGTACAGTGACAGACCAGAGCGGAGCGCGATTGCCGGGAGTGCAGATCACTGCGACGCAGACCGACACCGGTGTTACTCGAAGTGTTATCAGCAACGAGACTGGAACATATGTTTTGCCTAGTCTTCCGACGGGTCCGTACAAGTTAGAAGTGTCGCTGCCGGGCTTTCGGACATTTGCCCGGACCGGTATTGTGCTGGACGTGAACGCGAGTCCGGTAATCAATATCTCGCTCGAAATCGGTCAGGTTACCGAGACTGTCGAAGTGCAGGCCAATGCGGCGCTGGTCGAAACGCGAAGCTCAGGTGTCGGCCAACTCATGGAAACCCAGCGGATTCTCGAACTCCCCTTGAATGGCCGCAACGTCACCGAGTTGATCACACTGGCGGGCGCCGCCGTGCAGACGCAAGTATCCTCCGGTCGAAGCATGCAGAACCAGGCGGACATTCGAGTGGCTGGCGGTCTTTCGGGTAGTGTGGCCTATGCGCTTGATGGCGCGCTTCACACCAATCGGTATGACAATCTGAGTCTGCCCCTTCCATTTCCGGACGCGCTGCAAGAGTTTAAGGTGGAGACCAGCCACCTGGCGGCCTCGTAAGGCCTGTCCTCGGGCGCCCAGGTGAGTGCGGTGACGAAGTCCGGGACGAACGAGTTCCACGGCGATGCGTTTGAGTTCGTGCGCAACGATCTGTTCAACGCTACATCGTATTTTGCGACAGTGGATCCGAAAACAGGCAAGCGAGTGCACAGCTCGCTGAAGCGGAATCAGTACGGTGGGACGCTGGGTGGACCGATCGTGCGGAACAGGCTGTTTTTCTTCGGCGGCTACCAGGGCACGCCAACTCGCTCTGACCCCGTGGATACTCAAGC
>Ga0137378_10003029_pt1 | contig 14521 bp, 18 predicted proteins | sample SagtaG_21_FD_104813 | JGI IMG/M metagenome (GOLD analysis project Ga0137378, IMG submission 104813) | Vadose zone soil microbial communities from Sagehorn Ranch, Mendocino, California, USA - Sage2_L_60_16 metaG | ecosystem: Environmental > Terrestrial > Soil > Vadose zone | place: USA... | reverse complement strand
TTAGTGAACTGGAGCGCTACATTCCGCATATAACGAAAAAAATGTTGACGCAGCAGTTGCGCGAACTCGAAAGCGATGGGATTGTCAATCGAAAATCCTATCCGCAGGTGCCACCGAAAGTTGAGTATTCCTTAACCAAATATGGCAAATCCCTGAAGCCCATTCTGCAGCTTATGGCTGACTGGGGCCTAGCTCATCGTGCGCGGCGGATATGAATAGTGCCAGCATTTTGTCGTAATATCCGATTATTCGTTTGGCCCAGCGATAAATTCATCAAGTGACATCGATATATCTGAAGTAACTCTTCCCTTGCAATTCTCGCAACAGCAGAAAAAGCTCCACATTCGTGACTGGGTTCCTCTTGGTTGTGTTGCCGCTGTTATCGCACTGAAATTGTGCTATGACAATGGAAGACGTTATCCTAGTATTCGAGCTACCACTTTTAGGTATGGACGCCGCGAATAGAAACGAGCTGGCAAAGTTCCTTCGTGCGCGGAGGGAGTCATTGGCGCCAGAGCTGCTTGGCTTTACGCGAGGAAGACGGCGGCGGACGCCCGGCCTGCGTCGTGAAGAGGTCTGCTCGCTGGCTTTCGTGGGACTCACCTGGTACACGTGGTTGGAACAAGGGCGCGATATTCGGATGTCATCGGACAGTCTGAAGCGAATCGCAAAAGCTCTGCGGTTATCTGCCGCCGATATGCAATATGTACTTTCGCTCGCTGGGCACATAGAGCCGGCGCCAGATCCTTCGAGCTCGCAAATTGATGCCGTTGTGCAAGGAGTCTTGGACGGATTTAAAGCGGGACCCGCAATGGTATTTAACGCGAGTTTTGATTTCATTGCCTTCAATAGTTTGGCCGACATCATCTATCGAATGGACGATTACGATGGACCGTTTGTCCGCAATCTGTTTTGGCGAAGTTTCATGGACCCTAAGCGAAGGCGTCTCTATGCAAACTGGGAGACTGCCTCCCGGAATGCCGTCGGGCTATTGCGCGCAAAATATGCGACTCATGTTGGTGATCCCGAGTTTGAATCGCTCATCAAGGCGTTGCTTGAGAATAGCGAAGAATTCAACCGCCTCTGGAACGAGTATCACGCGGCATCTCTGGCTCCATTGATACTGAAGCTGAACATTCCGCGATTTGGATCGATTAACGTCTATTCGGTTAGGATGCTTTATCCAAACCTACCTGAGCACACTTTGGTTTTCCTAACTCCAGCCGACACGAAGAGCGTTGAAGTTATGAAAAAGTTGGGGACGGCTTGAACTAAATTTCTTCAATTTCGACGAGGCCGAGTTTCATTATTTAGGTTCATTCGTTTCGCCACCGAGATGCCGTGCACCGCGAATCAGGCCTATCCCAAGTGTCAGAACGGCGGCAGCTAGAAATGCGGCTCCGATATATGCCAGGTTTATCAACGCGTTCGGCTCCTTCGCAGCTGGCGATATGACAGAAAGAAAGAACGCGGCTGGTATGAGAATCGCCGCGAACGGGGCCCCTGTCCTGGCCAGCCATTTCCAAAACGGCGGAAGTACGGCCTCATCAACGTAACGAAGCATGACAAGCGAAAGGACGAGATAGACGCCGGCGTGCGCGTGCCCGGCGCGAAAAAGATCATGACGTAGCGGATTATCGACATACCCCGCTGTAGTTCGAGTCAGAAGACTCAGAAGCGATAAACCTCCGAACATAACCGTTGGTAGAACTACCAAAAGAATCCCAGCCAACATTCGAGATTCACGTGACATGAAATGCTCCTTCCAAGTCGCTGCGCGCGCAAAAGCCCGGAGCCCCCCAAATCTTGCAAGAAGGCTACGGGTTCGCTTACGTTGACTAATGAGTATGTTCGGGGGGGGAAACTTACAGATTTTACGAACTCTTCGCCGGGCGGACCAATCTCATTATTCTTCGTTTTGTGCTCGGTATCATGTAGCCATGTTAGCGTCAAAGCAATGACCACTTGCGAGAGATTTGTGGTGACCACTTCTATTGGATTCCGTCAATTTACGCTTTGCTGGGGAAATCGGTGCCGGAAATCATCGTACCGGCAACGCGAAACGACTCTCATCACAGATGACGTTTCGCGTTTTCATGCGTTAAGAAGTTCCTTCAACAGGCGCACTGCTTTTGGTATCTCCGACACTCGTGTGTTCCCGAAGCCCAAAACGAATCCCTGGCGTGGAGCTTCACCCACGTACGAAAGCGATAAAGCGGAGAGCCACAGTTTCCTTGCCGCAGCTTTCGCTGCGATTTCTCTATCCTCAATCCCACCATTGCTCAATAGCGTTAGGTGCATGCCCGCTTCTCCTCCCACGATCGTGCAAGTTGAGCCGAACTCACGCCTAATCTCTTTGACCAGTACCCGACGTCGCTCTCCGTAAATCTGTCGCATCTTCCGAATGTGCCGCGCGAAATGTCCCCCCTTAATGAACTCTGTGAGCACGGCTTGATTAGTGGGCGAGGGACACAGATCCATTGATTGACGCACCGCAGCGAAACGCTCAAGCAGATCGGGCGGAATCACGATGTATCCCAGTCGCAGCGAAGGGAATAAGACTTTGCTAAAAGTACCGATATAGATCACGCGGGAGTTGGTATCGAGGCCCTGCAGACATGAGATCGGTGGACTCTCGTAGCGGTATTCGCTATCGTAATCGTCTTCAATGATCCAAGCGCCTGCATTCTGGGCCCAATCGAGGAGTTGGAGTCGTCGTGTAGCACTCATCGTCACTCCGAGTGGATACTGATGCGAAGGCGCGACAAAAGCAGCGCGTGCTTTTGGGCTTAATTCGATTCCCGCGAGAACATCTAGCCCTTCTGTGTCGACGGGAACAGACACGGCGCAACATCCTGCAATCTTTAACACGTGACGCACAAGCCAATAGGCCGGTTCTTCAATCCAAGCCTCCGCTCCCGGATCCAGCAATACGCGAGTTGTAATGTCGAGTGCCTGCTGGGATCCGCTCACAATCATGATCTGGTCTGCTTCACACTGCACAGCGCGCGAAGTCCGCAGATAGACAGCGATTGCGCGTCGGAGAGCCTCTGCCCCCATCGCATCTCCATATTGAAGTTCGTTGACCCTAATATTGCGGGAGTAGCGGGCGACGAGCTTCGACCATGTCTTTAGCGGAAACTGTTCCAGGTCTGGTTGGCCCACCTGAAATGGTCCGAGCCGTTCGTTCCACGAAGGCGATGCGTATTTAGGTAGGACTGAAGCGGTCGTGGCAATCGTCCTTCGCCCCATTTCCGTATGGACTACACTCTTGCGGCTCGGACGAGGCGGTTCTCCTGGCAACGAAGGCGCGATAAATGTTCCAGAACCAATTCGACCTAAAAAATATCCCTCGGCGAGAAGCTGGGCATAGGCATTCAGAACAGGAAAACGGGATACCCCTAACTCGCGTGCGAGTTGCCGTGTTGACGGAACGATTTGACCAGGGCGCAGCTCTCTCTGGATGATTCTGGCCCTGAAACCCTCATAGATTTGCTGATAAAGGGGTTTCTGCGCTTGCCGGTCGATCGGTATCAACGTGGTGATTCTACCCAGCTTGTCGTTCGATACTGATAAATTGGTCATGCCAAACTGCTCATAATCGGTTATTGCCGCTAACCACTTCCTCCTATATATCAGAGTACAGCGCGCAGGCCAAAGTGTGCGAGACGTCTGAGGAATTATTCGGAGACGTGTTTGTGTCACGTCCTTCGCGTCCATAACTGAATTGGAGAAGTGAAGATCAAGATGAGTGTTAAAAGCAGCAGCACTAAGTTCATGCGGAGATATATCGTACTCGCAGTATTGACGATCTCGTGGTTGTCTGTCGGATCTGTCGTCACTGAAGCCCAGTCGGCGATACTGAATTTGCCGCGCGTCAGCCAGCACGCGCGGTTCACGCAGCGAATTGGCCTCACGGACATCACGATTGATTACCACCGCCCGCTCGTGAAGGGCCGAAGAATCTTCGGTGGCCTACAGGCTTACGGAAAAGTGTGGAGGGCCGGCGCCAACGACAACACGCTCTTCGAGGTCAGCGACCCGGTTACTATTGAAGGTCATCCTCTCCCCAAAGGCGTGTACGGGCTGCACATGATTCCGGGCGAAACCTCCTGGATTATTATCTTTTCCAAGAATTCGACCTCATGGGGCAGCTTTACATACGATCAGGCTGAAGATGTGCTTCGCGTGACAGTCACGCCGCAGACAATTGAGAACCACGAAACCCTTTCCTATGATTTCGACGACCCGAAGCCAGATTCGATCGTCATCACCATGCGATGGGAAAAAGTCGCAGTGCCTTTCAAGGTGGAGGTCAACACGCCGGAAATCACCGCGCAGAGTCTGCGCAACCAGCTCCGCGCACGCGGGCAATTCGAGTGGCAACCGTGGATGGAAGCGGCTAATTACCTGCTGGCCAACAAGCTCAACGCAGAAGAGGCGCTGAAATATGCGAATCGGTCTATCGAGAATGAAGATCGTTTCGAGAACGAAATGACAAAGTCGCGCGCGCTCGCCGTTCTCGGCCGCAAGGGTGAGGCACTGACCGCGCGCGATAAAGCGATTGCCATGGGCACCCAGTTGCAAGTTCATGACTTCGGCCGGGGACTCCAGGCGGAAGGTCAACAGGACGAAGCGCTGGAACTCTTCCGCAGTAACGTCAAGAAAGATCCAAATAGCTGGGTGGGTCACAATGATGCGGCACGCGTCGCCGTCGCGAAAGGCGATTTCGAAACCGCAGTCAAGGAAATGAGGCTCGCCGTCACGGGGGCTCCCGAGTCACTTAAGGCCTCGCACGCTGACCTCCTCAGGCGTTTGGAAAATCATGAGGACATCAACAAGTAGTCATGTCTCGTTACCCCGTGGAAACTCATCTGCGAAAGCGTTAGTTCCCCAAGCTCACGAAAACATGATGAATAATCGAATTGTGAGAATAACAGTAATGAACGCGCTGAAATATTTTGCGACTTGCCTTCTTTCGGTAGTCGTCTTGCTGACGGTTCAGGGTTTCGCGCTGTCGAAATCTGATGCGACAAGAACAGGTCGTCAACAGGTTCTCAAGGAACGAGATGGACAACACGATTTCGACTTCAACTTTGGTATTTGGAAATCCCACATCAAACGACTCCAACATCCGCTTACGAATTCCAAAGAATGGATCGAAGTCAATGGCACTCTCGTGGTTTCAAAGGTCTGGAACGGTCGCGCCAATCTCGAAGAGATCGAAGCAGACAGCCCGGCTGGTCACCTCGAAGGGGCTGACTTTGCGTCTCTATAATCCTGAATCCCGCCAGTGGTATCTGAGTTGGGCCAACAGTAATGACGGCACGCTGGGCAAAGCCATGGTCGGCGAATTTAAGAATGGACAAGGTGTGTTTTACGATCAGGAAACGTTCAAGGGAAGAGCAATTCTGGTGCGCCAGATCTATTCGGACATTACTCCGAACTCATACCACTTTGAGCAATCTTTCTCCGATGACGGTGGCAAGACCTGGGAACCCAATTGGGTAGCAACAGTAACCCGAGAGTCAGAAGGACAAACGACTTTGCACCAGACGGCCAGCGAGGAGAATCGACAGCACGATTTTGATTTCAACTTCGGAAGTTGGAAGACCCATGTGTCGCGCCTTAAAAATCCGTTGACGGGCTCCACAAACTGGGTCGAATACGAAGGCACTTCTCTAGTTCGACGCGTATGGAATGGGCGCGCAAGCTTGTTCGAACTGGAGGTTGATGGTCCGGCTGGACATATCGAAGGTGTAGGTCTGCGTCTATACAATCCCCAATCGCACCAATGGAGCTTGAACTGGGCAAACAGCCTAGACGGACTCATGACAACGCCCATGATCGGCGAATTCAAAAGCGGGCAAGGCGTTTTCATTGATCGTGAGGAGTTCAACGGTAGAACTATCTTTGTACGTAATGGTTTTACAGGCATCACTTCCAATTCATCGCGCTTTGAACAGTCATTCTCAGACGACGGCGGCAAGACCTGGGAAACCAACTGGATCATGACATTCACGGGGGACAAGGACCGATCTGAATAAGTGCTCAAGAGAAGATCTGCAGACGTCGGGATCCAGTCCGCCAACATTGAAATTTACGGAAGATTATCGACCAGCGGGAGGGACGTGTGAAATGAGAACAGTGATCGCAGCGGAATATGCGTCATTGGACGGTGTGATGGAAGACCCCGGGCCTACCGGGGAGTTCGAGCATCGCGGTTGGACGATGCCTTATTGGAACGACGAGTTGGCGAAAGATCAGTCAGACCTGCTCTTCGCAAGTGAAGCTCTCCTGCTCGGGCGTTTCCTATGATGAGTTTGTCGCGTCGTGGCCTTTGAGGTCTGGCGACCCCTTCACCGACAGGATGAACAGCATGCCGAAATTTGTTGCCTCAAGGTCGTTGCAAGAGCCACTGGAATGGAACGCGACATTGCTCAAAGGAGATGTCGCAGAGGAGGTACAGACATTGAAGCAACAGCCAGGCGGCTCCCTTCTGATCTACGGTAGCGGGGAACTTGTAAGCACGCTAATGCGGCACAACCTTATCGATGTCTATCGGGTCATGCTCTATCCGCTCACGCTGGGGAGCGGCAAACGACTTTTTGCAGGCGAGGTGGGCAAGACCACGCTAACACTCAGCAACACAAAAACAACCAGCGCCGGTGTCGTAGTGCTTACGTACGAGGCGACAAAAACTAGCGCATAAGGAGATTTAAGAAGGAGAACAAGGAGAATATGATCAGGGTTCATAAGCAAGTTCTAAAGATTCTATTACTGATTGGTTTCACGTTGGCATCGCACCCCAGATTGGAGTTTCCACAGCAAGATTCAAAAGCCGCCCAAACTACGTCTCAATCGTCAGCCGAGCGCGATGGACAGCATGACTTTGACTGGGAACTCGGGCACTGGAAACTTCATACAAAACGTCTTCAGCATCCGCTAACAGGATCTTCGGATTGGATCGAACTCAACGGTACTGTGGACGTGCGCAAAATTTGGGACGGTCGCGGCAATCTTGCCGAAATCGAATTAGACGGCCCAACAGGCCACATCGAATTCCTATCTCTTCGACTCTACAATCCCCAAGCCCGCCAGTGGAGTCTGAACTTTGCCAGCAGCAACGCAGGCACCTTGAGCGTACCAATGATTGGCGAGTTCAAAAATGGACGCGGCGAGTTTTACGATCAAGAACCCTTTAATGGCAAAATGATCTTAGTCCGATTCGTCTTTTCTGCTTTATCTGGAGACTCGGGTCGGTCTGAGGAGGCGTTCTCCGAAGATGGTGGCAAAACCTGGGAAGTGCACTGGATCAACACTTACACCCGGATCAAAGAGTGAGAGTGTCGGCGATCACAATCTGACGCGGGTAGGCATGGTACCTAATTGAGGTCCTTTGTTTACCAGCCAAGAGCCCCCGATCATCGAAACCGGGGAGGTCCTGAAGATCGCCAGACCTAATACTTTCGGGCTTTTTATGCTCGAAAAAGCTACTGATAATGGCCTGCAGGAGGCAGGAATTGCAGAGCGTGATCCGGATAGATTTTGTTGCTGGACCAGCCTAATATCTAAGCATGGAGATTAAATCCTTGATTTTAGGCAATGGAGGATCCATGGTCCCGAGCGCCGTCTCGCCTGGCCTTCAAGCACAACTGTGGGCGGCGATTCAAACCCGCAACGCCGATTTTGACGGCGCCTTTTATTACGGCGTGCAAAGAACCAATATTTTTTGTCGTCCATCCTGCCCTTCGCGAAAACCGAAACGTGAAAATGTGCGCTTCTTCGCGCTCCCAGAGGCCGCGCGAGCCGCCGGGTTCCGTCCTTGTTTGCGCTGTAAGCCAGAGAAGACGAATCTACGGGATCCTCAGGCGGCGCTCGTGCAAAGTGTCTGTCAGTTAATCGACATGGGCATCGATGAACGTCCACATCTTTCGACAATAAGCAAGCAGGTAGAACTCAGTCAATCGCACCTCCAACGGTTGTTCAAGAAGCTAATGGGAATTACGCCACATGAATATGCGGATGCGCGGCGCACCGATCGATTCAAGGAAAAGATCAGGGTCGGCCGAAACGTGACTGATGCAATGTACGAGGCCGTCTACAGTTCGAGCAGCAGATTATACGAGAAAGCGGCAGCCCAACTGGGCATGACCCCAGCGACCTATCGAAAAGGTGGTCCAGGATTGACGATCCGCTACACGACCACCTCCAGCCCACTCGGTGTATTGTTGGTGGCCACGACGGACAAAGGTGTTTGTTCCGTGAGGCTGGGCGATTGCACGGAAGAGCTGCAAGACGAACTCCGAACGGAATTCCCCCGTGCCAATATCCAGCGTGATGATACGGCACTGAAAGCTCAAGTAAAGGTGCTACTCGACTACATCGAGGGAGAACGTCCTCACCCAGACCTGCCGCTCGACGTACAGGGGACGGCGTTCCAAAAGAGAGTTTGGGAAGAGTTGCGTCGCATACCGTCGGGGCACACGGCGTCTTATGGCGAGATTGCTCGTCGCATTGGTCGACCTACAGCTACTCGCGCCGTGGCGAATGCTTGCGCGGCCAACCCGGCGGCCGTTGTGACACCGTGTCATAGAGTAGTACGTAAAGACGGAAGTGCCGGAGGATATCGTTGGGGCAAGGAGCGCAAGGCGAAGCTACAAGCGTTGGAGATCAAAACATCAGCTGACCACAGCATCCAAAGCAAGCATTTAATTCAATAGCAGAACGGAGTGTTTCGGCCAACGGGCGGCCTAATCACTATAAGCAATACGGGGAGGCATACAGTGAACACATTTGTTATTCAACCTTTATCGAACCAGGTTTCAGCAGCGTTAAAGGAAACAATGCATGATCAGTTTGGTAATGAACCGAAATTAGAACAGGCGCAGTCACGACGTAGTATTTGTCGGCGATGCCTGCGCCGGTTCAATCCCGGCGAACGCAGGCTATTGTTCAAATACAGGCCATTCCAAAGAGAGGGAGTATTTGCTGAAGCGGGTCCTATTTATATACACGAAAATGATTGCCAGCCCGAAGCGGAAATTTTGACTGGCTATCCTAATGAATTCCGCGAGCTGCCGCTGCTCCTGAGGGCCTACACAAAGGAGGACGGACAGGTAGATTCCAAACTGATCAAAGACGGTAATGCAGAGACACTCATCGACAAATTCTTCGCGAATCCTGACGTAGCATATATCCATCTACGCGATGGAGAGTCTGGTTGCTACTACGCGCGGATTGAGAGAGCGTCGTGAGGTAGAGGTAATGGATGAAAAGCAGAGAATTCTGAAAACGTTAACCGATTTATACGATGGCCATCCATGGACCGATCTTTCGATCGCGGGAGTTATTCGCGGTTTGACGGCCGAACAGGCTAGCGCAAAGCCTGCTGAACATCTGCACTCAATCTGGGCTCAACTCAATCACATCATCCTCTGGCGAACCAAGATTTCACGCCTTATGTCACGGGAATCAGCGAACCCACAACCGGATTCAGAGGACTTCGGTCCAATCGCAGACACTTCCGAGACGGCATGGCGTGACGCGAAGGTGAAATTGGAGGAATCCCAAAGGACCTTGTTGAAAGTAGTCACTGAAGTCGCCGACGACAAACTCGACACAGTTGCAAATAGCTTTAACGTTACTTACAGTGAATTGATTCAAGGGATAATTCAGCATGACGCATACCACTTGGGCCAAGCAATGATCGCAAAAACGCTCGTTGCCCCAGCGAACGGAATTATCGCCTAACGTTTTAAGAAACCGATCACGTTTTTTACGTGAACGAACTGACCCCTTCTGGCTGCGAAACCTGAAGAGGAGCCGTAATGTTATCAACGAACTCTTCCGCACTTGAACCGCAAATATTGATGAGCGGTCTGGTGTTCGGCGAGCAGCCACGTTGGCACGAGGACCGCCTTTGGTTCTCGGACTGGGGCCCGCCAGAGGTCATCCCCGTCGATCTCGATGGCAACAGCGAAGTCATTCTCCGAGCGCCGTCATTTCCATGTTGTGTCGACTGGTTGCCCGATGGGCGCCTGCTCGTCGTCTCGGCGCGTGATGGGCTTCTCCTGCGCAGGGAGTCCGACGGCTCGCTAGTGACCTATGCCGACCTGAGCAGGCTCTCCGATCCTCCAGCAGGGAACGAGCTCGTCGTTGACGGTCGCGGCAACACCTACATCAACGGCGGCGGCTTTGACTTGATGGCCGGCGCGGAGTTCGCCCCCGGAATCGTTGCTCTGATCACCCCCGATGGCTCCGCTCGTCAGGCGGCCGATGGACTCGCATTCCCCAATGGCATGCTCGTGACGCCTGACAACTCGACGCTGATCGTCTCCGAGTCCTACGCGAAAAGGCTCACTGCCTTCGACATCGCGGCCGACGGCGGCCTATCGAACCGCCGGGTGTGGGCCGACCTCCAAGGCGGCGTCCCTGACGGCATCTGTTACGATGCTGAAAACGCCGTCTGGTACGGTGACGTCCCTAATAAGCGTTGCGTGCGCGTTCGCGAGGGTGGCGAGGTGCTGCAGATGGTCAACCTTGACCGCGGGTGCTTCGCATGCGCGCTCGGCGGCGCGGACAGGACAACGTTGTTCATGATGGCGACCGAGTGGAGCGGTCCAGCGAACATGTTCAAGGGGCCACGAACGGGCGAGGTGCTGACCGTTCAGGCACCGGCACCAGGCGTTGGTTGGCCGTAGGAAACTGAGATCACCGAGCTACGGGAATCTGGGAATCACGGAGGACCTGAAGACTGAAGTCACTTCAGGGTTGTTGGGTTCGAAGCAATGACTCAACTTTCTGAACATCCAAGCGTCAGACGGTTTCGTGAACGAACTGAGGGCCTCGTAGCTGGGCCACCGCCGATTCTCAATGCTCGAGATCTCCGTCAGATATGTCTCGAGGCAGGCGCCGACGATGTTGGGTTTGTTGATCTTGATCGCCCGCAGCTTGCTGAACAAAAAGCTGACATCCTGCAGTTCTTTCCGCATACCAAGTCGCTCATCAGTTTCGTCCTGAGAATGAACCGCGAGCCAATCCATAATCCGGCACGTTCGGTCGCGAATGTTGAATTCCATCAGACAGGCGAGCGGGTAAACGAGACTGCTCACGGCATTGTGGCCACACTTGAACAAAGAGGCATTCGTGCCATTAATCCGGCGATGGGATTTCCGATGGAGATGGCCCAGTCTGGCAAAGGCAAGATTTGGATTGTTTCACACAAGCCGGTAGCCGTTGCCGCAGGGCTGGGCCATATGGGTATTCATCGTAATGTGATCCACCCGAAGTTCGGTAACTTCATATTGCTGGGAACGGTACTGTTGGATGCGGCGGTCAACGAGTATCAGCAGCCGCTGGATTACAACCCCTGCGTGGAATGTAAGCTATGCGTGTCTGCATGTCCCGTAGGAGCCATCGAATCGGACGGAGCATTCAATTTTTCCACTTGCTACACGCACAACTATCGTGAGTTCATCGGCGGATTTACAAATTGGGTTGAGCAGATCGCCGAGAGTCAGAGTGCTTCGGACTATCGAAGACGCGTGACTGATGCGGAGTCAGCATCAATGTGGCAGAGCCTCTCGTTTGGCGCAAATTACAAGTCCGCTTACTGCATGGCCGTCTGCCCTGCGGGTGATGACGTCATGGCGCCATTTCTCACTAGTCGTTCAGATTACTTAAAAGACTCGTGCGACCACTGCAGGAGAAGGAGGAAACCGTCTACGTTGTGGCCGGCTCAGACGCGGAGGATTATGTTGCGCGTCGCTTCCCACACAAGAATACCAAGCGCGTCGGCAATAGCTTGAATCGCGTCCGCTCAATTCCGGCTTTTCTAAATGGATTGCCCTTAACCTTCCAACGAAACCGGTCGAAGGGCCTTGATGCTACTTACCACTTCACCTTCACCGGAGCAGAAGAGCGTCTCTCAACAATAATCATCCGAAACCAGAAGCTTGAAGTGAAGGAAGGGCATGTGGGGAACTCCGATCTGAAGATAACGGCTGAAAGTGGCACGTGGCTCGGTTTCGTCGCGAAGGAACGCAATCTTATTTGGGCATTACTGCGAAGGAAGATTCGCATCAAGGGATCGCCGCGATTGCTGCTCGCATTCGGCAAGTGCTTTCCGTCTTGAGAAACGTTGGGTTGGGGCGAAAGAACCGTATGTCTGGTTTTTGGCGGTGCTGAAAACCAATGCGGAGAGACGAAGGAATGAATTAAGACATTTCTACAACTGGACGCGACGCGATAGACCGCAAGGAGCCGCAATTGGGAAGAGTCATCCTCTTTATGTCATTGCCTCTGGACGGGTTTATTGCCGGACCCAACGTGGGTATTGAGAATCCCATGGGCGATGGCGGAGGGCGGCTCCATAACTGGATGTTCGTCGGTAAGACCAGTCAGGAAATCAGGAGCTTCGAGGAGGAATCATTTAAGGATACAGGGGCAATCATCATGGGCAAACGAACATTTGACGTTGGGGTCGGACCCTGGGGGGAAAATCCTACGTTCCATGCGCCGTGCTTCGTGCTCTCTACAATTGCTCATCCGCAGATCCTCAAGGCTGGGGGGACAACGTTTACCTTTGTCACAGACGGCATCGAAAGCGCGCTTGCACTGGCAAGAACTGTAGCCGGTGAAAAGGATGTCATCGTGATGGGCGGTGCAAACACTGCTCAGCAGTACATCAAAGCAAGACTAGTGGACGAAATGCAGTTTCATCTAGTGCCAGTTCTACTGTGTGAAGGTGTCCAACTGTTCGAACATATCGGAGGTGAGAAGATTGAACTGGAGAACGTGGAGACGATAGACGCCCCAGACGTAATACATCTCAAGTTCAGCGTTGTTAAGTCGTAGCTTCCGCGCAAGGAACGGGTCGCATTGCCTAGTTCCAATACGAGGTGGGGGAAATCGATTATGAACATCGCATTGTGGATCATTCAGATCTTACTTGCGTTGCTCTATGTGTTTGCGGGTGGAACAAAGCTGCTTTTGTCAGTCGAGCAGCTGCGTGCAATGGGTTCGCCCAATCAGATACTGCTTCCGAGTCTGCTCCTCAGGTTCATCGGTGTGTGCGAAGTGCTCGGAGCGCTCGGCCTGGTTCTCCCCGGACTCTTGCGAACTCGACCGGGTCTGACGCCGCTAGCGGCTGCTGGACTGGTCGTAATCATGATTGGAGCGACCGTGGTCACTTTCGCGGGTGATGGGGTTGGGCCGGCTATGTTCCCATTCACGATGGGTCTGCTAGCAGCTTTTGTCGCCTATGGCCGCTGGCGAATCGCACCGCATCGCGTACGTTCTGCCCCCTAGTACCGGAGTCACGGATTCCATTTCCTATTCCCGTCATGGAGACAGAACATCAACACTCCTTCTAACAATCGCACCTTTATGTTTTTTGTTCATGCTGGCCCAACTCTGTAAGAAGGATGCTTGTAAGAGCTGCCGAAGAATTAGACATCGCCGAATTGGCAAGAATTTGGTACGACGGCTGGCACGAGGCGCATGCCCATATCCTGCCGGCCGAACTAACGCAGCTTCGTACACTGGAGAGTTTTAGAGATAGGCTTCGGGTGAATCTTCCGAATGTGCGAGTGGCGACTCTGCTTGATAGGCCGGTTGGATTTTGCATTCTTAAGGGCGACGACGAACTCTATCAACTATACGTCTCGTCTCAATCACGAAGTTCGGGCGTCGCAACCGCGTTGATTGCTGATGCAGAAGCCCGGTTTTCTGAAAGCGGCGTCGAGACTGCCTGGCTCGCCTGCGCCATAAGAAACGAGCGGGCTGCAAGATTCTACGAAAAATGCGGATGGCGACGGATGGGAACTATGATTAACCCCACCGAAACTTCGCAGGGGGCGTTTTCTCTGGAAGTATGGCGTTACGAAAAATCTCTCATATAAACTTTGAATGCTTTTGGAAATACTTTCCACATTATCGGCTGGTTTGTTTGCCGGGGCAGCGATCTACGTCAACCTAGTGGAGCACGCTGCCAGAATGGAATGTGGTACCGGCGTGGCGGTCACCGAGTTCGCGCCCAGCTATCGTCGCGGGGCTGTCATGCAAGGTACATTAGGAGCGATTGGTTTTCTAAGCGCGACGGCAGCTTGGTTGAAGGGCTCCTCATTCTGGTGGTTGAGTGGCGGCATCGTTCTCTTGGCAGTAATTCCTTTTACCCTCGTCGTCATTTTCCCCACCAATAAACAGCTATTGGATCCTTCCCTGGATAAAAATTCTGAGCTAGCCGTAAAGCTCCTTATTCGGTGGGGAAGATTACACGCTGTGAGAAGTATCTTGGGCTTAGTCTCATTCTTGATCTTTATCATTCTGCTTGGGACATTCGGGGTTGAGATAAATTCAATCAACGCCGCGCCCAACAATTTCGTTTCAGGTGAGCGCAGGATCGCGCCCTTCTTAACTGGCGTGGTCCAACGAGGGTTGCGTGTCGCCGCCCGCGCCACCTGAACTCAACCATTAGACGATTTTCGGTTAAACAGAGTGCAGATGGTGGTCATGTTGG
>Ga0137378_10003024_pt1 | contig 14525 bp, 5 predicted proteins | sample SagtaG_21_FD_104813 | JGI IMG/M metagenome (GOLD analysis project Ga0137378, IMG submission 104813) | Vadose zone soil microbial communities from Sagehorn Ranch, Mendocino, California, USA - Sage2_L_60_16 metaG | ecosystem: Environmental > Terrestrial > Soil > Vadose zone | place: USA... | reverse complement strand
TGGTCGAGGCCAGAAGCACCGGCCGCGGCGCAGCCATGCGTCCTGGCCGGGCGCGGCTGTGGTCACCGGACCGGCATGGCCGGCCGACAGCGTCGCCGCCAATGACCTTGCAGGTGCCAGATGACTGAGGGCGGGGCGGTCTGGCCGACCCTGGCGGCGTTCCACGCGGACAATCCGCGGCGGGCCACCTCCAGGGAGGTGACGTTTGGATCCGAGTGGTACGCCAGCCGGGATCTTCCGCCGTGGCGGGGCAGCTGGATCCAGGCGACTCGGGAGTTCATCATCGTGCAGCTCGGCGGCACGATGGAGGCCGAGCATGGACCGGTTGAGCTGCTTGGCGTGGTCGCCATCGAACCATTGGAGGTCGGCCTGCGCGGCTGGGTCGGGATGTGCAGCTGGCCGGGTAGCTTGCCGTGGCTGCGGCACCGGCTGGCTGAGCTCCTCGATCCGTAGGTAGGGGGCGTTTTCCCCTGGTGTGGTGGGTGCCGGGCTGGTCGGGCCTGGCAGGTCGACGGGGAGACCGATGGTGTTGGCCTGCGCTGGTCCAGCGGTGCAGCGCCCCTGGGCCGCGCTGGTGTAGCCGCCCTCTCACGCTTCTTCCCGGTTCTACGACGATGACAAGGGAGCGGTGCCGGTGTTCCGCCACGTCATCGCCAACAGCGTGTGCAGCGTGTCTGCGGCGGCAGAGCCGTCGTCCAGTGCGGCGGCGGTCGCACTACCGTAGATGATGGCCCGCATTCTGTTGCCCAGCGCAACTGGGTCGGCTGCGCCGGTCGCTTCCGCGAGGCGATCCAGCAGTCTGCGCTCTTCTTCCCGGGTCTCGGTCGTGGCCTTCGCCACGTCGGGGCGGTCGAGCGCCGAGGACTGGGTTGTGGTCATCAGCGCCCAGAGGCCGAACCAGTCGGGGCGGCTGAACCAGCCTGCAAGGTATGTCGAGAGTCGCTCCAAGCAGGCCCAGCCGCCTTGGCTTTCGCCTTGGACGGCGTCCTGGACGGCAAGCCGCAGTCCGGTCTGATAGGTGTCCAGCAGCCGCAGCTGCATGGCGTTGATGCTGCGAGCTGGGGCGTCGGTGGCCCCCGGGATCGATCCGCTCACGGCGCCCCTCCGCCTGCGATCAACTACAGTTGAAGACGTGCCGAAGCGTACAGCGGCGCCATCAGGCGGTCAACCATCGACAACGGCCAAGCTAGCCTGTTTCAATCAAAGTTGATGGCTGGTAGAGTCCTGCCACCGGACCAGGGAGAAGGCAGCAAGACGGGCGATGGGAGGGGGCAATGGCGGACGGCCAACCGGGCAGCGAGCATGACAGCACCCGGACGGGGACGGCCCGACATCGACCGTCGGAGCATTCACCGTCGCGGCGCACCGTCGAGACGTTCGTCGCCAGAGCCAACCGGCTCTTCGCCCTTCGCTGCGACCGCGACGGCCGCAAGGACGACCCGTACAGCCCGCAAGAGTTCGCCGATCTCATCAAGTCTGAGACCGGCGAAAAGGTTAGCCACACCTGGATCTGGCAGATCCGGACCGGGCGGACCACCAACGCCACGATCGAGTATGTCGAAATCCTGGCGCGCTTCTTCGGAGTACCGGAGGCGTACTTCTTCCCCGGGTATGACGAGCAAGCGGCCAAGCAGGTCGAAGCCGAGTTGAGCCTGCTTGACAAAATGAAGAAAGCCGGCATCCCGTCGATCGCCGCGCTTCACGCCATGTCGCCGGCGAGCCTGAACCTTGCGCGGCTGGCCAACGGGGTCTCTCCAGAGACCCTCAACGCCGTTGAGGTAGTGCTCACCAACGCTTGGAAGGCAGAAGGGTTGGAGCCCCCCGCGCCGTCGCAGGCGGAGGGGTAGGAGAGCCACATGCACACGACGGTTCGCCAGGCCGCACACGCCCGCGCGACTCGCCGCGCAGAGCTCCAGGCATCCCGACAGCGGTGCGACGACGTGCTCCGCGACCTGCCGCCGACAACCCCCGGCAGCATGCACGAGCTCTGTGGGGCAATCCGCACACAGGACGGACGGCCGATCCGCGTGCACCCGATGCCGATGCCGCCCCACGGACCAGCCGCGCTGCTTGTCGCCTTCCCCAAGACGTACGTCATCGTCGTCGACGAGAAAACCAATGGGTTCCCACGGCGACGCCGCTTGGCCCATGAGGCGGCGCACGCCGCACTCGACCACCTCCAAGAGACGATGTCCGCTGCTTGGCAGCGCGCCCTGTGGTTCCCGCACCTACAGCCTGAGTTCGTCGAACGGGCCATGGCACTCACCCCTGGGTACTACCCAACCCAACAGGAACGGGACGCGGAGGCCCTCGGCGGTCGCCTACTCGCGGCCGTGCTACATGGCGTGGCCGACAACCCGACGGACGAGGCATCAGGCGTTGAGGCAGGCCCGCTCGTTGGCCGCCGTGACGCCCTCTACCGCCAGTTCTGGCAGCTGCGACCACTATGGGTTGAACTGGTCAGGACCATGCCCGAGGCCGCGCTGTTCCCGCCCCGCTCCGCCCTGGCTGACCTGACCAGGATCACCGACCTTGAGAACCGCGTGACCCGGCAGGCCATCGAGATCCTCGACGTGTGCCGTCTCCTCCGGGACTGGCTGGACCCGGAGGTCGGATCCGCCGCCCGCGCGCACGCCCGCCGTGCCGGCCTTGCCGACCAGCATGTCGAGGCCACAGCGGAAGCGGCAATGGTGGCAGTCGCTGCGCGGGCAGTGCGGCGCGGCACGCCCCCAGCCCCCGGCGGTGTCGCCTGCGCATCCAGCGTGGAGGGGCACGCTGAGGCAGCCTGGCTCGTGTTGGTCGCCAGAGCGTTCACCGGTCCGATCGTGTCCCGGCACTTTCGGTGACCCTCGCGGTTGGCACCGTGAAGGTCTAGCCTCCACGGCACGCCACACGCAGGCCGAGATGGCTGGACGCGAAGGTGTGCCGAGGAGCTGTTGCGAGCAGATGGCGACGACCGTCACAGGTGGCGCGGTGCCGCTGCGGACCTGCCCGACATCGATCCGGCTGGCGTTTCTCGGACGGCTCCCGACCGAGGTCCCACGTCAGCGGCCTACCGGGCGGGCTGACCCACCGCCAGGCCGCCGTGGTCAGGGCGGTGCACCGCAAACCCAAGGGGCCCGGTAGCGTCTGCGGCTCACCCCAACGACGCCGATCAGCGCCTCGTCGTGACCTAGGCAGCGAACGAACCCTGATCGGCCCTGGTCCAAGTCCAGGTCAGTGATGCTCCAGGATCCGTGTGGTCGTCGTTCGGGTGCCGGTAAGAAACGCGCCACGAAGTTCCATGTGGCCCGCGCTCGTGCCCTGTTCGGAACTCGGCGGATAACCGGTCTTATCCGCTGAGCCCTGGTAGGATCCCAGCGGATAACGTGGCCCTGCGGGGGTCGCAGACCCTACGCAGGCTCAGCGGATAAGAAGGAGCCACCGATGCGCAGCCGCCGACCCGATCGTGCCAGCGCGGCGGCGCCGTGACCGCCGACGTCATCCAGCTCCACGCCGACGCCAGCGCCGCCGGGGTCGCCCAGGCGGCCGCGCAGGCCCACGCGGCCCTCACCCGGTACCTGGACCGCTGCGCCCTGGCGGCCAACACCGTGCGGGCCTACCGGCGCCAAGCCGCCGCCTACGTCGCCTGGCTGGCCGCCCACGCCGCCGACCACCCCGACGCCTTCACCGACACCGTCGGCGCCGAGGCGGCCGTGACCCGCTGGCGCCGGCACCTGCTGCAGCGCAAGGCCAGCCCCACGTCGGTCAACCAGGCGCTGGCCGCGGTCACCCTGCTCTACGAGCACGGCCCCCAGCTCCGCATCACGGTCAAGCGCGCCCGCGTCGAGCGCCCCGGCGAGCCCGACGCGCTGACCCCGGCGCAGCAGGGGGCGGTCGAGCGGGCCGCCGACCGGCGCGGCCGCCGCGACGCGGCGATCATCGCGGTCCTGCTGTACACCGGCGCCCGCGTCGAGGAGTGCACGCGGCTGGACTTCGACGACGTCGCGATCAGCCCGCGGACCGGGCAGGTGCGGCTGCTGGGCAAGGGCGACCAGGTCCGGGTGGTGCCGCTGCCCGTGCGCGGTCGCAAGCGGGTCTCGGCGTGGCTGCTGGAGCGCGGCAGGACGCCCGGCCCGCTGTGGCTGGGCCAGCGCGGCCCGCTGTCAGTCTCGGGCGTCACCCAGGTCGTGCTCGCGGTCGGCGGCCAGGCCGGCATCAAGGGGTTGCGGCCGCATCGGCTGCGGCACACCTATGCCACCCGGCTGCGGCAGGGCGGCGCCGATCCGGCGCAGGTGCAGGCCCTGCTTGGCCACGCCTCGGTGGAAACTGCCGGACGGTACTTCCGCGCCGGCGCCAGTGAGCAGGCCGACGTGGTCGAGCGGGTCTTCGAGTAGCTCGCCGCACTGGCCGCCGATCCCGCTGCTCGACGCCCGGCGCGGCGGACTCGAGATCACTGCCGGCATGGCGGCTGCCGACACCGACCCGAGCGCACGGCCGATGGGTGGCGCCCACGGCCTGGGGAGTCTACTGCAGTCATCCGGCATTACTGCGGTGCACGGACGGGGCTGATCGTCCTTGCCAGATTCACCGGCGGGTGGGGACACGCGCTGGCCACGAATCCACCCGCCGCCGGCGACGAGCACACTGCCCAGCACGCCGCCCCGCGGTCGGTGCCGAGGTCGGCGCCCTAAAGGAGGTCCGCTGTTCTGCTGGCCGCAGAGCCCGGTCGCACATTCCGCACTTCCCCGAAACTCGCCTCGCTACGTGATCATGGAGACTCCCACTGGTAGCCGAGGATCACCATCACGTCCTGGACCTCATCTTTTGTCAGGTTCCCGCCGGCTGGGCGCGTCATCTTGGCCTGCCACGTCTGGGGCGGCATGGCCGGATCGATCTCTACATCGATCTCTACTGCGGCGTCGCGGTCGGGCTTCTCGCCGAAGTGCAGGCCACCGTAGTCGGCACGCCTGGACAGCGTGAGCTGGTTCGCCTTGGGATCGGACCCGGTAGGGAGAGGGAGCGGGGGCGTCAGCGTCACTAGGTAGGCGTCCGCGTCTGCGCGTGCCAGGAACGCGATCGTGTTGACCTTGAGGGTCTTGCCGGCGTCCTTGTACGGGAACAGGTCTGGCGACACCGGCAGCTCGAAGACGTTGCCGTCGGCCGGGGTGGCGGGGTTGAGGAAGCGGCTCCACTGCGTTGGGAAGTCGCGGCGCAGGTTGAGCAGCAGCAGCGAGGGCGTCGCAGCTGCTTGCGGGTCTTCCGCCCTGAAGTGCGCGCGGAGATGGGTGATCGCGTGGTTCTTCAGCGGGCCGGCATCCTCCCTGGCGGTGTACTTGAGGTGCAGCACCGCGTCGGAGATGGAGCCGTAGTCGAACTGGCGAAGCGGCCGACCGAAGTCTGGCGGCTTGGTGGGGTCGGGGTTGTTGGCGGGCAGGTCGTTGAACAGCTCCAGCGACCACTCGCTGTCGGCGCCGGCGCCCTCGAAGGGCAGGTAGCGCTCGTCGTGGAAGCTGAGCTCGAAGACGCCGGGGTCGTTTTGGCCGCTGCTGGCCGCGATGGCCTTGACCGGGATGGTGGTCTCGACAAAGCGTGGGTCGTCCACTGGCAGGCCGGTGTCGTCGGTGTTGCGGGGATAGTCGCCGCCGGTGCTGATGCGGACGGTGCTTTTGAGCAGGCGCAGCGTGCAGGAGATCGTGGTGTAGGGGCCGGTCACGCAGGGCAGGGTCAGGCTGACGGACTTGATGCGGCGGAAGTAGTGGCCGGGGTAGTCGTGGTCGTAGATCACCTCCGGCAGCCGGAAGAAGCACCGCCCGGTCTCCCGCAGCTTCACCAGGGCGTGCGGGTCGAGCAGCGCCAGTGACACGTGCTTGGTCAGCTCGAATTCGCGCCGGTTTTGCTCCAGGTAGCTCGTCTCCAGGCGGCGCAGGTCGTACTGCAGCTGCTCGCCGGCGAGCAGGCCCTTCTTCAGGCTGTCCCAGTAGCCAAAGCGGATGATGCTGCTGTCCTGCAGGCCGAGCTCGAAGCGGTAGCAGCGTTCCGCCCGCTTGGCCAGGTCGTGGGCCAGCTTGTAACTTTTGAAGTACACCTGGGAGATCTGCCCCACCTGCCACTGGAAGAGCTCCTGGTTGGTGTACTTGGTGCGCATGAAGTCGTCGATGGCCTTGGCGTTGTCGATCTGGGCGAGATGGTTGGCCAGCTCCTTCTCGGCGATCGCCACGCGCAGCTCGGCGGCGGCGATCGACTGGTTCAGCTGCTGGATCTCCTTGACCGCCAAGTCCCGCTGGTGGTCCCAGTCGTCTTGGCGGCGCTGATAGGAGGCGACCGTGCTGGCGATCGAAGCTCCCTTTTCGATGATGTGCGAAATGCTTGACAGGGTCTGCGCGGCGTCCCCGGCGATCGCGCCGAGCGTTTGACCGCCGGTCTCGGCGTTGAAGGCCGGTGTGCCGCCAAATCCCGCCCCACCGATGTTGAACTGCGGTATGGCTTTGAACACCCCCGACAGCGAGTAGGCACCGGGGATGCTGGCGTCGATCGGGATGGTGGAGGTCGTGAGCCCGAGCGCCGCGATTTCCCCCAGGCTCATGAAGGGCCGGCTCTGGTAGTACTGCCGTTTGATCTCGGCGAGCTCCTTGCTGCGCTTGACGCCCTCGAGGTTGTCTGTTGCCTCGTCGATCTGCTTTTGGCGCACGTCGGCCTGCGCGGTGAGTACGCTGATCTCCTGGCTCTGGCGGAGCAGGCTCAGCGCCTCTGCGTCGGTCTTCTCCAGCGCCGACAGCAGCGCGGAGCCGAGCGCCTTGACGTCACTGCAGACCTCGTTGGCCTTCTGCAAAAGCACGGTGAACCGGTGCAGCGGCAGCGGCGCACCCAGGTCGGCCAGCGCCGAGCTGAGGTCGACGCCGGCGGCAACGGCCTTGACCAGGGCGCCCGGGTCGATGGGCGGCTCGAACAGCGCCAGCTGCCGCACCACGCCCTCGATGTTCATGCAGTGGCGGATCTTGTAGAGCCGGTCGGCGACCGTGTCCCAGTAGCCCAGCAGCTTGTCGTTGTGCGGGATGCAGAAAAACAGCGTGGGCAGCGGCGCCGTGGCCGTGCCGCTCTGGCCGGTGCCGGCCTGGGGCGGCACCAGGTTCTCGACCTCGACCAGGGCGTTGGCGAAGGCGTCCAGTTGGGGCTGCAGCTCGTTGAAGCTCGCCAGCGGCGGCTTTTCCTGCGCGGGCACCCGCCTGGGCGGTGGCCCCAGCAGCTCCGCCGCCAGGATGTACAGCTGGGTGGCTTCGTTGATGCTTTCCATGCTGTCCTGGGCGAACAGGTAGTCCCCCCAGGCGAGCAGGTTGTCCAGGTACTTCATCACCACCGTCTTCTGGTAGGCGACGGTGCGGTAGTTGGCGATGCGGTGCGGCTCGAACGGGTGGGTGCGCCAGTCGCCCACCTGCCGTTCCAGGTCATCCCTGGTCTGCGAGTAGCCGGGCACGCTGGTGTCGCCGGCCAGCATGGCCAGCAGGTTCTCGATCCGCTGCTGGACGTAGTCATCGTGACTGGTCTGGTAGAACGGCTTGGTGATCCAGTACTTGCTCGTAATCGAGCCACCCGGGACCGCGCTCTCGACGCCGATCGGGTTGAAGATGAAGTGGTACCACTCGCGCGCCTCTTCGAAGCGCTGGTTCCGGCTCAGGGCGTTGGCGACCAGCAGGGGGCCGTGGAAGAACAGCTCCCAGTTGTAGGGGGAGCAGGCGCCGTCCGCGGTGAAGTCGACGACCTCTTGTGGGTAGAACCGGTCGGTGCCCCAGTCGGCGACCCTGGCGGTGGGCCCGTAGCTGCTGGCGAAGCTGAAGCCGCTGTCCTGCAGCTGGACCTCCCGCCGCATGAGCCCGTTGATGCCCTGCAGCGGGTTCTCCACGAGCTTTGCGAACTCGCAGACGAACGGGTGGTAGAAGTTCCTGAACTCGAACCGGGCGGTCTGGAACAGTTGCAGCGACAGGGTGCCGAGGTGGTAGTCGACCAGCTGCATGACGATGCGGAGCAGGTGCTCGCGCCGCTGCTGGTCGGTGAACGGCGGCGCCTCCTCCCCGACCGGCACCTCGAGCAGCTGGCGCATTGTGGGGCTCAGGGTTGCCAGGTCGACGGTTGTGACCCAGGCGGGCACCTTGGCTTCGTAGTGGGCGTGCAGGGCGCGGAACTCCCGTTTGATCTCCGGGTAGTAGCGGTGCTCGTCGCCGTTGGGCAGCGCGACCGTGGTGAACAGGTCGTGGCTGCGGCCCGGCAGCTCGGGCAGGACGAAGAAGGTGCGCTTTTGGTCGTTGTAGAAGAACGGCAGCCACGTCCCGGCGGGCGTGAACCCGCGCTCGCCGGTGAGCTGGTAGCGCAGCTGGGGGGACAGGCCGAGCCAGAGCTGGTCGAGGTAGGACAGCTGCCACGGCGGGCTCATGTCGAAGATTCCCGGTGTCCGCTCCAGGAGGGGTGTGAGGGCGGGCGCCCTGGCGGGGGTGAATGTGCTCTGGAGGGTGAAATCGTCCTGCGGGTTGTTGTCGCGAGCGTCGAGCTCCTCCCACTTGAGGAAGCTGGTGAACTGGCCGACGGACTCCTGCGTCGGTCGCAGGGGATGCTGGAACCAGCCGGACAGATCGCCGAGCTCCGGCACGCCATGGCAGCCCGAGATCACGAACGAGCCCGAGAGCGCCGCGTACGGGGTCTCGTCTGATGGGTCGGGGCCGCGGCTGCTGCCGCTGTAGGCGATCCCGAAGCGTCCGTCCACCGACGCCCGGTCGATCGGGAAGAAGCTATACTGCTTGCGGACGAGTTCGCCTTTGTAGGTGGCACTCGGGACGTAGTCCTTGGACACTCGCTTGGGCGTCCACTTGCCGTTGCGGTAGTCACTCACCGCGATCTGGAGCCTGAGCTTCTTGCTTGCCTTCTGCACCTCCATCAGCTCGCCCTTCTTGGAAGGATCCAAGTCCGGGGTCGGGACGCTGCTGTTCCCCGCATCGTCGGGGACCTCCGTGAACACCGGCCAGAACAGGAACAGCCGGTTGCCCACCACGGCCGGGATGAGGTAGTCCTCCTTGATGTCGAGGTCGACCTTCTCCCAGGGCGTCCACTGCCAGTAGTCGAAGCGGCGGTAGTAGTAGGTGTGCGGCTCGGTGCCCCTGGTGCGCCCGAAGACGTGCACGATCGTGTTGGCACCGTCGTCTTGCTGGTAGAAGCCGGCGGGCTCCAGCTGCGCGACACCGGTCAGCTTCTCCAGGTAGTTCGCGAAGGCGGTTTCGGCGCTGTCCTGGGTGAGCTCGTTCTGCGTGAGCTCGGCCTCCAGCTCCTTGAAGAACGACGAGCGGTCCTTCTTCAGCTCGGGCTCGATCCAGTTCTCCGGCCACAGGAACACCTTGCGGTTTGCCTCCCAGACCCGGTACTTGCGCATCCACGCCCACCAGCGCCAGGCGCTGTCGCCGTCGGGCCCGTCGGCCTGCACCGTCACCTGCGGCTCAAGGCCCATGAAGCAGCGCTGCACGAACAGCTGCACCGACCCAGAGCCCCCCACCAGCCGGCTGGTGAGCTGGCAGGCCGACATCTCCACGTCCAGCAGGTAGTAGGCGTACAGGTCGTTGGGGTTCTCCCACTTGCCGGTAGGGGCGTCGGCGGGCTTCGGCAGCGTGAGCAGGTAGGCCACCAGCGCGTCCCGCTTGCGTTCGCGCAGCACGTCCTGGATCTCGGTGCACAGCGCCAGCCACGCCTCATCCCCCAGCGCAGAGCGCAGCAGCTTCCGCAGGCTGGTCACGTGGTCGGGGGTCATGGTGGCAGCGGCGAACGCCAGCACCCCGGCCGCGCTGGCGTTGAGGCTGGCGGCAAACGAGAAGGCGCGTCGCAGGCGCTCCCAACTCTCGGCCAGCAGGTAGTCGCCCGGGTAGGCGAGGTCCAGCGCGCCGACGAAGGCGGCCACGTCGGCGGCGCGCCAGGCGTCGTTGAGGCGCTCGACGTCGGCGGCGAAGCCGGCCCGGGCGGCCGGGGTGGCCGGGTCGCCGTAGGCGCCCTCGCTCAGCTTGCTGAGCACGTCCAGCAGCGTGGTGGCGGTCTCCGGGATGCTGTGCTTGAACCGGATGAGGCGGCTGGTCCGCAGGACCTGGTCCAGGGGGGCCATCGCGGCGGCGTCGTCGAGCGGCAGCGCGGCGAAATCGAGCAGCTTCGCTGGCACATCGAGCGGCTTCGGTGGCGTGGTGAGCTCGTCGAGTTGTTTGCACTCCGCCACCGTCAGCTTCCACTTCTTCCACAGCGCGGCGACGCGGTGCGCCCAGTACCAGCCGTCGAAGGCGGGCTTGAGCGCGGGGTTGGCGTCGTCGACGGCGCCGCCGGTGGCCGCGAACGGACCCGTGAGGTAGGCCAGCAGCGGTTCTGGCAGGAGGTCGTAGTGGGTGAGCAGGCGGCGGGTCAGCCCGTCGGTGAGGCCGAGCTGCCCGCTTGCCCGCTGGATGACCAGGCTCTCCGCGGCGGCCTTGGCCAGGTAGCCGAGGGCTTTGTTCACCGCGGTCGCAAGGTTGTCGGCGAGCTTGTCGCTGGCGGGGTCGTCCAGGTTCCGCAGCGGGAGCTGCAGGTCGGTGTCCTGCAGCCAGATCCGCTCCGGCGGCAACGTGCCGGCGGTGGGCTGGGTGAACAGGCTGGTCACGGCCTTTTGGTAGTCGGAGTGTGCCGGGTCGGCGGGGTCCCCCGACAGGGCGGCGAGGGCGTCGCGCTCGGCCGCCGAGAGCGCCCCGACGACCTGCAGGGCCCCAACCTCGGCGTCCCAGGAGACCCTCGCGGCAAGGGCCCGGTCGGACAGGGCGGCAAAGTCCACTGCCGCCGGAAGGCTGGGCAGTGCTTCGGTGAAGACGGGGTCCAGGAACTTCAACGCCAGGCGCGGGCCCTGGAAGAACGCCTCGACGGCGTCCTGGTAGGCCTTGATCCCTGTCACCGCTGCCAGCGAACTGTCGTGCAGCAACGTCGCCCGTTGCGCGTCGGTTAGCATGCCGGTGAGCCGCAGCGTTGTGGTGGGCTCGTCGTAGCTGATCCGGATCGTGTTCTTGATTGCGTCGGGGAAGTGGAAGCCCGCGGGCAGCCCGGCGACCACCAGCTGCTGTTGCACCTCGTCCCGCAGGGTGGCCAGGACCAGCTGCGCCGCCGGCTCGTCGCGGTGCAGCTGCGGCAGCAGCGTGGCGAGCAGTGCCTGCAGGCGGTCGACGTCCGAGGGCGGGTCGAGGTAGTCGTACTGGGCCGGGTCGTACTGGGCGTGGACCGCCTGGATGTCAGTGCGCAGCGCCGCCAGAAAGCGGGTGGCGTCGGCCTTCTTGACCGCCGCCCGTGCCGTCCGGTTGGCCGTAAGCAGCCAGTCCAGCTCGTCGGAGGTGAAGCCGGTCGCCACCAGCTGGTCGACCGTGTCGATGAAGTCGAGCGCGGCCTTGGGGCTGGCGAAGCTCCCCACGTCCTGCCCGATGAGCTTGAGAATGGTCGTCCAGTCGTTGACCTTGACCTTCAGGGTCTTCGACAGCCAGGCGTGCCGCCACAAGAAGGACAGGTTTCCGAGCGTCAGGTCGTCGGTGATGTAGGGCGTGTTTGTGGGGCCGGTCAGGCCGGCGAGGAGATCCAGCTGGGCATCCCGCACGCCCAAGGCCGCCAGGATGACCTGCCGGTGGGCCGAAATCTTCTCGGCGGTTGGCCCGGGCGTGTCGACCGCGGCGACCGCGAACGCGGGGTCCAGCGGCTGGGTGAGCTTCTTGTTGAGGAACAGCCGCTGGTACAGGCCGTCCGCGCGCCTTTGGTGCTCCTCGGTGAAGTGGGTCTCGGTGTTGAGGTCGTCGACGAGGGCGCACAGCTGTTCAACCGTGGTCCTGGCGCCGAGCCGGGACCAGACCCGGTCGAGGTAGTAGAGGTTGATCAGGAAGGGCTCGTCGAGCAGGAAGGACCCGTCGGGGGCGCGGTGGCCGATGCCGTCGCTGCGGATCGCCCGGTCCAGCTCCCACATCGCCCAGCCGTCGAGCTTGCGCCACAGGCGCAAAAAGCGGTGGATGCGGTCGAGCGCGTCGAGCGTGTCGGCGGTGAGGCCCTGGATCAGCTTCTTGTTGGTGTCACACGAGCCGTCCAGGTGCTGGATGGAGAGGTCGCCGGCGGGGTTGATGAACGGCAGGTCGAGCAGGGCGAGCAGCTCGTCGTAGTCGAGGGCGGTCTTGCCCAGGAAGGTCTTGACGTTGGCGATGGTGCCGAGCCAGCCGGGGTTGCCGGTCTCGCCCCAGACCGCCTGCTGATCTTCCGGCGTTGGGGGGGTGGTGAGAATGAGCCGCTTCTCCTCGACGGGGGCGCCGGCCTGGGTGCTAATGCCGAAGTACTCGGCGGCGACCTCCCCCTCGGTGGCGTTGTTGGGCGCCGTGGGCCCGTGCAGGGTGCCCATCAGGTCCCAGCGCTGCAGGTTGCGCTTGCGGAAGGCGGCCCTGACCTCCTCGGCGGACAGGTCGAACGGCAGGCCGAGCGGGAAGCGCGCCTGCCGGAGCTTCTCGTACGCCTGCGGGTCGGCATAGGCCGGACAGGCCCGCAGCTCCTCGCTGCTCGCCTTGGTGTTGGGCAGCACCTGCGCGAAGAAGTTCGCGGTCGCCTGCTGCTTGAGCAGCAGCGTCAGGTCCTCACCGTGGACGACCCACCGGTCCGCATCAGCCGGGTCGACCTGTGACAGCGAGAACCGCGCGCCCGTGTCGAGGTCCTTGGCGGCCAGCGCCGCCGCCACCTTGGGCTTGTCCGCCTCCGCGTCGGCGATGGCGGTCAGCCCCTTCAGCTCGACCCCGCTGTCGCCGGCGGCGACGGCGCGCTCCAGCACCTCGCAGACCAGGTCGACGTACGGCAGGGTGGTGGTGGTGGTGGCGTTTTCGCAGGTGAGCTCCAGGTAGCCAAGGTCGGCGCGGCGCTTGAACAGCACGTCCTTCACCGTCGAGGGTGGGGCGGTGGCGAGTTTGCGGTCGTTGAGGAACATCAGCAGGTCGGCGAAGTAGGCCGCCGGGCCCAGCACGGACCGGCAGTCGTCGCAGGCGCACAGGTCGCCGGCCTGGAACAGGTTCTCCCAGTTCGGGAAGCTCTCCAACGCCGCGTCGCCGGTGCCGGTCTGCAGCACGACCGGGAGCTGCTCGGCGCGCAGCGCCTGCAGCTCGCCGACCACCGTGAGCACCGCCGCGTAGGTGTCGGCCGCGCGGTTCCACACCAGCCGGGCGTCGTCGGCCGACAGGCCAGGCACCTCGGCGTAGCGGCGGACGAACTGGCTCTCGCCGGTGCGGTACACCCGCTGGGCCGAGTGCAGCCCGTCGCCGAGCAGGGCATCGGTCCCCGCAAACGTCGGCGCCAGCTTGAAGACCCGCTGCACCGCCTTGAGCTCGCGCCGGAAGCCCGCGTCGCCGGCGAGCGGCTGGAAGTCCGGCTGCACGCCGTTACTGAGGAATGGGTCGATCGGCGTGGCCAGCAGCTCGAACTCGGGGTGGGCGTCCAGGAACCGTGCCAGCGGCTCGGCATGGGCCATGCCCGTGGCGCCGCCGTTGCCCAAGGCGCGCTGCAGCCCGCCGGTGAAGGCGGCGGTCGGGAAGGCCTCGCGGAACTGCCGCTCCAAGACGCTGGCATAGAGCTCCGGCTGCGGCGCCTGCGCCGGCACCGACGGGTCACTGAACTCCGGCGGCAGGGTGATGCTGCCATCCTGCGCCCGGGTCTGGATCAGCTCGGTCCACTCCGGTTGGCTGAGCTTGGCGAGCGAGCGGACCTGCTCGGGGCGGCGGATGTCGAACTGGTCCTTGAGCATCCTGACCACGGTGAAGTCGGCCTGGGTCAGCTCGGCGAGCCGGTAGGAGGTCGTCAGGTCGGCGATCTCCGCCTGCTTGAACGCCCCGTTCTTGCTCAGGGTCGCCAGCAGCTCCGGGGTGAGCGTCCGGTACTGGCTGAAGATCTCCGCGAACTGGTCTTGCCGCTCCGGGTCGTGGATGCCCGCGTGCTCCAGTGCCAACTTGGCGAACGTGGGCGCCCCGTCCTGTTCCAGGCAGCGGCGCGCCATCAGCCGCACGAACCCCTCGGTCCAGGCTTGGGTGTTCTGGTGCAGCGCCGGGTCCAGCTCACGCTGGGCGAAGCTGCGCTCCAGCGCCCTGCCCGCCGCGGCGGCATCCAGCGACGCCAGCGCGTTGGAGGTCCTGGACAGGTTCTCGTCCAGGCTTTGGTCCTCGGCGTAGCCGAGCGGGGCGCTGCCCAGCAGCGCGAACCAGAACTCCGGCTGGATCCCCATGCGGGCCAGCCGCTGCGCGAGCGCGAAGCGGCCGAGCAGCGCCCTGGCGTAGCCGGTCTCCCCCGCCAGGAAGGTGAGGTCCTGGTGCTCCTCGCCCTCCTCCAGCTGGTCGACGGGCAGCTCTCCCAGCAACGGAACAACGGCGGTTTGGAGGCGGTCGAACAGCGCGGGCGACGGGGAGCGCTCCAGCGGGATCGTCAGGTCGACCTCCGCCAGCGGTGGCGCGTTGAACAGCACCGGTGAGGCCACCAGCAGCGAGCCGTTGGCGTCGAAGGCCTTG
>Ga0137378_10003022_pt1 | contig 14530 bp, 9 predicted proteins | sample SagtaG_21_FD_104813 | JGI IMG/M metagenome (GOLD analysis project Ga0137378, IMG submission 104813) | Vadose zone soil microbial communities from Sagehorn Ranch, Mendocino, California, USA - Sage2_L_60_16 metaG | ecosystem: Environmental > Terrestrial > Soil > Vadose zone | place: USA... | reverse complement strand
TGGTGGCCCTACATGTATCAATCACTCGATGACGCCTTCAGCTTTACAGTCGCACCGGCCTATCTGAGTTCATGGGGACCGTCGCTTCTCACTCAGGTGACCTTTCCAATCACAGACCAGATCAAGGGCCGCTTTCGGCTCGATTATCGGGGGCGGCGGGGGGTGGCCATTGGCTTTGATTCCAACATCGAATATGGAAAGGACAACAACAGCTGGGCCCGGCTCAAAACGTATTACATACAGGATCAAAACCCGTTGTTGAATCAAACGGCTGTGCCGCGGAAGGACGTTCCTACAGGACGATACCGGCTCAGCTTGGAAGATCGGACCAACTTTACCGAGAATATCTATGGTATCGCGAACATTACGAAATTGAGCGACCAGTTCGTGATGCAGGACTTCTATCAGGGGGAGTTTCGCATTGATCCTGTTCCTGACAACGTCGTCGCGCTGACAAAGACGGACCCTTTTTACACTCTGACGGGGATCGTGCGCTTTCAGGCTAACCAGTTCTTCACCACAACAGAACGTTTGCCGGAAGTGGTATTGGACATTAAGCGTCACGCGCTTTTCGGGGGACCCATTTTTTATGAAAGCGAGACCGGCTTTGCTAATTTGCGGCTACAATTCCCTCAAGGCGCAGGTTTTGAGAACTACGGCACGGATCGTTTCGACACCTTCCATCAACTAGTTTATCCAAACACATACTTTGGATGGCTCTCCATCGTGCCGCGGGTCGGCTTTCGCGAGACCTATTATGGTAAGACATGGGACCTGGGGTCGACAACCTTCGTGCCACCCTCAAATCCGCTTGTGCCTGACTTTATTCTCCCGCCCCCGACGTTGGCCAACCCGGTTAAGTTCGATGGAGACACACTTCGCACGGTTTTTGACACAGGTGCAGAAGCCTCTTTCAAGATCTCGCGTACATGGGAGAATGTACAAAGCCGCGCGCTTGGTCTGGATGGACTTCTCCACGTCGTCCAACCATTCACCAATTTTTCGTACGTTTTAGAAAACGGCCCGAACCCATTGTCAATCTTGCAGTTCGATCGATTTGAACCGTCTACGCAACTGCGGGCGATCGATTTTCCACAATTCACTACAATCGATTCCATTGCTGATTGGACAGTCTGGCGGTTAGGTGTTCGCAATCGGCTGGAAACTCGGCGCGATGACAAAACGATTACCTGGTTTGAACTCGATACCTTCTTTGACGTGAACTTCGACAACCCCTACGATCGCACAGCGTACTCGAACTTTTTTAATAATATCCGCTTCACGCCTCTGCCTTGGGTGTCGTTTTCGGTCAACTCCCAAGTGCCGGCCTTCGCCAAGGGCTTTACCGAAGTGGATACAACCGCGGCTGTCCAACCGATGGCCAATTTGCAAATGACCGTTGGCCATCGGTATTTGAATGGGAATCCTTTCTTCGTCGATAGCAGCTTGTTTATCGTTGGAGGATATTACCGTCTCAATGACAATTGGGGCGTCGGCGTTCAAGAGCAATATGAAGAAGCGACGGGCACCCTTGAGCAGCAGCGATATTCTATTTACCGCGACCTGACGAGCTGGGTTGCCTCTTTTGGCGGCGTTATACGTGACAACGCCGGCGTGAAAGAATACGGCGTCCTATTTACCTTGACGCTGAAAGCATTCCCGAAATTTGGATTTGATTTGAACTTCGATCCGGGCTCCGAAGGTCAATGAGCGAATGTCCGCGAGCGATGTTAACGTTGCCCGAGTTCGACTAACCGCTCACTTCGGCCCGACTGAGTCACTACATTTCTCTTGATATGGATCTTGCAATCATCGGTTCAGGTTACGTCGGTCTTGTGACCGGCGCGTGTTTCGCCGATGTCGGCCATAACGTTATTTGCGTCGACAACGACCTTCAGAAAATCGAACTATTGCAGGGAGGCAGGGTGCCGATCTACGAACCGGGCCTGGAAGAGGTAATTCACCGCAATGTCTCGGCCCATCGGCTGCGCTTCACCAGCAGTATTCGGGAAGGAGTGGAGAACTCACAGATCATCTTTATTGCCGTTCCTACTCCCCAGCAGCCAAACGGTGATGTCGATCTTAGCTTTCTCGAGAAAGTGGCACGCGAAATCGCGGGAGTATTAAGCGATTATCGGGTGATCGTCGATAAGAGCACGGTACCGGTGAAAACAGGCGAAAAAGTGGCTGAATCGATCAAGCGTTACAATCGGCACAGCGCGAAGTTCGATGTCGTGAGCAATCCAGAATTTTTGCGGGAAGGCTGTGCCGTTGCTGATTTGATGCATCCGGACCGGATCGTGATTGGGGCGCAAAGCGAGCACGCGATCGATCTGATGAAGAAGGTTTACGAACCTTTCATGGCGCCCATGCTCGTGACCGACATCAACAGCGCGGAACTCATCAAGCATTGCGCCAATTCATTTCTCGCGCTGAAAATTTCGTACATCAATGCGGTCTCGGCAATTTGCGAGGCAAGCGGCGCTGATGTTGAAAAAGTCGCCGATGGAATTGGAATGGATCGTCGTATCGGTCGTGATTTTCTGAATGCCGGCATCGGATACGGCGGCTCCTGTTTTCCCAAGGACATTGCCGCATTCATCACAATCAGCGAGCGGCTTGGCGTCCCGTTTGATTTGCTAAAGGAAGTGCAGCGAATAAACGCGACGCAGAAAGCGCGATTTCTAAAAACGATTCGAGAAACGCTCTGGGTCCTGCGGGAAAAACGAATCGCGATCTGGGGCCTCACATTCAAGCCAGATACAGACGATGTTCGCTCCTCCGTCGCCATCGAACTCGTCACGGATCTGTTGCGCGAAGGAGCGCACGTCATTGCCTACGACCCCAAGGGAATGGAAAAAGCTCGCACCGTAAAAAGAATTGACGCCGCTGAATTTGCTCCGTCCGCTCTCGATGCCGTGAGCGATGCCGAAGCATTGATCATCGCCACGGAATGGAGTGAATTTGCCAACGTCGATTTTACGATCGTAAAGGAAAAAATGAGGACGCCGATCGTCTTTGACGGGCGAAATCTATTGGATCCCGAAACGATGGGCCGTCTCGGGTTTCACTATCATTCCATTGGCCGCGCTGGTGTGAAGTCGGGGTAGGCCCTTCGAGGAGATATATGGCGCAGCTTTCCGCTCGCCAAATTGCGCTGGCAGCCCTGCGTGAGTGGCGAAGGGAAAGACGTTTTGCCGATTCCATTATCTCGAGGCTTTTTGCGAAGGCAGAGCTTCCTGTTTCGAATCGCGCCTTCGCTCTCGAATTGTTTTATGGCGTCCTGCGCAATCTGGTCTTGCTTGATTTTTGGATCGGTTGCCTGCGCGCTTCCCGGATCGATGCGAATCTTCGCGATCTTCTGCGACTCGGCCTTTATCAACTTTTGTTCCTCAAAACAGCTGAGCACGCAGCGGTTTACGAAACCGTGGAACTCGCGCCAAAGAGGCAACGCGCGGTAATCAATGGCGTGCTGCGCGCCGCTGCAAGACAGCAAGATGAATTACGTACACGAGGAAAAGCGCAGCCGCTGTTCGTTCGAACCTCGCATCCCCAATTTCTGATCGCACGCTGGCAACAGCATTTCGGAGCTAAAGCCGCAAAAGAACTATGCAGGTGGAACAACGCGCCTCCGCCAATTTACGGCCGAATCAATCGGCTAAAAATTGATCGTGACGATTTCCTCCGAAAATATCCCGAATCGCCCGCGCTGGTGCACAAACCTGAGTTTGTGGAATTTCACGCGTGGCCCACCGACGCTCTTAACCTGGGCCGTTGCTACATTCAGGATCCGAGCACGGTGATTGCCTGTGAGCTCCTCGATCCGCAACCCGGAGAGAAAATCCTCGACGCATGCGCCGCGCCAGGCGGGAAAACAGGCTATATCGCGCAGCTCATGAAAAATCGGGGCGTGATCGTGGCGTGTGATCGCGACCCAGAGCGCCTTCGGGTGCTTGAATTCAACGCCACGCAACTCGGCATCCAAATTATCCGAAGCTTCCGTCTCGATTGGACGCAGGGGCGCATCCCAAAAGAAATCGCTTCGATTGGCCCGTTCGATCGCATTCTCCTGGATGCGCCGTGCACCAACACGGGAGTAATGCGCCGCCGCGTTGACGTGCGATGGCGGCTGCTGCCCAAAGATTTCCTCCGAATGCCGAAGCAGCAGTTCGAGATCGCGCGCGCGGCAATCAGACTGTTGAAGCCGGGCGGCGTTTTCGTTTACAGCACGTGCAGTCTCGAACCGGAAGAAAATGAAGAGTTGATTGGGCGTTTACTAAACGAGTTTCCGGGGGTGCGACCTGCGCGCGAAGAATCCTGTTTACCATTTCGAGATCATTTCGACGGCGCGTTTGCCGCACGGCTCACCGATACCGGATAGTCGCAACGTTGCCAAAGAAGCTTAGTTGCATCTGGCGTGGCCAGTGGAATCATAACCGTCTTATGCACGATGCCCGTTTCGACAACCTCGCCAAACTTCTTGTGGAATATTCCATTCGACTCGGGCGCAACGAAACCGTCTTGATCGAAGCATTCGACGTTCCCGACGAAATGATAGTCGCACTCATTCGTGCGGCGCGGAAAGCCGGAGGAGTTCCTTTTGTGCAGACCTATCATGCGCGCGTGAGCCGCGCGCTGGCACTCGAAGCGTCTGGTCGACAGCTAAATCTATTGGCGCGCCATGAACTGGCACGAATGAGAAAAATGGATGCCTATGTCGCTCTGCGGGGAAGCAACAACATCACGGAATTATCCGATGTGCCCGCAGAAAAGATGAAATTGATCGCGAAGAAAATGCGCAGTGTGCAGGACCAGCGAGTAAAAAAAACGAAATGGGTTGTCTTACGCTGGCCTACTCCATCCATGGCACAGCTTGCCGGAATGAGCACGGAGGCATTTGAGGACTTTTACTTCGAAGTCTGCACGCTGGATTATCGCAAACTGCAGCCCGGCATGAAGGCGCTCAAGCGGTTGATGGAAAAGACCGATCGAGTGGAAATTAAAGGACCAGACACCGACCTCCGCTTTAGCATAAAAGGGATTCCGGCCGTGATCTGCGGCGGCGATCGCAATATTCCCGATGGCGAGGTTTTCAGTTGCCCGGTGAGAGATTCCGTTCAGGGTAATGTAACGTTTAACGCTCCCAGCATTTATCAAGGAATCGGTTTTGACGGAATCCGCCTTGAATTTAAGAATGGAAAAATTGTCGATGCGGCGAGCAACGAAATAAAAAAGCTTAACAGAATTCTCGATTCAGATCCTGGCGCCCGTTATATCGGCGAATTCTCGCTCGGATTTAATCCCTACGTCCTGCAACCGATCCGCGACATATTGTTCGACGAGAAAATTGCCGGCTCGTTTCATCTTACTCCGGGACAGGCGTATGAAGAAGCCGACAATGGGAACCGAAGCCAGGTTCACTGGGACATGGTAGACATTCAGCGTCCAGAATATGGGGGCGGAGAAATTTATTTCGACGGCAAATTGATCCGGCGAGACGGCGAATTTTTGCCAAAGCAATTGCGTTCCCTGAACCGAAACCGATTTCGCAAGCGTACCTAAGCAGACTGCGAGCCGTCTCCTTCCCCTCGCCGCCAAGCAGCGCTAGGATTCAGCCGCCCGCGTGGTAAATCTTTTTCGCTATGCCGGCTAAGTGCCGTGGCCAAGCAAGTTCAGCTGCATCATTGCGATTTCGCCGCCCTCATTCAGTTGCAGATTCATAATTTCGAACGTGGGCGCTCCTTCGCCTGGGATCGGCCCGGCGCCAGGCAACTGCACAAGCACCTGCTTGGAATTCGAATTCAACACAACCGCCGCTATCTCAAGCGACGGCGAAAACTCGATCGTGGTAATTTGGAACGGAACTGTGACGAAGACGGTCGCCCGCCCCTCCTGCGAAGTCGTAAGTTGAACTGGTGTCGCCTCGACATTCGGCACGAGTTGCAACCCCTCAATTCCAAACGAAGGCGAACCGGTCGTTGCGGGCTTTTGCTGTTGAGCAGGAATCATCCGGATGCGGCCTAACGCGTCTCCCGCAGGCTGGATCTTTGCGATTTCAAAGCTGACTTGAAAATTCATCGATGACTGCGGCTGCTGGGAAGGGGCCAGACGCATCGACACGATCTTGGATGTAGGCCGCACCTGCAGGACACCCATCTTGAATGTCGGCGTCAGCTGCATGGCGGCGATCTCAAACGAGAACGTCAGTTGTACGGATGTCTGCGTAGTACCAGCAGGCTGCGGTTTGGTCACGGCGAGCGGTGGAGTTTTGGCTACTGGAGCGGTTGGGATTTGGGTCGTTTCAGGCATGGTTGCAGGTTTGGTTGTTTGTGGGAACACAGGCTCAGTGGAAATATCACTTGGGAAGTCAGCTGCCGACTCATTCATTGGTTTGACGGTGGAAGATTGAACCGCGGTCACAGGGATTTCGTACGGAACAGGCCCCCCTTGTCCGATGGGCTCGATGTTAGAGTCTACCGCTGCCTCTACCAGAGCGGGCGACGCGGGTTCCTCCACGATCCCGGAAATTGCACTCGGCTCTTCTGCAGCTATCGCAGAAACCGTGCTCAACTCAGCAACTGCCGGAGCTTCGGTCTCCGGCGTCTTCGGGATACCAATATGTGAACTCTCGGTTGCTTGTTCGACAACTCGACCCACTGCTGACTCAACGACCGGCTCAGCCACGGGCGGCAATTCGCGATTGGGCTCCATTTCGGGATAAGCCGGACCTTTTGAGCCTTTACGTCTTAGATCGGCTAATCGGCCAAAAGCCACGCTCGATTTGGCTGATGGCAAGGCGCTGCTCCGCAACGAAGGTTTCGACGTCGTTAATCGCAGCGAAACCTGGCGCGGGCCGCCAAAAAAGTCGTTGCTCAGCGCAATTGCCTTTTCCGCCGGCGCAATCCCCGGTTCAAAAGTGCGCGCTCTCGCGTCAGACCCGGCCTGCCAGTGATTCGGAATATTGAATGCGTAGCGGCGAAGCTCGGGAACGACCACCCAAGCCAAAAGAAAGACGCCGGCCAACACCAAACCACCAAAAAGCAACGTCTGCCGGCTCTCCATTCCTCCAATACGGGGCGGGGGGCGCTCGGCGATCCTGCTCGGAGCAAATACAGCGGTGGGGCTGTTCGCGGCAGCAGGCGCGCCGGATACTTGTGCTTGCCCGGGAGATGGCTGTTCGCTTTGTCCCGCAGGAGAAGCGCTTACCGCTTCAGCGGGCGCAGCCGCAGCTGCGGATTCTACAGTAGAGGCAGATCCCGAAACCGGCGCCGCAGACGCTTCCGCTGGCTTACGGCTTGTTTCCCCTGCAACCGATGGATTCGAGGCTGGAACAGCAGGCTGTTCACTGCCTGTTCCCGGACTCGTGGCCTCCATTTGAGGAACCGGCGGGTTCGCCGCTGGGACCGACGAAGCAAGAGATTCGTCCTTCGATTTTTCTGTCCGGTTGTTCGCGGCAACAACCGCGTCAGGAATAGGGCTCGGCTCAATAGCTGGGCCCCCCTCGGAGGGCGATGCAACGACACTGGCTGTGTCAAGCGCAGGTGCTGGCGCTGCCGCAATTTCTGGACCTTGCATCCAGCCAACGTCGTAAAAAGCGTCTGCAAAAACGCTATTGAGCGCCGGCGAATAAATCCTTTTCGCTGATGCGGTCCAGTCGGCCGCCTTCTCTGGATTGCTATGCTTAAATTCCCACGCCGCTTGGGCATAGTAGAGAGCTGGCGTGTCCCCGGTGAACTGGAACTGCTCCATAACGGCTTGCGCTCGACTCTCCTTTCCTTCCAACAAGAGCGTCATGTAAATCTTGAATTTGATGAGCTGTGCGGCCTGGTTCTTATCCCCTCCTGGAGTCTGTTTAAACAGTGTTTCGAAACGCTCCCGCGCTTTGGCGTAGTCTTTATTCTTAAATGGAATTTGCGCGAGATTGTATTGCGCTTCGCGGAACTTCGGATCGAGCTTGGCTGCCCGTTTGAAAGCGGCTTCGGCTTGATCAAATTGCTTCTGTTGCATCAAGATTTCGCCGCGTAGATTGAGCGTTGAAGGCTGATTCGGCTCCGCCTGATCGGCTTCGTCGACCAGTTTGACAGCAGTCGCGAAGTCACGCTGGCGCAAAGCCTGCTGTGCTTGCTCGAATTTTGAACGCGCCACAGCCTTTGTTTTTTCGGAGCGCTCAGCGGCCGTCGTAAGAGGCAGCGAGGCGCGCGCCTGTCCAGTCGGCTTTTCCAGCCAGCCGACCTCGTACAGTGATTCTGCGAAAAGCTTGTTCAGTTGCGCAGAAAAATTCTTCTCTGCTGCCGCCATCCAGTCTTTTGCTTCCTTTCCATTCTTGCGTTGGAGCGCGACGGCCGCTTTTACATAGTCAACAGCTGGCGTGTTGGGGGAGAGCTCCAACTTGGCCAAGATGGAATCAACCATGTTCTCCTTTCCTTCGAGCAGGTAAGTCAAAAGAATTTTGTATTGAATAAGCTGCGATGCTTCGCTTGCCAGATCGGACTGGCTGCTCGAGAGGAGTTTTTCAAAGCGCTTGCGCGCTTCAGACCAGTCTTTTTTGAGGAACGGAATTTCCGCCAGGTTAAAGCGCGCATTCCAAAACTTGGGATCGATTCGCTCGGCTTCCAGCAAGGCTACTTCTGCTTTATCGTAGATACCCTGGCGCATCAGAATCACGCCCCGCAAATTTTGGGACGCCGCCAAGTCGGGCTGGCGGGCATCGATCGCGTCCAGTTCCTTTAACGCTTGCGGAAAGTTGTTCGCTTCGAACTCGCGGAACGCTTTGTTGTACATCTCCTCCAGTTCCGTTTTCGTCGGAGCGACATTCTCTGCTGCAAACGAACTGAGCGCGAGCGCTGCAACCGCGGCAATTTTCCAAATTCTCATGCGGGTAACGATAGAAGCTTTCCTCATTCGCAATGACAAGTCCAAATTTCCAATCGATTCCGCCCAGTTTCGCAGAAATTGTGCCCAATACAACTGCGCGAAGAGAGGTTCATCCATCCAGCCAAAATCAAGAATTGAGATTGGCTATAATCCGCAGCCCTTCCAGAGTGAGATGGGGACGAACCGCCGTGATCTCCGACATCTGCGCCGCGATCAGTCGCGCGTAACCGCCTGTGGCCACGATGTGAAGTTTCCTGCGCGGAAATTCCTCAGCCCTGACCTGCGCAAGGATCTCCCGAACGAGCCCCCGATAACCGAATACTGCTCCGGACAACATCGCCCCGATTGTCGATCTCCCAATCGCGCGTCCCGGCTCTTTCAACGAGAGCTTTGGCAATAGTGCCGTTCGTTGGTAAAGAAAATTGGTCATGGCTTCGAGCCCCGGCGCGATCACTCCGCCAATGTAATTGCGGCGAGCGGAAACGATGTCAAACGTTACCGCGGTGCCGAAATCCACCACGATGGCGGGACAACCGTAAAGCGCTGCAACGGCCGCCGCGTTCGCCAGCCGATCCGCTCCAATTGATTTCGGAGCAGGATAATCAATCCCGACCCCGAGTTTTAATTTGGAATCCAGCCAGATCGCTTCAGTTTCTCCGGCGGCTTTCGAGATTGCAGAATTTTTCTCTGGCACGACCGAAGAGACCACCACTTGGCGAACTCTTCGCTGTTTCAAGAAGCGCAAGAATAGAGTGCTCGAAAGTTTGTTGGTGGCGATCCGGATGGGAGTCGAAATTCTCTTTGTCGATGCAAAAGCAAACTTCGTATACGAGTTGCTGATATCGACTAGTAGGTAGTCGGTCGTGCGAGTCGGGACCGGACGTTTCATATCGGACTGCCAAGCAGGCGCTACATGGAACGCTTCCCCCCGTCAAGCTTGCGGCGTTTCCATCGAACGGGTACGCTTCTCGCTCATGAGAAGATTGGTGCATCGTCCGCGCCGTTTGCGGCGTTCCCCTGCCCTGCGAAATCTCGTCCGCGAGACACAACTGAGCGCGCACGATTTCGTTCTTCCGCTCTTTGTAAGCGAAAAAGTGGAGCGACGACACCCGATCGCGAGCATGCCGGGTGTTTTTCAGCTATCCCTGAAGGAAATTGTCGATGAAGCCCAGCGCGCTCAGGATCTCGGGTTGCAGGCAGTCCTGCTTTTCGGGATTCCGGAAAAAAAAGACGAGCAAGCAAGTGGCGCCTACGCTGAAAACGGGGTCGTTCAAAAAGCACTAAGGACGATTAAAGCGAAATGCCCCGATCTCGTCACCATTACTGATGTCTGCTTATGCGAATACATGAGTCACGGTCATTGCGGCGTCACACGGATCGATGGCGACCATTTCCACGTGCTCAACGACCAGACGGTCGATCTCTTGGTTAAAACCGCGCTTTCCCACGCCGCGGCCGGCGCCGACATGGTCGCACCAAGCGATATGATGGACGGCAGGATCGGCGCCATCCGCGAGGCACTCGACGCCGGCGACTTCGATCAAATTGGGATCATGAGTTACGCGGCCAAATTTGCCTCGGCTTTCTACGGCCCTTTTCGCGAGGCGGCGGAAAGCCCGCCGCAATTTGGCGATCGTCGTTCTTACCAGATGGATTACGCCAACCCGAATGAAGCCTTGCGTGAGGTTGCTCTGGATATTGATGAAGGAGCGGACATCGTTATGGTGAAACCCGCCTTGCCGTACATCGACATTTTGTGGCGCGCGCATGAGCGTTTTGGAAAGCCGATGGCGGCTTACCACGTAAGCGGTGAGTACGCGATGATCAAAGCGGGCGTCGAGAAAGGGATTGTGGAGGAACGCGCGGCTGTTCTCGAAATTATGACTGCGCTCAAACGCGCTGGAGCAGACGTCGTCATTACATATTGGGCACGCGAACTGGCGGGATGGACGAGGGAATGAATAATGGCCGAGGTGAAACAACGAGACATGCCCGGCTAAAACGGCTCGCTTTCCTCTGGGCGCAAGCGCACGGCTACTCGGCCTGCGCAATGGAAGTTAGTTTACCGCGATGCCGATATCGCGCTGACGTCGGCGCCTATCGATCATTGCCGAAAAAGTTTGGATCGACGGCGATTTTTGAATGCAAGCAAGCGCTTTGCGATTTGCGAAGGGATAATTGCCACAGCGAGAGCGCTCGCAAGGTTCTCGATGCGGTTTGCCGCCGCCGTCAGGTCCTCGAGAACAATCTGCGAGTGCATTATCCCAATCTGCGGATCAACGATTCGCTCTTTCCCGAATTCACTTCACACGATTTCACAGCGATCGGCCACCACGCATATACGCGCGTTCTGCGCCAGCTAAACGCGCTGCAAAATCGTCTCTACCACTGCACGAAGTTCGACAAATTGATGCGGTACCGCTGCGCCAATTTGTTCTTTCTCGTCTTGCCTGCCGAGCTGTTCCGCGATTCGGAGATTCCGGTCGGATGGGGCGCGCTTGTCGAATGTGAGGGTGCGCTTGCCATGGTGCGCAAACCAGTCTGGCAGGAAACAACAGCCAAGGATCGAATTCGCTTTTTGCATCGAATCGCCGTCGCGGGCACGCGATTTTTGAATCGACGATTAGAAATCACCTTTGACCACATAATCACCAAACGTTGTCGATCTTTCTAGGTCGTATCGTTCTTTGGCGAAATCGGCACGAGCAGATTATGCCCCGTCATCTCCTTTGGCTGTGGAAGCCCGAGAAGAAACAAGAGCGTGGGCGCGACATCGGCGAGGATTCCATCTTCACAGCGGAACTGCCCCGCATCCTTGGCCACGTAAATAAGATGGACAAGGTTGGTGGTGTGCGCGGTGTTCGCCGAGCCGTCCGGATTACGCATTTGTTCGCAATTTCCGTGGTCGGCAGTGACAATGCATTTCCCGTCAAGATCGAGAAGTTTCGAAATAATGCGCTCAACGCATTCGTCCACTGTTTCCACGGCTTTGATTCCGGCTTCCAGAACTCCGGTATGTCCAACCATGTCCGGATTGGCAAAGTTGAGAATGATCAAATCGTAATCTGGCATCCGCGCGAGCACTTCATCCGTGACCAGACGCGCGCTCATTTCCGGTTGGAGATCATAGGTTGCTACCTTTGGCGATGGGATGATCTTTCGGTCCTCGCCGGGAAACGCGCGCTCGATTCCGCCATTAAAAAAGTATGTCACGTGCGGATATTTCTCCGTCTCGGCAATGCGCAGTTGCGATTTGCCAGCCGCGCTCACAACCTCGCCCAAAATCTGCGGCAACTCTGGCGGAGCAAAAATGAACGGCGAAGGATAAGTGATATCATACTGGGTGAGAGAGACGAAGTGGACCTGCGGCCACACTTCGCGATCGAAGCCGTCGAAGTCCTTCAGCAAAAAGGCCTGCGACAATTGCCGGGCGCGATCGGCACGAAAATTGAAAAACAAGACTGTATCACCATCACGCACGCGCTCCTCATTTGCATGAGAAAAAATAAGCGGCGGCATGAATTCGTCGGTTTTTCCGTCCTTATATTGCCGATCTACCGCGGCAGACGGTGAAGCTTTGCAGAATTCGCCGCGACCGAGCACAATTGCGTCCCAGGCTTTTTTGGTCCGGTCCCAGCGGCAATCGCGATCCATCGCGAAGTAGCGACCCACGACTGTCACGATTTGGGCGCCGTTCTGCTGTAACTCTTTTGTGCATGTCTTTAGATAAGCGGCGGCGCCGGTCGGTGAGGCATCGCGTCCATCCGTGAAAGCGTGGACGAAGATTTCGGTCACGCCTGCTTCTCGCGCTGCGTTTGTGAGCGCGATCACATGCGAATAATGGCTGTGAACACCGCCGTCGGAAACCAGTCCAAGCAAATGGAGGCGATGACCACGCGCACCCGCAAAGGTCTCCCGCAATGTCCGATTGCGTTTCAGCTCGCCTTCCGCGATCGCCTTGTTGATGCGGGTCAGGTCCTGGTAAACGGTCCTGCCCGCTCCCAAATTAAGATGGCCAACTTCTGAGTTTCCCATTTGGCCTTCGGGCAATCCGACATCGGCCCCACTCGCGCTCAGTTTGGCGCCCGGATATTCCTGATAAAGCCTGTCGTGAAACGGCGTCCGGGCGAGAAGGGTGGCGTCGCCATTTTGTTCGCACTCCTTCCGGCCCCCGCGATTAATGCCCCAGCCATCACGAATAATAAGCATGACTGGGCCCGCCATATGCGCCGCACTTTGCCGGTGATTGGGAAGATCGACAAGTCAGGAGTATCGGGATTGACAACACAGAGGCAGCGCGACTACATCGCCTCGTGAAGTGGCGTAACCAGTTGCTGGCCCTTGTATGTCTCCTCGCATTTGCCGGGCTTGGCGTTTTGTATTTTCAGCACTGGGTCATTCGGAAACCTTTCGGAATTATTTTGTTCATCGGAGAGGGACTTGACCCCAGTCGTCTGGCTCCAACACGCGCGTATGCCGGCGGGGCCGACGGACATCTGAACCTCGATTCGATGAGTCATCTGGCCCTGCTGACCAACTACTCAAAAGATTTCGCTGCTCCGGACCAAGCCGCCGCCGCAACTGCGATTGCGACCGGAATGAGAGTGACTAATCGTGCCATTGCGGTCGATACCCACGGAAAACCAATCACGAGCATCGTTGAATTGGCGCGTGAAAACGGACGGGCCACCGGCCTGGTAACGGATGGAAAACTCACTGCGCCGACCAGCGCGGCGTTTTACGCGCATCCAGTTGATCCGAACGATGTCGACGGCATCGCCGCAGAATTTGTCGAAGGGGGCAAGATCGACATCGCTATGGGTGGCGGCGTGGCGCAGTTCCTTCCCGCCACAAAGGCCGGAGAGAGACAGGACGGGCGCGATCTTTTACTTGAGCTGCGTCGCAATGGGTTCGATATCGTGCGCACACGGGCCGAGCTTGAAGGGATTCCTGCGTGGCGCCGGCCGAAACTTTTCGGCGCTTTTAACAATGTAGAGCTCGCGTTCGCGAACCAAGTCGAAAAGCGCAGCCAGCAACCGAGTCTTTCCGACATGGTGCGTCGAGCGATTGAATTACTCCAGTACAATCCTGGCGGATACCTGCTCGTAGTCGATGCCGCATTAATGCGCAAGGCAGCGCAGGAAAATAACGGAGAAAGAGCGCTTGGCGAAACAGTTGAATTAGACCACGCCGTCGCCACTGCACGACGCTACGCTGGTCGAAGATCCACAATCATTGTTTGCGGGGACGCAGCAATCGGCGGGTTGAGCTTGAATGGTTTTCCATTTCTCAAAGACAGCGGCATTGCACTGCTCGGGCTCAATTCTGCCGGACAACCCTGGATTACCTGGGCGACAGGTCCAAATGGCGCCAGCTCTTATGGCGCAGCGAAGATACCGGGCAAGCTGGAGACGAATCACAGCGAGCAACCAGCCGCGGAACAGCTAGAACCGGCCGCGCTTTACGCGAAATCCGCCCTCGGCACCGTTGACGATGTCATTGCGCTCGGCAGCGGCCCGGGCGCGGAGGCATTACAAGGCGTAGTCGATAACACAATCGTTTTCAAAATTCTTCGCGATGAACTTTAGAAGCCGGTAGAATTGACGAATTAACGAGCAGACCTAGCAGACCTGAAAGAAATTCTTTTACAGATCGA
>Ga0137378_10003010_pt1 | contig 14551 bp, 10 predicted proteins | sample SagtaG_21_FD_104813 | JGI IMG/M metagenome (GOLD analysis project Ga0137378, IMG submission 104813) | Vadose zone soil microbial communities from Sagehorn Ranch, Mendocino, California, USA - Sage2_L_60_16 metaG | ecosystem: Environmental > Terrestrial > Soil > Vadose zone | place: USA... | reverse complement strand
CAGCTTACGAGAAGGCGTGGATCAAAAACTGGTAGGGCGTGACTCCGAAACTTTTCGCGAGCAACGCCGCCAAGCACGCCGCTAACCTGGCGCAACGTTGCAAGTTGCGTTTGCAAATCCGCAAGTTGAAAACTTGCGCTACAATTTCGGCGCTCGCAGAGCGCCGCTACAGAAACCTCACCTCTCGCTCGTGTGCACGACGATCTCGACACGGCGATTCGCGCTTTGTTCCTCGATTGATCCATTCGGCGATGCACGAAATTTAGTCTGACCATAACCGCGTGTCTCGACTTGCGCCGGACTGATTCCCATCGCTTGAACCAGATATTGTTTTACGCTATCAGCGCGTCGTTGACTTAGATCGAGATTGTATTCCGGTGTACCAAACGAATCCGTGTAACCTTCGACCGTGAATGTCGCTTTAGGATTTCGCTGGATAAGTGTCCCAAGCTTGTGCAGCTGACTGATAGCGCTTGCTTGCAGCGCGTCGCTGTCGTATTCGAAAAGCTGGTCGTCCGGCATTCGCAATTTTGTGCCTGATCCGAGCGGACCTTTCTGCGCAAGCAACTGATCCAAATCGCTGAAGCCGGGAGAGTGGCCTTTGTTCGGCCCGGCGCTGTCGCCAGGCATTTTACTGGTAAAGGTATTGGGCCGCTTAATCGTGGTACTCGTAGCAAGCTCCGTTCCACTAAGCGCAGGCTGCGGACGGCCTGATGCCGAACTGTTGTTTAGCAACGATTGCTCGTGCGTCGCGTTTGCATCGCTAGAGAGACTCTGGGCTGGCGAGCGTTCAATTTCCGTCAGCACGGAATTTACATCTGGTTGTTCCACTTTGGGTTGGTCGGGCAAGACGTCCCGCATGTCGTCCGGGATCGCGGCACTGGCTTGAATGTCCTGTAATAGCTTGTCGAATGATTTCTTCTCGTCCGGCAACTGGACATCCGTGTTGTCGGGGTTCGGTTTGGCGGCCGGATTTGTGTTATCGACACTGCTTTTCTCGAGGTTCGATCCATCGACGCTCCTGACCTTGAACGTGGGCGTCTGCTCATTTCGGGCCATTGCGACCTCCGCAGACTGAAAACGCGTCCGGTAAAAATAAACGCAGAGCGCGAGGTGTATTCCAAGGGAAACGATTAACCCAAACCAGAGCCAACTGCGCTCTTTTCCGCCCGTGAGCAGACCTTCGGTCTCGAAGCTGTCGAAATCGCTGAACTCGGAAACTCGCATTGCTTACCCGGCCTGAAACATATCACATTTCGACGCGCCAGCCACGTCGCGGAAGATAGCCATCTTGGTTGTCTTGGCAGCCTATCTTCCCGCACCATCGCTGCGCGTTCGCTCAATAAAAGCTCTGGCAGCGCGGCGAATTTCCTCTGCCACGCGCGCCTCCGGCGAAACAAACTTCGGGGTAAACCAGGGAAACAAGCCGATCAAATCGTGTGTGACCAGAATTTGGCCGTCGCAATGCTCGCCTGAGCCGATGCCAATGGTTGGGATGCCGATCGCCTTTGTAATTTGCTTCGCGATATCGGCGACCACAATCTCTAAAACGACAGAAAATGCGCCGGCTTTTTCCACCGCACGCGCATCGGCAATCAGGGCTTCGGCTTCCGATTGCGTGCGTCCCTTGATTCGATAGCCGCCTTCCTCGCGCACACTTTGGGGCAGCATGCCGATGTGCGCCATGAAAGGAATACCTGCGCGCGTGATCGCTTCGATTTGCGCGACATGACTCGCGCCGCCCTCGAGTTTCACCGCTTGCCCACCGACATCGACAAATTTCTTAGCGGTCTCGACCGCTTGTTCGGGTGTGTCATAGCTATGGATCGGCATATCTGCTACGAGTACCGCCTGTTTCACGCCGCGAGCCACCGCGCGCGTATGATGCAGCATCTCTTCCAGCGTCACACCTGTCGTATCTTCATAACCGAGCACCACCATGCCTAACGAGTCGCCTACAAGAATAATGTCGATACCGCTTTCATCCAACAAACGCGCCGTTGGATAATCATACGCTGTAAGCGCGGTGATTTTCTCGCCGCGCTGTTTCATTTCGCGAAAATTTTTCATCGGATCTCTGCTCGGAAGATCAGCCGCTGATTTGAGAACGCAAGCTGTAGCCTAAAAGCGACGCGAGGACGCGTCGCACCTCCCAAAGCTATCGCAAAACAGAATGCGCGCCTGGCCGTGCATTTCGCACGAAGTGCTTTGGAGTGCGTGCGCGTCCTCGCGTCGCTTTTTCGAGCGGCTCGCACTTTACCAGTCGTCCATCAACCGGACCACCTTGCCAGAGTCCTCAAGCTCCGCGAGCAAATCCCGGACAGTTTTCCTCTGGTTAGGCAAAACCAAGTCCGGCTGGACATCGGCCAGTGGTTGAAGAACGAACTTTCTCAAGTGCATCCCCGGGTGCGGCAATTCCAAACGCTCATTCTCCATTTTGCGGTCGCCACAGTAAAGAAGGTCGATGTCAATCTTGCGCGATACGTTTCTCGGATGCTCCCGTTTGCGGCCTAACGATTCTTCGATTTGAATGAGTTGTTCGAGCAGCTTCACAGGATCGCCTTCATAGTCAAATTCAACGACGGCATTTAAGAATTTTCCTGCTCCCGGTTCGCAATCGACCGGTTCGGTTTCATAAATTGCTGAACAAAGAATGGTTGGTTGGACATCGGGAAGATCGGCAATTTCTCGTCGGGCCGCGCGCAAATTCTCGAGCCGATCACCAAGATTGGATCCGAGCGCAACTGCGGTTCTCATGGTAGCGCATCCGTCCCGCTTGCCGTCTCAATGAGCGCAATCTGGGAAAATTGCGCTACCACAACCCCAGAACGTCTTGCATGATGTAAAGTCCCGGAGGCTGATTGATAATCCATTTCGCTGCGTGCAACGCCCCCCGCGCAAAAATTTCGCGGCTTGCTGCACGATGCGTAAGCTCAAGGCGCTCGCCAGGTCCGCTGAAAATTACGGTATGCTCGCCGACCACATCGCCTTCGCGAATCGATTGAATCGGAATTTCGTTCTCGATTTTTTGCGCCTCTTTCAAAACTTCACCTAGCGTTTTGGCCGTCCCGCTGGGCGCATCTTTTTTCATCTTGTGATGCGTTTCGACAATCTCTGCATTAAAATCGCGGCCGAGCAGTTCGCTAGCTTTACGCGTCAACCAGAAAAGCACATTAACTCCGACGCTGAAATTAGATGCAAACACAATTGCCAACGACCGCGCTGCCTCTTCAATCATTCTGCGTTGCTGTTGAGAATGGCCAGTCGTCCCGATGACAAGCGGTTTACCATGATGCAACGCAGGGCGGCAGATTTCGCCAATGGCGTCAGCGTGACTGAAATCGATCGCCACATCGCAATTTTTAATCGACGACTCGATTGAATCACCGAGATCGCATCGCGCGATGATGTCGATCTTCGGGTCGTTCTTCGCGAGATCGACAATCGTTTTCCCCATGCGGCCTGCTGCGCCCACCAGCAACACCCGCAAGGCAGAGGACTTCATTACGACGAAACCCTCATTTGTTTCGCTCGAACTCTGCAATCGTCTTTCGCAAGCGTGTCTGATTGGCCTCCGTCATCTCGCATAACGGAAGACGCACTTCGCCCGCCATTACGCCGCGCCAGCCAAGCGCCGTCTTTATTGGCACTGGATTTGGTTCAATGAACAAATCCTTAAAAAGCGGAAACATTTTATGGTGCAATTTCGTGGCCAATTTTGTATCGCCGCATTCGAAAGCCCGGGCAAGCGCACAAACTTCAGCCGGAAACAAATTCGAAGCGACGCTGACCACACCAACCGCTCCGACCGACATGAATGGCAGGGTTAACGAATCGTCGCCGCTCAAAATCGTAAATGACTCAGGCAAGCGCGCGCGCAGTTCGCTTATGCGCTCGACGCTCCCGCTGGCTTCCTTGATCGAAACAATATTCCTGCATTCCTTCGCGAGGCGCGCCACCGTATCAGCTCCAATATCCACGCCGCATCGACCAGGAATGTTATAGAGCACGATGGGCAAAGAGGTACTATCGGCAATCGCTTTAAAATGCCGGAACAAACCTTCCTGGCTCGGCTTGTTGTAGTAGGGCGCAACCAGCAGCGCGCCGTCCGCGCCAAGTTTCTCGGCCATCTTTGTATCGGTCACAGCGTGCTGCGTAGCATTGGAACCTGTGCCGGCGAGCACCTGACAGCGTTTGTTCGCAGTTGCGACTGCAACGCGGATCAGTTCTTCGCGCTCTTCGTGTGACAGCGTCGGCGATTCGCCAGTGGTACCGACTGCCATAATTCCCGTTATTCCAGCAGCGATTTGGTTTTCGATTAGTTTCTCGAAAGCGGCCGCGTCAATCGCTCCCTCGCGAAAGGGTGTGACTAGCGCAGTAAACGTGCCGCGAAACATGCGATTAACTGTAGGTCCGCCTGCTAAATTGTCATGTCGAGCGAAGGCTCCCGCTCTGCGAGATCATCATTTCTCGCTTAAAATAAAACATTCCTCGACTTCGCTCGGAATGACAAAGGAGACGAACGTCAAATCTCAATTATGCCTTCAAATACAAACTCCGCCGGGCCGGTAAGCGTGACGTTACGAAACTGATTGTCGATCTTTTCAAATCCCACGCGCAATTCGTCTCCCCCGCGCACAATTACCGCGATCGGGCCATTCACGTTTTCTGTAGCGGCAAAAACGAGTGCGCTGGCTACCACACCGGTGCCGCACGCCAGCGTCTCGTCTTCCACGCCTCGCTCATAGGTGCGCACTGCAATTCTTTTTGCTCCCCGTTTCTCGATGAAGTTTACGTTCGTGCCTTTTGGCGAAAACGTGTCGTGATATCGAATGGCCGCACCTTCCCGGCATATATCGACATCACTGACTCGCGAACCCGGGATCACCACATGTGGCACGCCGGTGTTGATGAAATGAACGGTCTTATTCTCATCGGCGAAGCGAAGCTCGATCTCGAGCCGTAAGTCCGTCGGCTCGGTCATTTGCAGAGTAACCAGATCATCGATCAGCTTCGCTGAAATTACGCCGGCCGGAGTTTCAAAGGAAATCTGGTCCTGAGTCTCCGCAATTTTGTTTGCAAAACGGGCGAAGCAGCGCGCGCCATTCCCGCACATTTCCGCCTCTCCGCCATCGGCATTAAAGTAGCGCATCCGAAAGTCGGGATGGTTCGATGCCTTTTCGAGCAGCAAAACTCCATCCGCGCCGATACCGCGGTGGCGATCGCAAAGACGTGCGATTTGTCCGCCATTCAGATGGATGTCCCCTGCCCTGTTATCGATCAAGATGAAATCGTTTCCCGCGCCGTCCATTTTTGTGAAACGCAGCATATCGCTCGTCCATTGTAGCGGCAGCTCTCCTGAGCCGCAAACAATCGGCTGTCTGCGCTCGCCGTAGCGAGCGTTGTTACGCTCAAAGGAGCCAGGCGCCATTGCCAGATAGCATTTTGATGGTTACTTATTCCGCCGTGAAGGGATTGGTAGTTTGGGGTTTTCTTGCGACGCTTTGGCTCACGCCGCGCGCCTCTTTCGCCGGAGATTACAACGGCTTGGTCCTTGACCAGATTAAACAGATGCCGCAAGGCGGCCGTTATTCCGTTTCGCACTTCGCAAAGATCCGCCTTCAATCATCGGCGCATTTTGAGTCCGGCAAATTTTTCATTCTGCCTTCGGCAGCGTCACCGAGTTTCTGTTCGGGCGCAACGTATTTGGTGTTCATCAGGACGATCGAGGCTTTGCGCACACGAGGCGACCTGCACCTCGATTACTCCACCTTGGAGCGGCTGATCATCCGAGATCAACGCGACGGCGAAGGCATTTGGGGCCGGTGGAATGCAAATGGGCCGGGCACGGCTCGCCTTTTTCACGAGCTGCAGCTTGGACAGAACTTCGATAACTTCGATCAGGCCAAACCGGGCGATTTCATGAAAATTTTCTGGTCGCGGCAAGTGGGCAAAAGCGAGCATGGACATTCCACGATTTTTCTCGGGACGGAGAACCGGTTAGGCGTGCAATATGTCCGCTTTTGGTCGAGCAACATTCCATCCGGCTACGGTGAGAAAAGCGTTCCGCGAAGCAAGATCGCCTACGCCATTTTTTCGCGTCTCCAGAACCCTGCGAATCTGGCGCGAATCAATAGCGCACCTTTCGTCGATACATATCTGGCGTCTCTTCTCCGAACCCGCTCTAGCATAGCCGAAGCCGGCACGAAATGCGGATTGTGATCAACGCAAGGCGAAGGCTGGTAAAATGCGAGGTGCTAGCCGCCACCGCTTCGCGTGTATGTGGTATGGTCAGCTCGCTGCTTCGGTAGCAGGCTAGTATTTCGTAAAGCGGCAAAACATTGCCGCACTGCAAAGCGTAGCCGTGACTGCGAGCGCAATTCCTCGCTTGCGTTTTAGAGTGCGGCGGTGCTCCGCCGCTTTTCATAAGGACGCTAAACAATACTCGCGTTGACGGGACAGCGCGCAGCGCACCGTCCCTGCCAGCGTCTTGACGCGGGCTGAAAGCGTTCCTCAAATGGGGCTTGCTTCCCAACAGGCCCGTCCCTAAAACGGAGCAATGATGATCGAAACCTTCAAACGTAATTGGTGGATTCCTGTGATAAGGGGTATCGCTGCAATTGTCTTCGGAATTATCGCGTTCGCGTATCCCGGCCTAACTGTTGCAACGCTGGTGCTGTTTTTTGGAGCTTGGGTGCTGATCGACGGCATATTTCGCGTTGTAGGCGCGATTGGGCATCGTTCTTCCGATCCTGAGTGGGGGTTCCATCTTATTATCGGACTGCTCGGCATTATCGTCGGGCTCCTCACATTCCATGCGCCCCAAATAACGGCGCTGGCGCTAGTCATCTATATTGCGGCCTGGGCGCTTATGATCGGTGCAACAGAGATCTCGCTGGCAGTCAAACTCCGCCGGGAAGTAAAAGGCGAATGGTTCCTGATCCTTATGGGCCTGGCATCGGTCGTCTTCGCCGTAATGCTCTTGTGGAACCCGGTGCCGGGTGCTCTCGCTTTGGTGTGGCTCATCGGGTGTTATGCAATCGTATTCGGAATCCTCGGCATCTTTTTTGGGTTCCGCTTGCGCAGCCTGCGGACTCCGCTTTCGCCTTAGCTGGCTCTTAAAACACTGCGAACGCGCTCTTTTTCTTATTCTCGCTCTTGCCCCGACACCAGTTGTGCCATTTTTTTCGCGCGACTAACCCGGCGCTTTGCTGGTTTGCTAAAGAAAACACAACTTGGTGCCATTGACTGGGCGATTTACTTACGGAGCTGGAATATGAACCTTCGGATGGTATCCGTCGAATCTACGACGGCAAAGGCGAGCCAGACTTTCCACCCTTTATGAAGAAGAGGACTTCTATAGCAAAGGCGCGACGGGTCCGGCAGCCGCCGGATTCGCGTCTCAATGGCAACGAAATTGATAACAAGCAGCTTCTTGCAGCCTTGACCGCATTCAAGCGCGGTGATTTTTCGGTGCGCCTGCCAGACGACTGGACGGGTATAGCCGGCAAGATCGCCGACACCTTCAATGACGTAATCAGAACGAATCAGCGCATGACACAGGAGCTGGAACGCATCGGGCGCGAGGTCGGAAAGAAAGGCCGGATTACACAGAGAGCGTCGCTTTCCGACGCATCCGCCTCCTGGGCTAAGGCAATCGGATCGGTCAACGATTTAATCGGAGATCTGGTTCGTCCCACAAATGAAATGGCGCGCGTGATTGGGGCGGTTGCGAAAGGAGATTTGTCTCAAACCATGCCTACTCGAATCGACGGCCACGCGCTCGAGGGAGAATTCCTGCATACGGCAAGAATCGTAAACGCGATGGTTGAGCAGCTGGGCGGTTTTGCCTCGGAAGTGACGCGTGTGGCGCGCGAAGTGGGGACAGAAGGTAAACTCGGCGGCCAGGCGAAAGTCAAAGGCGTTGCCGGCACCTGGAAAGATTTGACGGACAACGTGAACCTCATGGCGTCCAACCTCACTTCGCAAGTCCGCAATATCGCGGCGGTGACAACGGCGGTAGCGAATGGCGATCTTGCGAAGAAAATCACAGTCGATGTGCGCGGCGAGTTTCTTGAATTAAAAGACACCATCAACAAAATGATGGATCAGCTTCGTGCCTTTGCCGCGGAAGTGACCCGTGTAGCACGCGAGGTCGGCACCGAAGGCATTCTCGGTGGGCAAGCGAAAGTCGACGGCGTGTCGGGTACGTGGAAGGATCTGACCGACTCGGTCAATTACATGGCCTCTAACCTGACCTCACAGGTTCGTAACATTGCAGCGGTAACAACGGCAGTCGCGAAGGGCGACCTTTCGAAAAAGATCACGGTTAACGTGAAGGGTGAAATTCTGGAGCTGAAAGACACCATCAACACCATGGTTGATCAGCTTTCGTCCTTTGCCTCGGAAGTAACACGTGTGGCTCGCGAAGTTGGCACCGAAGGAAAGCTTGGTGGTCAGGCCGATGTAAGAGGCGTTGCCGGTACATGGAAGGACCTTACCGATTCGGTAAACTCAATGGCCGGCAATCTAACTGCCCAGGTTCGTAACATCGCCGAAGTGACGACTGCTGTAGCCAGCGGCGATCTCTCGAAGAAAATCACCGTGGATGTCAGAGGAGAGATTCTCCAGCTCAAGGACACGATCAACACGATGGTGGATCAACTCCGCTCTTTCGGGTCGGAGGTCACGCGTGTGGCGCGCGAAGTCGGCACAGAGGGAAAACTCGGTGGCCAGGCCGCTGTCGCGGGTGTTGCTGGAACATGGAAGGACCTGACTGACTCGGTGAACTCCATGGCCTCAAACTTGACCGCGCAAGTTCGTAACATTGCCGACGTAACAACCGCCGTAGCGAAGGGCGACTTGTCTAAAAAAATCACGGTGGACGTGGAGGGCGAGATTCTGGTCCTGAAGAATACGATTAACACGATGGTGGATCAGCTTTCGTCGTTCGCCGCGGAAGTCACGCGCGTCGCGCGAGAGGTCGGCACCGAAGGTAAACTGGGCGGCCAAGCCGATGTTAAAGGCGTCGCCGGTACGTGGAAGGATCTGACGGACTCGGTGAACTCGATGGCCTCCAACCTCACTTCGCAGGTTCGCAACATCGCTGCTGTCACCACAGCTGTCGCTACGGGCGATTTGTCCAAGAAAATCACCGTTGACGTCAAAGGTGAAATTCTCGAATTGAAGGACACGATTAACACGATGGTGGACCAACTCCGCTCGTTCGGGTCGGAGGTCACGCGTGTGGCGCGCGAAGTCGGTTCCGAGGGAAAACTAGGTGGCCAGGCCGATGTGCGCGGTTTGGCAGGCGTATGGAAAGACCTCGGCGACAACGTCAACTTCATGGCGTCGAATCTCACGACACAAGTGCGCAACATTGCTGCTGTGACCACAGCCGTTGCTACGGGTGACCTGAACAAGAAAATCACCGTGGATGTTAAAGGCGAGATTCTTGAATTGAAAAACACGGTCAACACGATGGTGGACCAGCTTTCATCTTTTGCGGCGGAAGTGACGCGTGTTGCGCGGGAAGTCGGCACCGAAGGCAAACTTGGTGGCCAGGCGATGGTGAAAGGTGTTTCCGGAACGTGGAAAGATCTTACGGACAACGTCAACTTCATGGCGTCCAATCTGACTGATCAGGTCCGCGGTATCGCCAAAGTGGTGACGGCTGTCGCCAATGGCGATTTGAAACGCAAACTGTTCCTTGAAGCCAAAGGCGAAATTGCAGAGCTCGCCGACACGATTAACAGCATGATTGATACGCTTGCGACGTTTGCCGATCAGGTTACTACCGTGGCGCGCGAAGTTGGCATCGAAGGAAAACTCGGCGGGCAGGCGAACGTGCCCGGTGCCGCAGGCACGTGGCGCGATTTGACCGATAACGTCAACCGCCTGGCGGCAAACCTGACCAGTCAGCTTCGGGCGATCGTTGATGTTGCGACAGCAGTTACAAAGGGCGACCTCACGCGCTCGATTCAAGTGGAAGCCCAAGGTGAGGTTGCGTTCGTCAAAGACAACATTAACGAAATGATCCGCAATTTGAAGGACACGACATTGCGGAATGAGGAGCAAAATTGGCTCAAAACTAATCTCGCGAAATTCACCCGCATGCTGCAGGGCCAGCGCGATCTGTCGACAGTTGGTAAATTACTCTTGTCAGAACTCGCCCCGCTGGTTTCGGCGCAACAGGGCGTTTTGTATGTAGTGGATAATTCCGATGGAGAGCCCGAGCTCAAATTACTGGCCAGTTATGCCTGCCACGGAGGCAATGGCGCAAAGACTCGCTTCGAATTCGGTGAGGGTCTGGTTGGACAAGCAGCACTGGAAAAACAGCGCATCCTCCTGACCGACGTACCGAATGATTATGCGAAGGTCCGTTCCGGCTTGGGCGAATTTAGCCCGATGAACATCGTGGTGTTGCCGATTCTATTTGAAGGCGAAACAAAGGCGGTCATGGAACTTTTATCGCTGGAGCGCTTCAACTCGACACATCAGGCGTTTCTCGATCAACTGACGGAGAGCATCGGTATCCTTCTGAATACCATCGAGGCAAACACGCGGACGGAGAACCTGCTCAAGCAATCGCAATCGCTCGCGACCGAACTCCAGAATCGTCAAGAAGAATTGCAGAAAACGAACCTGGAATTGGCAGAAAAAGCGCGTTCGAATCTCGCGAAAGATCAATTTCTCGCAATGCTCAGCCACGAATTGCGCACTCCGCTTACCCCGGTGCTTGCATCTGCCATTGCCCTCGAGAACGCACCGGCTTTGCCGGAGGATATTCACGAATCGCTGCAAATGATTCGGCGAAACGTCGAGTTGGAAGCCCGGCTCATCGATGATTTGCTTGATCTAACGCGCATTGATAAAGGCAAGGTGCAGCTCAATTTTGAAGTCGTTGACGCGCACACGCTGTTGCAAAGTGCCCTTGAGATTTGTCATGCGGAAATCGATCGAAAAGATCTGGCGTGTTCGCTCGACCTTGGCGCGCAAAACATCCATCTGCGAGCAGACCCAGCGCGGCTCCAGCAGATCTTTTGGAATCTGATAAATAACGCGGTGAAGTTTACACCAAGGGAGGGGCAAATTTCCATTTCCACCAGCAACGATCCCAACGGGCAATTGCGTGTTCAGATCGCTGATACCGGTCTGGGGATTGACCGTGAATCGCTGCCGAAGATTTTCGATGCTTTTGAACAAGGTGGCCGCACGCAGCTGGGAGGTCTGGGTCTCGGACTTGCCATCAGCAAAGCGTTGGTTGAAGCGCACGGAGGGACTATCGCAGCGGAAAGCGCCGGCCGGAACAGAGGCTCCACGTTTACGCTAGGTTTTCCCACCTGCGAAAAGGCGGAGGCTAAAATCGCGCCCACTCTTTCACCCAAGACACCGAAACGCGAGGCCATGCGGATTCTGCTTGTCGAAGACCACGAAGATACGAATCGATCGCTTACCAATTTGCTTCGGCGGCGCGGATATCACGTGCAATCGGCGCTGGATGCTCAATCGGCGCTTGATCTAAGCGAGAAGGAGCAATTTGATGTGCTGATCAGCGATCTGGCTTTGCCGGATGGCAGCGGAATCGATTTGATGCAAACGCTGCAATCCAGAGGCCCGCTTCTGGGAATTGCTCTTACGGGTTTCGGAATGGAAGACGATATTCGTAAAAGTTACAATGCCGGATTCAAGCATCACCTTGTTAAGCCGATTGATCTAAACAAGCTCGATTCGCTGATTCAAGAGAGCGCAGCCTCGCCGGTAACGCCATAAAATCCATTCGCTGCCGGCTCGCTTTAGCGCGTCAACTCGCGAACGCTCTTGGACTCAAGTGCGGAATCATCGCAGCCAAGATTCCTTTGGCATTCGCCTGCTACGCTAAAGCCTTGGCGAAGGCGGGTCATCCGAGCTTCGGTTATTAATTCGCACTGACGTGTCGATCACGAGCACGAAGCTCGCAAAAAAGGCGCCGAGCTTTCGTAGTTGGTCACGGCGCTTTGGTGTGATTTAATTACAAGCGTCTAGGGCCTGTAGCTCAGCGGTTAGAGCAGGGGACTCATAATCCAAGAAAGAGTTTTTGCGCAGGTTTGCAGGCTTTTGCAAAACCTGATGCTACGAGGACAAAAACCGTCAGACCGAGTGCATTTCTTTTGCGTGCACTTGCGCTGTTTTGCATCGAAAATCCATGTGACCGTAGAAAATGACCGTGAAAAATGGCGCACATGTTTACGAAGTCCGCCCGCGCAAAAACCGGCGCGGCGTCGATCTAATTTCTGATGCGCTGCCATTCGGTCGCCTGTGGTATGTGGAAGTCAGCGACGCAATTGGCTACGCGGAGTTTTACAGCCGGTCGCATCATGTTGTGATCCGCGTTTATGATGCGGCTGGCAACGTGATCGAGACGCACGAACGCGCGGTCGAGTTCAAAGAAGCGTAGCGCAAATTTGCTCGCACAATCGAGGGGCCGTCTCCTTATTGGACTCGGCAGCTTTACTGATTGTTCAGGACCGTTTGCGGTGCGGCCCTACTCACTTCAAGCTGGGCGGTCACTTTCTGAAGGCCCGCAGTAAGCACTTCAATTTGCTTTTGCTGGCGTGCAACGGTCGTCTCCAGTTTCTCGACTTTGCCATGCTCGTTGAGGAACTCATTGAGCAACATCGCGTTCACCGCCTCGTAACGCACAGTGTAGGGCTTGCCTTCGGCATCCCGCACCACTAGATCGGAGTCCACTTTCTCTACATCCTCGGCCACAAGACCAAACTGAGACGCGCGCTTCGGGTCGATGTTCTGTTTGTAGCGGAACTTAACAGGTTGCAGTGAAAGGAGCACTTCGCTCGCTTTGCCCATAGGCTCAATTGCATCTTTAAATCGCTCGGAAGAGCTCATGAGGCCAAGCTGACCGGTACTGGTGTCGATAAACACCGGGGATCCTGTGACCATTGCATTGGTGATGCCCGCTATAAACGTGGCCGTTTGGAACGCGCCAATCCGAATCGTGTTGGATTCGCTAGCAACGCCGGCGTTCCCGATATCGATATTGCCACTGCCCGTGGTGAGATTAGCACCGGCTGAACTGCCCACAGCGATGTTACCGTTACCGGTAGTGTTGCTGAAGAGCGCGTGGTTACCGTCGGCTGTGTTCGCGCTGCCGGTGGTGTTGAAAGCGAGCGCTTCATAGCCGTTGGCCGTGTTCACCCCGCCGAGGGTGTTGCTATAGAGCGCTTTAAATCCGTTCGCCAGGTTGTCGCTGCCGGTGGTGTTGGAAGCGAGCGCTTCAGACCCAATAGCCGTGTTAAAGTCGCCCTCGAATGTTTCGATGTGGGTGTTGTTAAAAAGGGCAAGGTAACCAATGGCCGTGTTAAAGTTACCTCTGGTGTTGTGGAAGAGCGCATCTAGACCCACGGCCGTGTTTTGGGAGCCTGCACCGTTATGGTAAAGCGCTTGAGAGCCGATGGCCGTGTTAAGTTGTCCGCTGTTGTTGAAGAATAATGCTAGATAACCGTCTGCTGTGTTTTTACTCCCAGTCGTCAGGTTGAACAGGGCATTGGTACCCTCTGCAGTGTTACCGTTGGCGTAGCCGCCGTCTGGCGGCGGACTGACCGCTTGCGCAGCCGGCAGAAATGCAAAAGACGCCAGGACCGTCGAAATGATTAAGACGGCGCATGGCGTCGGAAAGCGATTGATATCAGAAGTGATAGGTGGAATTATAGTTTTCATAGACTGCTTCTTTCAGTTGGTTAATTGTGATCGGTAAGGACTACTTGTGAAGCGGGCTTACTCGTTTCAATCTGTGCACTCAGTTTTTGGAATTGTCGAGCCTGCTCTTGCAAGCCGGCCGTGAGGATGCCGATCTCCTTCTGCTGCTGGGCCGCAATTGCGTCCTGTTTCGCCACGCTAGACTTCAGTTGCGCAACGGTCGTTTCCAATTCCTGCACTTTTCGGTGCTCTTTGAGGAACTCGTTCAACAACATCGCGTTCACCGCGTCGTACCGCACGGTGTAAGAGTTGCCTTTCGCGTCACGAGACACCAGGTCAGGATTCACGCTTTCGACCTCCTCGGCTACGAGACCAAATTGCGCCGTGCGATTCGGATCAATTCCCTCTTTATAGCGAAATGTAACCGGACGCAACGCAAGGACCGCCTCGCTTGCCATATCCATTGGCTTGATGTCCGTTTTGAAACGCTTCGAGGACGGTGCGACGCCAAGTTGTCCGTTTCCATCTACAACAACTGCCGTACCACTGACCGCTGTGCCGCTGATGCCGGCGACGAATGTTGTTGTTTGAGTTCCGGAGGTGCCGATGCGGATAGTGCCCGACTCTGTACCATTCGGGCCGCCCGGGTTGCCAATACAGATATTGCGCTTACCCTGTGCAGAGGACCAGCCGTTACTGAAGCAAAATCTGGAGGTGGCAGAGTTGCTCGAACAAAGATTAAACAACTCGATCGGACGATTGGCCAAAGTCAGAGCGAAGAGGAAAAACTCTTGGAGAGCATCCCTGGGATTGGGCCGCTTTTTAGCAGTGTGATTGCCACAGAGATCGATGGCAT
>Ga0137378_10003004_pt1 | contig 14561 bp, 13 predicted proteins | sample SagtaG_21_FD_104813 | JGI IMG/M metagenome (GOLD analysis project Ga0137378, IMG submission 104813) | Vadose zone soil microbial communities from Sagehorn Ranch, Mendocino, California, USA - Sage2_L_60_16 metaG | ecosystem: Environmental > Terrestrial > Soil > Vadose zone | place: USA... | reverse complement strand
GAGGGTCCTTTCCTATCCGGTTGAGCTCTTGGAGTCGTGCCGATTGGGGAGGTCAGAACTACTCGGATATGCGGCTACGTGAGGACGGTCGGTCCTCGGGTCCGGCTGGGAAGCCTGCTCCACGCGGCATGCCAGTTGATCGTGTACAGGGCTACGCCGGCGGCCAGCGCCGCCGCCTGAACGAGCGTCTGGACCGCGAAGGTCACGCCAAGCGCCAGCACGAACTGATCCAGCTGGCTCAGGAACAGCGCGGCTATGGCACTGGCCACCAGGTTCCCCCGGCCGCCGAGAAGCGAGGTGCCGCCGAGTACCACCACCGCCACGGACGGCAGCAGGTAGTTATCGCCCTCGTACGCCGTGGGCTGGGCAACGATCCCGGCCAGCATCACGCCCGCGAGGCAGTACAGGATCTGCGCCCAGACGTAGGCGCCGCTCTGATGCCGCTTGACTCGCAGGCCCGCCGCCCAGGCCGCGGAGGGATTCGCCCCCGTCGCCTCGAACCGTCGGCCGACCACGGTGCCTTTCACGACCACCGTTGTGACAATCACCGCGCCGACCGCGAAGTAGATGGCGTTCGGAATGCCGAACGACGTGCCGCCCGCGATATTGGCCAGGAGCGTGGTGGTACTGCGGGGAACGCCTCCAGACACCTGGAAGACGGCCGCGTAGAGCACCGCGTTCATGCCCAGCGTCGCGACGATCGGGTTGATGCCCAGCCGCCCGGCCAGGAACCCGTTGAGCAGGCCCGCGACGATCGTCGCCGCCAGAGCCGTGAGGACCGCGGGTAGCAGCTTACTGTTGACCCCGTCGGCCTGGTGCGTGCAGATGACCACGGTCAGGGAGATGGCGCCGGGCACCGACAGGTCGATGCCGCCCTGCTGTACGACGAGTGTCTGCCCCAGCCCGGCAATGGCGAGAACAGCCGCGAACGGAAGCATCCCCTGCAGCGCTCCCCCGCTCACGCTGCTGCGGGCGAACACGACGCTGGCCCCGGCGAGCGCGACGAGGGCGATCGAGATGGTGGCCAGGCCACGCGAGCTCCGCAGGCCTATGACCCGGTCCGCGAGAGGTCGCTCGGGTGCCGCCATGACCATGCCGCCTCCGGGAGTTCGCCTTGGGCGCACTACGGCCGGTTTCCGTCCGGTAGCCCGCATCGCATGTTGTGCGTGACTTTACATAGGTGAAACACTGTTCACTAGAGGTTCAAAATAACAATTCGGCAACCGATCGGCGTGTGCCGAGCCGAACGACGGCTACCGCCGACCGCGCACCAGGAAACGGCTCAGCGCCGCCATATCGTCCCTCTCCGGAGCCGGCCGAAGCAGGAGGCTGTGACCTCAGCGGCGACCGCGGTCGCCGTGGGCAGCGGCACGGCGAGCTGGCTAGCCAGATCCCGTGATCGGCCGCATGTCTTTGTCGACCGGATCCAGGCTCATCGCCGCGTCGGCGCTGGCGTTAAGAAAGGCTTCTTGCTTGTCGTTCAGGCACGGTGCCGCGACGACGAGCCACGACGCGGGTCCACCAGGATCTTCCCGCTTGCCGTCCCGGCGACCAGCGGCTCCAGCCCGCCGGCCACTACGTCATCCAGCGGGACGATGCAGTCGAGGAGCGTCGGCGCCAGCGGGCGCTCCGCGAGCAGCGCGAGCGCCTCCGGCATGTCCTGATCGCAAACGTGGGCGACCGTAGTGTGGACGTTGACCTCGCGTAGTACGAGCTCAGCGAGGGACAGCGGCTGCGGTGCCTGGTTCAGGCCCACCAGCAGGACGGTGCCGCCCTGGACCGCGAGCGCGAACGCGCGCTCCGCGCTTCCGGCCGCGCCTGAGGCTTCGATGACCACGTCGGCGCCGGCTGGCTGCAGCTCGCGTAGCTGCGCCGCAGTGATGTCCCTGTCGATCCGGTGCGCGCCGCTGGCGCCCAGCTCGGCCGCCACCTTGAGCCGACTGTCATCGATATCGATGGCGATGACGGGTCCGTCATGCCCGCGCAGGGCCGACAGGATGAAGGAGCCGATCGCGCCCGCGCCGAGCAGGACGACCGTGTCGCCGGGCCGGACGCCGGAGCGGCGGACGCCGTGAATCCCCACGGCCAGCGGCTGCGCCAGCGCGGCATCAAACTCGCTGCAGCCGGCCGGGATCTCGAGGCAGGTCCTGGCAGGCGCCCGGACGAACTCGGCCAGGCCGCCGTGCGTGCTGAGGCCCAGCGTGTAGTACTGGGCGCACAGGTTCGTCCGGCCCGCGCGACACCGCGGGCAGGATCCGCAGGAGACTCCCGCGCCGCTGGCGACCCGCTTGTTCAGCAGTGACCGCGCAAACTTGCCTGCTTCCACCACCACGCCGATGAACTCGTGGCCGAGGATCGTCGGGCCGACATGCCCGCTCGCCGGGTGCCGCGTCGTCAGCGGAACCATCATCGGGCCCTTAGAGAACTCCGTGGCGTCCGTCCCGCACAGGCCGTTGAGGATGACCTCGACGATGACGTCATCATCGCCGCAGGCCGGATCGGGGCGGTCCTCGACCCTCAGGTCGCGCGGGCTGTACAGAACTCCTGCTTTCACGGCACGCTCCCGGGGTCAGTGGCTGCTCATCGCTCGGCTCGGAGCAGCGGTGCGCTACAGAGTCGCGCCAGAGGTCACGTGCACCTTGATCTGCGACCGGTCGTACAGCACCGCGCCGATTGCGTCGGCCGCGTCGGCCAGCGGGAACGACTTCGTGACCAGCGGCGACAAGTCCACCTTGGCTCGCGACAGGAACCGCAAGGTCTGCGGCCAGACGCCAGGGGAGCCGATAATCCCGCGGAGCTGCAGCTCCTTCGACTGAATCAGTCCGAGCGCCGCAGGCGCTTTGCCGCCGACGTCGATGCCGATGTATACCAGCCGGGCGCGGAAACCGGCCACTTCCAGTGCTGCTGCCATCGCGGCGGGCTTGCCGCTGGCCTCGAAGACCACGCTGGCTCCCTGGCCGTCAGTCACTTCCATGACCGCATCGGCGAAGTCGGGGACGGTCGGGTCCACGACCGCCTCAGCGCCTAGCTGTCGGGCCAGTTCGCCGCGCTCGGGGGCTGGCTCGGCCACGACAACCCGAGCGCCCCGGCCAGCCACGGCAGCGACAACGCCCAGGCCGATAGGTCCGGCGCCCAAGACGACCGCGGTGTCGCTGGCATCCAGGTTGTCCGCTCGCACCGTCGCGTAGTATCCGCAGCTGAATGGCTCCACGAGAGCACCCTGCGTCCACGTCAGGTTGTCCGGCAGCCGATGCAGCCATGACTGCTTCGCCACGAAGAATTCCGCGGCCGCCCCGCTGATGCTGAAGCCGAAGTGCTCGGTACCGATGACGCACTCACCGACCACCCGCTCACCGGCTGCGAACTTCGTGACCTTCCGGCCGATCTGCACTACCTCGGCCGCCCATTCATGACCGGGAATGACGGGGTAACTGAACGGGATGATGTACCGGCCAGAGAGCAGTTCGATATCAGAGTGGCAGATTCCGACGCTGCGGCTCGCCAGCAGCACCTCGTCGTCCTCGATCCGCGGAATCTCGGTCTCGTTGACGGCACACTGGCTGTCCCCGACGAACTGCAGGGCCTTCATGTCCAACCTCACAGGGGATTAGTTCAACAGATACTGAACAGCTGGCCGGCCATGATGTCAAGAGAAACTTCATGTAGCTGGCGGTCCTGGGTGCTCGTGATGAACACACCAGATCCCGCGGGCCGGAACTGCCCCTCGGTTCTTGAGCAGATGCGGCACGGAGGAGTCCATCCCGATCGCATCGCCGGCCCGGACCGTGAACACTTCGAAGCCGCTGGTGACCTCCAGCTCACCTTCGAGCAGGTAGCCGCACTCAAAGCCTGAATGTCTGAGCATGTGGTCGTCATTGGTCGAGCTGCTGCCCGGCGGATAGATGATCTCGAGGAAGTCGAGATACCGGCCGGCGTTGGGCGCCAGCTGCTCCCAGATGACGCCGCTGTCCATGACGAGCCGCGCGCGCCCTCGGGGGTGCGTGAGCGCCCACCGCGGCGAGGAGTCCTGCTGCGGCCAGGCATCCGCCGGTGAACCTAGGTCGGACCGGCTGATCGGCTGGCCGGAGGACGGCATGACATCAGGCCGGGCGCGCGCCGCGACGCTGGCGGCGCCCTCCGGCCCCGGCCCCGCCGTGGTTGGCTGCAGCTCCTTTAGCTCTCTGTCCTGCTCGAACATCCGATCAATAGATACCCCGAGCAGCTGGGTTAGTGAGTACAGCGTCACCACGGACGGCTGCGACTTCCCGTTCTCGAGCTGCGAGACAAACGAAGCGGAAACTCCGAGCTGCCGAGCCACCTCACGCAGCGTGAGCCCAGCCCGCAAGCGTGCCGCTCGCAATCGAGTTCCGAGGTTGCCCCCGAAGTCGGCGGGGGTAGCGCCCTCAGAGTCGCCCACGACCACAATTCTCACCCCGATCGACTGTATAGCAGACAACCAATTCCAGTACGGGCCCAGTCCTTGCGCGCGGCGAGATCTAGATCATGACCATTCCCCCGTCGATCATGACGACCTGACCGGTCATGTAGTCGGAGTCCTGGGAAGCGAGAAAGAGCGCTGTCCCCACGACATCCTCGGGGAGAGCGGGACGACCCCGGACAATGCCCGCTGAGAAGTCGGCCATCGCCTGGCCGGGTTCCCGGGCGTCGCCAATCGACATCAGATCCGCGTCCAGCTGAGCCCACAACGGCGTGTCCACGACGCCCGGGGCGAAGGCGTTGCAGGTGATGTCGTACTCGGCGAGAGCGCGAGCCGCGGCCTGGGTCAGCGCATTGACAGCGAACTTGCTCGCGCAGTAGGGAGCGAAGCTCGGGTAACCCTGCCGGCCGGCAATGGACGAGGTGTTGATGATCTTGCCTGACCGCTGCGGGATCATGCGCTTTGCGCCCTCCTGTATACCGATGAGCGTGCCCAGAGCATTGACATTCATGATCGTGTGCCAATTCTCCTCGGTCACGTCGAGCAAGTGCATCGGCTTGTTGATGCCGGCGATATTGAAGAGCACGTCGAGCGCGCCGATCTGGCTCACGAACGCGTCAAAGGCGGCCGCGACCTCGTCTCGCCTGCTGACATCGGCCCGCAGCGGAATCGCCGGACGGGATTCCGCGGCGAGTTCATCGCACACCCGCGCAAGCGCGTCCTCGCTGATATCCAGTACGCCGACTGTTGCTCCCTCGCGCGCCAGCCCGAGCGCGAATGCCCTCCCCATCCCGCTGCCCGCCCCGGTGAGGATGATGGCCTTGCCCGCCACGCGACCGGCCATGGGATCTCCTTCCTGGCGGCTGAAAGTTTACTGTCACTGATCGGCCCAGTTCCGGGGCCAGCAGTTCTGGGGAGAACGTTAACTAACACTTGACGACATGTCCAGAATCGCGCACCATACTCGGTGAGCGCGGGACGTCCGCCTGAGGGCGGCGCCCTGCTCCTAAGTCATGGTCAGAGCCAAGGAGCGAACGTGGAGCGCACTGCACTCGTCGTCGGGGTCACGGGGATGGCCGGATACAACTCGGCGCAGGCGCTTGTCCGCGATGGCTGGCGGGTGATCGGGCTGTCACGATCCCGGCGCTACGAGGTCCCGGGGGTCGAGCAGCTGACCGCGGATGTTCTGGAACCGGCGTCGATGGAAACGGCCCTGCGTGGTCACGGCATCTCGCACCTGGTCTTCGCGACCTGGTCGCGGCAGGCCACGGAGGCGGAGAACTGCGTGGTCAACGGCGCGATGCTGAGGCACACCCTCGACGCGCTGGCGAGCGCGACCACCTTGTCGCACGTCGCGCTGGTGACGGGGCTCAAGCACTACCTTGGCCCGTTCGAGGCGTACGCGGCCAGCCCCGCGGAGACGCCGTTCAGCGAGACGCAGGCGCGACTGCCGTACCAGAATTTCTACTACGACCAGGAGGACATCCTCTTCGCCGCCGCGGAGAGGCAGAGCTTCTCGTGGACGGTGCATCGGCCGCACACGCTGATCGGGTACGCCCTACGGAACGTCATGAACATGGGCGTCACGCTGGCGATTTATGGCAGCATCTGCCGCGCAACGGGTGCGCCGTTCGTGTTTCCCGGAAGCCCCGAGCAGCTGAACGGCGTCACCGATATCACCGACGCCCGGCTCCTCGGGCGACAGGTCGCCTGGGCCCTGACCGCGCCGGAGGCCCGGAATCAGGCCGTGAACACGGTCAATGGCGGAGTGTTCCGGTGGCGCCAGATGTGGCCGCGAGTCGCCGGGGCGCTCGGGGTCGAGGCGGCTCCGTACCCAGGCTCTCCGACCCCGCTCGCCGACCGGATGGGATTCGCCGACGAGGTATGGGCACGCCTGGTCAAGGAACACGACCTGCTCCCCTACCGGGCGACCGAGCTGGCGTCCTGGTGGCATACCGACGCCGACCTGGGTCGGCAGGTCGAGACATTCGCAGACATGTCGCGAAGCAGGACGCTGGGATTCCTGGACTACCAGGACTCAGCCCGTTCGTTCACCGACCTGTTCGAGCTGCTGCGCGCGAAGGGCATCATCCCGCGGCTGAGCTAGATCCCTGGCCGCGGCCCGTTCGCTAGGCGGCAGCGACCGCCGCCGCGTGCAGCTCGGCACGCACCCACTCGATCTCACGGGACACGTACTCCGTGATGTCCCCGGTCTTCATCTGCCCGGGAAGCACGTCCCAGGTGTAGGTCTCGATCTCGAGCTGGTCGGACAGCGGCGTCGAAGCGTGCATCCGCAGCGCCTGCTCGATGCCGAACCGCGTCGTCCCGAGCGGACCCAGGTCGTCCAGGAATACCGGCACGTGGAAGTGCGTCCGCCATTCCCGGGCGCCGCCCGGCGCGCCGTTCCACGCGTCGATCGCATCGCTGAGGTTGAGGAATCGCGTGAGCTGTCCGTCCCGCTGCTCGGTCGTCTGGCTCAGGTAGATAGTCCCGGTGAACTTCCCTAGCTCGGCGACGGATTCGGCGGTCACCTCGGGCACCCAGAGCGCCGCAGCCTCCTGGAGCTTAAAAATAGGAATGCCCGCACTGACCAGCAGCCGCAGCGAGGCCGGGATGTCCTCGAACTGAACGGACTGGTGGCAGATGTCGAACACCACGCCGAGGTGGCGCCGGACGAGGCCCTGGACCTCAGAGGCCGGCAGGCCGGTGAGCACGGCGAGCGCGGTCGTCCCCTCGGTGGAGTACACGTACCGCTGGAAATAGTCGACGGTCTCCGGCGTCGTCTCCAGGAAGCAGAACGGCTCAGGCTCCAGCGCCAGCTTGACTTTCCGGCCGGTGCGCCGTTCCAGGTCGATCAGGTGCGCGACGGCCTGCAGGAGGTTGCGGGTAAACCGGGCAACGTAACTCGGCCCGCTGACCCTGGGCCGGAACGCCAGCGGCGCAGTCTGGATCGTCGGCGCTATATCCGGGCCGCAGATGTCAGCCAGGATGTCCGCGACCGTGGTCGTGTAGCTGGTCCGCTCCGGCGTCGACCAGTCGGGCTCGTACACCTGCTCCATCACGCGCTGACCCTTGAAAGGACCGTGGGGAAAGGCGTTGACGGTGTACACATAGAGGTTTTCCTCGGCGAGGAACTCCTTCAGCCGCGACCTGTCCTCTGCGCTGCTGACCAGCGTCGACGCCGATGCGCCCGAGAGCCGCAGGGAGACGCCGAAGGCCTGGTCCGGTGCCACGATCCGCTTGACGGCCGGGGCGTACCTGATCAGGCTCGCCCGCATCTCCTCCCAGGTATCACCGGGATGAACGAGGGTGGAATACGTCAGATGCCCCAGGTGGTCACCGAGATACATGGCGGCTGCTCCCTTACCGTGGGTCTCGCACCTCAAGAGATCTCGGCGACGTCGTCAAGCTAGACCTGACGCGCAACCGGCGTGCGTAGTGACACTTAACACGTCGGCGCAAACCCCGTCAAGCGCCAGGTTGTGGTCCTGGATGTCGTGGGTTCAAGTCCCATCGTCCACCCCAAGTTCGCTGCTTTTCATGATCATGGCGGATTGCCCTGTCACTGCGAGGTCAACCCACCACGATCATGAGGACAGGCTCCGCGGACGCTAGCTAGCGGGGCGGGGCGGGCGATCTGAGCGGGCTCAGACGGGCTCGATGATCCGCAGCACAGCGCCGCGGCTGATGAACGGGTGATCCTGGAGCAGCCGCGCGGCTGCATCCCTGTCGGCGGCCTCGATGACCGACCAGCCCATGAACGGCCCGATGACCGGCCTCTCGCCTTGCTAGTCACAGTGAGACTACAGAGCGACCCGGTTCCTGTCATCCCGCCGCCCAAGGCCCGGCAAGTGCGCAGGCAACGGCACGGCCGGCGGCGTCCCGCGCCGGAGCCCGCGCCGGCGCGTCTCCCGCAGCCGGGCGAGGAGACTGCGGAACACTGGCCGGGCTTCGCCTGGTGCCCGACTGGGTACCGCAGGAAGCTAGCCCGCCCGGAACGCTGGACGACAGAGAGAAGGCAGCATGGAGATAAGCGCGCGCAATCAGCTGGCCGGCATCGTGCAGAGCATCAAGACCGGAGCGGTCATGGCCGAGATCGTGGTGAATGTCGATGCGGGCACGGTCGCCGCGGTGATCACCGACTCATCCCGCGAGCATCTGAATCTCGCCGAAGGCGACCAGGTCAAGGTCATTATCAAGGCCACCGAGGTCATGATCGCCAAGTAGCGGGGTGGGCGCACGCCGCACTCCGTGGCGGGCCGCAGCCACGCGCCCGCCACGGTCTGGCGCGGCCAGCCCGATCGGTCCGGTAATAACCTCTGATCATGTCTGCCGCCGAGGAGTCCTCGCTGTCGCTGGCCGAGTGGCTGGTGCTGTGCCTGGTGTGCCAGCAGCCCAGGCACGGGTTCGCGCTCGCGACCCTGCTTGATTTTGAGGGCGAGATGGGCCGGGTGTGGCGGGTTCCCAAGCCCGTCATCTACCGATCGCTGCAACGGCTCGAATCGCTCGGGCTGGTCAGGAGGGCCGAGCAGCAGGCATCCAGGCTGGGCCCCGTCCGCTCCCTGGTGGACGCTACCCGTACCGGGAGGGCAGCAGCGGCAGCGTGGCTGGCCAGGCCGGCTTCCCACAACCGCGACGTCCGGTCGGAGCTGCTGGTCAAGCTCGCGCTCCTCGACCGCGCCGGGACGGACCCGCAGGCCCTGCTCCTGGCGCAGCGCGAGCAGCTCCTCCCGGTCGCCGACGGGCTGCACGACCGCCTTGACGAGGCGGCCGGTTTCGAGCGCACGCTCGCGCTCTGGCGCTACGAGACCGTGTCAGCGACCGTCCGCTTCCTGGACGCCCTGACCGCGCGGGCGCGCACCAGGTAGGGCGGCGCTGGGGACGCTGCACCGAGGTCAAGGTGGTCACCACGCTCTGAAACGGCGGCGGGCGGAGCGGGAATCAGGGGCGGAGAGCGAGTAATAACCTAGCTCCGCCCGCCGGCGATGCTCGGAACTATTTCGCCGCCCGTTCCGGGCTTCGCGGCAGGATCAGGAGCCGCGGACAATCCCGTCTGGATCGGCCGACTCGGCGAAATCAGCGAAACCGGCATCCCCGGCCGACAGGTAATGCTCGATGACGAGCACGAGTTCGGGAACGGCCCGGAACTGACCGCCAGGCTCATCCGTGAGGTCGACGACCAGCACTGGATGGTCGTCGCTGTTGACGGTCAGATCGTCAATGACGAGCAGAAACGAGTGCGCGTAACCTGCTGGCACAATGCCGTGCAGCTGCCGGGCCGTCGTTCCGGTGTAAGCCCGATCATCCACGAATTCGACATTGGCCAGCAACCCTTCCCCGGCTGGCTGCGATATGGCCGAGACGGTGGTTTTCCACGCCTCGTGATCGGAAAAATCGGTACGGATCGCCAGCACGCTCGGCGTCACCGGTATCAGGTCCATAATCAGTCCTCACGCCAGGCCAGGGGCGCATCAGCAGACATGAGCTTAAGAACATCGCGACTTATGCGCCAGTGCCAGTTTCCTTGCGGCTCGGCGCGGCCCTGATCGAGCCAGGTCGCGGGCACGCGCCATCATCGGCCTGGACCACCAAGGTACGGCGCCCCGCCTGACCGGACCTGCCGGATGTCAGATGTGTCGATATCAAGCCATTAATGCCAACCTATGGACCACCCGCAGTTAACGTGCCAGACTCCCCGGAGCAGTCGCTGTGTCAGCCGCGGCGTGCTGGCTTGCGTCAAGCTCCCGCTGTCGGCACCGTGAACCGCCCCGGCGGCTGCGCAGACCGAGACGTGCCCGGGAACTTTTCATCGCGGCTCTGCCACGTGCCGGAGGTGGGTTGAGCGTGAATAACGAGGAGACGGTGGCCTGGATTCGCCAGGCCAGCAACGAGGCGTGCTGGATGTGCGGCATCCGCCTGCGAGCCGACCAGCTGGTCGCCGACGGCGGCGGCGCGTGCCCCGATGTCCGCTGGTACTGCCGGGACACGCGGGGCTGCACGCAGCGCTGGACCGCGCGGCTCACCGCCGTCGCCAGCTCGACCAGGTCGTGGTGATTCCCGAGCCGGGAGGACCGGAACACCCCGATGCGCTGACCATGCCCATTTTGCTAGGACAAGCAGGTCAGCCGGACAAGTCGTCACCGCCGGCCCCGGACAGGAATTCGCGTACCGTACCGTGCCGAGCGACGGCAACCCGGGCGGCCAAGCAGATGCCTGTCCACCGGGTGGATGACCAGCCATCGGTCACGATGGGCTCGCCGACAGGCCGCCCGCTGCGGGCGGGAGCGGCATATCGGCCTGGCTGACCAGGATCGCGTCCCGGATCACCTCGAATGCCTCGGCATAGAGCCCGTCGCTGAACCGCGACCAGTACCGCGCTGTTGATTGGATCAGGTCGGGCTTGAGGTAGTCCCTGACTTGAGCTTGCGAGGCGAACGACCCGATTGCGACGAGCTTGCGTTCAAGCTGATCGTCAATGGTCACGAAATAGTTCGGGCGGAAATCGACAGTGGCCGACGGCGACTGGAAGCAGTAGACGCGCCCGACCTCGCGGGCAGCCACCATCGCCGCCCGGTGCGTGTTGCGATGATCCTGATGCACATCGTGCAGCGAATGCGTGTAGATCACGGTGGGACGCACGATCTCGACGACGCGGCTTATCGCGGCGATCGTCGGGTCACCCTCGGCGATCTGGGTGTCCTGGAGATCTTCCAGGTACAGGTCGGCGCCCAGGGCCATGGCGGCCATCTCGGACTCGCCAACCCTCGTGCTCTCGGTGCCGCCGCGTGCACCGCGGCTGAGCGTCAGGATGGAGACCTCGTGGCCCAGCCCGCGGTGGGCGATCATCGCGCCGCCGGCGCCTATCTCGACGTCGTCAGGGTGCGCGCCGATCGCGAGCACGGCCTGGCGGGCGGCCAGCCGGGCTGCCCTGCCCTTGGCGACGAGCGAGCCGATGCTCGCCAGCAGCTGAGCGGGCGGCACCGATTTCTGCAGGAACTCGTCGGCGTCATCGCGCAGCGCGCTGACCGCATTGTCGAATGACGCGTGGGCTGTGAGAACCGCGACGGGCAGGTCTGGTGCTATCTGCCGAAGCTGACGGAGCAGCTGGATGCCAGTCATGCCCGGCATCTCGACATCGGTCACCACCAGATCCCACGTGTGCGACCTGACGCTCTTCAGCGCGATGGCGGGATCGGTCGTATGCGTGACCTCGAAACCGCCCCGCTCACCCAGCAGGTAAGTGAGGTAACGGCCCGTCACCGGATCGTCCTCGACCACGAGTACCCGGCCGGGGGTCGCGTCACCCGTACTGCTGCTCACGCGCCGCTCCTGTCGCTTCTGGCTCCGTGCATCGCGTGTATTGGTAGCAATGAGCTACAGCCCAAGTACATCACGTCACCGGCCGGTGAAATTGTTCGACGGCTGGCCAGGGACCGGGCGGGCCGGTCGCCTTTCCGCGCCGCATCGGCCCAGAGCGCGCGACGAAGGGCTGCTGTCCGGTCGCTGCTCCCGGATGATCGGCGACGCGGGCTCGTGCGGATGGCGCTGACGGAGCCTCGATGCCCGGGCCCTGCCCTCGGGCCGGCTGCCAGGCGCGCGGTCCACGGCGGCCAGGATGGCTGCCTTCCGTGCCCGGGGCAGGACGATGCCGGTTTCTGCTCGGATCAGGTCGATGATCCCGGCCAGGACGGCCGACTCAGCTGTCATCGCAGCGGCTGGTGGTGCAACGCCCGCAGGCAGGCGGCGATCTCGGCCGGCGGCAGCATGACGTCGACCCCGGATTCTCTGGCCGCCTTCGGCATCCCGAACACCGCCGAGGACAGCTCGTCCTGGGCGATGGCGAGCCCACCGCTGCGGCGGACGGCCATGGCTCCGGCCGCGCCGTCGCTGCCCATGCCGGTCAGAACGACTGCGACGCCCGCGGCGCTGGCGGCGGCGATGCTGGTGAGGAGCACATCGCCGGATGGCCTGTGCGCCCCGGGCGCGCCGTGCCGGTCGAGGCAGAGCTGTCCGCCGGCGTCGATCGTCAGGTGGGCACCGTCGGGTGCGAGCGAGGCACCCGACGGTGCCCTGATTCCCCGCCTCGCGAGCCGCACCGGCAGCGGCACCGACTGATCGAGCCACTGGACCAGCCCCTCGGTGAACCCGGCGGCCATGTGCTGAACGATCAGGACAGGAATCGGATAGTCGGCCGGCAGCGCCGCGAGCAGGTACATCAGCAGCGGGGGGCCGCCGACCGATGCGCAGATGCCGACCACGGACGCGCGGCGGCCCGTGACCGGCGCTCGAGGCCGGATCCCGAGCCTGGCCCGCGGATGCCGGATCACCCGGGCCCGGCTGAGCGTCCTGATCCGATGCCGGAACACGGCTCCCGCCATCCCGGCCGGGTCACGCAGGTCGAGATCGGCTTTCGGCAGGGCCTCTAGCGCTCCGGCCGCCAGAGCGACGCCAGTCTTGGCGCTGCGCGGGCCGACATGAGACGAGAGCACGAGAATCGGCATCGGGTGCGAGCCCATGATCTCCTCGACGGCCCTGAGTCCGTCCATGCCGGGCAGCTCGAGATCCATCGTCACCAGGTCCGGGGTCAGGCGCGGCAGCGCGGCCAGCGCCTCCTCGGCGGTCGTGGCCACCGCCAGCACCTTGATATCGCCGTCGTACTCGAGCGTCCGCCGCAGCGCGGCCGCGTACACGCCGGAGTCCTCGCAGACGAGGACGCCCAGCGGTGTCATGCCGTCACCGGCCGACCAGCCGCTCGACCGTCGCGAGCATGGCCTGCTGGTCGAAACTCCGTTTCGCCATGTAAGCGTCCGCCCCTGCCTCGAGTCCCTGGCGCCGGTCGTCCTCGGATCCGAGAGTGGTGACGATCATGACCGGCAGCGACGAGCGCGTGGGATGCGCGCGAATGGCCCGCGTGAGCTGAATCCCGTCCAGCTCAGGCATCTGGAGGTCGGTGATCACGAGCGCGATCTCCGGGTCCCGGTCGAGCGAGTCGAGAGCGGCGACTCCGTCGTGCGCGGTGACGACCGGGTAGCCGGCCGCCTCGAGAATGCCTCGCTGCAGCTCGCGGACGGTGAACGAGTCCTCGACCACGAGGATCTTAGGGGCCGTGATCAGGCGGGGGCCGGATTCAGATCCGGCCGTCAGGCTGTCGCGCCCGAGTTCGCGGGTGAGCGTGGCCGGCTCGACGATGAGGGCGATCCTGCCGTCACCCAGGATGGCCGCACCCAGATATCCGGTCACCCCGGCCAGGAGCGACCCGAGAGGCTTGATCATGACCTGGTCCTGGCCGAGCAGCGCATCGCAGGTCGCGACGGCCCGGCGACCGCCGACGGAGATGACGAGCGCCGGCGGCCGATCAGGAAGCGGCGGCGCGTCGGCGCCGATGAACAGCGCAAGATCAGTGACCGGCAGTGCCTGGCCGCGGACATCCAGTGCCTGAGCGGCCCCGAGGCTCAGGGTCCTGGTCACCCTCGCCACTTCCTCGATGGCGGCGAACGGCACGCCGTAGACGTCGCCGCCGCGCTCCACCAGGAGGACGTCGACGAGGGCCAGCGCGAGCGGGAGCAGCAGGATGACGTCCATCCCGCCGCCGGGCTCGCTGCGAATCTCGAAGCTGCCTCCCATGGCATGCGCGTACGCCCGGACTGCGTCCAGACCCACGCCTCGGCCGGCCAGGTCGGTGACCTTCCCCGCTGTCGAGTACCCGGCGCGGGCGAGAAGGTCGGCCAGCGATCCCTCCCGGCTGGCCTCCTCGGCTACTTCTGCCGTGACCCCCCGGCCGTCGTCGGAGACCACGATCTGCACGAGGGCGCCTCGTGGCTCGGCGCGCAGCTCGATCCGGGCGCGCGGAGCCTTGCCAGCTTGCTCCCGCTCGGCCGGCGATTCGACGCCGTGCACGACCGCATTGCGCAGGAGGTGAACGAGCGGCTCGGACAGGCTCTCGATGATGACCCGGTCAAGCTCGGTCTCGGCGCCCGTCAGGACGAATTCGATATCCTTGCCGGAGCTTCGCGCGAGATTTGTGACCGCGCGCGGCAGTCGGCCCGCGATCATCGCCAGCGGCAGTGTCCGCATCCCGACCGCAGTGTCCTGGAGTTCTTCGAGCAGCCGCGTGCCCGCTCCG
>Ga0137378_10002996_pt1 | contig 14575 bp, 9 predicted proteins | sample SagtaG_21_FD_104813 | JGI IMG/M metagenome (GOLD analysis project Ga0137378, IMG submission 104813) | Vadose zone soil microbial communities from Sagehorn Ranch, Mendocino, California, USA - Sage2_L_60_16 metaG | ecosystem: Environmental > Terrestrial > Soil > Vadose zone | place: USA... | reverse complement strand
GAAGGCCGTGGAGTTTGGCCTTCCGATTGTTTATCCTCTGACCACCGAACCTTGGGGAGTCCGGCGTTTTCACGTGACCGACCCCAATGGCATGGTCATCAACGTGATGAGTCACAAATGATGGGGCTTAAATCCATCTTCCTCGGGCCTCAAGTTGCGCCGCTTTTCTGCTTCGGTGCGGCGTCGCGATTCCTGAGAGCCTGTTCTAAAAATCGCCCGGTCAGGGGACCGGGCCTACAATGGGGCCAGAATCGCCGTGTTTCCTGTAGGCCGCGTGCCCTCACGCGGCGCTTTCGTGGATTGTTAAAACCCGCTCTGAGCACATGGTGTCGGCGGGCGTCCCGCGAAAGCTTTCCGGGCTGTGGCCGCCTTGGTCCGTTAGTCGGCAGCCATAAGTCTTTCGGAGACTAACGATGAAATCGAAGCCAACAACCATTTTTGTTCCACCGCTGAAGTCCAGGTCGCGGGGCGGCACGACTGTCCGCATTACTAGCCGCCAAACGGATGACGCATACTGCGTCTGTGAAATGACTACGCCGCCGGGCGAGGGTGTGTCGCTGCACGTGCATGATCGCGACGAAGAGTTCTATTACATCCTCGAAGGAGCTTACGAGTTCCAGGCGGGCGATAAACGGTTTACGGCCGAAGCGGGTGCGATGGTCGTGATTCCGCGAGATGTGCCCCACCAGTTTCGCAATGCCGGCGACGTGCCCGCCCGGGCTTTGATGATCTTCCGTCCCGGCGGATTCGACGAGTTGCTCGGCGAGATGCGTCAGGCCGCCGCCACCGCAGCGGTTGAGGAGAAGCAGCGCCAGGCGATCCTCACCAAATGGGGAGTCCATTTCGACGAGGACCCCAGATTATAATGCGACCGAGCATGAACGGCCCCTCTTTACGATTCAGAAGAACGGGCCAAACCGAGTGACCACGCCGCCTATGAACCCACTGCGACAGAAGCTCCACCAGCAGATCGCGCAGGCCCTGGGCTGCGCCGCTGACGAGGATTATCGCCACAAAAAGAACGTATTGTTGGAGTATCTGAGGCGCGTCCAGCCACAGCAGTTCACACTCGAAGGCGGCCGCAAGAGGGCATTCGAGCGAATGGCCGCGATGGAGGGAATCACAGTCGAGGAGCAGTTGGAGGACCTTGCGCTTACTGGCTATCTTCTTCAGAGGTCATTCCTGATGACCAGCAAAGAGGATGCGCTCGCAGCACTTGCGGATTGCGGCGTGTCTGCGAAGGATCTGCCGTTGCTGGAGAAGCTACTCGGAGACATTTATGGCGGAATTTCGAGGGCCTAACAAAATCGGCCGAGCGCACCGCCGCCCCGGTTCTCCGCTCGGCGCGGAGCGGCAATTCGGGTGCGCCCTTTTCAACCTGCTCGCCAGCGGCGATCCCTCGGGTTGGTCATGAGCCAGCATAGCGTCATGAGTTCATTCCACACACCACAAGAGAAGAAGCGATTGGCTTACGAGCGAGACCACTACGCGAAAGGTAAACACGACAAGGCTTTTCGGAAGGGCTGGCAGACAAAGAAGCGAAAGGCGAGTCGTTCCTTCCGTCATGCAGCCGACGCGTTGACGAAGGCCGCTTCTCTGGACGCGGAGTCCGACGCGAAGATTTCCACGATCAAGCAGAGGCCTTTAGGCAAGTGGCCTGTTCCCTCTTTGAGCGAGCGAATCGCACACAAGCGACGGCGACGCGTTCGGAGTGTCGGAGCCAAGAGAGCAAGACGCGCAGCAAGACAACGAAGGCGGTCGTATGCCGCGTGACCAGCGCGCTGCAGCGAACCGGCGCTATGCGATTCAGTTTATGAGTCACAGGTTTTACAACCTCATCGGCTTCGGCGGACGCGCGCTGCCGGCGCCGGTCGCTGAGCACATGAGCACAATCGCTAGCCCGCGAAAGAATCTCGAGGTCATTATGGTTCAGACTTACGGCCTTACGCACATCAATCTCGCCGTCCGGGACCTGGGACGCGCGCTGCGGTTCTACGAGCAGGTCTTCGGTCTGCGTGAGTACGAAAACGGGTCAGTCCTGAGTATTGACACAGATCTAATTTTTCACACGGTAAGGCCAGTCGGTCACGTGGCTCCATGTCCCCATCTCTAACCGGTCCGCGATCCATTTCCCCCTCATAGCGGTCACCTGCCGCCCGCGCCGCGGATTGCACGCACGCACCGGCGTATGCACCACCATAATTTCATAACACCCTTTATCGCAGCTTTGCAGCGCTTGCGCAGTTGTGTTTCGTCTTGATGGGCGGCGGGCTCATACAGCTCGGCAACCTGATTATCCGGCGTCAATGCTTGGGCTGCGGCTTTGCCATAAATTCCTCCCACACTTCGTCCCGCCTCGCTCGCCTGCTCATCGATTGCATCTGTCACCTCCTTGGTCACCTGCTTGGTCGCCTCCCGAAACTCGAAAATTCCCCGCCTCAGCCCTCGGCCCAGTTCAGGTAGCTTTCTGGATCCAAAAAGGATGAGAACCAGCAAAAGAATTAGGATTATCGCCCCGCCACCAAGATTAAATAGAGCCAGCATCACCACAATATCCGCGACGGCCTGCACGTTCGAAATCTACGCCAGCCGTTCGTGCCCGGCAACAGAGGAAGCAGTGCAATATTGCAAGGCGCTTGGTCGAGGCCGCAAAGGGGTCGGTCAAGAGTATCATGCTCTTTCATTTATCCTGGTGTTGGCAGTAGAGCAAAAACGTCCCGGTCCGCACTATTGACGCTTTCGTGAATGGGTCGCTCGGTGCTGTACCGCTTCATTGCGGTTGCCAACGGCTCGCCATTCCATCGCCTCCCGAACTCCGCGATTGCCTTCACTTCCCTGCCCGGCTAACACTGCCGCCACAAAGCACATTTGTCCCGGAGCCGGCTTCAACCATGAATGCGCGATCCTTGCAATGGTCCCTTACGGCCACGCTAATGTTGGTGGGCGGTTGCAACCGCAACAGCCAAACTCCCGGCCCGCCATCCTCATCGCCGGCGCCAGTCGCCGGCGCCGCCGAGCCGAAAAACAAAGGCGTCATCGGCCTCTCCGTGCTGACCCTGACTAATCCATTTTTCAAGCAAATCGCCGACAGCATGACCGACGAGGCCCGCCAACACGGATACAGCGTCAGCGTGGTGAGCGGCGAGTTCGACGTGGCCAAACAGCAAAATCAGGTGAAGGATTTCGTCGTTAAAAAAGTCGCGGCCATCGTCCTGACGCCGTGCGATTCCAAGTCCATCGGCCCGGCCATTCAGGAGGCCAACGACGCGGGCATCCCCGTGTTCACCGCCGACATTGCGTGCCTGGCTCCCGGCGCGAAGGTCGTGGCGCACATCGCCACCGACAATCTGGGCGGCGGCCGCGAGGCGGCCAAGGCCATGATCGAAGCGCTGGGTGAGGCGGGCGGCAAAATCGCCATTCTGCATCACAAGATGGTTGAGTCGTGCATCCTGCGCGTGGATGGGTTCAGGGAGGTCATCGAGCAACACAATGCCGGCCGCGCCGCGGGCAAAATCGAGATCGTGGCCGAACTCCCAGGCGGCGGCGTGAAAGACCAGGGTTACAAGGCCACCGAAGACCTCCTTCAGGCTCATCCCGATTTGGCTGGCATTTTTGCGATCAACGATCCTTCCGCGCTCGGCGCTCGCGCCGCCTTGGAAAAAGCGGCCAAGACCGGAATCCATATCGTTGGCTTCGACGGCCAGGCGGAAGGCCGGCAGGCCATCAAACAAGGGAAAATCTACGCCGACCCGATCCAATTCCCGGACCAGATCGGCGTTGAAACTGTCCGCGCCATCGTCAAACATTTCGCCGGCGAGCCGGTTCCGGCCACCGTGCTGATTCCCACCACGCTCTACCGCAGGGCCGACGCCGAGGCCGATCCGTCGCTCAAGTAGAGTCCGGCCCATGGCCGCCGCCGACACAACTTCCGCGGTCCCGCTGCTCGAAATGCGCGGCATTGAAAAATCTTTTCCGGGCGTGCAAGCGCTGCGGGGCGTCGATTTGGAATTGCGCGCGGGTGAAGTGTTGGCCCTGCTGGGCGAGAATGGCGCCGGCAAAAGCACCCTCATCAAAGTACTCGCCGGCGCGCACCGGCCAGACGCTGGAAGCATCCGCCTGCTGGGACGGGAGACGGTGATCCGCGATCCGGGCGACGCGCAACGTCTCGGCGTGGCCGTCATTTACCAGGAGTTCAACCTCATTCCCGCGCTCACGGCCCGGGAAAATATCTTCCTGGGGCGCGAACGGACGGCCGCAGGCTTTCTGCGCCGGCAGCAGGAATATCGCGACGCGCAAGCGTTGTTCCGGCGCATCGGTGTGGAAATCGATCCCGAAGCCCCCTGCCGCGAGCTGGCCGTCGCCGAACAACAGGTGGTCGAAATCGCCAAAGCGCTTTCCCTCCAGGCCCGGATTATTGTGATGGATGAGCCGACCGCCACGCTGACCCCGCCAGAAGTGCAGCGGCTCTTCGCCATCGTCCGCGACCTAAAGGCCCACGGCCTCGGGGTCATTTACATCAGCCACCGGCTCGAAGAAATCTTTTCCGTCGCCGACCGCGTGATGGTCTTGCGCGATGGACAACTGGTAGCCACGCGGGCAATCGGCCAGGTCACCCGCGCGGACTTGATCCAACTGATGGTCGGCCGGCCGCTGGATCAGGAATTTCCTGCACGCCGCGGCGTTATCGGCGCGGATCGGCTCGTCGCCAAAAACCTCTGCCGGGGACGCAAGGTCCGTGACGTTTCGTTTGCGATTCGCAGCGGTGAAGTCCTCGGCCTGACCGGCCTGATCGGCGCCGGCCGCACCGAAACCGCCCGGCTCCTATTCGGCGCGGACCGGCCAGACTCAGGCAGCCTCGAACTGGATGGCCGCCCGCTGCAACTCAAGAACCCGCGCGACGCCATGCGCGCGGGGATCGGCTTGTTGACCGAGGACCGCAAAGCGGAGGGACTGGTTTTGAACCGCTCCGCGCGCGAAAATTTCGGCCTGCCCAACGTCTTTCAGTTCGCCCGATGGGGGTTCGTACAGCCCCGGCGGGAGAGCAACGCTTTCGCCCGCTATGTGGAGAGTCTCGCCATCAAACTGCCGCGCGCGGAGCAACTCGCCAAATATCTCTCCGGCGGCAACCAGCAAAAAGTGGTCCTGTCGAAATGGCTGGCGCGGAACTGCCACGTGATCATCTTCGACGAGCCGACGCGCGGCATCGACGTCGGAGCGAAGTACGAGATTTACCTGCTCATCCGCCAACTGGCCGCGCAGGGCAAGGCCATCCTGATGATCAGCTCGGAATTGCCCGAAGTGCTCGGCCTGAGCGACCGCATCCTGGTGATGCGCGACGGCCGCCTCACCGGGGAAATTTTCGATGTCCCGAACGCCACCCAGCAACAAATCATGCAACTGGCGGTAAAATAATCTCCGTTCTGGGCTGATGAACCGCACGACGCTCTCTCGTTTCCTCTCCGACTACGGCATGTTGTTCGTCCTGCTGTTGCTTTGCGCCTGGTACAGTTTGGCGACCGTTGAGGAGCAGCACCCCACCGGCGCAATCGCCGGCCAAACATTGGCGGACCAGATCATCTCCCAATTCGGCCGATCCGCGCGGGTACTGGTCGTGACCCGTGACAGCAAAGAGGACGCCGTGTTCGCCGACCAGGCACGCGCGCGACTCAGCGCGGCCGGGTTGAACGTGGCTGGGGTGGTGAAGGGCCAGCCAGCCGACGCCCGCCGGGCCTTGGAGAAAATCGCGGCCGGCGGCGGGAAGCTCGACGCGATCGCCTGCACCCAGGCCACAGCCGCCTGGGAACTGTTCGACAACCTCGGCGGCAAGTTTCCGGCGCTGGCGGGCGCGAAGCTCGTCACGCCCCGCAGCTACAAGTGGCCGAACTTCCTTAAAGCCGACAACCTGCTCAATGTGGCTAATCAGATCGCGGTCATCGCCATCATTGCCGCCGGTATGACGATGGTCATTATCACTGGCGGCATCGACTTGTCGGTGGGGAGTCTCATCGCGTTGTCGGCGGTGGTCGCGACGCTGCTCATTCGCGGCCCGGGCGGCGGGGAACAGGCCTCCACCCTGGCGATGACGCTCGCTTGCCTGGCGGGAATCGTTTTGTGCGGATCGGTCGGCCTTTTTTCCGGTTTCATGGTCACGATGTTCGGCATCCCGTCCTTCATCGTCACTCTCGCCATGATGCTGGTCGCCAGCGGGCTGGCCTACCTCTGCGCCCGGGGACAATCGATCTATCAAGTGCCAGACGCTTTCATCTGGCTGGGGCGCGGCGCGCATTTGGGCATTCCGAACGCCGTGTGGCTGCTGGTTCTGCTCTACGCCGTGGCGCACATCCTAATGACCCGGACCGCGCTCGGTCGCTACATCTACGCCGTGGGCGGCAACGCGGAAGCGGCCCGGCTCTCCGGCGTCCCGGTCAAAGGCGTGCTGATCGTTGTCTATGCCGTTTGCGGCGCGCTCGCGGGGCTGGGCGGCATCGTGATGGCGTCCCAGCTCAAGAGCGGCGCCCCAACTTACGGCCAGATGTATGAACTCTACGTGATCGCGGCCGTCGTCGTGGGCGGCACCTCGCTCAGCGGCGGAGAAGGAAAAGTTCTTGGCACGCTCATTGGCGGGTTCATCATTGCCGTCATTCAAAACGGCATGAACCTCACGGGCGTGGAAAGCTACACGCAAAAGGTCGTGCTCGGCTTGGTCATCCTCGGCGCGGTGCTGCTGGACAACTTGAAGAAACGGGGCTGGAATTGGCTGCGGCGCGGATAGATTTCCTTTATGACCATCAATTGCCTCAAACTAAGGCCAAGTCTGCGTGCCGCCGTGCCGATCTTATGGCTGACTGCGGGCTTCGCCCGGGCTGCCGACCGCCCCGGCGCCTTATCTCCCGAGATCACCCAGAGCGATCAAAAAGCCAAGGTGGTGGACGACCGCGAAGGTGCGATAGCCAAAGCGACGACGAGCGATCTTAAAGCGGCTGAACGCGCCGCGAAGGATCGGACGCGCCCGGTCTTCCACCTGACCTCGCCTGCCAACTGGATCAACGATCCCAACGCCCCGATTTACTACCAAGGCCACTACCATCTGTTTTACCAGCATAATCCTTACGGTGATGATTGGGGCCACATGCATTGGGGCCATTGGCGTAGCCAGGACCTGGTTCATTGGGAGCAGTTGCCGATCGCGCTCTGGCCATCGCAGGCGCTGGGCGAGGAACATTGCTTCTCCGGTTGCGCCACGCTCGACTCCAATAGCCGGCCCGTGGTTTTCTACACCAGCATCGGCCACCGGGAGCCGCAGTGTTGGATCGCCACGCCCGAAGATGACCGATTGATCAAATGGAAAAAATTTCCGGCCAACCCTATCCTCACCCAAAATTCGCCCGGAATGAAGTATTACGATTTCCGCGACCCATTCGTTTTCCACCACCGAAATCGGACTTACATGGTGCACGGCGGCAACCTCAACCAAGCCAAAGGCGGCCAGGCTTGCGTCTCCTTGTACGAGGCTACGAGCGACGAGCTTACCAATTGGAAATTCAAGAGCATCCTATTCACGGATACGAATTCGGCCAACATCGAATGCCCGAATTTCTTCCCGCTCGGCGACAAGTTTGTGCTCATCACCTCGCCGCATCGCCGGTGTGATTACTTCGTCGGGGCGTTCGACGCGGAGGCCGCCAAGTTCATCGAGGAAAGTCGCGGCCTCGTCGATGGCACGGATGCTTTCTACGCTCCCAATGGGTTGGAGCAGCCGCGCGGCCGCCGACTCCTTTGGGGTTGGATTCGCGGCTTCAAGGGTGGCCGCGGCTGGAACGGCTGTATGAGCGTCCCGCGTCTGCTGTCTCTGCGCGATGGAATGCTGGTGCAGCAACCCGCGCCGGAATTGACCAAACTCCGCGCCGACCATCATCGCGAACATAACCTCCGGCTGGCCGGCACGTCGTACGTCGTGAGCAAGGCCCAGGGCGACTCACTCGAGATCGTCGCCGCATTCCTGCTGGGCGATGCCAAAAGCGCGGGCCTCAGACTCCGCCGCTCAACCGATGGCCAGCGCGCCCTGGAAATCAAATACGATGGCGTCACGCTCGACGTGGCTGGAACGCAACTGCCGCTGCTTCCCGCTGCTTCTGAAAAACGGCTCAAAGTGCAGGTGTTTCTGGACCGGTCGGTGCTGGAAGTGTTCGCCAATGATGGCCGGGCCTGCGTCACCCGCGTGGTCTATCCGGAGGAACAAGACCAGGGCATCGAACTCTTCGCCAATGGCGGACTGGCCCAGGTAGAATCTTTTGATGCCTGGCGGATGAAGACAATTTGGTGATCTGAGTTCCACTGCCGGACGCATCCCCCGTGGACGACGCCGCCCAGCTCCATCAGGAGCGCCATCTTTGTAGAACCCAAAACCAATGAACCTCAAGCCCCGTAGCGGGCGGCATATTCACCCAGCCTTCATCAACCGATCCGCGATCCATTTCAACCGCCTGGACATGTCGTGCCAAAGCCGCCGAGCGATTTGAACCTTGCCTCATTCCCCTTTCGATCCGTCTCTAGGTCCGCTTCGCCCGGCCCATGCCGCTTGCTCCCCTGCCTCACAACCCGTTTCGTCTCAATACCCACGACTGATCAGTTGTCGTTGTGGGCTGCTCACTCAATTAGTTTGGTTTCCCTGGTCTGCTTCGCGATTTAGCCAATCTCTACTTTGCCTCCTTCCGTTCGCCGTTAGTCTTGCCACCAGCTTTGTCAAATTCTTCAAAACTAACTTTGATTGGAACTTTGGCAAAACTCTTCCGAAACACCTTGCCGCCGGACTCGTATCGGATTCGGACCTCCGTGGGGCTCAACCAGACCACATCTACTTTTGGCTGCCCACCAAGACAAAGGAAGCTGTCGATGCTGGCGCGCTTTGGGAAACGCTTGGAATTCTTAAGTATCGCCACTTGGCGATTAAAGCCCGTCGTCGCACCACAGTCGCGCTCGAACACAACCACCTTTAGCGACCCGTCAGGCGACCCGACGGTCTGTAGAAGCTCGTTTTCACACAACGAAGAACCGCACCCCGAGAGCATACCCCACGCGAACAAAATAGATCCATACCCGACCATCTTCTTCTGCAAGAGCTTCATTGGAGATTTCATGTAGTTTAATCCATTCCGCGAAACCGTGTCGGTCGTCACTATCGACCCTTTTGTGAATTGGGCACAAGCTATTGCACCGCTCCGTTCCGCTTGTCAAGGGACGGAGCGAACCGCGCTTCGGCGCCGCCTGACGGACCGGTTGATTCAGCCGGCACGGGAGATGTAGTATCGAGCCTCTGTTCGCCGTTTGCTCCTGTTCAACCTCCCGAGCAGCCTGGATTCCGAAATTTTCGCCTCCCTCTTCCGTGCGAAATGGTGCCAGCGCGCAGCGCCGGCGTGAGGGCGCCACCGGAGCACGACAGTTTTTGCAGGTTGCCTCTGGTGCCGCCGGCGCGCAACATAACCGCAATTCGTCCCCGGAAGAAGTGGCTTATGCCGGATAAAAGCGTCGCCGAACAACCCGCCGGCTTTGGCGGTCCGGCCGCGTCACTTCAAATCGCTTCGCCCTCCTCGTTGAGCGCGAGCCAATGGCTGGTTTTGTTGGCCGCGTTCCTGGGCTGGATGTTCGATGGCCTGGAAATGGGCATCTTCCCATTGGTGGCCCGGCCCGCGTTGCAGGAGATGCAAGCCGCCGCAAACCTGCTCGATGAGCAGTTCGTTCAACTCTGGATGGGCCGCATTACCGCGCTGTTCCTGCTCGGCGCCGCAACCGGTGGGCTGCTGTTTGGCTGGTTGGGCGATCGGCTCGGCCGGGTGCGGGCGATGACGCTCAGCATCCTGGCCTATTCGCTGTTCACCGGGCTGGCTTACTTTGCGCAACAACCGTGGCACCTCGGCCTGTTGCGCTTCATCGCCGCGCTCGGCATGGGCGGCGAATGGTCGCTGGGCGTGGCCCTGGTGATGGAATGCTGGCCGGCGAATAAACGCCCCTTGATGGCTGGTGTCATCGGCGCGGCGGCGAACCTCGGTTACGCGCTCATCGCGGTGATCGGACTGCGCTTTGACATCACGCGCGGCTCCTGGCGGTGGGTCATGCTGGTCGGGGCGGCGCCGGCAGTGCTGACCTTGTTGATCACGCTCTTCGTGCCCGAATCGGAGCGGTGGAAGGCAGCGGTGAAAAACGGCCCATCGCGACCGGTGCGGGAGATTTTTTCGCCCGCCCTATTCAAGACCACCTTGCTGGCCATCGCCTTCGCCTCGGTGGCGTTGATCGTGACCTGGGGCATCGTTCAATGGATCCCCCTTTGGGGCGACCAGATGACCCACGGCCAGCGGCCCAAAGTCAAAGCCTGGATTCAACTGGTCTCTTCGATCGGCGCGATCCTGGGCTGTTTGATTGCGCCGCTGCTGGGTGGGAAGTTCGGGCGGCGGCCGGTCTATTTTGGTTTGTGCCTGGGTTCGCTGTTGGCGTGCAACGTTCTGTTTCGCGGCTTCGCTGAATACAGCGGCGCGTTCCTGATGATGGTTGGGCTGGTCGGCTTTTGCTCGGCCTCCTTTTACGGCTGGCTGCCCCAATATTTGCCCGAACTTTTCCCCACCCGCGTGCGCGCCACCGGACAAGGCCTGGCCTTCAATTTCGGCCGCATTCTCGCCGCGCTCGGCGCTTGGAAGATGGGCGCGCTCATGGCCTACTTTGACAAAAGTTATTCCAAGGCCGGCGCCACGATCGTGCTGGTTTACCTGCTCGGCATGGTGCTCATCTGGCTCGCCCCGGAGACAAAGGGACGGCCACTGCCGGATTAGTTTTTTCGGCCGTTTCGTTACGTGCGACGATGGACGACCAAAACCGACGCGGCTCTTCCGCGCGAGCAAGACGCCATTCGATTCGGGGAGCGCGACCGTCCCGGTCGCCCCATTCGGCGTCCCGCCGAATGTTTCGGCCAAGGGCGCGGACTCTCAACTCCAGCGTAAATACCACGACTACGAAGGCCTTTGGCCGGAGGCCAAAGGCAGCGGGCGAGACGCCCGCGCTCCCCAGAACGCCACGCCGAGGCGCGGACGAAATCTGAGATGCACCCACCCGCCGGCCGCGCTCGGTTTTTCCCTCGCTCAGCAATCGAGGGAGCGCCTATGCTGGCCGCATGATCCCATCGCGGACTTGGCTGACGGCGGCTCTCCTTGGAGCGGGACTGGCGTGGGTTTCGCCGAGCGCGCCCGCGCAGACCGCGCTCGCGTCACGGAGCTTGGGCAACCGCCTGACTTATCTCGACGAGGATGATCCGTTTTATGTGCACCGGGGTTTCCCCAAGCTCACCACGCCACAGTGGGTCGGCGAACCCGGCGTCGAAGCCGTCGTGATCCTGGCCATCGACGACATGCGGGAAACGCCCCGCTACGAGGCTGTCCTGCGGCCGATCCTCGAGCGGTTGAAACAAATCGATGGCCGCGCGCCGGTCAGCATCTTTTGCAACCGGCTCGATCCGGCCAACCCGCAATTGCAGTCCTGGCTCAAGGAAGGCGTGTCGCTGGAAGTTCATACGCTCACCCATCCCTGTCCGCTGCTCGCGCGAAGCGATTTCACCGCGGCGGCCACCAATTACCACGATTGCGTCGATCTGCTCAACCAGGTCTCCGGCAACCGGCCAGTCGCCTTCCGCATGCCGTGTTGCGATTCCATGAACAGCCCCAGTCCGCGCTTTTACGCGGAGATCTTCAACCGCGCCAGCCGCGGCGGAAGGTTTCTGAGCATCGACTCCTCGGTCATGAACATCATCACGCCGCGCGACCAGACATTGCCGCGCGAACTGGTCCTCGACCCGGATGGCCGCGAGAAATTTCGCAAGTACCTGCCCGCCGCCACCAACCAGGTCACCAAGGTGACCATGGGTTCGTTCGTCACCACCATCGAGGACTACCCGTATCCGTACGTGATCGGCAAGCTCTGCTGGGAATTTCCGTGCGGACTGCCCAGCGATTGGGAGGCGCAGAACCTCCACACCAACAACAACCCCCTGACCGTTGCCGACTGGAAGGCCGCGCTGGATGTCACCGTGCTCAAGCAAGGCACCCTCACGTTCATCTTTCACCCGCACGGCTGGATCAAACCCGAGCAGATGGTTGAGTTCATTGGTTACGCCGCGCAAAAATACGGCCGGAAGGTGAAATTTCTGAATTTCCGCGAAGCCCAGGAGCGTCTCGACAACAATCTGCTTGCCGGCCAGCCGCTCCGCCGCCCCGATGGCCAGGACAACGGGGTCCGCCTCATCGATCTGAACAACGACGGTTACATGGATGTGGTGATCAGCAACGCCCAGATGCGGAAGACCCGCCTCTGGGATCCGCAGCAGAAGACCTGGAGCGAGACGCCGTTCCCGGGTCAACTCCCCGGCGTGCAGTTCGGCGTCATGCAGGCGAATGGGAGCGCGACGGCGCTGCAAGTCGGCGAGACCGCCGGTGCCTGGCATTTCGACGACCGCGCCTGGGTGGAAGACAAATCAGCGCTGGCCGGCTTCGAGCATGAGGGCAAGCCGGTCGTCACCGTTCGCAACGGTCGCGACCGCGGCGTGCGCTTCCGGGATGTCGATAATGATGGCCGTTGCGAATTGATCGTCGGCAACGAAACCCAAAACGCCGTCTTCACCTGGTCACCAGAGGAAAAGTCCTGGCAAAAGCTCGATTACGCGCTGCCGCCCGGCACGTCGATCGTCGATGCCGAGGGAAACGACAACGGACTGCGTTTCGTCGATCTTAATGAGGATGGGTACGACGACGTGATTTTCTCCAACGCGGAGTCGTACTCGCTCCACATTTACCGTCCGAAGCGCGAATCCATCTTGTTTCTGCCCTGGGGCTGGGCTGATGAAGTGATCTCCGCCAAACGCGGCGCGGCGAACCTCATTCCGATGATTGTTCGCGGCGGTACGAACCGAAATAACGGCGTCTGGTTTCATTCCCGGCAAATGTGGGTGCAGAACGAGGACACCGCCACCCTGCCCGACGTCGTTGACCGGCGCGCGTTCAAGCCATTGCTGGCCGCCGACCAGCCGGCGCCGAAATCGCCTGAGGAATCGCTGGCGGCGATGCAAGTGCGGCCGGGATTTAAAGTCGGAATCGTCGCCAGCGAGCCGCTGGTGATGGACCCGATCGCTTTTGAGTGGGGCGCCGATGGCAAGCTTTGGGTCGTGGAAATGGCTGACTATCCGCGCGGCCTCGACGGCCAGGGCAAGCCGGGCGGGCGCGTCCGCTTCCTCGAAGACGTGGATGGCGATGGCCGCTACGATAAATCGACGGTCTTTCTGGACGGCCTGAATTTTCCCACCGGGGTCATGCCGTGGCGCAAAGGGGTCATCGTCAGTGCCGCGCCGGAGATTTTTTACGCGGAAGATACCGACGGCGATGGCAAGGCCGATCGGCGCGAAACGTTGTTCACTGGCTTCCATGAGGGCAATCAACAGCATCGGGTGAACGGGTTCGAATACGGCCTGGACAACTGGCTCTATGGCGCCAACGGTGACAGCGGGGGCGAAGTCCGGGCGGGGCGCGCGCCCCGCTCCGCGGTCGCGCCGGACAAAAGCCCCAAATTCCCCGTGCGCCTCAACGGCCACGATTTCCGATTTCGTCCCGACGAAGGTTGGTTCGAGGCCGTGGCGGGCCAAACGCAATATGGCCGGCACCGCGACGATTGGGGCAACTGGTTTGGCAACAACAACCCCACCTGGCTCTGGCATTTTTACCTCCCGGAACATTACCTGGCGCGTAATCCGTACCTGGCCGTAAAAACCACCAAGCGGATGCTCGCCAACTATCCTGATTCGGGCCGGGCCTTTCCCAGCAGCCGCCTGCAAGCCCGCTTCAACGATCCCGCGGCCGCCAATCACGTCACTTCCGGCAACAGCTCCACCCCGTATCGCGATGAGCTGTTCGGACCGGAGTTCCGCACCACCGTTTTCGTCAGCGAGCCGGTGCACAATCTCGTCCATCGCGAGGTGCTCGAGGCGGACGGCGCGACGTTTACCAGCCACCGCGCACCGGGCGAATCCGAGAGTGAATTTCTTCGTTCGAACGACAATTGGTTTCGCCCCACGATGCTCAAGACCGGTCCCGACGGCGCGCTCTACATCGCCGACATGTACCGGCTCGTTATCGAACATCCTGAATGGATCCCCATCAGCATGCAGAAGCGCCTTGACCTGCGCGCCGGTTCTGACAAAGGCCGCATTTATCGCGTCTATCCCGAGGGGGCGACGCTGCGCAAAATTCCGCGCCTGGATCAACTCGACGTTCGCGGACTGGTCGCCGCGCTTGAGAGCCCGAACGGCTGGCAGCGCGACACCGCCCAACGGCTGCTCGTCCATTGGGCGGACAAATCCGCCGTACCGCTCCTGGCGAAATTGATGGCGGCGAGCGCCCATCCCAAGACGCGCCTGCAAGCCCTGTGCACGCTCGACGGCCTCGACGCGATTGCGCCCAAGGTGGTGAGCATGGCCCTCAAGGATGCGCATCCCGCCATCCGCGAGCATGGGGTCCGCGTCGGCGAAAAGCTGGCCGCTGAATCCTTC
>Ga0137378_10002995_pt1 | contig 14576 bp, 16 predicted proteins | sample SagtaG_21_FD_104813 | JGI IMG/M metagenome (GOLD analysis project Ga0137378, IMG submission 104813) | Vadose zone soil microbial communities from Sagehorn Ranch, Mendocino, California, USA - Sage2_L_60_16 metaG | ecosystem: Environmental > Terrestrial > Soil > Vadose zone | place: USA... | reverse complement strand
CTTTGCTGGCACATGAATCTGAATTGTAAGTGCTGGCCAGTCAGCTGCTTTTCCCAGTTGCAACCATCGCTCTTGTAATGTTTTCTTCCAGGGTTGCGTGGTTCCTTACAGTGTCAAAAGTGGACATGAGCCATATAGCGTCCCCAGAGGACAGAAAATCTGACAAATCACACTTAGTGAAAATAGACAGTCTTAATGTGCATCTTTTTTGAGATTAGTCCTGTTATTAAATTACAGACCTGAAGCGAAAAGCAAAAGACTGACTCTGCTTTCTAAGCGAGGTTCCTAGGGAGAGGTACTTTTCCTCAACATGCCTAGCATAGAAACGGAGCCAGAAGCAAATGCTTGACCTTTTTATCAATCTACTTAGCAAGCTTGACAGTTCCACAATTAATACAGCGTTGATCTGTATCGCTGCTTTGCTTGCTACTTTTCTTCTGCTTGTTGCCTTCTTTCCAAAATTCTCTGACAGGATCGTGTGCATCATTGATGCCTTTGCACAGTTGATGTACTCTATACAAGAACGTCCTCATAGACGCTTCACATCGCGATGTCAGCGCGGCAGGAAAGGAGGAAAGAAGTAATGAAGATGAGACGTCGATCCAACCAGGAGATAGATCAGGAGTTAGTAGCTCTTCTACTAAATGATCTTGATGAAGGGTTTAAACGACTGGTAGAAGTACAGCAGCCTTTCCTGCAAAGTGTCGCGACCAACGCTCTGAACAACGACTATCATATGGCCCAGGATGTTGTGCAAGATTCTCTCGTCAAGGCGTACTTTGCGCTAAAGAAGTACCGCCGCTTCAGCATCGAAAAATTAGAAACGCTACACATTACAGCATGGTTGCACAAAATTACCTATAACACAGCCCTTGACTATTACTATGTCGAGACTGAATTCTGGAGACTAGACCCCTTAGAAAAGGCCATTCTCTTCGAAGAAGAGGGAAATAGATTTGACGATCCTAGCACAAAGCTCATAGATACAGAACGTATCCAGGAGCTGAAGCAGTGCTGGCAAAAGCTCTCTGCCCCTCAAAAGGCTGTATTACAGCTGAGATACCTTCAGGATGAAGAGGATAGTCCAGACGAATACAAATATAGGCAGATCGCCCAAAAACTTGGTTACCCATTGAGCACCGTAAAAAGCCACAAGCGTCGAGGGCTAGAGCGTTTACTCAATGCACTTCAGAAGAAGACAAGAACGCGCAAAAGATAACCAGGGCCCTACTATAATATTCGGCACAATTATATAGTACAGCTGATCTTTTCGTCAGTTTCGCACAGACAGGCTAATCAGGAAAAGGGCTGGTGTGACTCCCTGCAGCTACCTTGCACATCATGTCAGCTTCGCGCATTTCTCCTCAAGGAGGCACGTTATGAGTGGATGCCAGCATCCACCCCTTTTCCATAGCTGATACTTGGATCAAACTCAAGCGCCTATTGTCGACCTTGTGCATGTTACGTGTGAATAATTGCCTCATGGGTACTGTACTGAGCCGCCTCCCAATCCAACACGTCAGCCAGTTCCTCTTGGAACTGTGCAAGGTCTTGCTTGCGTATCGCCTCATCGGGCATTTCGGTACTTTTCCAGATCAACAAAATCTGTACAGCTGTAAGTGTCTCATCACTCTTGATGACATAGCGGGCCACTGTTCCAGGAAAAGTGTGCTGGTCGAGTCTCTGGATGGCCTTTAATTGCTCCAGAAGTTTTGCCTGCTGACCTGCACGTACTGGCACGCGGATATCTGTCACCAGTAGCATTCCCCGACTACGGTAGGTTCGCCAGGGAGGAGCCTTTGTGCGTACGCGTCCGGAAGGGCTCGGCTTGAACTGTTCGACCTCTTCGATTGGCAGAATCAAGATATGACCTACTCGCTGCGCAGGGAGGCGTCCCGCCCTCACGTACTGATACACTCGCTTGTCCGAGACACCCAAAATATCAGCGGCTTGTTTGATCGATACATACCCTGGGAGATTTGGAATATCAACGCCATCTATCATGGGCGCATGATAGGCTTATCTATACCTGTCTGTAAATTTAACTCTATAGGTATATTTAATGGGTAAACTCTTTCACAGTAAGGTTTATTTACAAGTCTTGAATGAGGTTGTTATAATCCCTATGGATGGTGTGGCTCTCATACTTGAGGCTATGGGAATGAAGAGGGGGAGTGGCAAGAGGTTTCCATCTTGTCTGTCATAGCCGTCGGGAATGCATCGGTATTGCCCTCTGAACATAGACATCGGAGGCCCCATACGCAAGTGAGACATTCGCTGCCTAGTGTTGTCAGGAAGCAAGGGCTGCTACAATCCTATTGAGCATAAATGGAGGCAGTGGCCAATGGCAATACGTTTGCGGGTGAAAGAAGTTGCCAGGCAGAGGGGTTTCAGCATGGGAAAACTCCAGAGGGATGCCGATGTGGCCTATAACACGGTCAAGCGGATGTATAAAAATCCCTACCATGTGATAACCACCGAGACGCTTGGAAAGCTGGCGAAAGCGTTAGGGGTTACACCGGGAGAATTGATCGAAGAAGTTCCAGATGATGGGCATAGCGCGTCTATTTAGCACTTTGATGTTGAGAAGGAGAGAAAGAGCTGGAAGGGAGAGTAGAGAGCCAATGTCACGATCACTGCCGATGAAGCTCGATTCGCTTCTCCGCAATGGCTCTTCTAAAGGAACCGAGGGATGAACAAAGCCATGGTGAGTCAAAAAGGTTTCTTACCTCCAGGACGGCTTCGATTGTACCCTGAATGGGAAACGAGCGATGGGCAGCAGAACGTATCTACTCCCGCTCGCATTTGTCCGCTCTGCAGAGGTGTAGGGCGACTGCGGATCGATGTTCCCTATGGCGATCCCTCCTTTGGCAAAAGCGTACCGTGTTCCTGTAGTGAAGAGCGGCAAACGTCTCTGTGCCAGCAACAGCGACGTCAGGCAGCGAATTTGGACGCTTTCCGCGAAAGCACCTTCAAGACGTTCAATGCTCGTCTTCCTGGCGTTCAGGAAGCCTTCCTGGAGAGTGTTGAATTCGCCGCGCATCCGCAAGGGTGGCTCCTGCTCGTAGGAACCTGTGGCTGTGGGAAGACGCACTTAGCTGCGGCGATTGCGAACCAACTTCTGGACAGTGGAGCAACCGTCTTCTTCACGACCGTGCCCGACCTGCTTGACACATTGCGCGCTGCCTTTGTATCGCCTGAACGGTATACGCAGCTCTTTGCTTTAGTGCGTGAGGTGGAGTTGTTAGTGCTCGATGATCTTGGAGCTCAGCAGCCCTCGCCGTGGTCCAATGAAAAGCTGCTGCAAATTCTCAATTACCGCGCGATGCACTCACTTCCCACGATCTTAACCGCTATCCCTAAAGAGCTCCAGGGGCTCGATGAACGACTCCGCTCACGCCTGACCGATAATAAGCTTATCACCATGGTCATCTTTGAGCAGGTCAAGGATTTTCGCCCGCATAAGCCGGCGTTGAGGAGGAGAACGTGAGTATGGCGGCACACTATCCAATGACTCCGGAAGACATGCAGCATGCAGAGGCGGTCCTACTGGGAAGCCTGTTCCTTCATCCAGAAGCAGCGATAGCCATCAGTGACATGGTGCAGTTGGAAGACTTCTCCGAGGGACGTCATCGTCTCATCTACGAAGCACTCCTCACCGCACTCGGCACGCAGGAACGTGTCACTGTGGATGCAGTGAGCGTCCTCCTCATGGAGCACGAGCTTGAGGCTATGGGTGGTGCCGCCTACCTCCGTGCCCTCAAGCAGCAAGCTGAGAACACAAGCATGCCCATAGAGGAACTAGCACACCTTTTAAAACAGGCAGCAGTCCACCGCCTGCTCAGCCAGGTTGGGGAGACCTGGCGCAATCGCGCAATGCCATACGACAGCGACGATCTCAAGCAGATCATTGGCGATCTTGAAGGGGCCGTTTGCGTCGCGCGGCAACTCCTCTCGCCGCAGGACACACTTCCACCGAGTGAGCTCCCCTTGCAAGCACACCTGGATGATTATCTGAGCGGGCTTGACATCCGTCGGAAGCAGCACGCGACCCTCACCGGAATCCCAACGGGCTTTGTAGACCTGGATACGATTACAGGAGGGCTACAGCGCTCTGACCTGATCATCATCGCCGGTCCTCCCTCGTGCGGAAAAACCAGCCTCGCTTTGAGTATCGCCTTGCATGTGCTCCTCACGATGCATCGTTCCATTGGACTGTTCAGCCTTGAGGCCCCCAAAGAGAAAGTGATCGAGCGCTTGCTCTCGATGGAAGCACACCTCGATCAACGGCTTTTCCGTTCGCTCGAGATGGAAGACGATGAGTGGACTCGCCTTGGGGAAGTGAGCGCAACACTGAGGAGGGCCAAACTGTGGATCGATGACACCGCCAACCTTTCCACAACACAACTGGGCGACAAAGCGCGCCTGCTCGTCGGGCATTGCGGTGTCGACCTCCTCATCGTTGACTACGCCCACCTGATGCTCTCAAGCATTCATGACAGGCGGCACGAGAATCGCGTGCAGGAGATGGGAGAGATCAGCCGCAGCCTCAAGGCCCTTGCGCGCGATCTCACTATTCCCGTGCTCGCCCTGGCCCAGGTGTCACGTGCCTTTGAGAGCCGTTCCTCGAAGCGGTTCCAACTCTCCGACCTGCGAGACGGTTCGCTTGAAAACGATGCTGACCTGGTCCTCTTCCTCTCTGTAGCTGAGACAACAACGACAGTGGCCGCGGCTGCGCAACTTGCGACTCTTCATATTGCCAAAAACCGCAATGGCCCTCGTGCTGATCTAGACGTCTGTTTTCAACCAGACTGTACCCGCTTCAGCGATTTGAAGACAGTTTCGCAGATTTCAGCCGCTGAACCGCCCTCTACATCTGCACCAACACCGTCGAATCGCCCGGCGACTGACTTCCCCCGTCTTGAGGAGATCATGGCACGGGCTATGAAGGGGCAACCGAGACAAAAGGACACAACCCCACCTCCAGCAGTCAGACTTGCTGGAGGTGGGAGAGAACTCCCGAAGGGATTCGTACTCGAAGATGAGGAAATGGATAGTGAATCGTCGTGAAGCATGGAGGATGACACGAAACATGAACGTCTGGGACCTTCAGCACTGCATCGACCTGCATAGAACAGATATCGACCTCGAGGAGTTCTCGTCCGCTCTCGCTGTACAGCACGTGAGCAGGCTCATCGCCAGTGGAGGAAGCGATGTGCAGCGGCCCGAGCTAGACCTCCCCTTAAACCCGCGTCACCTCGAAGCCTTTCTTGCCCGGGCCTTTGAGATGGCCAGGGGGATCAAGCGATTCGAGCGGGAGTGGGAGAAATTATACCGGCTTATCCCTCTTCTAGAGCATGCCTGGGAGAAAGGGCAGTCGCTCTTTCAAAGTGACCTTACCCGTGCAATGGCCAATGAGGAGGAGATGGAGTACCTGTCCGAAGTCGATTTCGCTGTGGATTGTTTCGCCTATGCCGCCGGGCGCAGCACGTATCCGCACGATCCTACGCTTCAGGCCTGGGTCACGAGTGGATACATGCTGGCATGGCGGCGACATTTTCTGGCGGATGAAGGCACTGCCTGATTACGAACGTGCGGTTGAAGGAGAGATGGCAATTGGAAACGTAAGTCGCCGATAATCCATCAGCTCTGCGCATTCACTTGATGAAGCTGCGCGCCCAGCTCATAGATCCAGGAGGTGTCACCCTGGTTGAAAACTTGTAACCAACGGCAAATGGTCGTAAAAACCGTTATTAACTTCATGTCCTGCTCAATCTCATCGGGAGAAGAAGCCTCCACACGCCTCATATGTCCATCCTGTTGCTGTTGGCAAACAAGTCTCCGGTTGAATTTGCACACACTCCAGTACATGGCGATGATTTTTCCCTCCTGTGCCAATTGTTGGTCAAGCGTGAGCACATCGACTAATCTGATACGTTCGATCGATCCTGATTCGAAATTACTCAAGACGCTCGCTGAGATTTTGACGGAATCTTCCAGCCGCGCTAGTGTCACTTGCTTTTCGCGTCGAACGTGTTTGATGTAGGCGCCGATGTCTGTAAAAGTGGGCAAGCTTCCCTCTCTATAACTGTTCCAAATCGTTTCAGCTTCTAACTCCCCTGGATACTGAAGTTCAAAACGGTAAAACCGAGCATCGAGAAGGAGTTTTTGAATGTCTTCTGCAACAAACAATCCCGATCCTCTCTTCCAACCGCTCCTCTTTGAGTCGCCGGTCTGGACAGCGACCCTGTCGAGCAGGTGAGCCAGCCATGAGTAACACGCCTGTTGCTCTGCATGAGCATACGCCAGGAATGCCTCAACGTCTCCTACCGTGGGCATGACCCTTTCTTTGAAAGGAGGCTGCTGCTCCAGGTCAGCGAAATGCCTCCCTAACAACGCCTCGAGGAGATCGGTCACAGAGGCGCCTATTCCCTCACAGATCTGGACAGCAGTATTGAGCGTCACTTGCGTACGGGCATTCTCAATCCTGCTGATTGTCCCGAAATCGATACCAGTCTGCGCCGCAAATGCCCGCAAATCAAGGCCGCGTTCCGCCCGTCTCTCTTGGACCCAAAGCCCAAATTGCATAGATGCCTCCGCTAGGGGTTGACAATCCCCTTAGTTTTCATTACAATATTTGCAGTACTTTCCGTTGTGCAACAAAGAAACGTTTTCAATAGAAGCTGACGCGCGATAAGGCTTGGTTCGCCTCATAGCTCCCTTTAGGAATGGAAGTAGGTTCCTCTTGAAAGGAGTGGCATACATCATAGCATAAGGTCGAACACTCGAACAACGTGTATTGTCAGCTCATTCATATTGAGAATAAAGGGGGTCCATCTACCGCTGTCGTGGAGCCTCTCTTTCGCGCGAGGGTTTTGCAACCCTCTTGTAGACCTCTTCTTGGAAGAGGGTCAGTTACGTCAGCTGCTTTGCTATTTTTGTACACTCTACCCGTCAATTCTAACACATGTGTCATGACAGATGCACACACATGTGTGTGCATCTGTGCGTACAGGTGTCGCAGACATATCTTTAACATCTGTGTGCAACAGCCGAAGAGTGCGTACTTGGGAGGTGCTCAAATCTAAAAAATGACATATGTACATATAGCCATACGGATGTACTGTCGTCAGCTCTATCTTTTTTAACTTGGTCAATTGGAATGATCCAGGATGTGCGGAAGGCATATCAATACGAGGAGTGCACAGGATTTGAACGCTTTATATTCCATTGTCCTCGAGTTGTGGGCCACGCATGAAGCCACCGTCCCCGTCGCTATGGGCCACTTAGTTCATGCGTTGTTTCTCGACCTGGTCAGGCGCTTTGATGCGGCTCTCTCGAAGCGATTGCATGATGAGCCTGGTTATCGCCCTTACACTGTCTCTCCTTTGCTCGGCGTAGCGCGGCAGGGAGAAGAGATAGCACTTCGACCCGGGCAACGTTGCTACCTGCGAGTGACATTGCTTGATGGAGGAAACCTCTGGCAAAGCCTCAATAGCTATGTGCTTGGAAGATGGACGATTACTGTACATCTGGGCTCGTCAGATTTGCAACTGGTACGTCTGTTTTCTGCTTCTAATGTCGACCCTTCGGGCTGGGCGAGTACCACCGATTGGCAATCACTTGCTGCTATTCGTGCTGCTCGCTCAATCACCTGCTTGTTCCTAAGCCCTACTGCTTACCACTTAGGCGACAGAGAATTTTTGCTTTTTCCTGAGGCGCTGCCTTTATGGGAGAGCCTCTTGCGTGTCTGGAACAGGTATGCGCCCACGAACTATCAGATGGAAAAGCAGGCGGTGCGGGAGTGTGTCGCGAAAAGCACCGCTGTGGCTGATTGCAATGTATCAACGGAAACCTTGCACTACCCAAAGTATACTCAGAAGGGCTTCGTTGGAACCTGCACGTACTCTATTGAAGCAAAAGGGAAAGATGCTCAATCTCTCGCTGTCCTTGCTGCCTTTGCCCCCTACTCGGGAGTTGGCTACAAGACAACCATGGCGATGGGCCAGATCCGAACGCGATTGAGCGAGACGCAAGTCGGACACACATGAATTCTCGGAGGAACATTTGCCTCATCGCGACTGAGCGTTTGAAGGACTGGTATATCTCAAGTCAACCACATTCTCCTGCAAGGAGACATCGCGAGCGAGCGTTAGTGGTGGGACAGGATGCTGATGTGATTTTTCTCGAGAAAGGAGGAAATGAGGAGAAAAGCATTTGGTGGGAGAAATTTGTGTAGGTGCATGCTAGCACAATAACGTATTACGCGAAAGGAGATAAGTCCATGGAAAAGTCATCTAGCGGAACCATTTACGAGGTTGACCACACGGTGCTCGACATCCTCGTAGATGTCAATCATGTGGATAGAGTGGACCCCTTACAGGGTCAAATGGAGCACTGGCTCGTCCGTCCCCGGCTTATTGCCTTCGTTGATCCCTCCTCTCGATTGGTAAAGGCCGTCAAGGTCAGTCACGAGGAGACTGAGCTGGAGGGAAAAGACTGATGGGAGAACAGTGCATTCCGCTTATCTATCTGGTTGATACTACACGAATCGACATCCCTGTAAGAGACTATTGTTCTTCGTGCCAGCGGGGTGCAACTATCCGTCCATGGCTGACGATATGCGGGGAGCCCATATCCAAGCTCGTGATAGCTTCTCGCTTAAGTGGCACACCTCCAGATAAAAGTGCGCTCACCGCTGTCATTTGCTCTGCCCTCCTGCTGACGGAGGAGAGGCCCTATGGAGGCGCGCCCGGCCAAATCTGGACTGCTCATTGCAAAGAGGATGTTGCGGAGCATATCAAATGTCTCGCACGTGAGCTGGATATCACTTTACGTTTTTTCCCATTTGACCAATCATGTAGCAAAGAGTGGCCCGAACGCTTCTTTCTCAAGCTCGACCAGGAGCTCTGGTCGACGCTGATAGGATCCCCCGGTTTCGAGGGCGAACCGCAGCATGAGGAGACTGAGCTGACACTTGGGGAAGTGCGTTCTATTTTTGATGCGTTCATCGACCGGTATCACCACCAGGTCGATGGCGCATCAGGTCAAACACCGCTGGAGTACTGGAACGACCACTGCTTCCCAGAGGCAGTCGACCCCAGGCTGCTGAAAGTGTCGCTGCTGCGCAGGGTATCAAAGCGGGGCATCTCCTTTGAGGGCCGAAGCTACTCGCATGCTGCTCTGGCTGCTCTGGTGGGAAAAGAGGTGGTCATACGCGTCGATCCGATCGGCAGCATGCCTGAGAGCATTGAGGTTTTTGACCAGGAGCAGTGGGTTTGCACTGCCGGCAGAAAGCGCTAGGAGAAGGAAGGGAAAGATCATATGAGATCCGTTTTTTCTGAAGACAACTCTAGCGCTCAACCGTATGTTCTGACGACGTCGGTACGACGTTTTATGGCGGGGGGGAGAATGCTCCTGGATACCAACAACTGCCCGTCGGCGATGGGGATTGCCACAGGAGTTCCAGGGGTTGGCAAGACGGTTGCACTTGACCTGATCGGAAGCGATGAACTCCTCAAGAAGCATACCTTTGCCAAAAACGGGGCGGAGCGCAGGATTTCGAGAAGAAGGACGAGGCTCGAATAGAAGCGAAAGAGAGAAGATGCGGATGGATCTCTTTGATCTCACCACCGCACAGCACCGTGAAGCACGGCGCCAGATGGATTTGTTGGGCAATCTGACGGATGCTGATTACGATTATGACCTCCTTCGTCAGAGGTCTGATCTGGTTCACGTTCCTCTCAAAACGCTCTGGCAGTGGTGGCACAATCAGCGCAAGCGGGGTATAGAAGGGCTGATTCCCAGCCACTGGAAACCACTTGATGAAGCATCACAGACAGCCGTCTTAGAGCGTTACGCATCTCTTACTCCTCTCGTCGATGCCATTGCTGTTACCGAGGAGGAGATTGCTGCCCTGGCGCTGAGCAATAACTGGTCTCCGCGGACAGGCCAGCGCTGGTTCGAACGGTACCGCGTCGGAGGGCTATGGGGACTTGCACCCGCTTATGACCCGGGAAAAGCGATCCCGAAGAAGCCTCAAGCTCCTCCGCGTGCTCCAGCAACGCTCGATGAGGCTGCCTGTAAAGAGATTGAGGACCGTCTCTTCTTGCTAGGAGATCTAGTCAAGCAGCCGTATGTCTCGTGTAAGGATGCGGATGCTCAGGGGAAACGTGTGGGTGTCACTGGCAGGACTATTCTGGCCTATATGCAGCTGTATCAAACCTACGGGCTGTTCGGGCTCGCTCCCAAGCAGCGTTCGGACAAGGGAGAACACCATCGGATCACCGAGGATATGAAGGAGATTATTCGCGGACTGCGCTATAATCAGCCAAAAGTATCCATCAGGGCTATCCATGAAGAGCCGTGCTGGCGGGCGCGAGCGCTTGGAGAACCGGAACCAACAGTGTGGCAAGTGCGCCAGATTTGCGCTGAGATCTCTCCCTCTGATCTCTTGCTGGCAGAAGGCCGCGAGGGCGATTTCCGCGATCAATATGCCATTACCGTGAGCATGAAGTACATCAAGGAGGCGAGCAGGCTTATTATCTATGAGCTCGACCATACCCTGGTGGATGTCCTGGTCAAAGATACGCGGTCTGAACATCTCCGGTCGCCCAGCCAAGAGATTCGCCCCTGGTTGACGCTCTGCCTGGAGCGGAGATCCCGGCTGATAATGGCGGCCATGTTCGGTTATGATCGCCCCGACCGTCATACGGTGGCTGCTACGCTCAGAGAGGCCGTTTTAGTCTCAGATGAGAAGCCATTTGGTGGTATTCCCGATGAGGTTTGGGTCGATCGTGGCAAGGAACTCCTGGCCGAGCACATCCAGCGTTTTACGCAGGAACTGAAGACCACCCTCCATCCGTGCAAGCCGCACTACCCAGAGGAAAAAGGGGAAACGGAGCGGGTCTTCGGGACGCTTAACACGAGAGTGTGGGCAAAGCAACGCGGCTACGTGGACTCCAATACGGTCGAGCGGAACCCAAACGCGCATGCCGAACTTACCCTGGCGGAGCTCGAAGCCAAATTCAAGGAGTTCGTCGAGCAGTACCATCGCGAAGTTCACAGTCAGACGGATTATACCCCGCTCGATTACTGGATGAAGTTCTGCTGGACCGAGCGTGCCGACCCGCGTGTGCTCGATAGGCTCCTCAAGGAGGCGAAGGTGCATAAAGTGCACAAATTTGGCATCAAGCATGACAATCGCCTGTACTGGCACACGGCTCTTGCGGATCACGTAGGGAAACAGGTGATCATCAGGGTTGCGCCGACCTACGTCGCCCCCGATGAGATCGAGGTCTACTACCGCGATCAGTGGATCTGTACTGCGTTTGCCATGGATTCAAAGGCAGGGAGAGCCCTGACGGCCTCCGATGTCGGATCGGCGAAAAAAGAGCAGAGAGGGAAAGCGAGGCAGAGGAAGGAGGAGGCTCAAGGCACCGTCGAGCGGGCTGATAGTGAGATTGGGGCACTCAGAAAGGACATGCAAGCCGAGGAACAGACTGCGCCAGAGCCTTCTCAAGAAGTTTCGGGCGGCGATCTTCCTGGGGAGAAGCACAGGGAGCGTCCCAAGGACCTTCTCGATCTGCTCGGAGAAGGCGGCGATGCCCAGTGAAGCCAAAGCTATGGAGGGAAAGAGATGGATACAGATTTTTATGACGAAGACCAGTTACCGGAGGATCAGCAACCGATCAAGACGAGTAATGTGGAGCGGGTCATCACAGCCATGACGCTCCTCACGCATCACGAAAAACGCTACGCCACGATAGCCATCGTGACCGCCCCTTCTGGATGCGGCAAGTCGATAGCCACCCTCGTCGGTCAGCAAACAATCGAACGTCGGTACCAACGCGTTCTTCCAGCGACTATTCGGGTGAAATTGGAGCCGCGTTCAACGACACTGGCTTTTACCGATACTATCCTTGATGCTCTCGGGGAGAAGTCGAAGGGGAGGACTATTGACGCCAGGGCCAAAGATGCGGCGAAAGGGCTCCGCCGCAACGATCTCCGGTTGATCATCCTCGACGAAGGAGATCGGCTCAAAGAAGACAATTTTGAGGTGGTGCGCTACCTCCTTGATCGGGCGGGGTGTCCTTTTCTGATTGTCGGCCTGCCACATATTTATAGCGTGATTGATCGCCAAGAAATATTTGCCGGCCGCGTTTCCCTGCGCGTGGATCTGGATCCCCTGGAACTGGATGAGGTTCTCGACCTCGTCCTGCCGGGTCTCGTCTTTCCGCGCTGGACGTTCGACCCGCACAATGAAGCGGACCGTCTCATGGGGGCGGAGATATGGAAGATGGTCTGCCCCTCCCTACGCAAGCTGAGGAATTTACTCGAGCTCGCAGCAATAACGGCCGGGGTGCATCACGCACCTGCCATTGCGCTTCCCCATATCGAGGAGGCATTTGGGTGGATGGCGTCATCGGAGGACAAGCATCGTCAGAAGCAGCGGAAGCAAGCCAGGACACCACGGCAACAGGGCACGCCCGAACAGAGGTCGGAGGAGCGTCATAAGGGAAAGGGCAGGGGCAAAGGCGGGAAATGAACACGAACCCATTCTTCGCTCGCTCTCTCTTGAACGGGCCACTTCAGCAGGAGTTTTGTCAGCGCATGCACTATGAGGCGCTAGTCAGCGCCTCGCTCGGCCGTCACACGGAGGGATTACCCCCGACAGTCGATCTCACTCGCCTCCGACAGCGTGCGCTGGCCTTTGGGCGGGATAGTTATCTCACTAATCCCCGTGCAATAGCAGAGATGTTTAGCGGGGTCACGCTGGCGGTGTACAAGACGGTCGAAGCACTGTACTGCAGTCGGCTTGAGCGCCCAATTGAAATGGTCTGGCGCATTATCAATGCGATGGCCAGCCAGTCTGCAGCTCCTCCCATTGCTTATGAGGCAGTTTGGGCAATCTGTGTCCACCTCGCTGAGCAGCGGGCGCGGATGACAGATGTCACCGTGGAGCTGCTCGACACTACGTGGTGGATCACCCACTTCCTCTGCGATAATGGTCCCGGGGAACTCATTGGCCCGAGGCGGCAGCGGTGCGTTGTCTGTGTGGTTGAAGCCTCTCCCTTCAATGTCCTCGCCTTCCGCGTCACAGATGGACAGCCTGCTGGTGAAGACTATGCGTCCGTTCTGTACGATGCCATCGTGCTCCAACGTCGCCCGCAACGCTATGGAAAGGCGGGGCTCGTCTGGAGGATCCCCAGGCGTCTCTTCGTCGGAGAGGCACTTCCGCGGGAATGTCGACAGGGATGCGCGCGCATGGGGATGGTTGTCGAAGAGAGCCAGGTGACGCTTCCGTGCGTGCAGCAGGTACAGGAGCGATGGATGCGCGAGTATACTGTCGGGAAGCTGAGAGCGGATCGATGGGAAGAGGGATTCGACAGCTATCTGCAAAAAGTGTATGGAGCGAGCCCACTGCGAAGACGAGAGCAGTTCGACCGGGAGTTTGGGCGGCGCGTCGGCTACAGTGGCGACCCGGCCTGGTTGTTTCCCGCGCTGCGCAATGTGCTTCCAGAACGGGCAGGGTATATCCAAGAAGGGGCGGTCAGCTACGATGGGTTGCACTATGAGGATGACTTGCTCTCCCACTGGTCTGGGAGCCCGATAACGCTCCGCCGATCGGCCCATGCGGAAGTATGCATCTGGGTCTACCTCCACGGTGAGATCCTCTGCCAGGCTATGGCGCGCGAACTGCGCCGGCTGGACGGAAGTTATCGGCCACGTCGACCAGGGAGGTGAGCTATGTATTTCATCGCGATGCTTGTGAAGCTCTTTCCTGTAAAGAGCGGGGATGTGGCGCTGAAAGAAGCGTGGACCTGTGGCACGACCCTCTCGGCAGCCCTCTACGAGGTGCTCTGCACCCGGGGAGAAGCAAGAGAAACGCTCCTCGATGGGATGCAAGACTGCGCGCACCAATGGATCGGCGTTGCACCCGTCAATATGGAAGGGCAGCAGGTCATGCTGCGAGTGACCTGGCTGGGCCGGGAGGCATTACATGATGTACACGCATGGTTGAATGCGCTTTCAGCTCGTCCTGAATTGCGTCTGAACAAGGGCACATACAGGGTCGTCTCGGTTGATCTTGCTCATCCTCTCTGGTCATCGGTCAGGACGTGGGCAGATTTGACACGCCCGTCGCCAGGTCGTTTCATGTGTCTCCGTTTTATCTCGCCGACGGTGATGAACACCCGAGAACCTGAGGCAGGCTCGGCAGGATATTTCCCCCAACCCTCCCTGCTCTTCACGCAATTGCTTCAGAAATGGCAGCGCTTTGGCGGCCCTGCCCTGCCAGATGATGTGACCTCGTTCTTACAGCGCGGGGGATATGTGGTCGCTGATTACCGTCTGCGTACGGAGCATTTCCTCCTCAGAGACGAGCGGCGCTGGGGAGTGGTTGGCTGGGTCGTCTACGAGTGCCGCGAGCGGGACATCCTGTATGCGAGAGCACTCAAGTGGCTGGCGCGCCTGGCCTGCTTCACCGGAGTGGGATGCCACACCGAGCAAGGACTTGGCCTGATACGCCTGAGAGAAAGAGGATAAGGAGGAGCAAGCGCCGTGGAATGGGTAGT